>Ga0256831_1000307_pt1 | contig 25903 bp, 28 predicted proteins | sample 132544metaG_FD_189087 | JGI IMG/M metagenome (GOLD analysis project Ga0256831, IMG submission 189087) | Hydrothermal vent microbial communities from Lau Basin, Pacific Ocean - 132-544 | ecosystem: Environmental > Aquatic > Marine > Hydrothermal vents | place: Pacific Ocean: Lau Basin | collected... | reverse complement strand
CCCTCGTCTACAGCCATAATCCTATTCTCAATCCATTCGTAAGAATCAGAGAACCCTGATAGAACAGAAACCCCAGGATCAATAACTTGAGGATGCATATGACCATCAGTGAACCCCGGCATTACAACGGTCCTGTAATAACCATCAGCCCATTCAATGGGCAGTTTTACATCATATAGCACTCTTCCATGTATCACTGCTGTCTCTGCTTCTATCATTATACAGTCCCACTTTCTATGCCAACACTCCTTTAGTTTTCAGTATATCTTGGTGAACAAGGATTATTAACTTAGATTAACTTAGAATACCCGTTAACGAAAAATTTTATTCAAAAATACCCACCCCATTAATGCGGAGGTGACAAACATTTTGAATTTAGCACAGAGAATAGCTAAATGGGCATATGAGCTTAGTTACAATAAAATTCCAAGTGATGTTGTTGAAGAAACTAAGAAAAGGGTCTTAGATAGTTTCGCAGTAGCCCTAGGCGCGTTCTATGAGAAACCCCCATCTATAGCTAGGGCTTATGCTCTATACACGACAAGCCCCAAGTACCCCACCACAGTTTGGGGAACACTCATGAAATCGGCTCCTGATCACGCTACTTTCGCGAATGGATGCGGTGTCAGATACTTTGATTTTAACGACACATATCTAAGCAAGGAAGCCCTTCATCCCAGTGACAATATTCCAGCGATTTTAGCTGCTGCGGAGATGGTTGGTGCTGATGGTAAGAAAGTGATAGAAGGCATAGTAGCTTCCTACGAAGTAGCAGGCAGGCTCGCTGATGCTTACAGCATTCGTAGCAAAGGATGGGACCATGTAACCTATATTGCTGTAAGTAGCGCAGTAGGAGCAGGAAAGGTCCTAGGCTTAAACGAGGAACAGTTGACTAACGCCATTAACATAGCACTAACAACAAACAATGCCCTCAGACAAACAAGAGCCGGCGAGCTCAGCATGTGGAAAGGATGTGCTGCAGCCAACTCTGCCAGAAACGGACTGTTTGCAGCCATACTCGCATGGAAAGGCATGACAGGCCCCAGCCCTGTTTTCGAGGGCGAATTCGGCTTCTTCAATGTAGCATTAAACGGTGACTCCTTCGATATACCGGTTATGGGAGGAGAAAACGGGGCTCCCTTCAAAATGCTAGAGACTAGTATAAAGTTCTGGCCAGTAGAATACCATGCAATGAGCGCCGTAGACGCTGCCCTAAAGCTCAGAGAGAAAATACCGAACTTTGATCCCTCCAAAATACGTAAGATAAACGTGAAGACTTTTGATGTCGCATACAAAATAATAGTTAAGGATCCGGAGAAATGGGATCCAAAGACCAGGGAAACAGCTGATCACAGCATGCCATACATAATAGCAGCCGCCTTAATCGATGGCCACGTATGGCTAGACACATTCCGCCCCGAGAGAATACTAGCACAAGACATCAGGAATCTACTGTCAAAGATGAAAGTCGAAGTAGACGAGGAGCATAACAGAGTGTATCCTAAGGGCATAAAGAACACTATTATAATAGAGATGGATGATGGCTCAGTATACGAGGAGTCAAGCACTTACCCTCCAGGGCATTTCATGAATAAGCTTGACAGGAAAGGTGTAGAGGAGAAGTTCTGGAAACTCGTTAAAGACAAACTCGACGAGGAGAACGGTAGGAAAGTGATATCAATGGTGTGGAACCTGGAGAAACTAGAGGATATCTATCTTCTCCTAAGATTCCTCGCCATAGAAAAATGAACCCGTGGAACCTGGAGGTTTTATTTTCACTCAGTACCTCTTTCTATAGAACACTGCTCCACCAGCGAATCCTATTATTAAGCCGAGCACCGCTCCTATGACACTAATAACTGACGCTCTCCTAGCATCGGCACTGTACGATTTGATCTGCTCCTTCACAATGGTGTACTCCGTCTTCCAATATGTAGCGTTTCCCTTCCAGTACTCAACCTTATTATTGAGTTCATCGATCTCCTTCAACAGATTGTCCCTAGCCTCTCTAAGGCCCTTCACGGTGTTGTTCAACTGTACTATTTTGGCGGGGAAATCGTCCTTATACGCCTTGTAGACAGCAAAGTCTTTCGGGTCCATAGTCTTGTATAGGGGTTGTATGTTCATAGATTCCACCGTGCAAGGGGAAACTAACCCGTAGACCACTCTTATCCCTATTTCACTTGAACTTCCTGGGGCTATTTTCTCTATAGGATAACCAACCTCATACTCTACTCCTTTCATGCTTCCAGGAACATCAAAGGTCTTTATATCCATGAAACTAGGCGATCCTTTTAGAGGAGATATTAAACTCACTTCCCTTGTATCATTATTGAATAAACCCGCTGAAAGGAGGTTCTCTCTATGTAAGAGCTGGACAAATGCAGGTTTTATATCATGCCTGAAGACGCTCTTGTAATTCTCGAATGATGTATAGAGTATTGTGCCGTTCCAGTCATCTATTTTTTCTTTGGCATTGAATACTGTGAGTTTTAATATGAAGCTGGAATCACCTACGAGTTTTTTAGGGTATACTGGAGCGTTTGAGGGATTCGATATTACATAGTATACATCTATGTAAGGTTTATCTGAGTAGAAATATGTTATCATACTGAGGTTTAACGGCTCTATCTGTTTAAGCGCATCCATTGAAATTGGATAGAATAGTATTATAGCGGAGTCACTGCTATTCTCTATTATTCTTGCATTCCATTTTCCGAGCATGAGTGCTGTTGACGTTATGTTAACAGTTCTATTATTATATGTGACGCTGGTGGTTTTAACGTACTTGGTTGTGTAGAAATCTATTGAGAGCGTTGGAGATACTGGTCCAGCCTCTACTAGATTTACCTGGCTGTTACCTTCATTTAATACCCACGAGGTTATTCTTGCACCTAGCGATAGATTGAATGTTATCTCGTAGTATCTGTTTGTGACAGTAAGGTTATCTCCTTTCAAGTAAACATTAAGGTTGCTCCCAGAAGGCTGTGCGTTAGCAGGGATATATGCCAGTGAAGCTAGGGCTGGTGTGATAATTAGCAACAATAGCAGTAACCCAGTCTTCCTCATTTCTTCCACCATCTAGCACACATCCGAACAAGGTGATAATCACGGTTATTGGTTTAAATCTTCTAGTGTTATAGAGGAGGCTTAAGGGTTAGATAGCCGCGACTGGGAGGTAAGCCGAGTTGAGCCATGACGAAAAAACGGAAGTAACCGTTAGGGGGAGGGTTTTCAGTGGATTAGGGGAAGGAGAGTTCTACGTAAACCTTTATGCAAGGAATTTCCGGAGAGCCCTCGGGTTCACACCGTACCCTGGAACTCTTAATGTCCGGGTCGTTCCAGAGCACGTGGAAACACTCAACAAGAGGCTCAAAGAAGCTAATCCTATCATTGTCCCTCCTCCCCCGATTCAGGGGCTGAGGCTCGGGAAAGTTTACTTGTTCAAAGCCTTTCTTTACGATATCATGGTATACATTGTACGGCCGGAGTACACTGTATACAAGGGGGATGTTGTCGAGCTTATTTCACATGAGCATTTGAGAAATAAGTATGGGATAAATGATGGTGATATTGTTGAAATAACGATTTAGGTTTTCTTCGGCACCTCACCGAGTTTCCTCATGAGGAGTCTGGCAGCCACTATCAATGCGTCCCAGGTCGGGTTTAGCACAGGCGCGTAACCTATATCTGTGTGGAATAGATCCCATACTGTGCCTCCCTTTTCTAGTAGGGCGGCAATTACGTTTACACGCCAGAAAACGGATTCGTCTCTACCTACTCCCTGTGCTCCCAGCAACTTCCCTGTATCCTCGTCGGCTACCACTTTTAGGACAAACTTCTTGCCCCCGGGAACGTAGTGCGCCTTCGTCCTAGCTTCCAACTTAGCAGCAATCACATTGTATCCTAGCTCGCGTGCCCTAGACTCGGTTAGCCCTGTTCTTGCGATGGTCAAATCGAATGTTTTCAACGTGCTTGTACCTGTAGCTCCCGGGAATACCGCTTCCCTCCCTCCAATATTAGAGCCGGCTACATATCCCATTTTATTCGCTACTTGAGCGAAGGGGAACCAGTCCCTCTTCCCGGTTACAAGGTTTGTTGTCTCAACAGCGTCTCCCACGGCATATACGTCCTTCACACTGGTCCTCATGTGGTCGTCAGTCCATATGGCCCCGGTTTCACCTATTTTTGCCCCTATTTTCTCTGCAAGTGAAGTGTTGGGCCTAATGCCTACTCCTACTATAGTGTACTTGCCCTCGTACTCGCTTTTCTCCGTAATGACTTTTACAGAATTATCGGTCTCCTCGAAACCTACTGTTTTCTCTCCCAGAACGACTTCTACTCCATGCAGCTTCAGTTCTTCAATTATCGGGTCCACCATGTCCTCGTCCAGGCTCTTGGGTAGAACCTGGTTCATCATCTCAATTACACGTACCTTGAAACCGGCTTCTGTCAGTGTGTGAGCAAGCTCTAGTCCCACGTAACCGCTACCTACTATATTTATCACATCACCTTTTCTGAGCGACGTAATATCGTTTCTAATCCTGTACGCGTCGTTTAGGTGTGAAATGTATGATACGCGTTTCATCTCGGTTATCTCTGGAAATATTTTGGGAGCTAGCGACCTCGCTCCCGGAGCAATTACCAGGTAATCCCATTGATACTCCCTCGTCTCGCCTGTAGGATCTTTATATACTAGTGTTTTCTCGCTGGGATCTATTTCTACTACTTCATGGTGAATCCTAACATCTATACCCCTCTTGTTTATGAATTCCTCTATAGGATAATATGTCAAGTCCTCGAGTCTAGGCGTGATGCAACCTATATAGTACGGTATCCCGCAAAGGGCAAAGCTTATCCATTTGGTTTTCTCGAAAACCGTGACAGTGGACTGTTTGGATAACCTCTTAGCTCTAGAGGCCGCCGACATTCCGGCTGCTCCGCCGCCTATAACAGCTATATTCACTTCTAAGCACCTCCCAAACGGGTCTAGGTTACATTAGTGTTGATGAGTGGTTTTTTAACAGTTAGACACATATGAGTATGCAACGGGGGTTTCAGGTTTAAATGGGAATAGACTATTCAAAGTACCCGTTTCTCACAAGGCTTAACGATTACTTCGCTGCGAAATACAGGTATGTCCCCAGCCTAGATGTTATCTTGAATAATAATAGGCTGAAAGATCTAGTGGTTGAGAGAATAGTAACAGCTGCCAGGGGCCGGGTTTTCACGGGAGGAAACGTTCCGAGCGAGGACCTGATAACAACTTTCCACATATCTATACTGGTCGTTAAGGAAATAGGTTCTAAATGGTTGCAAGGAAGATTCGCGAACTACGAAGCCGAGCGTTCCTATAGGTTTTTACAGGAGGAGGACTCGTCCTCCCTGATAGAAATCCTCAGACTCGCCGGGGTTGATGTAGGTAAGCTGAGCAAAGAGTTCAAGTTACTAATAGGGGTAACTAGGTCGGGTAGAGAGGTTTTCGACGTTTATGACTTTGTTATAGGCTTCCAGGACTACTTAAGGTACACTAAGAGGTTCTGGGGTGACAGTAAGTGGAAGCTTGTGAACAGGCTCCTATCCAAGGGTTATGTGTATGTTAAAAAAGAGGAGCTTGTAAGGATAGGAAAGGAGGTTTTCTATAATATAATAATGAGGTTATTCGAGGAAGTCGAACTGGTTTCTGGAGGAGAATTGATCGCTGATTTAGCTTCCAAGGTAAAGAACAGTATACCCAGTAAATATTACGCAGCCGAGAAAACACTAGGTGAATCCGGTGTAAAAGGCATAGTAACAGAAGCTTTCCCACCATGCATAAAGAAAATCTATAATGCCATGCTCAAGGGTGAAAACCTGAGTCACCATGAAAGATTCGCTATAGCCACATTCCTACTCGCACTAGGAGCAGACACAGAATACCTAGTAGATCTCTTTAGAAATCTCCCGGATTTCAACGAGAAAATAACGAGATACCAGATTGAGCATCTGGCTGGCAAAAGAGGAAGTGGGAGAAGATACAGCCCCTATAACTGCGAGAACATGAGAAGCAGGGGTCTCTGTGTGGCAGACTGCGGTGTAACCCACCCCTTATCATACTATTACCGTGAGCTAAAGAAGCTCAAGAAGGCCCGGGGTCAGCTTCAATCATCTCACGAAGGTTCTCAGCAGTAGATACCCCTGCCTCCCAAAGCGAATTTACCCTAGTGACAACCTCGCCGAGATTTTCCATTGACACAACATTCAATCCATTGATTTTCAGGGGAAGAGTGACTTGTATCGAACTCATTATTTCCACTACGATTTCTTCTCTTAAACTGAATATACAGCTGTGTTTAAACCCTACTTTTCTAGCTATATCGATGATCCATTGAGCCCATTTCAGGTCTTTACAATTAACATGGATTATGGGGCCAGTTACTCTAAGCCACAGATTCTTGTATGCAGGGTCTTCCAAGTATTTTATTATGGTGCCGCTGTCAATTTTGCCGTGGATCTTATAAACTACAGTAGACTCCTCCCTATCCCAGGGCCGCGTGCCTTCTATAAGTGTTATCCTGCCAATGCAACTACTAGTTGTATAGAGCCCGTCTTTCCGGAAAAACGCTTCCAAAAGCCCCTCAATCCCCGGGTCCAGGTATCCTATTTCCCTGTCCTCCAGCATTCTCCTATAGAAAGCCTGTTTCCTCTCAACCCAGCTATTGCTCAACACAGTTTCACCGTAACCACGTATTGCCCATATCTAGGCCCAACTGTTCTCACTAGCCTCGTCCTCACAATCTCAACATCTTTGAAACCTAGTCTTAATAGTTTCTTCCTAATAGACCCTCCTACTACGTCAGGAGTTGTTCCCCGCTCCATTCTCCGGTGTAGATATATGTGTAGGTATCCACATTTATCCAAGGCTTCTACCGCTACTGGCAGGTATGAAATCGCTTTCTCGGGATACGGCATAATCACGTGTTGAAACTTCTTTTTCTCACTAACAAGAACGGACGTTATTATTGCCGCATCGCCATGGAAAGCGTATACTTTGCCCTCGACTTTGTTGAGCCTTATATTGTCTAAAAGATACTTGTACGCGTGTGGATTGATATCTATTGCATAACTCTTTACATCTTTTCTGCATGCAGGAATGATTGAGAAGAACCCTACTCCGGCGAACATGTTTAATATTCTCTCTCCTGGCTTGACAAACCGTGCGAACCATCCATGCTCATAGTTTAGACGAGGCGAAAAGTATACCTTTCTTATGTCAAGCCTGAAAGAACACCCGTGCTCCCTGTAAACGGTTTCACTAACGTTTCTACCCGCTAGAAACAGGTATTTCCTTGTCTTACTCACATCAGATACCGGGGTATAGGCGAGCCACACGCTTTTGACGTTCTTAACCCTCTTAATGACTTCGACAGCTATTTTCCTGTACACGCCGAGTAACTCGTCGCTTGGAGGTAGATAAACAGGTTTCCTCAGAACAGCCACGTCACCGACAATTTCTAGGCGAGGCCACAGCAAATCCCTGCTTACACCTAAATCCTCTGCTATATTTACCAGTATCCTGTCCTTGTCACTCATCTCCCATGCATCCCATTCCTTAACTACTCCAAGTAGGGGACAGGGAAAAATATTACATGCCTCGAACGGTTCTTGAATACACGGTGTTCTATATGGTTGAAGACTGGGAAATTGAGGCTCACAAGCTTGTTGACGCCATGCAGAAACTAGGCAATCCCCACAGACAGGTAATGAAATATTTCCTGCTATATCGTAGCGTTGGCGACCTGCTCGCTGTGAGGGAACTCAAGGAGAAATATGGGATAAAGGATGCGGAAAGAGTGATCATAGAGTTGATAAACAAAGGTTTGCTGGAAAAGGGAGATGGATGTATAAACCTTCCACCTCCGTTAAGGAGATATGTAGGTAGGAAGAAAGCCAAGATAACATTATGACTCGTACACTAAACATCCGGCAAAAACCCGTTAGACCTAAGTGGACCACTAGTAATACCACGTATCGTAGTAACTGTGTTCTCCTACCATGTAAAGCCTGTCAGAGAATGCACGGCACACACTCTGTAAAGGACATTTCCCTTCTCCAACGCAAAGCGGTTCATCGCGCCGGCATGTTGTCCTCCCGAAGCTCCATAGGAAGTCATCGAGAATAAACGGGTCAACACCTGTTTTCTGTGAGACGATCTTGAACGCCATTCTCGTGTAGTACCTAATAACAACGTCTTCGTCGAAAGTAAAAGGTTTGCGTGCCGCTATTTTCTCGAGGAAGCTGCTTTCAACGTCGATTAACCCCCATCTTATGGCCAGCCTAGTTAAATGGTTATCTACTGGTACCTCCTTGTTCCAAGGGTCGACAAAGGATATCACATTCCTTCTCTCCAAGAACTTCGCCAAGAGAAAAGGTTTCTTCTCAACAGGATCCTGGTAAGCCGTAAAGTTTTTCACGAGCTCGATAAAGCCCTCACCACTGTTTCTCAAGTACCCCTTGCTCCTCTCTATAATTCCATACGCACGTCCTCCGAAGACGCCTCTTAGCTTCAAACCAAGATCTCTCAGCAGTATCGTCCTAAGCTTCAAGTCTACAGGTCTAGTTTTGCCATCTGGCGAAAGCCATTTCCTGACATCGTCCTCTGTGACCCGGGACAAGTATTCTGCTGTGAAGAAACCCGGGTTCTCATTAAACATCTTCATGCCAAGCCGGTATAACAAGTCTGCACCGTGGTACTTTTCACCATCAACCACAGCTTCGTAGGGCTTGCCGGGCCTGCTGAGCCTATGGTCCATGGAAACCATGACTAGGAAATACATTGTAACACTTTCATAATCAGTTCCTGGAGGAGGATAGTACCTGGGGTCCGTGAAGTCCTCTGTACCGGATTCTTTTATTAGTTTTTTCAGAGTCCTTGAAACCTCCTCTATTCTATGAATATTCAACTTAAGACCAATCATTTGGGTGAACCTCTGCTCTTCCCTCGATTATCTGGAAAGCCTAAACGAAGTACAGGTCAATCATTTTCGCCTGCCTGCTCGAATATATCTTCCTCCTGCTTAGAGTTCTAAAATAGATACTGTTGGGTGTGATTATGGCGTAATCGTAAAGTGCTCCATATATAGGTTCAATTGTTAGATAATATAGTTTCCCCCCGATTACGGTGTACCTTGCTTCAAAGAATCCTATTTCAAAACGGGACATATTCCCCTTAATCCCTGCCTTTTCAGTAGGACATCCAGTTATCTGGTCTTCGAGCTCTATGTATACATGTTTGTGCCTAGAACCCTGGTAGTCGTATTCCTCGACGAAACCACTGGTTCCCTCTAATGAGAAGTCTCTCTGAGAAAGCCTCATGCTTGTACGGCAACTATTCATTATAAGTTCGCTGGCTCCCTTTAACTGTAGTTCCCCGCCAGGCCAGTTGACATTGATTGTATCCGTCATCTCTCAACACAGTATTAATTTAAACAAAAGGCTTACCGCATAAAATAGTTAAGCAGGGTGCTTAGCGGAGTGGATAATGTTTACTTGGTACGATATGCGGAACCAGCGGTTAAAGGATCATACACCAGGTCTAGAATGGTTTCTAGGCTGATGTCTAATATTAAGAAAGCCCTTTCATTCAGGAATGTTGACGTTGGTGGGATCAGTCATGAATGGGCTAGAATTATACTCCATGTAGATTCCCATTTACCTGTCATAGACGAGGTTCTCTCACGCGTATTTGGGGTCAAGAGCTTCTCACCAGCCTTCAAAATAGATTCATCCGACTTACGCGTGATAAGCAAATACGCTGAACGGCTTTTCTGCAGTAAAGTTAGAAACAAGGAGTTCATGGTAAGGGTAAGAAGGACGGGCAACCATGAGTATACTAGCAAAGACGCTGAAAGAGAGATAGGAGGTTTCTTATTCGACAACTGTAATCCTCGGAGGGTAAATCTAACATCGCCAGACTACGCTATCTATGTGGAAATAAGAGGAGACACCTCATATCTCTACGATCAAATAATTAAAGGCCCCGGAGGCCTGCCTGTAGGAAGCGAGTCAAGGGTTCTATCCTTGTTCAGCGGAGGCTTTGACTCCACAGTTGCATCCTGGATGGTCATGAAGAGGGGTTCTCCGGTCGACCTTGTTTACTATGATTTTGGCACAGAAGAGAACTGGAGTATAGCCCTGGAGCTGGCTGAGAAGCTTTACAGGGAACATGTTATGGGCCAGTTCACAATGAAGCTTTACAGAGTGGATTTCCATGAAACAGTGAAAACTGTGTCAGAAGTGGTAAGAAAGAACTACCGCATACTTGTGACTAGGAGACTAATGTTCCAGCACGCTGCTAAACTCGCTTTATCTAAGAACTATCTATCCATAGTTACAGGGGAATCGTTGGGCCAAGTGTCAAGCCAGACTGTGGAGAGCATATATGTCACGTCATCCCATCTGCAAGTACCTGTACTGAGACCTGTGATAGGCCTTGATAAAGACGAGGTTATAGCCAAAACGATCGAACTAGGCTTATATGACATAGCGTCACGCCAGAAAGAGTTTTGCTCCACCAAGGGTGTATACGCTTCTCCAAGGCCGGATCCCTCGATATTCAACGAGGAACTCTTAAAGGTTACTTTACTACTGGAAGACCTGTGGCCCCCCAAGATAGACGTATTCAAGATCAGATAAATCAATGGAACTGCGGGGATGACGAGTTTGGAGGGCCTGAAATCGGTGTGGAAGCCCTCGATCACTGACCCATGTTTTTCTTCCCTATGGTCAAGTGTTCCCCTGCGTCTACGACGATTTCTTCGCCTACTATTAGGGTTTCAACGGTCTTGCATGCAGATAATAGGTCTATAATGTCCGCTGTGCGGGTATCGGCTAGATAGCTAGGCGGCTCGTTAAAGTTGTATATGGCTATAAAAGCCGGTTGGCCCTCGGCGATGCTCCATCTCATTCTTCTTGCATTGTATGCTATTTTAGAGTTGGATAACAGGCCTTCGGGTCCTGCTATGCACGGATTATATGATAATCTGTTAACCATTGCAGGAGCGTTTAGATCTTTGTAGAACACTATTCTTTCACTAGAGTCTAGATATATCGTGTTTTCAGCCGGCTCTCCCTCGAGCAGGTGCTTGGTTTCCAGGCAATTACGCTCGGTGCCTGGGCACTTTCTCATTATAGCGTTTATCCTTATACCAGCTTCTCTCTCCAAGTCCAGGGAAAGCCCGTAAGACGGTAGTTCTACCCCTACAATGCCTACTCCATGTATGCTTAGGTCAAATAAACCCCTATTCACATAGCTTTTGACTTCACTAGCTCTTTCCTCGAGCAACCGGAAGCGCTGGTCTAGGAACCCCCTGTTATATGGGTGAATATCGTATAACCCTATGTCCGTGTAAGCCATTCCTAGAGCCGGAATTATGACTCTATTAGGGCCTCCTATAATTAGTGTGGCGTACTCATAGTCCTCGGGAACCGGTTGGCTACCCACTTTCTCGACGACACCGTCTTTTATATAGATATATCCGTTCCTGATGAAATGGTACTCATCAAGGAAAATCATGCTACCTCTAGCCAGTACGTCTACCATTAAACCCCACCTGTCAGACATCTTCATTTACTAAACTTTAAACCCTTCCACTGAAACCTTGTTTCTATCATGGAGTATTAGAGGGAGAAAAGTTTGAGTGACGTAGTTAGTAGTACTGACGACACTTACGTGTTGAGCCTTGACAGCATAATGGATGGATCGGCTAGGCGTTTCTTGGAAAGAATAAAGGAGCCTCTGGTATACGTCCACAGGTCTGTGCTTGACTACCTTTTCCACGAAGCAAGAAAAGGCGTTACAAGAGCGATCACGGGTATAGGAGAACTCGAGAAAATACATGACATTGTCGTCCTTAATAATCACGGGGAGATAGTGTATTATAATGAAGGGTACAGACCTGGAGCCCCCGTGTCTGAGGAGTTAACCAGGAGTCTAACTAGGAACCTAGCAAAAGAGACAGGCTCCATACTGGTTACGTCAGATATGATGGAGGCATCAGCATCCCGGGCTATGGGGATCAAAGTCCTTTACCTCGGATCCGCGGAGAAGGTCGAACTAAGAATTTCGAGGTATTTCGACGATAAAACAATGAGTGTCCACTTGAAGGAGGATGCTTATCCTATCGCGAAAAAGGGAAGGCCTGGAAAGTGGATATTTGTAGTACTTGAAAAAAGGAAGATGAAAAGGGAGGAACTCGAAGACATATCTAGAGAGCTTATAGAAGCTGCCGTGGCATCGCCTAAGGGGTTTATAGAAATCGACCGGGAGGGCTCGTCGATTATTCAGTTGGGTGATTATAGAATTGTTATCACTCGACCGCCGCTGAGTGAGGGCTGGGAGATCACTGCTGTTAGACCGCTCGTAAAACTTAGACTCGAAGACTATGATCTGCCAGAGAAACTAATGTCACGGCTGACCGAACGAGCTGAAGGAATATTGATTGCAGGAGCCCCTGGTATGGGTAAAACCACGTTTGCACAGGCCCTGGCAGAGTTCTATATGAGGATGGGTAAAATAGTGAAGACCATAGAGTCCCCCAGGGACATGAGGCTTCCACCCGAAATAACGCAGTACTCGAAGAACTACGCCAGCCTAGGAGAGCTACACGATATACTACTACTGTCAAGACCCGACTATACAGTCTTCGACGAGCTAAGAAACGATGAAGACTTCAAGCTATACATAGACCTGAGACTGGCCGGTATTGGAATGATAGGAGTGACCCACGCAACATCACCCATAGATGCCGTCCAAAGATTCATGAAGAGAGTAGAACTAGGTATGATACCGAGTATCATAGACACGGTAATATACGTCAATAATGGAAATGTAGAAAAAGTATACGAGTTAAAGATGACTGTTAAACTGCCAACAGGTCTACGTGAAGCCGAACTATCCCGCCCCGTTGTCGAGGTTAGGGATTTCATAACGGGAGACTTGGAATACGAGATATACACATTCGGGGAGCAAACAATGGTTGTTCCGGTCAGAAAACAAGCGCGTTCAGATGGTACTGAGAGGAAAATATTGCACAGGATATCAACGATACTCCCTGACGCCGAAGTTGAGTTCAAGGGCAATAGGATACTCATCAAAGTCCCTAGAACCAATACGAAGAGTTTGGCCAAGAAGGTTAAGAGAATAAAGAGAATGGCCGAGAAATATGGTTATGATGTGAACGTGGCAATCTTCTAGTCTCTAACCATATATTCAGTGATGTTTTTCACGCTATCACTCATACCTACAATATTCTCTAGAGACAATACGTTCGGCGATGAGTCAAGGTCAACTCTGAAGTTTCCACCCCTAGTCTCTTCAAGCGTTTCTACGGGTATGAACTTCCAGTCAGTACGATCGACGATCTTAACAGCAATGAACGCCATCCCCCCTGCTCTCTTTGCAAACTCCTTTAACCGCTCGACCTTAACTCTATCCAAGTAAATGACTGTTCTTTTCCATCTGACCTTTATTTCAAACACGAAAATACGGCCATTTCTAATAGCGACAAGGTCAGGTTGAACTATTTCCTTGGCTCCTCCACCGCTACCAGGTCCTCTCACAACAGCGAAGCCTTTAGCCCAGAGTTTCCTGGCAAGAGATCTCTCGTAATAAAAGCCCTTTTGCCTACTGGTCCTTTTACCCATTGCTGGTCATCCATCAAAGCCGGCTAGGGTTTATTCTTAGTTTCCACGAACATATAAAGCTCTACTAAGATAAAATAAGAATGGATATAAGGGTGCCCGTCATGGCGTCTAGTATTGCCCTGGAAACAGGTGGATTACTACTACTGATATTCCTAATAATACTAGCTAGCGCGATCAAAATAGTCAAAGAATATGAGAGGGCCGTCATATTTCGCCTGGGCAGGATTGTAGGAGCGAAAGGTCCAGGTTTATTCTTCATAATACCCGGTATAGATAAAATGATCAGGGTCGACCTCAGGATAACAGTAGTCGATGTACCCCAACAAGAGATCATCACAAGAGACAATGTTACCGTGGGAGTAGACGCCGTTGTCTACTACAAAGTAATAGACCCTGTTCTCGCTGTAATGAAAATCGAGAACTATCATTACGCAGTAATGATGCTGGCCCAGACTACTCTGAGGGATATTATAGGCCAGGTTGACCTGGACGATCTTCTCACCAATAGAGAAAAAATCAATATCAAGTTACAGAAAATACTCGACGAACTAACGGATCCGTGGGGAATAAAAGTTACACAAGTAACCATAAAACAGGTAAAACTACCGGAGTCGATGCTAAGGGCTATGGCCAAACAAGCAGAGGCCGAGAGATGGAGGCGTGCCAAGATAATAGAAGCGGAAGGCGAGAAGCAGGCAGCAAGCATTATGGCTGAAGCAGCCAGTTTCTATGAAGCCCATCCGGTAGCCCTCAGACTGAGGGAGCTTCAGACACTTATTGAGATAGCCAAAGAGAAGAACATGATCATAATAGCCCCGCAGCATTTGGGTGCTGTTGAACTCGCAACAGCCATCTCGTCAGCGAACAAGGCAATGTCCAACTACACCAAACAGCAGGGGTGACTCGTCCCAACATGAAGAAAAACGCTACAACAGTTTCTCTATTTTTAATAGTTCTCCTATCCTTCCTACTGCCAACATTACACTGGATACCCAACACAGCATACGCGTACCAGGACGCTAAATACAAGTATGTCACGGGCGCTGTGGTTATATCGATTAATGGAATGATAGATTCGTCGACACAGGAATACGTGGAAAATGCCATAAAGTATGCTGAGGAAACGAACTCTCTACTAGTAATAGAACTCAACACTCCTGGAGGATTCCTGGATCCCGCGATGAACATCGTGATAGACATAGATAAAGCCACCATCCCCGTAGTAGGGTTCGTCGTGGATAAATGGGCGGAGAGCGCAGGTACACTTATACTCGTCTCATGCCATATTGCGGCAATGGAGCCATACACGCAGATCGGTTCAATGCAACCTATAGAATATAACCCGAGTACAGGTAGCTATAAACCCGTAAATGAGTCGAAGATAATTAACCCTATACTAAAATTCTTGGATGAACACGCCGGGTCCAAGGGCAGAAACACTACGGTTCTCCACAAGTTTGTGACTGAAAACCTAAACCTAGGGGCCCGAGAAGCTTTGAGACTGGGTGTTATAGATCTTATAGCTGACAATTTAACAGATCTCCTAGCCAAAATAAACGGTACAACTGTAAACTTGACATCTGGGTATATTGTGAAAATCAAGCTGAACAGTTTAACTGCAGTCAAATACAGCCCCTCCCCGCGCCAGGTGCTCGTTCACTCGCTCTCAGATCCTATAATATCAGGTCTCCTGCTCTCACTAGGTGTTATGATAATAGTGTTCGCCATACTAGCTGGCCACGCGCATTTCCTAGGGTTAGGTGCACTGCTAGTCCTCTTAGGACTTATCGGGTCAGGTTACAGTGTAAACACAACCGTTCTATTACTCTTGCTAATAGGTTCGATACTACTTGTGATAGAACTCTACACGCCAGGGTTCGGTCTAATTGGTGGAACTGGAATTGTAATGTTAACATTGGGTCTTATATTAATACCGGCATCATCCAATATAAGCATCTCTAAAGCTTATGCAGATCAGCTTCTTTACGCCGTGTACGCGTTGGGTATAGGTATGGGACTGTTCTTTTCATTTATAATATACAAGATAGTCAAGGTACGTAAAAAACCATCCTTCGAGTGGAGATTGAAAGGTAAAATAGGAAAGGCTGTCACCGACATAACCCCAGGTAAGGAAGGTTTTGTCTTGGTAGAAGGGGAATACTGGAAGGCCACTAGTTCTGAACATATAAGTAAGGGCGAGGAGGTAATCGTAATAGACCGCAGGGGTTTATTATTAATTGTTTCGAAGAAAAATAAAGATAGTGTTGCTTTTAGCTAGCATCCATTTTCATAAATAGTCTTTCTAAGCTCCCTTAGAATATCGTAAACGTCATCAAGTGCTGTCTGAACATTCATATGGATTCCTCTGTGTTTACCTGACTCCCGAAACAGTTCATTGAGATTATCCTCTAGAAATTCCAGCCTGGAAAAAACCCTGTCAACCAGAGTAATAGGGTCCTCTGTTTTATTTGACTTGCTTCTCAACAGGCTCAGACCCCACAATATAATCAATGGAATCCTTCAGTGACGTGTATATGTTTACTATACCTTCAGAAACGATTTTCCTTGTTTCCTCCTGTTTCTCCACATCCTCCAGGTCGAACGTGCTATATGTAGAGAAGCTCTCGCTGATAACTAGGATGGATATGCTCCTCAGGCTTCGCAGGTAGCCGTAGGAATAAAATATACTTGTATCTCTATCAACGGCACAAAGGCGTGGGGCTTTTATCAGGGAAGAGATACGGCCCTCTTTAAGGTTTAGATGCTTGCCGATGTACCCTAATGAAAGAACTACGCAACCCACAGCTCTTGGGCCTTTCTTTTCTTCACCCAGTTGTATAAGTCTGCTCATTAGCGTTCTCTTTGTTTTGAAGTAAATATCGAAGTCTGGTATAGCAGGGAGCTTCGGATCTATTATCTGGTCACTTATAAAATCCTCTCTAACAGCAGCTCTAGCTATAACTATTCCTCCCGGCTGAATTTCCTTTGTTATGCTGTAAGCCGTGCCTAGCTTGAAGGCTATCCTTACACCAGCAGTGGTCATATCGCTTAACAGGCTTAGCGTTAAGCTAGGTATAGACGGATAGTAGATTACCACAGCGTCAACAGACTCTGCCGCCTTGATTATAATTCCGCTAATACCGTATTCCCCGTTGAACGAGTCCAGCATGTTTTTCGACTCAATCATACTTATCTGGTCGAACGCCTCCTTGGAATCCGTTAGGAAAGCTATTCCGGGCATGCTTCTAGGTATCCCTGTTTCCTTGAATGTTGAGTAGAACCTGCTCATTATACAATCCCCGCCGACAAATTCTTGTATGCACTATAAGGGTTTATCACTTTTCACGGCATGTAAAAGTGTTCAAGGGGGGTCAAACCTTTTATTTCAACCCGGACCCCCCTTTTTATAGGGGGGTTCGCCATGAGCAGGCAGGAATTAATATCGAACGAGGTTGCGGGGTTCAGGGTTGTAGGCAAGCACGTCTATGGGAACCTTATTGACTGTATGAACGAGAACCTGTTGTCGGACGTAGAGGAGCTTAAGAGGATAGTTATTGAAGCCGCTGAAGAGGGTAATATGACTCTACTAGATGTTAAAGCATGGAAGATAGGTTTAGGAGTGTCTGTTGTGGCTATAATACTAGAGAGCCATATAACAATACACACCTGGCCAGAATACAAGTATGCGACAGTAGATGTTTATTCATGCGGGTCACACACCGATCCCCACAAGGCATTCGAGTATATAGTCTCCGCATTGAAGCCGAGAAAAGTTGAGATGGGTAAAGCGTCAAGGTCGCTGGAATAGGTTCGGGAGGGGTTAATCCCCTCCAATTATTTGCTAACTAGCCAGGCTATATAAGTCCAAAGAACCTTTTTATCAGTAATATCGCGATAACCGCAGTTACTCCTATACCTGTAAACCTTGCAAACCCAGATAGAAGCTTCTCTCCACTTATCTTACTAAGGTATATCCCCAGAGAACCTATTATAGCCAGTCCTATACCTAGGGAAGCCAGAAAAGCTGTAGTTACGCTTGCATTAAAGAAACCGGCCACTATGAAAGGTAGAGACACCAGTATTGGAAACAAAGTCGCCCCGAACCCGCTCCATAATGCTACATAAATGGGAATATACCTGGCAGCCTTGTAGTAGATACTATCCTCGTCTAACTCGCGTGCGATGTGGGTTTGTATTTTCCTTAGTTCTCTCTCGCGTTCAGCTTTTTCAGACAAGTAGACACCTAGTGTTGCACTGAAAAACCCCATAGCTATGGCTGCTCCAATTATTCCGAGAGCCAGTATCTTGGGATCTGTTTGATTGGAATAGCCGCCGGCGGCTACACCGAGTGATGTTAGAAGTGAGTCAAACGCGTTTGTTATAAACATTCTTCTAGCTATAGAAGAGACTTCCCCGTTCCTATCTATTGCTCTGATGACGTCGAGGAATTCCATTGTTCTATCGACCCTTAATCCATGGTGGGGTCTAGTTACGAGGATTGGTTACTTTATACCACTGGATCAAGCTTTGTAAGCTACTGCCTCGATCTCAAGGTCGACTCCTAGGGGTAAATTTGAGACCTCGACGACTACTCTGGCAGGCGGTAACCTCTTCCCTATGATCTCTGAGTATACTTTGTTGAACTCTGTGAACTTCGAAATATCCTTAAGATACACCGTAACTTTTAACAATGTATCAATACTCCCCCCAGCAGCTTCTACTATTTTTATCATATTGAGAATGGCTTGCCTAGCTTTCTCCGAGAAATCTCCCTCAACCAGCTTGCCTGTTTCAGGGTCCAAGGGAATCTGACCTGAAACAAAGATAAGGCCGCCATATATAATTGCCTGACTATACGGGCCGACAGGCTCTGGTGCCTCCCTAGTATAAACAGCCTCTTTCAATTCAACCATACACCATTATCTCGATATAAATGTGGTGGGCCCGCGGGGATTCGAACCCCGGACCACCCGGTTATGATTCCCGGAAGAGGGCTTTCCACCACCCTTCTGCCGGGCGCTCTACCTAGCTGAGCTACGGGCCCTGTTGCCGGTTTCACAATTAATGCTGGCACGAAGTTTTTAAGGGTTACTTCCATGATGACAGGTATTTCCGCTGTTCCTCGGTGAGGACATCTATGGTTATACCCATACTCTTCAGCTTCCTCTCGGCAACCCGCTCGTCTATTTCCATAGGCGGGTTGTATACCTTGTTCTCAAGCTTCCCCTTGTTCTCGACGATATACATAGCTGCAAACGCTTGGTTCGCGAAGCTCATATCCATAACCTCGCTGGGATGGCCTTCCGCGGCAACGAGATTCACTAGTCTCCCCTCACCTATTAGGTAAACTTTCCTCCCGTTCTCGAGAGCATATTCTGTTAGATTATCCCGTATCACCCGTTTACCCACAGCTTTCTTTTCAAGCGTTTCAACGTCGATTTCCACGTTAAAATGCCCTGCATTAGCAAGAATTGCACCGTCCTTCATTTTTAGAATGTCCTCATAGCTTATGACATTCTTGTCTCCAGTCGCAGTTACGAATATGTCTCCTATTTCCGCTGCCTCATGGATACTCATAACAGTATAGCCATCCATTACAGCCTCCAACGCCCTTATTGGGTTGACCTCAGTTACTATTACGTTTCCACCCATACCCCTCATTCTCATCGCGATGCCCCTGCCAACCCAGCCATAGCCAGATACAACCACTTTTTTACCCGCAATCAAAACATTCGTTGCCCTCAGCAATCCATCTACAGTGCTCTGGCCTGTTCCATACCTGTTATCGAACAGGTGTTTAGTGTAAGCGTTGTTAACCGCTATAACAGGGTACATCAGCTTACCCTCCCTCTCCAGCGCCCTAAGCCTGATGACGCCTGTAGTGGTTTCCTCGCTTCCGCCGAGAACTTCTCTGGCTATCTCAGGGTGTTTCTCGTGGAGAACCGCGTGTAGGTCTGCCCCGTCATCTATCACAATATCCGGTTTAGACAGGGCTACCTCTTCTATGCATCCAAAGTACTCCTCTGTAGTTTGGCCTCTCCAAGCGCAAATATTAAAGCCCTCCTCGTATAGAGCGGCGGCGATATCATCCTGTGTTGAAAGAGGATTGCTACCGGCTAGATAGACATCTGCACCTAGCTCTCTAAGCGTTCTGACGAGGACGCCTGTCTCTTTAGTAACGTGCAACACTGCACCTATCTTTACCCCCTTAAGGGGTTTAGAGTCACCGTACTCTTCTCTCAAGCCTACAGTTACAGGCATAAACCTTTCAGCCCATTCCAGTTTAAGTTTCCCTTTATTTGCTAGGCTAGGATCCTTAACCTTCGAAACCATCTTAAACACCTCCCTACACTTATACAGCTTAACTATCAGTAGACTGTAAAAACAGTTTCCCATTTTTTGTAAACTTAAAACCTAACTCCACCAACAATGAACCGTAGCAGGTGGTGCAGATGGCTAGGAGGAAGAGAAGAAAGGTAATCAAACCCAAACCGTTAAGCATGCCAAAAGTATACCAGTGCCCTAGATGTGGAGCCGAAACCCTTTCCATACAATTCAAGAAGCTGAAGGGAGATCCATTCAACAAGCTGGCAATAGTTAAATGCGGGACGTGCAAGCTCTACTTAGAACTAACTGTCCCCCAGGTTTACACGGAAATAGATGTTTATGGTAAAGTTATAGATCTAGCGAACGAGGGCAGGCTCGAGGAGATGATGAGTGAGCCTACTGGAGAACCTGAAGAGGAGTAAGCCGCTGCACTTTACATTGATCGATCCAGGTAAAACCTCCGTCGACCAGTCCGTCAAAATAGCCCAGGCCGCGTATACCGCCGGTACGGACGCGATTCTCCTCGGAGGCTCTACTGATATAGACCCGGTGAAACTTGATAAAATAGCTAGTAAAATTAGAGATCATATAAAACTCCCAATAATACTATTCCCGGGGAACATTAATGGGCTAACAAAATACGCGCATGCAGTACTCTATCTTACTCTAATGAACTCTCTAGACCCATACTATATAACAGGAGTTCATGTCCAGGCGGCACCTATACTTCTCAGGATGAACCTCGAGGTAATCCCAACATCATATATAATAATCGGTTATGGAGGCACCGTAGCCCATGTCGGCAAGGCTCTAACAGTACCTAACGAGAAACCCGAGCTTATAGCCAGTTACGCCTTAGCCGGAGGATATATGGGAGCTAAAGCCATTTACCTAGAAGCAGGTTCAGGAGCCCCCCAACCGGTTAACCCTGAAGGAGTTAAAATGGCCAAGCTCCTGGTGACCAAAGCCGGCCTTGACGCGTTATTAATTGTTGGAGGAGGAATCAGAGACTCTCACACTGCAAGCATGCTAGTAAAGTCAGGAGCTGACGCCGTTGTGACCGGAACGCTCGCCGAGAAGGATCCCGGGAAGCTGAAGGAGGTAATTGAAGCTGTTAAAAGACTAAAAGTTCCTAGTTTAAGATGAAGTTGCCGCGACTTTCTCCTCCTTCTTTTCCTCCTCTATGGTCTTCGCTTCTCTCACTATCTCCCTCAGTACATCGTATTTACACACTACACCTAGAACTCTTCCATCCTTATCTCTCACAGGCACACCGTCAAGATTGAGCTCCTCCATTTTCTTGAGAGCTTCAACAAGCGTCTGGTCCTGAGTCACATATTCCTCTGTTCTGGCGGCTGCGTCAATCGCTATTAACGGGAGGACTTTTACATACCTGCCGAGTTTCGCTGCGCCTTTAACGAGTTTTCTAACCCAGATTAGCCTGCGGCTTTTCCTGGCGTTTATATGATCCTCGTACGCGACGAACGGCAGTCTGTTAGCACTTACTACTCCGAAGATCCTGTCTCCCTCAGCCACTGTTATGGCGTCGAGCTGGAAGGTTCTCATCTTATTGATCACATGTGCCAGCGAGTGGTGTGGGTGGACAATGCCTATCCTGCTCGGAGTCATGACGTTTTCAACTAGAATCTTGTGGCCCCTCAGTTCTACAAACTTTCTTACTACACTATCCTTGGTCACGAACCCTACGATCTTACCGTTATCGTCTTCGACTAGAACCACGTCAGAGTTGTTGGCTAGCATTTTCAAAGCTACACTCTCCAGAGGTTCATCAGGCTTAACTCTCGGGGGATTCTTGGTCATAACGTAGTCGACGAAGAATTTATCGTAAACCCTCCTTCTCCAAACAGGCCCCTTTAGAGATATTGCTTTAAGCATGTTCCACTTTGATACTACTCCAACTATCTCCCCGGACTCGTCTGTCACAACTATATAGTTGGTCTTATACCTCAGCATTAGCCTACGAGCATGCTCAACCGTGTCATTTATAGACATAGCCGGCAGCTCTGTTACAGCCAAGTCTTTAGCCGTAACCTTAGGCAGCTCCTCTACAGGCTTCTTCTTTACTAACACTTGCTGAAGCATTGATTCTGCCTTCACGAAGGTTATCCTCTCAACTTCAGGTACCGGTTTAACGGCTACTCTAGGCTTCACCTTGACAGCGCCAGGCTTAGCTCCCTCTAGATAAGCTCTTACCACATCAGCCTGAGTCACTACTCCGATTACTCTACCGTTATCGTCTATGACCGGTATAACTGAGAAGTCGTTTTTCGCCATCGTCTTAGCTATATACTCGATAGGCGTATCGGGGGTTGCGACCACTACGCCTCTGGTCATTATTCTCTTAGCTTTAGCTGGAGACACGATCTTGGAGCCGCTCTCCCTGTGGAATCTCCACCTTCCAGTGTCCACTAAATCCTTCGCGGTGATTATACCTATGGGGACAGGCTGCTCCTCTGATCTGACCACTATAACTGCAGGATAACTCTTAAGTACAAGTTTACTCCACACCTTAGTCATCCTCTCATCAGGCGTTACCAGCATCTCGTCAACGTTTTCCGTAGTCATGATCTCTGATACAGTAGTGGCTTTAGGCTTGTATCCTTTCTCAAGGAACTTCTCAATAATGTCTCTCAGCGTTATCACTCCTATGACCCTATTAGATACAGGGTCGTCTACAACTACTGCCTCCCAAACCTTCTGTGAGATCATCTCTTTGAACGCTTTCTCTAGTGGGGTCTCAGGAGTCAATACAGGGTAGTCCCTGGCTAGGTCGACTGCCCGGAGACTCGACTTGGTACTAGTGATGACGGCAGCGTCTCTCCGCGTTAGGAAACCTAGGAACTTCCCTTTTTCACCTGTGACTACTGCTATTCTATCACCGTATTTTCTCAGCAGTGCTCTTACCTTCGTTACCGGTTCGTTTTTCCCTACAATGATTAAAGGCTCTCTCATGTAGTCAGATACCATCAATACTACCGCACCTCCGACTTTAATACTATCAATTTCCGTACGCTATAAATAATATAACAGGCGGGTAATTGGGCTAAATAAAAATATAGACTTCGTTTTAGAGAATTTTATTACAGCGCGGTGATGCAGTCCTAAAGTAGCGCTAAACCGAGTAAAATACGGCTAGCAAGAAAATAGAGGTGGCGGTACAATGGCGGACAAGAAAAAAGTGGGTCTAGTATGTCCTAGATGCGGGAGTATAATGAACTATCAAATAGAGGTTGAGTTAAAGCACGATGGAACGAGAATAGTGTATAGATACTATAGATGCCCCGTTTGCAGGTACAAGATAATCGACTCGGTAGTCACCATTAGAAGGGTAAACGGTAAAATCATAACTGAAGCGAGAGACGGTAACGGTAGGCATAGAGCATTAGAGGTTTATTCAGTAAGCAATAAACGCTATGTTCAACTCTGACAGTATTTTTCTTTAAAAGCCTCTTCCACGTCTACTCCCGCCAAATTGGCTATTGACAGGGTCCACGCTATAACATCTGCAATTTCCTCTTCCACGTTTCTATGTGAACCTTTGAGAAGCGCCTCTCCCAACTCACCTATCTCCTCAACCAGCCATGTGAATGATTTGAATAACCCCCTCATGGAGTCCCGTTCTAGGTATTTTTTCTTGATTAACTCTTGGGCCTCCCTGAGCTCCATGTCCTGTCACCTTCTACGTCGAATTCATGGAGAGCTAATCAATTTAAAGCCGCTGATCAATCATGATTATAGATGGTGTGTCGAGGTGCCTTCCAAGAAGAAAGGGAAGTCTAAATCGAAGAAGATGTCTGGACCTATGACTGGTGCCGGCCTTATATCGTTCTATGAGGAGTATGAGGGCCAGGTAAAAATGAGTCCTACTTCACTTGTTCTACTATCGATAGGGTTTACAGTTATAGTTCTCATTGCTAGAGCATTGTTCTAGAACAATGCTACACTAGTTTTTCCCTAGCCAAGGCGGCTGCCTTTACCATGTTTTTCAGCTTCGCGACAGCTATTTCCCTGGGAAGCCTCTTCAGCCCACAGTCCGGGTCTACAAATATTTTCTCTGGGCCTAAGAGGCCTGTGTCCACTAGCTTCTTTATGTCATTGAAGATCTCATCGACATCCTCAACTCTGGTGCTGTGAACGTCTATAACGCCGTATCCTAACTCTTTGTCAAACCCGTATTCGACTAGGTATGGTAGTAGCCTGAAGTTGCTGTTTTTGAACTCGAAGTCGAACTGGTCTATCGGGAAATCCAGCAGGTATTCGAGGATTTTCTCTATTTTCCCAAAGCATATGTGGACGATTTTCTTAGCGTTTATACCGTCAAATATTACGTGGAGGGCTTCGTTTACAATTTCAACCTCCTCTTTGAAGGGTCTCGTGGAGAGGGCGGGCTCGTCTATTTGCACGTACTTTGCCCCTCTCTTAACGAACTCCTCTACTTCTTTCCTGATAACTCTTGCTAGAGCGATGACTAGCTCTCTTCTATCACCATAATGTAGATCGAAGCTCCAGTCAGCCATTGTATAGGGGCCTGTCAGTATGGCTTTAACGGGCCGCCCCTTTGATACGGATGAGGCGTAAACCCAGTCCATAACCGCCATAGGCTGGACGTATTCTATCTCGTCTACTATGACAGGCTTGCGGAAGTAGACATTGTCGAAAATTCGTACCCATTCCCCGCCCTTATAGCCTTTCAACCTTTCGGCAAAGTAGGCAACCATATCCTCCCTAGCCTGTTCACCATCACTGAGGATATCCACTCCGGCTTCAAGGTAGTCATCTATTACTGCTTTTATAGAGGGTTTAACCAGCTCATGGAATTCTTCCTCGCTTATTAACCCTTTCTTCCTTTTCCTAATCAGTTCCTCTGATGGAGGTATTTTCGGGTAGCTGCCTACAATAGTAGTCGGGAAATACTTAGGCACTTCATACATTTCTACATCACCTCCTTTATCCTGGAGGAATACTCGGATAACAACCTAGTTTTCTCTATGGCATAGTCGAATGGTATTAGATCAAGCCATGTGCTAGTCGTCAGATGAACGGCTTCTACATCGACGTTATCGACGAAACTATTTACGAGTTCTCTGACCCTGTCAAAGCTATCCTTGTAGATGTCACGGGCCTCGATAACACCCAGCCCTAGCTTCCTTCCAACTATACCGTACTCCTTTACAATCCCGGAAGCCCTCTTACAGTCTACTACATCCAAATTAACCATATCTAACCCCCTAACATCCAACAACTCCTTATATGCATCCTCTAGGATGCAACCGAAATAAACTGACACGTGAACAGGTGCATTAACTTTCTCAAGCAGAGCAGAATAAATATCGCCAACGCTTCCCTTTACCCTCGAGTAAAGCTCGCTATCTGTTAACGCGGGCTCGTCCACCTGGATGACCACACTGTCTCCAAGAACAGTTAGCTCCCTGTTAAGAGCCTCTGCAATCTTAGTAGCCAGCCAAACATCATCTTTCCCCGTCTCATTCTTAGACAGTGAAAGGAAGGAAACAGGACCCGGTATAACAGCTTTAAACAAAGCAGGGCCAAGATGCTCCTTCACCAGCTGATACCTAGGCGAGACAACCGTCCTGAAAGGCTCTGGCGCATCATGGAAAACAGGGATCCTATAGAAGAAATTATTGTCAAAATACCTCAACAGGCCCGAGGGATAAACTCCCCTCCAAGACTCCACGAAAGGCCTGAAAATATCATGCCACTCTAGCATTCCATCGACAACATACCTGCAACCGAGACCTCTTTGAACACCGACTAGAAAAACAGCCTCCTCTCCAAGAACACTATTGAACTCTACGCTGGATACTCTACCCTCCTCGAAATCCCGGACAAGATGCCTTATCCGACGGTTCCT
>Ga0256831_1000306_pt1 | contig 25937 bp, 18 predicted proteins | sample 132544metaG_FD_189087 | JGI IMG/M metagenome (GOLD analysis project Ga0256831, IMG submission 189087) | Hydrothermal vent microbial communities from Lau Basin, Pacific Ocean - 132-544 | ecosystem: Environmental > Aquatic > Marine > Hydrothermal vents | place: Pacific Ocean: Lau Basin | collected... | reverse complement strand
ATATAAATATTTTACAATGGAAAGGATACTAAAAATATTAGGAATAGCAGCTATTATCTTTTTATTGATATATTGGATAAGTGATATTTCAAAAGGCTGTAATGGTAGCAAGGATAATGAAAATACCGAAGAGCTAATCCAAATCGATAATCAAGGAACTGGGGATAGCGAGGTTGATATGGAAGAGGATATTTTTGGAGAAGAACAAGCTAAATCCGATAACACAAAATCCGGCAATCAAAATGAGGAGTCAAGTTCATCTACTAAAGAAGATGTAGATGATTATGTGGATTATTCAGGTGAGGTAAAAGAAAGTAAAAAACAAAAAGAAACTGTTATTAAAAAAGCTGCTCCCAACAAATCTTCAACTACAAAAAGACATAAAGCTTCAACAGGTGGTAAATATTTGGTCGTAGCAGGTAGTTATTTGGTTAAAGCTAATGCTAATAAAATGAAACAAAAGCTATACAATCTTGGCTATAACTCAGAGATTGTAAATTTTGATTTATCGCAATATTATTCAGTTTTAGCCGGTAGATTTTCCTCTAGAAAGGAAGCAAATGAAGCAGTCACTATACTCAAGAGAAGTGGAATAGACTGCTATGTGCATAGAAAAAAATAATAAGTGGAATGTGCGGAAGAGCGAGTTTGACCAAGAATCAAAAGGAACTGGAGGAAAGATTTGATGCAAAATTCTATTCAGAAGATATCGAGAGATACAATCCAATACCCAATTATAATATTGCTCCAATGCAATATTTACCTGTAATAACGAATAAGGACCTGTCACACTTTAATATTTTCAGATGGGGCTTGATTCCATATTGGGCTAAAGATGTTAAAATCGCTAATAAATTAATCAATGCAAGAGCAGAAACTCTACTTACAAAAATTGCATTCAAAGGCTCTTTGAAGAGCAGAAGATGCATTATCCCTCTTGATGGTTTTTATGAGTGGCAAAAACAAGGTTCTTTAAAAAAACCTTTCAGAATTATTCGTACTGATAAAGATATATTCTCTGTTGCAGGATTGTGGGATATATGGACAACAGGGGAAAATCAGATTATCGAAACTTTCACCATTATCACTGTACAAGCAAATAATCTTGTAAAAAAGATTCATAACAGAATGCCTGCAATCTTATTTGAAGATGAAGAAAAACTATGGATTGATAAAGGAATTAAAACAGATGAAGCACTAGAACTATTAAAACCATACCCATCTGAATTGATGTATGCATACCCTGTTTCATCAAAAATAAATAATACCAGAAACAGTAACCCGAAATTAATAAAAGAAGTCCCCGAAATAAACATTCATCAGGGTAAACTTTTCAAATAACGCTTGCAAGAGGGCAAATACACTAAAATGCCCAAAAATTGTGATCGTTCCAGATATCTTCTTTCAGATAATCATTTAGTTCAACGAGCATTTTAGAATGCTCTCCTTCCCATGCAGCTAAAATAGAATAAAGTTTCTTCTCATTTGGATCTGTTGCTTCTTTTGCTCTAGACTTATACAATTTCACTGCATTCATTTCAAAATCAATCGCAGATGAAATAGCGGCTGCTTCAAAACTTGCAGCATTGATTTCCTTTTTGATTTTTTCTGTTAAAACTTTCAAAACTACTGTTTCTTCAGGGTCTTCATGAGGCATTTCCGGTTTAAAAAAACTGTGTTTTTGAGTGTAGTTGAGAAACTGTTCTTTTAAAAACCTTATGTGCTCATCTTCTTCTTTAGCCATCATCTCAAATATTTTTTTTGCTGATGGGCTATCGCATTTTTCAGAAACGCTTTTATAAAACATCTTACCTTTTGTCTCCAATAGAATAGCTTCCTTTAATATATCTTCTGCTGATCTTGCCATAATATTTAATTTTTATTTAAAACAAATTTAATTATTTTCAAATTACTAAAAAAATATGATGCACTATTAAAACAAAATGATCCTTAATTTAAACTCATTCTGATTTTGCTTATATTTTTAGAAACCATTTCCTCCAAATAGTCGGAAGCATTACTAATAGCTTCTTTTTTAGTAGTTGAGTAACTCATAATAGAATCCACATTTATAACATTGCTGCTTAACACATAAGACTTGTCAAGCAAGTTTTCTCCAACTAGGACTAAAACCTTTTTATTGTTCATTTCCGCCAATTCAATAACTTTGCCTACAACTTTTCCGGAGAAACTACTAAAATCAAGCCTTCCTTCTCCTGTAATTATTATATCAAAATCTTTCATTTTTTGATCCAAACCGGTAATTCTGATAATTTCATCAATTCCACTCTTGATAGTCGCATTAAGCAGACCAAACATTCCAGCGGCAATACCTCCGGCAGCTCCTCCTCCCTTTACTTTGGAAATATCAATACCAAAACTATCATTCACTATTTTTGAAAAATTGAACAATCCATTATTTAAACTGACAATCTCCTCACGAGAAGCACCTTTTTGACCAGCAAACGCATAAGCTGCTCCATTCTTACCATACAAAGGGTTTTCTACATCACTAAAGACATTAAAACTAATAAGATCCGGATTAAAGCGCAAATCGCTCATATCTATTTTCGATACTAGAGTTAAATTTTTTCCAATTGGCTCAAGCGAATGTCCTTTAGCATCGATAAACTTTACACCTAAAGCATTCATCAAGCCAATTGCAGCATCATTAGTAGAACTTCCTCCCAGAAATAAATTAATAGTTTTCGCTCCTCTCTTAATAGCATCAAGTATCAATTTGCCTGTCCCAAAGCTGCTTGTGAACAAAGGATTTCTCTCACTTTCATTTAGACTTTCCAAACCATTTACTTGTGCTAATTCCAAATAAGCTATATCCCCTCTTAATAAGTAATCAGCGGTGACATTTCTACCGATCGAATCTTTGGTTTCCCCTGAAATTCTGTTGTATACCAAATGCTTTTCAATTACTCTCAAAGACCCTTCACCTCCATCTGCCAATGGATGCAAGTCTGTTTTAATGGATGGATCTAGCTTCTTTATCCCTGTATTTATAGCATCACATACCTCTTCAGCTGAAAGTGAATCTTTAAATTTATCCGGCGCAATTAATACCCGCATTATTTTCATCAAGCTTTATTGAACAATAAGCTTTTTATAATACTCTTTATGCTTAATTGTCATTTTAATAATATACATACCTTTTGGTAGTGATTTAAGGCTTATTTTTTTATCCTTTTCCTTCTTATAAATTAATTCATTCACCACAGTTTCACCATGAATATCAAGAATACTAAAAGATATATCTCCTAATTGATTTGATTTTTTATTTATAGAAATAAAATCTTTTGCCGGTATAGGATAAATATCCAAGAACGTTCCCAAGCCAATGGTATCATCTTCAAACACAGATGATGATTCCACTGCAACAAAACTCAGCTCTTCACAATCCAAGGTTTTTCCATACTTATTGTAGGGTGTGATATTGACATAAATTCTTTTTCCAATAGGTAATTCACCTGCGTCATAACTATTGGAATTGCCAACATCAACACTATTGGCAATATCCGTTCCTTTACTTTCTGTTCCGATTGACACAATGTATTTTTCCGCTCCCTCAGCTATTTGCCAATGAATCGATGAATTATATGGCAACGAGTCAGCTACTTCTCCTGTCAATAAAGCAAAACCTCCCACACAACCTGGAAATTTAGCACAATTACCAATATCCTCGCCGCAAAACAAACTTAGATTTCCATTATTCGGTAATCCTGAATTTCCTTTAAAATTAATTACACCCGATTGCGAGCACAGTTGTTTTAAATTTTCATCAAAACACCCTGATAAACTATTATTTTGCAAATACAGTATATTCCATGTTTTATCACCAAATTCTTTGGGAATACTCCCCTCAAAATCATTATCATTTAGATACAAAAAAGACAGGCTTTGCATTTTTGCAAACCTTTTAGATATTTTCCCTGAGAGCTTATTATCCGAAACATTAAATACATACAAATTTTTCATAAAATAAATCTGATAAGGAATCTTACCTGTTAAATTATTGGCTGACAAATTAATCGTCCAAGCTGACTTCAAAGCACCTAGAGATGAAGGAATAGTCCCCGAAAAATCATTATGAGAGGCATTAAACTTCTCCATATTTTTCCAATTTTTTAAATTGCTGGCTATTTCTCCAGTAAAACTATTGTTGCTGATATCAAGAAACTTCAATTTTAGCTTAGTTAAAGAAAGAGGGAATGCTCCTTCAAAGTCATTAGCTGCCAAATTAACTTCCTTCAAGCCCGTTAATTTTGAGATACTGTTAGGGATTTCGCCTGTTAATGAATTACCAGCTAAATATAGATTTTTCAGGAATTCCAAATCACCAATTGAGCTATCAATAATTCCAACCAAATTATTTCCAATCGTTGAATAAGAATTTTGATTATCAAAAACACCATCAAAATCAAGACCGCTAACTCTTCCATTCTCATCAAGCATGACTCCATACCAAGTGGATAGGTCGCAATCCGTAGTATCCCATTTAACTGTCCAATTATCTCCTCCTGTTGATTTATAAAACTTAATCAATGCGGCTTTATCATCATATGCACAACCTAACAGATAACTATTATCAATACAGTTATGAGCTTGCCCAAAACTATTATAAGGAGTAACAGAGACATAAACTCTACCTTCATACTGTATATTACCCCAAGTATATTGCAATACATTTCCTACATCCAGACTATCAATTAGATCATTTGCACCGATTTCAGTTCCTATATTGATAATATATCCTTCAGCTTTCTGTGCTACATCCCATTTGAATAAAACACTTTTACTTACTATTCTGCTATTATTCTCAGGAGAAGTAATCGTTGTACAATAAGGCAAATTTGGATTAAAATCATATAGAGTTGTTTCCCACATCCCTCTACCGAAACTAGCTGCCATCAGCTTGCCAAATTGAGAATTAATTTCCAATTCGCCTATTCTGACCGGAGGCAATCCATCATTGTATGGAATCCAATCGGTCATAGCATTATCGGTATAAAACACACCTATAAAAGTACCTAGATAAATACTTTCTAAACTATTGTTTTGAATAGCGATTGAGGTCAATGGCACACTCGGTAATGTTCCGTTTATTTTTTCCCAAGTTGAACCACCATCCAAACTTTTATAGATATTACTTCTAGACACGACATATACCAATTCTTGTTTTTTGGGACTAGCTTTAATATCTCTGATAAAATCACCATTTGGATTTTTTATTTCAGTCCAGCTAGAACCTCCATCTATCGATTTAAATAAATTCTGTCTTGTACTGGCATAAATTATGCTGGTATTAAACGGAGAGATTTCAACAACTTTAATCGTTTCTCCATCTTCAAGTATCCCAGAGACCTTATCCCAATTTTCACCCTTATCCACAGACTTCCACACACTTTCAAAACCTGCATATAGAATGTCCGGATTTTGAGGATTAATAGCTAATGGTGTTACCCACGAACCCTTTTCACCTGTAATATTACCATTAATCATGTCATGAAAATTATTGCCCCTATTTATAGATTTTCTTATATTGCCAAGTTGATAACTAGCATAAATAATATTAGGATTTTTCGGATCAATTCCACAATCCATCCCGTCACCGCCCATTACTCTTTTCCAATCGTTATCTTTCAATAAATGTGAGCCATTATCCTGAGATCCGGCAATGATTAAGTGCTCTACTGTTGTAGATACTCCCATTTTATAATATTGAGTTATTGACAAATTATCATTTAGAGCTTCCCAATACTTTCCCTTGTTATTTGATTTATAAACACCTCCATCACAACCTACAAATAAATTAAGAGTACCGGGCTGAAAACCAATAAAATGATGGTCTACATGAAAATGATCATTATTATTGGGGTTAGACCAGTTAACGGATTGAGCCCAAGTTCTACCTCCATTAATTGATCTATATAACCTTACTCCTCCTGCAAATAATTCGTCCGGATTATCAGGAGAAACGGTAAATGTCCAGTCATACCACGACTGTGATCCTAATTCAGGAGGTGTATCCATTTGTACTTTATTAAATGAATTCCCACTATCTGTGGACTTGTACAATCCTTCAAAGTCTTGCCCATCCCAACCACTTTTATTTATAGCAGCAGATAAAAACACAAGATCAGGATTTGATTCTGTAACCGCAATTGCAGCTCTCGTCACATCAGATGACATACTGCTAATCTTTAATTTCTTGAAACTATCTCCTCCATTCTCTGATCTAAAAAAAGTTAATTTTTCATCTCCTGAGACTGTATTGGTTGCATATAACACATTAAAATCTCTAGGCTTAAATATCATTTGTTTAATATTCCCATCAGATAATATTTGAGTCCAATTGATTCCTCCATCAACAGTTTTATAAATACCTGAACTAGTCGCAGCATATAACTGATTTCCATCTTCAGGATTAATCAATAGTTCAGTAATACGATATGCATATGGAAAATTTGTATCATCCCAGGTTTTTCCTCCATCTGTAGATTTGAATACTCCATACGTATATGTATCTCCTGCTTCCCTATCACCGGTAGCAACATAAACTATATCTGAGTTACCATAATCCACTTCAATATCTGAAATTCCCATCATACGATAATCATCACTAATAGGCGTCCAAGATTTTCCCGCATCTGTGGACTTCCACAATCCTCCTGCGGGAGCTCCAAGCCAAAGAGTATTGACATCGTTAGGATCAAAGCCTACTACATTAATACGACCAATACCATAATTAGAAACAAAGCCAAATGGTCCAAGTTGTTCCCAATTAGCCTCATTTGAACGATAAATATTCCTATCTAAATCTTGTTTGTAACGAACATATTCACTGGCCACTTTTTTATAATCAAAAAAACCATTTTTATCGACTATTGCCTCCATCCAATATTCCCATCTTTTAAAAAGTTTGTATCCATCCTCTTTCACATAACCCAAATTAGCCCATTTTTCGTAGAATTTCTTCTGAACATCTTGTAAGCTATAATTTGGATTAGACATCATTTGTTCCCAAGTGATACCTTTTGTCAAAGATTTTTTTGGAGTTTGACCAAATGAATAATTGAATAGAAATAAAGAAACAAATAGAGTTAAAAATGCTTTTTTTATCATGTTAAAATTTTTAATAGAAAATCAAATAATTTGCCAAATATAATAAAGAAACTTAATAAACCAAGCATACTACAAGGCATAAGTCCCCCCAATATATTTACAACGACAAAAATCACTAAATGTATTTAAGAAAAGACAAAAACTTTTTAGATTTATTGTAATCAAGATTGGACTCATTAACATAAGCTTCTTTTTCAAAGGAGATATTTACATATGCATCATACCTTGTGCCATATTGAATCAATCTGAAAAGAAACTCTAATAAATACCAAATATAAAACGGAATTATCAACATTTCGATTTGCTGTCTAATATGAATCATTTCGTGATTTATCAAGACCTTATCCTCTTTTGACCTTTTATCCGACACAAAAACAAAAGGGAATATGGTTATTGCTCTAGCAAAATTAAAAGTAATAATCTTAACAATAATTCTATTCGAGATAATAATCATATCTTTGTTAAATGGTTAAACTCACATTAAAACCCCTAAGTTAAGCTTAATTATTTTTAAAAAATAAAAATGAGAATACATTTTTTGATACACGAAGAATATGAACAACCGGCAGCTATCGCAACTTGGGCTATAAAGCAAGAACACAATCTGTCATATACACGATTTTATTTAGGAGAAAAAACACCTAATGACATTGATTTTGATTTTTTAATAATTATGGGTGGTCCTCAATCTCCAAGCACAAGTCCAGAAGAATGCTCTTATTTTGACGGCAAAAAAGAAATAGAATTCATTAAACAAACAATCGAAAATGGTAAATATGTCCTGGGCGTGTGCTTGGGCGCACAACTTATCTCAGAATCCTATGGAGCAAAAACAGAGAAGAGCCCTTATAGAGAAATAGGGTTTTTTGAAATAGAATTCACATCAAAAGCAAGAGAAGATTCTTTGACAAGAGTATTTCCTCAAAAAATAAAGGTCGGGCATTGGCATTCTGATATGCCCGGATTAGCAGAAAACTCCACGATTTTAGCTTCAAGTAAAGGGTGTCCAAGACAAATAATCAGATACAGTGAAAAAGTATATGGTTTTATGTGTCATTTAGAATTTACGCCGGAAGCAATAGAAGCAATGATTAAAAACAATCATAAAGAATTAAAATTTGATAAAACTGAAAAATTTATTCAGAACAAAAATGATTTGAAGGCTTTTGATACATATCGAATGAACGCGTATTTATTTGATTTTTTAAATAAAATAGAAGAAAGATTTAATAAAGAATTGTAATGCAATGTCTTTTCTTTATATTTGCACTACATAAAAAAAATAGATAGTGACAAAGCTTCATCGATATATAGAAAGTTTGATTTTTGCTTCTGAAAATTCTATTTCCAAAGACGAAATAGAGTATATCGTCAATAAATCATTTGAAACCGTATTGAAACGCGACGAATTGGATAAAGTTATTGAGGAATTAATAGATAAATACAAGTCTGATGAATACAGTTTTGAGATAATCCAGATATCCAATGGATTTTCTTTTATGACAAAAGGAGCTTACCACAAAATAGTCGGCGAATATCTTAAAGCGCTAACTACAAAAAGACTATCCAAAGCAGCTTTGGAAACTCTTGCTATTGTAGCATATAAACAGCCAATTTCCAAACCTGAAATGGAACAGATAAGAGGAGTAAATTGTGATTATACTGTCCAAAAGCTACTTGACAAAGGATTGATAGAAATCCAAGGGAGAGATAATGGTCCGGGAAGAGCATTGATTTATCAGACATCAAAAAAATTCATGGATTATTTCGGAATGAAAAATATGAAAGATTTACCGGGACTAAAAGATTTTGAAAAACAAGATAATACGGTTGGAGTTTTAGAAGAAGAGTAATATTTTTCAGGTAAACATCGTTAGCTAATTAGAGAATGTAAGAAAACATTCACTAAATAAAATCAGAAAAATGAAAAATATAAAAATAGCAATATTAAGCTCAATGGCCACACTCCTTCTTGTATTATTAATCGCAAGTACCAAAACAGTTGACACTATTAATCTGAAGTCTATTATTGAACCTTTACCCCAAGTAGTAAAAGCACCTATCAAGAAGAAAAGCTATACTTTTGCCGGTGAGAGAATACCTATTGAGGATAATGACATTTGGGAAAGATTGGATAGAGAATTGATGGTGAATTCATATTACCATTCTTCTACAATACAAAATATAAAATTGGCTAACAGGTTTTTCCCGGTTATCGAAAAAATATTGAAGAAAAATCATATTCCTGATGATTTCAAATACTTAGCTGTTGCCGAAAGCGGACTGAGAAACGTTGTATCGCCCGCAGGAGCTTCGGGCTATTGGCAATTCATGAAATCTGTGGGAAAAGAAAACGGTCTTGAAATATATGACGAAGTAGATGAACGGTATGATATCGAGAAATCGACAAAGGCTGCTTGCAGATATCTTAATAATCTTAAATCCAAATATGGCTCTTGGACTTCAGCTGCAGCAGCATATAACCTGGGTGCCAGAAAATACTCCCAGGCAATATCAAGAGAAAAAGAAAATAATTACTTTAACCTCAACCTCAATCAAGAGACAATGCGATACCTCTACCGAATCACGGCCTTGAAAGAGATTATTTCAAATCCAAATGATTACGGATTCTATATCGATGAAAACGAAAAATATCCACCGTTGAAAAATTATTTTACGGTAAAAATAACAAAATCCATAGCCAATCTAGGTGATTTTGCTCATCAACATGGCATTACATACCGCACATTGAAGATATATAATCCTTGGTTAAGGTCTTATAAACTCACGGTAAAAAATAATACGTATTTTATTAAGATTCCTAGGGGTTAGTGAGTCTTGGAAAAAGTTAACTACTTTAGAGACTTCTTTTAGCCAAAAGATTGGAAACCTTTGGCTCAGATTGTTCCTTTATCCTCACCCTTGCCCTCTCCTTTTCAAAACCATTACTCTATCTTTTGAAAACATCGGAAAAGGAGAGGGAATATAGCGACTGGTCGTTAGTAAAATCCTATTGGATGTATATGACATACAATAAGCTTTACCGATATAAATACTTTTAGAAAATATAAAAACCTACACTGAAAAAATGTAAAACACCCTAAATATAGATTAAAAATCACTCATAAAAACTAAGCGCCCTCGCTCTCCCCCTTCTCCTTTTAAAATTATATTTGCAATAAAAACGATAACCAATTAAAAGGGGAAGGGGTCGGGGGATGAGGTTAAAAGGCAAGCAGCCAAATTCCATAAATATCAGATATTTAATATCAAAATCAATTAGATACGCCTCTGGATTACCAACCTTTCCTCACAACCACTAATTAACCTTAAACGTAATATCTCCTTCTTCCAAAAATCTTATAATCTGCTTTGCTGCTGCTACACCTGCATTGATATTTGCTTCCATTGTTTGAGCTCCCATCTTCTTTGGAGTAAAAAATACTCTATCTTTAAATTTGCGCTCAAAATCTTCTCTTCTATCGGGCGGAATGTCAGAGATATATTTTATATCATCTCTTTCTGCCATCAATTTGAGCAATCCTTCTTCATCTATCACCTCTTTTCTAGCTGTATTTACCAATGTACCTCCCTTGGGTAAATTCTTCAACAAATCGTAATTGATTGAATTAATGGTGTGCTTATTTGCCGGAATATGTAGTGAAATATAATCACAAGAACCATAAAGTTCTTCTACTGTGTCTATAGCTCCTACCCCATCATCCTCTATACTTTCGTTTGCTACAAAAGGATCATAAGCAAATACATCCATTCCAAAACCTTTGGCTATTCTGGCTACATTTTGGCCTACATTGCCATAAGCATGAATGCCTATTTTTTTATCTTTTAATTCTGTTCCAGCTTTCGCTTGAAACTTATTTCTAGCAAGATAAACCATCATACCTAGGGCTAATTCCGATACAGCATTGGAATTCTGTCCTGGAGTATTCATTACCACTACATCTTTTGCTCTAGCAGAATCCAAATCGACATTGTCATATCCTGCACCTGCTCTTACTACTATTTTAAGATTATTGGCAGCATTGAGAACCTCATTTGTTATCTTATCACTTCTTACTATCAATGCATCGACATCTTTAACTGCATCAAGCAATTGGTCATTTGTCTCATATTTTTCCAAAAGCAAGAACTCATATCCCTTGTCTTCCACTATCGATTTTATTTTGTTTATTGCCGCAGGAGCAAAGGGTTTAACTGTCGCTACTAGTATTTTCATTATTATTTATTTTTATAATTATATTTATTAAATTATTTACATATTTTTCTCATAGTCTTGCATAGCTTTTACTAGTGCTTCAACACTAGCCTTAGGCAATGCATTATAGGTACTGGCTCTAAAACCACCTACTGACCTATGTCCTTTTATACCTACGATATTTCTTTCCGCTGCCAAAGTTAAGAATCCGGTATCCAAGTCCTTGTACTCATCATTCATCACAAAAGTAATATTCATCAAAGACCTATCCTCAGGATTTGCTACACCCGGTTTAAACAATTTATTTCTATCTATTTCATCATAAAGCAATGTTGCTTTTTCTGCATTAATTTTTTGCATAGCTTCCACTCCACCAAGCCCTTTTAGCCACTTGAGTGTTTGAAGAGTTGAAAATATCGGCAAAACCGGAGGAGTATTAAACATTGAACCTTTGGCTATATGAGTACGATAATCTATCATTGTAGGTATAGCTCTATCCACTTTCCCCAATATATCTTCTTTGACTATAACAAAAGTAACTCCGGCTGGACCAAGATTCTTCTGAGCTCCGCCATAGATTACAGAATACTTTGACACATCTACTGGTCTAGATAATATATCGGAAGACATATCTGCAACCAAAGGAACACCAAAATCAAAATCTTCCTTTATCTCTGTTCCCGCGATAGTATTATTAGTAGTAATGTGCATATAATCTATATCTTTTGGTACATCAAACCCTTTTGGAATATAGTTAAATTTCTTGTCCGCAGATGAAGCTACTTCTATGGTCTCACCAAACAATTTTGCTTCTTTAATAGCTTTGTTGGACCATGTGCCTGTATTTAAATACGAAGCTTTGGTTTGGAGCAAATTATATGGTATCATATAGAATTGTGAGCTTGCTCCTCCACCCAAAAACAAAACATGATAACCTTCCGGAATCCCTAATAATTCTTTAAAAAGTTCTTGCGCTTCATCCATTACAGATTGAAACTCCTTGCTTCTATGAGAGATACTCATAAGTGAGACTCCACTTCCATATAAATCATCAATAGCCTCTTTAGTCTTTTCATAAACTACATCCGGCAATATCGATGGTCCGGCAAAAAAATTATGTTTTTTCATTTTCTAAGTTTTTAAATATCCAATAAAAGCCCAAATCAAACCATTTCGCATACAACAAAACCGGTCATTTCGGGTATCACAATAGCACCATTTACTATTTTGTCCAAAAATAATAAAGAAAATAGAATACCAATAAAATATAGCAAATATTATTCTGTATTTATAATAATTCTGCATTTCTCCCTGAAATTAATTAAAAAGTCAATGCGTTTTCATGCAGATACTATTTATATAGCTCCTTGAACCGACTTTCATCACCTATTATAAATAGCACATCGTTTTCGTCAAACACAATATCAGGATTTGTGATTATTTCAGTCTCTTTTTTATTTTTGCGCATAACCACGTTAAGACCGTATTTCTTCCTTAGATTTAGTTCTTTTAGTGATTTTCCTACAAATTTATCCGGCAATTTCACCTCTATTAAGGAGGTATTATAGTCTATCCTAAATTTGTCCAACACACTAGGGTAAGATATTTTTTCAGCAAGATTTATCGCTGCAGCAATCTCAGGTAAATTCACTTCATCCGCACCAATTTTAAGCAATATCTCTTTTTTAATTCTGTTATTTGCCTTCCCTATGATGTGTTTTACGCCTAATTTTTTCATATGTGTTATAGCCAATATTATAGACTCCAAATCAGAGCTCAAACCAAAAATAACTTTATCAAATTTATTGATTTCAATTTTTTTCAAGACATCTTCATCTGTGATATCTACTACAATAGCCATTTCTACATAATCTTTTATAGCATTAACCTTTTTCTCATTTATATCTATGGCCAATATACTATGCCCGGCTTTTGAAAGCTGAATAGCCAATTCAAAACCAAATGTCCCCAATCCAATAATAGCAATATCTTTTTTCATGCGTTTAGAATATTTTAATTAATAAATTTCTTCCCTAGGGTATTTTATTTTTATCTGCTTAGTTTTGATCAATGTTGCCATTGCAAAAGGTGCCGGTCCTACCCTACCAACAAACATTAATAATATTATAATCGTTTTCCCAAAACCGTTTAAGGACGGTGTAATACCCATAGAAAGGCCAACTGTTCCCATTGCCGATACTGCTTCAAACAAGACATCTTCCAATTTAAATTCAGATGTTTCAAGTATCAATAAAACCCCAATACTTATAATTAAAAAATATAAAATAGATGTAGCAAAAGATTTTATAATAAATTTATTTGAGATACTTCTTTTAAAAACAATCACTTCAGATTTACCTTTTAGAACACTTATAATCGAATAGATAACAACGAAAAAAGTTGTTGTCTTGATACCTCCTCCTGTCGAACCTGGTGATGCACCTATAAACATTAATACTATTAATAAAAATATTGAGGCAAAACGCATTTGGTTCAAATCAATAGTATTGAATCCCGCTGTCCGAGTGGTTACGGACTGGAATATTGCATCACTCAGATCCATTTGTCCATTCTCAAATAATGCAAGAAGCAATACCCCTACTATAATCAATACGGATGTTGTCAATAAAACAATCTTGGTATGAAGGCTGAATTTACGCTTATTTTTGCATTTTTCCATCAACTCATAAATCACAAAATAACCCAATCCACCCATTATTATTAACAATGATACTGTATATTTAATCACTACATTCATCCCTATCAGACTATTGTCATATGTTGAGAATCCAGCATTGCAAAATGAGGAAATACTATGAAAAAACCCCTGATATAACGCTTTATCTATCGATAGCCCCTGCCATAAAAAGCCAAAAAACAAAAGCAACCCCCCAATCAATTCAGTAACAAAGGTTATAGCCAATATTCTTTGCAATACGGAATTGGCGTCTTGTAAATAAAAATTATCCTGCAACTGAGAGAATAGTACTCTATGTTTTAATCTGATATTACCTCGTATTGCAAGTATAAACGAGGAAGTCATAGTCATAATACCGATACCTCCAAGTTGTATCAATAACAAAACAACAAGCTGCCCAGGAACATTAAACCCTGAGGTTTTAACAGTTACTAATCCTGTAACACATACCGCTGAAGTTGAAGTAAAAAGAGCATCTATCCAATTCAATCCATTTTGATGCTCAACAAAAGGCAGTTTAAGCAATAAAGTGCCAAAGGTAATTAATCCTAAAAATGACATTATCATTAATTGCCAAATATTCAAATTCCTATGATTTCCATATAACTTCATTGCTGTTCTAAAAATTCTAATCAAATCAATGGAAAGATAATAAAATCAAAACTTACTCTAATCACTGGTCATAATAAACAATGGCAGCATTTGGAAGTCTTTGTAAAATGGTCTTAATCTCTCTGTATTATAATATTTATCCACCTGAACTATCTTACTTGATTTTGAAATTACTTCAATTGGGACATGGTCATATCTTCCATTTTTCAAAACCACCAATCTACCGTGAATTCCCTTGAGTATCAAATCCAAAGCCATATTACCAAAAGCCATTGGAGCAATACTGTCAATAGCATCAGGGCTACCGGTACGCGTGAGATACCCCAGTTTTTGATTGATTATATTGACTCTTCTACCATTATTGTATTTTGGAGAAATCTCCTTTATTGCAGCAGAGACTTTTTCTCCGATTCCACCCAATTTTGCATGACCATAGGCATCCCTTTCATCACTTTGGAACGTCATTTCTTCTTCGTGAGCAAACTGAGCTCCTTCCGAAACCAAAACTATCGAATAACTGCTGGGATTCCTTTTCCTGTCTTCAATCAATAATTGTGTCAATATTTCAGGATCAAATTTATGTTCAGGAATAAGGCATCTGTTAGCAGCTCCTGCCATTGTAGGAAGCATTGCTGTATAGCCGGCATAACGTCCAAATACTTCAAGCACCATCACTCTTTCATGTGAACCCGCAGAAGTACGCAAATCATTTGCTAGTTTGATGGTTCTGGAAACACAAGTACTGAAACCTATACAATAATCCGTTCCAGGCACATCATTATCCATTGTTTTCGGAATTGCAATCACCTTCATACCCTTTTTATACAAATGCTCTGCATAGCTAAGCGTATCATCTCCACCGATGGCAATTAAGTAATCAATTCCAAGCCATTCCAAATTCTTTAAAACTTCAGGAGTGAGATCATTCATATCTTCGGTATAAGAATCCTTGAGATGATCCGGCACATCTACTTTTGCTACAGCCAATGGTCTAGTTCTGGAAGAATGCAAAAAAGTACCTCCGGTTCTTGCTGCCTTATTAACTACATTTTGGGAAAGCTCTACATAATTTAGTGAATTATCTGCTTTTTTATCTCTTACTATTTCCATTATTCCTTTCCAACCTCTTCTCAATCCAATTACAGAATATCCCTCACGAATTGCTCTAATAGTTACAGCTCTAATAGCTGGGTTCAATCCGGGCACATCTCCTCCCCCTGTTAAAATTCCTATTATTCCTTTTGGTTTCTTTGCTCTAGCCATAATCAAATATTTTATTTTAATTCTAAAAATTATAATTCTACAAAATCCAAGCCAATTACTTCACCACAAATAATTCATTTGCAATTATTGGTTTATTTTTATAGATTCCATTTAATTGAACAAGATAAATACCTTGCCTTAACATCGATGTATTTACTTCCAATTCACTGATGTTCTTCTCACCAATCTTTTCGATCTTATACGATTTCAACTCTCCAAGTAAATTAAAAATACTAATTGTAATTTTGTGAATTCCAGGATTATCAAATCTGATTTTCAGTGATTCAACTACGGGATTGGGATATAAAAACATCCTCAAAGTATTTGAATCATATATATCATCTACACCGACAGTTTGGCATTCATCAGATATAAAATCATCGCAATAAGTTCTAGTGGCCAAAGAGCAATCCAAGACAAAAGGATTGGGTTTATTATCTTGATATTTTGCTATTTCCCAAGTTCGATACCATTCCAATGAATCAACAGGATCTAGAAAATGCCAATCACATAGTGTTTTGACTTGCTTTTTGAAATAATTGGGATCTTCATTATCTGCTTCCGCTTTGTACATGGTATAAAAATACATCATTGCTCTGGCTACATTGCCTTTATGATCCTCACGCGGTTCGAAATAAGTATTTATGTGCTCACTATAATCATCAATATGTTGTTGAGGTATTTTGTGAAGTATTATATTATCATAGTACCAATCTTTGGTCTGATTATCATTTATTTCATTGAAAGGGAGGCTTCCCCGATCCGAATTTACATTAATTTTAGCAGGAAATAAATGGTGCATATCAGATTTTGCATTACCGTCTTTGGCTCCTTTGCTCCTAGGGTATGTGTGCTCTGCATTTATCCCACTTGGCTTACCGTTTTTATACAAATAATTTGATGGATCAACACCGTGAGGCAAATACAAGCCATATCTTGTATAAACACCATATACCGTATCATTTTCATTATATATTTTGCCGTATAAAACATCCCTTGCTTCGGAATAATCCAAAACATTTTTCGGTTTATATTTTTCTACAACTTTTGCTTTTAATTCATTACCGGAAAGTCCTCTAAAAACACTCTCAAACCGGAATTGCCCAAAACCTGTTAAAGAAAAACCGATAATTATCAAAATCAAAAACTCCTTTCTCATCTATTCAAAATTTATATTTCATAAAAGTAAGTTCTATAAATAAAATCCAAACTGTCCAAATGGCTTTTATAAAAAGCACAAGCAGTAAAGGTAATAAAATTCTTAAAAATACTAGCATACAACACAAAAAAAGGTGTATTTCGTTTTTTTTTGCAACACTGCCACACTGCCCTCTAACTCCCCGTTTCTTCGTAGACTTCGAAACCGGGAGTACCTCAACCCGCATTTCTTCCGCATTTCACTTGATAAGCGAGTATCTCTGACCTCGCTCCTTGTAAAAAATGCACTACTTTTGCACTGATGCACAGGTTCTTTCACTATCAAGTGAGATCTACTAACTTGATTTTCGATAAGATCAAAACCGTTCAGTCATCCTCCTATAATTTTTCGTAACAAAGTGAAGAAAAATCATTAGGGGAGCGCCAAGCTTTAGCGGGATAGATGAGGCAGATGAGCCAATATGCTGGATAATCGAAAATCAACCTTAAATGCGAAAAAATGAAATACACCTTTTTGCCTTTTCTAAGTATATATATAGTTATTTTTTGCGTCACACACAAGCACAAATATTTTTTTGATTATTTTTTATCCAAATAAATATGTGATTAAATTAATTTACCTTATCTTTGCATTCCTTTATTAAAAAGGTCGGTTTGCCGAGTGGCTAGGCGACGGTCTGCAAAACCGTTTACACCAGTTCGAATCTGGTACCGACCTCAAGAGAGCCTTCTACATCAGGAAGGCTTTTTTTGTATCATGAATAAATAAATAATATTTAACCCAAATTGTCTTGTTAAGCTTCAAAACTAAGTTTATCTTTGTAGCCTACTAAATCTAATAAAATGTTTAAGTACGGTATAGATAAATTGACTGTCGACAAGGTAATGTCTTTGGCAAGCGGAAAGTTGAAAGGAGTATTAACAGATGAAGCAATAACCAAAATAAATTTGTGTAGAAGCAGAGTAGAGACGATGGCTAACGGAAAGAAACCTGTTTACGGAATAAATACGGGTTTTGGACCTTTGTGCGATGTACAAATCACAGCAGATGAGACGAGCAAATTACAAGAGAATTTATTGATGACTCATGCAGTTGGAGTTGGCAATTCTATAGATAAGAAATTGTCAAAAATAATGATGATATGCAAGGTTCACGCCTTGAGCCAAGGTTATTCAGGTATAAGATTGAAGGTAATTGAGCGAATAATCTTCTTTATAGAGAATAATATTTTACCGGTAGTCCCTGAGCAGGGTTCTGTTGGTGCATCAGGTGATTTAGCTCCCTTATCACATTTATTTCTTCCCCTTTTGGGAGAAGGCGAAATTTGGCAAGATGATAGCATTGTTCCTGCAAGAACAGTCCTAAAAAAATACAATCTCCAAACGATAAATCTAAAAGCTAAAGAAGGATTGGCCCTAATAAACGGTACTCAATTTATCTTGGCTCACTCTATTGTCGGATTATACAAAATGGAATATTTATTGGAATTGGCTGATTTGGCAGGAGCTATGAGCATTGAAGGATACCAAGGTAGTTCCTCGCCTTTTCAGGCTCAACTGCATTCCATTCGTCCATTCAAAGGCAATATCGAAGTAGCGAAACATATGAGATTTCTGTTTTCAGAATCTGAAAATATAGAATCTCACGAAAGTTGTTCTCGGGTTCAAGATCCCTACTCAATGAGATGTATTCCTCAAGTGCATGGAGCATCAAGAAATGCATATTACCATTTGAAAGAGCTGACAGAAATTGAAATGAATTCTGTTACAGACAATCCCATTATTTTAAGTGAAATAGAAGCTATATCAGGAGGAAATTTTCACGGTCAACCTTTAGCAATGGCATTGGACTACGGTTCATTGGCTGCATCTGAAATAGGTAATATTTCTGACAGAAGATCATATTTATTACTTGAAGGAAAATTTGGATTACCTAGGCTTTTGACTGAATCCGGTGGATTAAATTCAGGTTTTATGATTCCTCAATATACTACAGCAGCTTTGGTCACAGAAAACAAATCACTGTGTTTTCCTCCTTCTGCTGACAGTATCCCAACCTCATTGGGACAGGAAGACCACGTATCAATGGGTAGTATTTCAGGAAGAAAATTCAATCAAATATTGGGCAATATCGAAAAAATTCTAGCTATTGAATTGATGTACTCTGCTCAAGCAATTGAATTCAGAAGACCTCATAAATTCTCTGATATAGTTGAAAAAAACTTTGCGTTAATCAGGGGAAAAGTAGATAAACTCGAAGATGATAGAATACTAAAAGATGATATCAACGAAATGATAAAAATGGTAAAAAATAGAGCTTTTATCGTAAAATAACTATTTTGTATATTTATAAAAACATACAGATATGACTTTTAAAGAACAAATACAACAGGGAATACCAAATATTCTTCCAGCTAAAAGAGAGTATCCAAAAGATGCCAACAGAGCCCCAAAAAGAAAAGACATATTGCCAAGTGAAGAAAAAAAATTAGCCGTAAAAAATGCTTTAAGATATTTCCCAAAAGATTGGCACGAAGTCTTGGCAAAGGAGTTTGCTCAAGAGCTCACTGATTTCGGTAGAATATACATGTACAGATTCAAGCCTGACTACGAAATGTATGCCCGACCGATTTCAGAATATCCTGCAAAGACCTCACAAGCTGCTGCAATAATGGTAATGATTCAGAATAATCTTGACCCAAAGGTTGCACAACATCCGGAGGAATTGATAACCTACGGTGGCAACGGAGCTGTATTTCAAAATTGGGCTCAGTATTTATTGACTATGAAATATCTCTCAATGATGACCGACGAACAAACACTAAATATGTATTCCGGTCACCCGATGGGATTGTTCCCTTCTTCAAAAAATGCTCCCAGAGTTGTAGTTGCAAACGGTATGATGATACCAAATTACTCAAAACCTGACGATTGGGAAAAATTCAATGCTTTAGGAGTAACTCAGTATGGACAAATGACAGCAGGGTCGTTTATGTATATTGGTCCACAAGGAATCGTTCACGGTACTACGATAACAGTAATGAATGCCTTCAGAAAGATTTTACCCCAAGGAGAAACCCCGGCAGGAAAAATATTTCTTACTGCCGGTCTAGGTGGCATGAGCGGGGCTCAACCTAAAGCAGGAAATATAGCAGGCTGCATCACAGTCGCAGCCGAAGTCAATCCCAAAGCAGCCAGAAAAAGATTTGAACAAGGTTGGGTAGATATTTTAATCGAAGATATAGATGAGCTTACTTCCAGAGTAAAAAAAGCTCAAGATAATAAAGAAGTGATCTCGATAGCTTATATTGGAAATGTAGTGGAAGTTTGGGAACATTTTGACAAAAAAGATATTTTTGTACACGTAGGATCAGATCAGACATCATTGCATATACCTTGGACAGGTGGTTATTATCCGGTAGATATTTCTTACGAAGAATCAAATCACCTCATACGTGAAAATCCACAATTATTCAAAGAAAAAGTACAAAGTAGTCTTAGAAGACAAGTAGCAGCAATAAACAAACACACTGCTAAAGGAACATATTTCTTTGATTATGGTAATGCTTTTTTGCTTGAATCTTCAAGATCCGGAGCAGATATTATGGCAGAAAACGGTATCGACTTTAGATATAAATCCTATGTTCAAGATATTCTAGGCCCAATGTGTTTTGATTATGGCTTTGGTCCGTTTAGATGGGTTTGTACTTCGGGAAAACCGGAAGATTTAGACAAAACAGATAAAATTGCAGAAAATGTATTGAGCAAAATAATGAAAAATGCACCTTACGAAATAAGCCTTCAAATGCAAGATAATATCACTTGGATTAAGAATGCTAAAAAGAATAAAATGGTGGTAGGCTCTCAAGCAAGAATTCTATATGCTGATGCCGAAGGGAGAATGAAAATTGCAAAGGCTTTTAATAATGCTGTAAATAAAGGTGAAATTGGCCCTATTGTCATAGGAAGAGATCATCACGATGTTAGTGGAACAGATTCGCCATATAGAGAAACATCCAACATATATGACGGTAGCAAATTCACTGCAGATATGGCTATTCAAAATGTCATTGGAGATAGTTTTCGTGGAGCAACCTGGGTTTCAATCCACAATGGAGGTGGTGTAGGCTGGGGTGAAGTAATCAACGGAGGTTTTGGTATGGTATTGGACGGAACAGATGAAGCTGATTCCAGATTGAAAAACATGTTGTTCTATGATGTAAATAATGGAATTGCGAGAAGAAGTTGGGCAAGAAACAAGGAAGCATTATTTGCTATTAAAAGAGAGATGAAAAGAACTCCATCATTGAAAGTCACAATTCCCAATCTTGTAAATGATGAAATCCTAAATAATCTATTTTAATAAAACAAAATGAAAACATTATTCAAAAACATAAAAGAGCTAATCCAAGTCAGAACAGAACCAATATCTTTTGTCGCCGGAAAAGAAATGAAAGTACTACCGACAATCAAAGAGGCATATTTGCTTATTAAAAATGGTATTATCGCAGATTTTGGATCAATGGATAGTATTCCACCGATTGAAGCAGATCGAGTGATAGATGCATCAGACAAAATGATTTTACCCACTTGGTGTGATTCTCATACTCATATTGTGTATGCTGGAAATAGAGAAGGCGAATTTGTTGACAGAATCAACGGATTAACTTATGAAGAAATAGCAAAAAAAGGAGGTGGCATACTAAATTCAGCAAAAATACTAAACGAAACATCTGAAGAAGAACTCTATAACCAAAGCAAGAAACGACTTGAAGAGATAATGGCACTTGGTACAGGTGCTGTAGAAATTAAATCCGGTTATGGTCTTTCTTACCAAGGCGAATTAAAAATGTTGAGGGTTATCAATAAACTTAAAAACAATTATCCATTGGAAGTAAAGGCAACATTTCTAGGTGCTCATGCTATTCCCTTTGAATTCAAAAACAATAAGGAAGGTTATCTCAAAATGCTGGTCGAAGATTTAATGCCGGTAATAGCTCAAGAAAATCTTGCCGAATACGTAGATATATTTTGTGAAACGGGATACTTTACGGTCGAGGACACTGAATTCATATTAAAAGCAGGAAAAAAGTACGGACTAAAACCCAAAATTCATGTCAATCAATTCACAGCCATAGGAGGAGTAAAAATAGGAGTCGAATACGATGCTCTGACTGTGGATCATTTGGAAGTTATGGGCCAAGAAGATTTTGAGGCACTAAAAGGAACAAAGACGATGCCGGTAGCTTTGCCCGCTTGCTCATTCTTTCTAAGTATTCCTTATACACCCGGCAGAAAAATGATAGACGAGGGTTTACCTTTAGCTTTGGCAACAGATTATAATCCGGGTTCCACTCCTTCGGGAAATATGAACTTTGTAGTATCCACAGCCTGTATAAAAATGAAATTAACTCCGGAAGAAGCAATAAATGCAGCTACTATCAACGGTGCTTATGCCTTGGGACTGGCAAAAGAACTTGGCAGTATCACCATAGGGAAAAAAGCAAATATAATATTGACTAAACCTATCAATTCATACGGCTTTATCCCCTACTCCTTTGGAGAGAACCAAATAGAAAGCGTTTATTTGAATGGGAATAAGATCTAATCAATGGATATAGAAGTTTGTGTTGAAAAAACAGAAACAGCTCTTATTGCTAATCACTACGGAGCCACAAGAATCGAACTGTGCAGCTCATTGGATTTGGGAGGGCTGACACCATCTGTGGGATTGATAAAATCTTGCATCGAAAAATATGACTTACAAGTTTTTGTTATGATAAGACCAAAACCCGGAGGATTCGTTTATGATTATCATGATATTGATATTATGAAAAAAGATATAAAAGCTGCAGCTCATTCAGGAGCGACAGGAGTGGTTTTTGGATGCCTTACAGCTGATTTCAATATTGATATCGGACAAAACAAGGAACTTTTGGAATTAGCAAAATCTTTTGGTCTGGGAGTAACTTTTCACAGAGCTTTTGATTTTACGAAGAATGTGCCTTTAGCTTTTGAACAAATAATTGACTTGGGATTTGACAGGATATTGACTTCTGGAGGAGAGAAAACGGCTATTGAGGGTTTCGAACAAATAAATCAATTAATCCGTAAAAACAAGAATAGAATTGAGATAATGGCAGGAAGCGGGATTAATTCACACAATTGCCGAAGATTTACCGATATTGGTATTGATGCTATTCACTTCACTGCCAGAAAAACAATAATGGATAAAAACTCATTGAATATGGGTAAAGAATATATTCCCGATGAAGAAAAAATCAAAAAGATAATAAAACTTTCAAGCCATACTGTTTGAATTAAGCTGTAGCGAAGCGGAAGTCCTGAGTAGCGAAACGTACCAAGGGAATTTTTAGGATTAATGGATTTTAGGATTACTCGTATGTCTATTTTTAATCCAAAACAAAAATAGTATCAGGCAATTAACTGACCGCTTTAATAAAATTTATGGCTTTTATTTTTTACTTAATAAGGATATAACTAATTATTGAGCTTAAAATAACACCAACTGGTATTAATACTATTAATTTAAATTTGTATATTGCCGATTTTAACAAAATCATATTTCAAATAATCATTCCAATATGTATAGATTATTAATTAAAACCTTCAGATCTGCTTTCATTTTGAGCTTTTTGTTAATGCCATTTACAGGTTTATCTCAGTTACCTGATAGTTGTAAACTCGAGATTGGGACAAATCTGGGAGGTCTGGCAGATTGGGGGACGGAAATTCCATTTGTGGATTTGATGCATATGAGTAGAACTTGGTACACTAAGTCGATTGGAGACCCTAATGATCCATTTGATAGTGGTTATACAGATAAATTATCTTATAGACTTGATGGATATCCAACTCATATCCCACAGACTATAGATGATTCACCATATCCACAAGATGTTGCGACTATTTGGGCAATAACAGATGGTTGGTCAAAAGGAATCTATACTGTTCTATGGGAAGGAGAAGGAGAATTGAATTTTTGGGGAACATACGAAAACTTACATAATGCAGGTGACCACAGAATGGTTTTTGATTATCCTAATCCAAAAGGAGGAGTTATTCAATTGAGAATAACTTATAGCAATATCGATAATCCAATTCACAATATTAGAGTACTGATGCCCGGCACAGAATCAACATATCAGGAACAACCTTTCTACAAACTCTGGACAGACAAGCTGTCTATATTCAAAACAGTAAGGTTTATGGATTGGGGACAGACCAATGCATGGGGACTTGACAGAAAAGATGGCTTTGGAGATAGCACTTTGGTCAATTGGGATGGTAGAAGCAAATATGATTATTATACTTGGACTCATGGTAAAGGTGTACCTTATGAAATGATGGTTAAGTATATGAATGATTATCATAAGGATGGATGGGTTTGTGTCCCTCATTCAGCAAGCAAAGAATATATAAGAAAGATGGCGAGGTATTTTAGAGATAATTTGGAAAAAGACAGGCATATCTATGTTGAATACAGCAATGAAATATGGAATTGGATTTTTCCACAAACTCAATGGGCTAATTACTATGGTTGTGAGTTGACAGGAGAACCTTGGCCTGAAGGAACAGCAAAATTCATACAAAGAATAATGGATATCTGGACAGAAGAGTTTGAAGGCCAGATGAACAGATTGACCAGAGTAGTAGGTGTATTTACAGGATGGCTAGACGTAGCCCAAAGAGTTGCTTTCAATGTAGATAAGAATTCCTTTGATGCTATCGCTCCAACATACTATTTTCATCTCTCTGAAGATTTAGAATCACAACTTGACGACTTAGGAGCTAATGCCACCGTGGCTGATATTGCAAAAATAGCCAGACAATCAATGCCCGAAGCATATAAATCAATAAAAGAAATAAAATACCAATTGGCTGATTCCTTGGACAAGCCATTGGCATTTTATGAAGGCGGTCAGCATTTGACTCCACACCCTTTTGGTGTTAAGCCGGACTATAGCCAAGCTCTTTTGGATATCCAAAGAGATAAAGCAATGTACAACTTGTACTCTGAATGGTTCAGCCAACTCAGAACTCTACAGGAAAGGGATGAACCGCTTTTACTGATGAATTTTTCATTTGTTTCATCAAGGAGTGCTCAATACGGCTCATGGGGAGTTTTGGAAACAATGGATCAGGATACTTCGATAATCCCAGCTCCGAAATATAAAGCTTTGCTTGAAAATATGAATACCGGTTGCAGTGGTTGTGAATATAAAAACCTTCACACTTCATTATCTATTTCCTCTTGTAATAAATATGAATGGAATGGACAATTATATTCAAACTCCGGAATATACACTGACACTTTAATAAGTTCCCAGGAATGTGATTCTATAGTAACACTCAATCTGGAAATTACAAAAATCGATACAACTGTAATAGATATTGCAACCGCAGATGGAAGTGTCAATTTGAAGTCTAGCGAAACGAATTGTAGCTACCAATGGATAGATTGCTTAGAAAATAAACCAATTCCAAACGAAAATGCCAGAATTTATTCTGTGAAAGAAAATGGATCATATGCAGTAATAATTAAAAAAAATGATTGTATCGATACTTCCCAATGCATAACTGTCACGACTATTGGTGTTAAGGAAAATAATATTACAACCAAAATTTACGTATATCCCAATCCAAACAAAGGTGATTTTTTAGTTAACTTGGGTGATTTAAAAAATGTAAATATTAAAATTTTTAACTTAAACGGAATAACTGTATTTAGCGAAAACAATATCGATAAAAAAACACACAGGCTACGATTAAATGCGAAGAGAGGTATTTATATTATAGAATTTAGAAATAAAAATATCATAGAAAAACACAAAT
>Ga0256831_1000305_pt1 | contig 25939 bp, 20 predicted proteins | sample 132544metaG_FD_189087 | JGI IMG/M metagenome (GOLD analysis project Ga0256831, IMG submission 189087) | Hydrothermal vent microbial communities from Lau Basin, Pacific Ocean - 132-544 | ecosystem: Environmental > Aquatic > Marine > Hydrothermal vents | place: Pacific Ocean: Lau Basin | collected... | reverse complement strand
ACTCTATACAACTTGTAGTTTTCTTATCGTTCAAAGATAATATTTTAGTTTTATAATCTGTGGGATTTTCTTTAAATATTTCAAGGTATATCTCGTGTCTTTTTCCAACAGCATAGTATGGTGTTTAAACATACTTTACTATCTTTGAAAATCAATAATGAGCCTGAAAAAAACATATATCCTCACTCTGGTTATAATATTGCTGAATAGTTCGGCTAATCTCTTTTTGGCTAATAATTACTTTTACAAGATTGAAAAAAAATATACTATCAGCGGATATATAAAAGACGCAACAACCGGAGAGAACTTGCCCGGAGCTACTGTTTATATTAATGAGGCAGGAACCGGAGCTGCTGCAAACTCATATGGTTTCTACAGTATATCTCTTAAACCAGGAGCATACAACATGGTTGTTACATTTTTAGGATATGTGGCTAAAGAGGTAGAAATTGACATTTCTGAGGATAAAACAATGAATATACTTCTCGACCCAAAGTCGGAAGAGTTAAGCGAGATAATTGTCAGCTCAAAGCAGAAGAGCCAAAATATTATTTCTCCTCAAATGGGTACAGATAAACTTACAAACAGAGAGATTAAGATGGTGCCTGTATTAATGGGGGAGACTGATTTGATTAAGGTTCTTCAGCTGCTTCCCGGGGTTCAGGCATCGAGTGAAGGCTCAAGCGGATTTAGTGTGAGAGGGGGCAATCCCGATCAAAACTTAATTCTTTTGGATGAGGCAACGGTATACAATGCAGGGCATTTTTTAGGGTTCTTCTCCGTTTTTAATAATGATGCTATTAAAAGTGTTGAACTTTTCAAGGGCGATATTCCTGCCCGAAGCGGAGGTCGGCTATCCTCGCTTCTTGACATCAGGATGAAAGATGGAAACAACAAGAAGTTTTCCGGCTCGGGAGGGTTGGGAACAATTTCATCAAGGCTGACATTGGAAGGGCCTATTGTAAAAGAAAAACATCATTCATTGTTAGTGGTCGACGTTCGTATCTCGATCTTTTTATCCCTCTGTTTGGGAAAGAGAAGATGAAGGATACCAAGATATATTTTTATGATTTTAACGCTAAGCTTAATCACACCATCAACAATAATAACCATATCTATCTGAGTGGATATTTTGGGAGAGACATTTTTAAAAATGACTTCTCAGAGATGAGTTTCGGAAATAAGACCTTTACTACCAGATGGAATCATATCTACAATCCTAAACTCTTCTCAAACATCACATTTATAAATTCGAATTATGATTACGGTCTGGGTACCGTTGAGAGTGGAGCAAACTCATTTGAGTGGAAATCGAACCTTAAGGACTGGAGCCTGAAGTCCGATTTTAACTACTTCGCAAACACATCAAACACCATAAATTTTGGCGGACAAACAACATACCATAGAATAATGCCGGGGCACGCATATGGCAAAGGTGAAAATGAGATGGACAATGAGATAAAAATCCCTGAAGCCAACTCGCTCGAACACGCTATTTATATTTCAAATATCCAAAAAATAACATCCCGTCTGTCGGTTAAATATGGATTACGTTACTCTTTATTTCAAAATATTGGAGAGGGTATTTTGTATCACTACGATGATGAAAACAATGTGACCGGTGAAGAGGAGTATAAGAGAGGTGAGGTCTATAACACCTATCACGGACTGGAGCCGCGTATAGGAATAAACTACACTCTAACTGCATCCACTTCAGTAAAAGCGGCCTACTCCCGCACCCGGCAATACCTGCACATGGCAAGTAACTCCACATCATCATCTCCACTTGATATCTGGCTCCCCTCTTCCCCAAATATCAAACCTCAGATTTCTGACCAGTTTTCATTGGGATGGTTTAAAAATTTTGCCTCTAACCGTATTGAAACATCCATAGAAGCTTTCTATAAAAAGATGAAAAACACCATTGACTTTAAAGATCATGCAGAGCTGTTGCTTAATGAACATCTCGAAGGAGAATTGAGATTTGGAAGGTCATGGTCGTACGGAGCTGAGTTTTTAGTCAAATTCAATCTTGACAAATGGAATGGTTGGGTTGGTTATACATGGCTTAAAGCTGAACGGGAGATTATAGGCATTAACGGTGATAAGCCCTACCTGTCGCCATACGATCATACTAACGATATTAGTATTGTGATAAATCGTAAGATAAACGAACGCTCTTTCTTTGCAGCCAACTGGGTGTTCTACACCGGATCGCCTGTTACATTTCCGGTGGGAAGATATGAGTCGGGTGGAGTAATTGTACCGCTCTATTCGGAACGAAATACTGAGAGAATGCCTAATTATCACAGGTTGGATATCTCATACACGCTGAAAGGAAGAAACAAGAAAAAGAGAAGGTGGCAGGGCGAATGGGTATTTTCGGTGTACAATGCCTACTATAGTAAAAATGCATGGGTAATTAATTTTGTAAACGACGATGACACCCCCTATGAGATGCATGCAGAGATGATTTATCTCTTCTCCATTATTCCGGCAATTACATATAATTTTAAGTTCTGATTATGAAGGTTAAAAATGCAATATTAGCTACTGTTCTGCTACTCCTCCTCTACAACGGATGTACTGAGAGAATAGACTTAGATTTAAAGAACAGTTATCCCAGATTAGTTGTTGAAGGTTCCATTACTACCGACACAATGATTCATTTTGTACGTCTTTCTCTCTCGGGAGATTTTTTTGCAAATGAACGTATGCCTGATGTAATGGGTGCTAAGGTTTCTATTTTTGATGGCACAGAAACAATCATACTGAAAGAGTTAACAACCATGACGGGTTATTATATTACACCCTCAACGTTCTATGGTATTCCGGGACGAACATACACTTTAAAGATAGAGAATGTTGATATCAACAACGATGGTATAAAAGAGAGTTATTCGGCTGAGAGTTACCTGAATCCTGTTACTAAAACAGACTCTGTAGATCTTGAATATGAGAATAATTTTGAACTGTGGAAAGTACTACTTTATGCTAACGAACCTACTGATACCGCAAATTTCTACATGTTTAATCTTATAATTAACGACACTGTATATACTGGCCAATTAACAGAAGCAACCATTGCCGATGACCGTTTTTTCGACGGTAACTATGCCAATGGGGTTTGGGTTCATAGTATATATGATGATGACGAATCGCTCAATCTTACTCCCGGAGATACCATAACTCTTATTATGAGTGGTATTTCTGAAGATTTTTATAACTATATTATTGCACTTCAGACTGAAACGCACATAAGTGTACCTCTCTTTAGCGGCCCTCCGGCTAACCTTCCCGGAAACATCAGTAATGGTGCATTAGGGTTTTTTAGAGCATACTCAAACTCCTACGGGTATACTATCTTCACAGGTGAGAAATAGGGGGTGGCCATTGTTAATGCAGGTTAGTGCCGATAATTCTCATAAACTCTTCTCTGGTTGCCTTATTTTTCATAAATGCACCGGTAAAGTCGGAGGTGGTAGTTACTGAGTGTTGTTTCTGCACTCCTCGCATCTGCATGCACATATGCTGAGCCTCAATCACAACGGCTACTCCAAGTGGATTCAGGGTATTCTGAATACAATCTTTTATCTGTGTTGTCAACCTCTCCTGAACCTGTAGGCGTCGTGCATAAGCCTCTACAACACGGGCAATTTTACTAAGGCCGGTGATATGATGACGTGGAATATATGCAACATGAGCTTTCCCAAAAAATGGCAGCATGTGATGTTCACACATTGAGTACATCTCAATATCTTTCACAACCACCATCTGACGGTAATCCTCCTTGAACATGGCCGATTTAATTATCTCCTCAGGATCCATACCATATCCCTGAGTCAGAAACTGCATCGCTTTGGCAACCCTTAGTGGGGTTTTTTGCAACCCCTCTCTTTCGGTATCTTCGCCTATGAGTTTAAGAACATTATAGTAATTACGGCTTAACTCTTCGGTAGTTGCATCATCAAAAGATTCAATTTTAGAGTAGCCTCCTTTATCGCCATTTAAAGTAAATTCCATAAGTAAGTATTATAAACAGATACAAAGATGCTCATTTTTTAGCAATACAAAAAAAGGCTAAATGTTATTTTGAGGTACTACGAGATAATGTCACTTTTTATTGATTCAATACTACACTATTTTTCCTTCTGTTCTTTGTAGAGGTTAATCAGAAATCGCATCTCCTTTTGGTTTAATTCATAAGCCTCAGATGCTTTAGTGACCTGCTTTCTCACATTTGGCGAAACATACATGGTATAGGCTGTTCGTCTTTCAGTACTGGGGCCAAACATATCATCAGGTGATATCTGTCCTTTATAAACATTTTTACGCGTTTGCTCTGCAATAACCATGTTTTGATTCTGCTCTGCATCCATCTTCTTTGGCACTGTAGTTAATGCCTTGTAAGTAGAGGCTTTTACATTGTAATTGCCATTTACCATTTCGGGAGTAACAATCAGAGGCATATATTTTGCTTCTGCCATCAGTTGTTGGTAACGTGGTATTATAATTACTTCCGATAACTGAATAGTATCTCTTGATAAAAATACACCAACAAGATAATTGTCCTGATCTAAGGTGTCGTCAACAAGAATGTATTTGTCCTTGTAACCTAAGTATGAAAACTTGATTACATCCCCCTGCTTAGTCCATGCGTGGAACTCGCCCTTATCGTTTGATGAGTAGTGGATAGTACCTAAAGTATAAATAGCATTCGAAAGTGCTGTCAAGCTATCGTTATCAAATATTACTCCCGATAAAAATATTGAATCCCTCTCGTATGATTGCGCCTGAACCTGAACATCCAATACAAAAATCAATAATATCAAATAGAAAAGTGAAGTTTTCATAGTAAGAAGTTTTTAAGTAATCGTTAAAAGTATAACAAACAATCTCCCTGTTTGGTTGAGAAGAAAAGGAAGTTTTATACGTCTCATTCAGATAATTATCTCCTCAGTCTTCACAACCTCCTTTGGTTTGCCAAGTGCTACAATATGCAATATACTAAAAGGGAGACCTAAATATACTAAATTAGTAATTAAGTCTCCCTGTTCTAATCGTTTTGTTGAATGTGAAAATGTTTTAACTCCTAACCCCGCCATGCGGAACTTCGCTATCGCTCAACATCCCCACATCATATGTCCTTACATCCAAACGTCCTAATATCTTCCACCAACTATATCCCAGTCAATTACTTTCCAGAAATCGGCAATATAGGCAGGTCTCTTATTTTGTTTGTCGAGATAGTAGGCATGTTCCCAAACATCACATGTGAGGATAGGCTCTACCCCTGTGCGAAGAGGATTTCCTGCGTTACTCTCTTTTACAATCTCCAATGAACCGTCACTCTTTTTAACCAACCATGCCCAACCTGCACCAAACAGTGTGGCCGCAGCTTTTGAGAACTCATCTTTAAATGCATCAAATGACCCGAAAGTTTTATTAATAACTTCGGCAAGTTCACCCTTAGGTTCTCCTCCTCCATTTGGAGAGAATGAGTTAAAATAGAAAGTGTGATTCCAAACCTGAGCACCATTATTATAAATTCCTCCGTCAGCTTCTTTTACAATTTTCTCTAAATCGGCATCTTCAAAAGCTGATCCGGGAATCAGATTATTCAGGTTATTCACATAAGCCTGATGGTGTTTGCCATAGTGGAACTCTAATGTTTTTTGCGAAATGTGCGGCTCTAGTGCATCTAATGCATAAGGCAGCGGTGGTAATTCAAATTTCATAATTATTACAATTTAATATGTGTCTTTTTTATAATCTTGTAACAACTATGAAGCGATAATGTTTAATTAATGAACTCTTTTCTGAATTTTGGAGTTTCAAATTCATGATAAAAACTAATCAAACACGAAACAGAGTAATGATTTTTTTCAGCCTACCAGCCTCTACAGCAAGATTTTGTGCTTTAACCTTTAACTCTTCTGATACAGTAGCATTTTTTCGTGCAATACTATTCAATTCGTTTATTATATTTTGAATAAAGTTTGCATTAACATTCTGTTCTTCATTGGCATAAGTGATCTCATTTACCAGAAGAGTTGTTTTTTCAATATCAGGAATCAGCTCCGAAAGCTTCTTTTCTGCATCATGCGATATCTCAACACCATGAGCCGAGAGCTCGTTTATTTGTGTTGTAGACTGTTTTGTTTTTTCTGCCAGCTTTTTAACTTCATTTGCAACTACAGAAAAACCTTTGCCTTGCTCACCGGCTCGTGCCGCCTCCACGGAGGCATTTAAAGCAAGAATATTTGTTTGACTTGAGATATTCTCAATATCCGATATCCGCTCAGCGATTTCGGTCATCGACTTAACCGTCATATTTGCTGATTTACTACCGGTTTTCACTCCTTCAAGTGCTTTTTTAGTAATCTCCTGAGTCTGTTTTGTATTAGAAGTATTTGCTTGTATATTTGAGATCATCTCCTCAACTGACTCCAACACTTCATTAACTGACTCTACCTGCTTAGATGAGCCGTTAGCCAATTCATCCGAAAAGCTGGTGATATCATTACTTGACTCATTTATCAATTCTGAACTACGGTTTATATCAACAATGATACTCTTTAACTTATCAGCCATATTATTAATTGAGCTGGCCAACAAATTAACATCTCTAATACTACTTGATTCTATTCTACTTCTAAGGTCTCCATCACTAATTTCCTGCGAATGATCTATCGCAATCTGAAACTTACTTGTAACCCTGTTTAGTGTGTAGTAAATAATCACGATAAATATCAGAATGCCTATAACTCCAATAGCAATAGTATAATAGAATATTTTGTTCGACTCCTTAATAACCTGACTAATAGGGGTTTCTGTAGCCAGTGCCCAAATCTCATTATTTCGCCCAAGCTCAATAGGGACAAAGGATACATAAATATCTTCTCCACTGTCACCTTTTTCTATTTTAAAAGAGTAACTTTTATTGTTTTTCACAAAACCGAGTGCTTTTACATACTCTGCTTTATGCAACTTATTCATTTCCAATATATTTTTATTGTAAAACTTACTATTAGTGTGGGCAACCACTACATTATTTAACGATAATAAATATGCTTCAGAAGATTTAAATGGCTTAATAGTTTTAACTATTTGTTGCACTTTGCTAACATCCAGATCAATTCCGGCCATTCCAATAAATTCTCCATCATCCATAATAGGAATAGAAGGACTTACCATTAAAATATCTTTAAGATCCTCGATTGTTTCATCGTAATAAGGTTCACCCATTAATTCTTTCTTCGATCTCTTAATATCATAATACCCTCCCTCAATATCCATATTGGTTGTATCACGGATACTTCTAACAAAAACCACGTTATTGTTCTCCCAATATACAATATTTGATACCCTGCCATTTTTAAGGCTATAATCAGAATCAATTACATTCATCTCCCAATCAAACCAAACAGACAGGAAATCAGAGTTATCGCGAATAGTACTTTCCATGGCTCTTCTACAAACCTCATTTATATGTTCCAAATCAGAATCCCTGTTATCAAAAAAAACATAGGAGAGAGTTCGGGTTATGCCAATCACTTCATTAAATATACCTTTAATTGATACTGCGTATTGCTCAGTATAACTATCTACAATTTCTTCAGAACTTTGAATAGCACTATTTCTAAAATTATTACTTAAGTAGATAATTGTAACAGAAAAAATAAGAATAGTAAAGAAAAGTACAACAGTGATAACAATTCCTTTAAGACTAAAGTTACTAAGACTTTTTTTCATATAGATTTTACTTATTAAATCCTAAAAAAACATATCAATATTTCATTAATTCAGGTTCAGATTAAGATAAAGCAAGTGTATAATACGCTAATCAGCAGAAAAAGTTATACTATAACCTCTGGTTAGCATAAGTATAAAAAAAGTGCTTTATTTATCATTAAAAAATAAGCAACATTAAACAGTGATAATGAACAAACACATTCTAAAACTTGCGCTACCAAATATTCTTGCAAATCTAACTGTTCCACTACTTGGAATGGTAGATATGTATTTTATGGGTTACCTTGACACAGTGGTATACATGGGAGCAATAGCATTAGGGGGTGTTGTTTTCAATCTCATATATTGGGGGTTTGCATTTTTAAGGATGAGTATTAGCGGTATTGCTGCTCAATCGTTTGGAAAGAATGACAGTTTCGATATGTCAAATACTCTTTTTCGCGGATTATTGCTTGCTATTGGTGGAGCACTGTTGTTGCTCATTTTGCAAACCGGAATAGAGAAGGTTAGTTTCCTTATTCTTGAGGGCTCTCCCGAAGTGAAGAGTCTTGCCCGTGAATATTTCTATGTTCGTATATGGGCCGCACCGGCAGCAATCTCCCTGATGGTTTTTTACGGATGGTTTCTGGGGATGCAGAATGCAATATACCCCATGATTATAGCAGTATCTATAAATATTGTAAACATACTTTTATCCTCTCTTTTTGTAAAGGTGTTCAAGATGGATGTAGATGGTGTTGCCATGGGCTCTGTAATAGCGCAATATTTCGGTCTGTTTCTGGCAATCATTCTTTTCCTGAAAAAGTACAGGTACATCCTTGAAGCATTCAACTTATCAATAATAGTTGATGGTATAGGGATTAAAAACTTTCTGAATTTAAGTGGTGATATATTTATTCGTACTGCATGTATAATTTTAGTGTTTACATTTTTCACTTCTGAATCGGCAGGCTTTGGAGACATTACGCTGGCAGCTAATAGTGCATTGCTCCAATTCCTGTTTCTCTTCTCATACTTTATCGATGGATTTGCCTACGCTGCCGAGGCTTTGGTTGGTAAATTTTTTGGTGCAAATGACACAGTTAATCTTAAAAAAGTTATTCGCCTGTTAATGCTGTGGGGACTGGGTTTTGGAGTTCTTTTCTCATTGGTTTACTATGTTTTAGGAAACGATCTGCTTGTCTTTTTTACAAAACATGAGAATGTACTTGTTGAAGGAAGTAGGTATCTGCCATGGCTGGTAGTGATGCCAATACTTAGTTTTGCCTCTTATATCTGGGATGGCATATATATCGGTACCACAGCATCGAAACTGATGAAGTATACTATGATAGCTTCAACGATAGTATTTTTTATTACCTACTACGTCTCCTATAATCACTTACAAAACAATGCTCTTTGGCTAGCAATAATTATCTTCTCTTTTATGAGGAGCTTTCTTCAGTTTATTTTTTACCGACGAGCTGTTTTTCAATATGGAGGGTAAATCTCTTGGTGGCATTTAGGGTAGATTCAAAGTTGGAAAGGGAGAGTATTCTATTTTACGATATCAGCCTAAACAAATCAAAGCAAGTTGATTTATAATAATCGCTCTTGAGTAATTAAAGACAATTTGTACCTTTGGAAAAAACCAGATAAAATGGCTGACATTACAAAAGATATTACAATTGAAGAGTTGGTAGAAGAGGTTCAGGGTGCGGTACGGTACCTTAGTATTAAAGGGATAAAATGTATTGCATGTGGTGAACCTATCTGGGGAACCCTTGAAGAGGCTGCCAAAGAGAAAGGATTTAGCGCATACAACATTTCAGTTTTTGTTAATGAACTGAATGAGATGAAAAACAAACCTGCAACATAATCGTACCTTATCAGGTATTTATTACCATACTGTTTAAGTATTATTGCAAAAATATATTTAGATTTGAGTAAATAATTTTAAATCCCAAACTTAGGAGTAAAACAGCATGGGTAACCCAAAATCATTTTCTTACTACAGAAATAGAATCTGTTTCCTTTCTCTATTCATGATTGTTGGTTTCTCTCTATCGGCACAAATTCAGACCATTACACTGTCACAGTGTATAGATAGTGTACAAACACACAGTTACCTGCTTAATGCCGAGAAGTTAAACACGCAATCAGCAGAGAAGAATATTGACATACGCCATACCGATTACCTACCTGCCATATCAGGCGATGTGGGAGTGAGTGGCAACTTCCTGGGGGCAGACCAATATAATTTCGGGCAGCAGTGGACAATGATTCATGGCGACTGGTCGCTTGGTTACCTTCTTAGGAAAACCGACCGTATTGCCCGGCAGAAGTTGGTTACAGCAACTCTTATGCAGGAGAAGATTCGTATTGATGGAATTAGCAGGGTAACATCACTATACATGAATGTTCTTCAAAAGAGAAAGCAGCTTGAACTATTGGACGAACGAGCCACCTTTCTCGAGAAACACCGGGCTGTTGCTCTCTCACTGTGGAAAGCAGGTGTTCGTACCCGTCTGGATGTGTTACAGACCGAGATAGAGGTGTCAGTAACAAAGGAGGAGGCTGTGCGTGTGGGAATGGCAATTAGAAATTCGATACAGGAGCTTTCACTATTAACCGGCTTGTCCGACTCTATCACTCTGGAGAAGATTGATACCGGAAACCTTATAGCCTCTGTCGATAAAAAAATCCTCAATAACATGATGGTTGTTGAAAATCCAATGTACAAGATGCTTCAATCAGAAGTTCAAACACAGCAGTTGCAAATAAGCGATATTGAAGCTAAACAGTGGCCCCATGTGGTTGTTGGAGGTGGCCACATTGTTGATGGAGACCCAACATCTGACGGTAATTTCTGGACTATTCAAACCGGAATTACAATCCCCATCTATCAGTGGCGAAAAATAAGAACTGAAAAGGAGCAGGTGCAGGTGCTGTCTGATTCAAAAAATATGGAGTTACAGGATTTGGGCAGGGAGTTAACTATCCATGTTGATAAGACCTTAACACGTCTGGAGGAGTTGGAGAAGATGATGATAGTTTCGCAGGAGCGCATGAAAACGCTGGAAGAATCACTCGCTTTAGCCAACCTGAACTACAAAGCCGGATGGGTAACAAACCTCGAATATCTTGCCGTTCAGCAGCAGTTAACAAACAACCTGATAAAAATAGAAGCAATTCGTTTAGAATATATCCTGAATCTTATTGAGTTCTACCTCACAACAAATCAGGTGGTCAGAATAAGAGTGATGGAGATGGCTAACTAATTTTAATAGCATTTAGGAAAGTTCTTTTCAGAAGACTTTTGGAGGAAATAAATAGCAGAATTAAAAGAGATATATAATAAGGTAAAAGTGTTTTTTACTTTCATTTAAAAATATTTTAGTTATGATTGAAATGTTTAGAATCAAATTGTGTAAATACTTTACCTCCCCCCTTTCGGGGGGAATGAGGGGGGCTTTTCTTCCTTTTATGCTTCTTGGCATTGTCATGTTGAGTTCCTGCTCAACTCCAAAAGGAGAAAAAGAAGAGTCGATAAAAATTCCTGTGGTGAAGATATCTGTTGCAGAAGTTACACGGCAGGATATGAGTGATACAATTTGGTTTTACGGCGATGTGAAATTACGGCGCGATGCTCATCTGGCATCACAGTTTGATGGCCGTCTTTCGGAGTTTACTCTGCTTATGGGTGATAGGGTTCGTAAAGGAGAGAAACTCGGGGTAATCACTCCTCCCATGCGTGAAGCTCTGTTGCAGATGATGGATCGAATTGATGAGAGTAAGAGGGAGATGGTGAATAATGAGATTAAGGAGGTTCCCCTTTTCAGCTCCATTGATGGTGTTGTTTTGGAGGTGAACAAGCATACAGGCGATGTGGTTCAGAAGGGTGAGAGTATTGTGCATATTGGCCGGCTAAATGTGCTCGATGTTTATGGTAATATTCCTTTGAAATATCTGAGCGATGTAAACAAGAGAAAGAGTCTTGTCGTTTCATTCGTTGATTACAACCACGAACCGATAACTTTGAGAATTGAAGCTATTGGGGGTGAAATGGATATGGGAAAGAACACAGTCCCTGTACGTTTAGAACTAAATAATAGAAGGGGAGAGTATAAGCCGGGGATGATTGTTAAACTAAATTACCCTGGAAATGTGCATAAGGATGCACTTGTTATTCCTCGCTCTGCCCTGTTGAATGAGGAGGGTTTATTTAGTGTGTTTGTTCTGAAAGAGGGAGATGTAGTTGAGAAGCGATTGATAGAGGCAGGTATCCTTCACGATGATTTTGTTGAGGTGCTAAGTGGTTTGAATCAGGGCGAAAAGGTAGCTGTTGAAAAAGCATATTCACTAATTGATGGTATGGAGGTGAAGGTTGAGGAATGACCTCATCCCCTAACCCCTTCTCATCGCAGGAGAAGGGGGATAAATCCGGTACTGTGTATTCCTCCCTCTCCTGTGAGGAGAGGGCTGGGGTGAGGTGAAAACAAGGATAATGGTAAAGAATGAAAATAAAAAAAATATCAATGTTTTGATGTCAGAATATCATTTCGAAAATTTATTTTATGGAGCAAGTCCGCAGATTTGTACTTATGCCAGAGAGTTGAGGAAAAACATGACTGAAACTGAAAGAATACTTTGGAATGAATTACGAAATAGGAAAATATCAAATTGTAAATTTCGACGCCAACACCCCATTGATATTTTTATCGCTGATTTTTACTGTCATGAGAAAAAGTTAGTGATTGAAGTAGATGGAGAGATACATAAAAAGCAGAAAGAGTATGATATTGGGAGAGATGCAGAAATGGGAGATTTCAGAATATCAGTAATTAGGTTCAAAAACGATGAGGTGGAGAATAAATTGAACAGCGTGATTGAGGAAATTAGAGTGAATTGTGAGAGGTTGAGGAATGACCTCATCCTCTAACCCCTTCTCATCGCAGGAGAAGGGGGATAAATGTGATATTGTGTATTCCTCCCTCTCCTGCGAGGAGAGGGCAGGGGTGAGGTGTAGTGAGGTAAAAACAGTGATGTCATAGTAATTTATATATGTCAAAGATGATTGAACAAAGGAAATATAATAATTCCAATACTTCCCCCCTTAGGGGGGATAGAGGGGGGCTTTTATCACGGTTTGCCGTAGAGAACAAGCGTGCTATAATTTTTATGGCGCTGTTGCTTTCTGCTGTTGGTTATTACACCATGGACAGAATCCCGCAGGGTGTTTTTCCTGATGCTGCTTTTCCCCGTATTGCAGTAATGGTTGATTATGGTCTTGCTCCGCTGAAAGAGATGGAGATGGAGGTTGCTAAACCTATTGAAGAGGCTGCAATGATGGTTGAAGACGTAAGGGGTGTTCGCGCATCAATAAGCAGAGGGTCGGTAGAGGTGAATATCGATTTTCAGTGGGATACCGATATGTTCAAGGCCTACCAGTTGGTACAGGCTCAGGTGAGTGGAATCCAACACACTCTACCTCCGGGTATTCAGTTAGAGGTGCGCCGTTTCACAACCAGCACCTATCCGGTTGCCGGCTACAGTCTGTCGTCTGACAGAAGGAGTCTTGAAGAGTTGCGTGATTTGGCTATCTACACTATTCGTCCGCGTCTGGCAAGTATTCCCGGTGTCTACAATATCGAGGTGATGGGAGGAAATCAGCGTGAGTACCGTGTAAACCTTAAGCCCGAAAAACTGGCTGCTCTGCAAATAGACTATAAACAGATAGAAGAGAAGATACGGCAGTCAAACGATCTGCAGTATGTTGGCCGACTTAATGAAGAGAATAAGCTATACCTTAATATTGCCGATAACAGATTTCTGAATATTGAAGATATTGGTAAAACCATTGTTGCACGAAATGGTGCTACTCCCGTATTTTTGTCGGAGGTTGCAGATATTGAACCTGCTTTACAGGAGACATTCATTGCATGCGAAAGTAATCTGAAGCCGGCCATGTTAATTACCGTGATTAAGCAGCCCGGAACAAATGCTGTTTCGATAATGCAGGAAGTTGACCGCAGGTGGAAAGAGCTGGAGACAGGATTTTCGAAGGATGTAAAGGTGAATAAGTGGTACGACATGACCAACTTTATTCGAGGTTCAATAAAAAGTGTTGCCGATGCAATACTGATTGGAGCTCTGCTTACAGTATTAATTCTGTTACTGTTCCTTCGTAGGCTGAGAATAACTCTGGTAACGGCAATGATTCTTCCTGTTGCCCTGCTGATATCATTTATCTTCATCAACCTCTCGGGTATGAACCTTAATATGATGAGCCTCGGAGGACTGGCTGCTGCCATCGGTATTCTGGTTGACAATGCCATTGTTGTTGTTGAAAATATTGAGAGATACATGGAGAAGGGGTATCCTAAAAAGGAGGCTGTGATAACTGCTACCGGTGAGATAATTCCTCCTCTGCTTGGGGCTACCCTTACAACTCTGGTGGTTTTTGTTCCGTTGGTTTTTCTCGCCGGCGTTCCGGGAATATTCTTTAACGCTCTTGCTTCAACGCTATCTATAGCAATTGTTGTATCGATGCTGCTTGCCGTTTTTCTCACGCCTGCACTGGCATCGGTATTCATATCAACAAAAAAGAAAAAGCCCGGTTTGGTAATGCCGAAGATTATTTCTGCACAGCAATGGGCACTAAAGGGGTTGATTAAAAGACCACTGATAACCGTATTGTTGGTGATTATTTTTGTCTCTGTAACTATCTTTTCCTACCTGAGGATTCCTAGCGGATTTCTACCTGAGTGGGACGAAGGCACAATCGTTCACGACTACATGGCTCCTCCGGGAAGCTCTGTTGAAGGAACAAAAACTATGCTTAAGAGTATTGCTGAGTATGTGATGACTATTCCTGAGGTTGAGGGATACTCTCTGCGTACTGGCCGTAGTCTGGCTCATCCGCGTACTCATGCCAACGATGGTGACTTTGTTATTCAGCTAAAGCAGGGGCATAAGCGTTCTTCATTTGAGATTATGGACCAACTAAGGGCTTTTGATGAGGCCAATGAACCGAGGCTTGAGCCTGAACTGTTTCAGGTGCTACCCGACAGGCTGAATGACCTGAGTGGAGAAATTGCTCCTGTAGTAATTAAGGTGTTTGGGGAGAAGATGGCAAAAATTCAGGGGATTGCTACTCAGATTGCCGATTCGCTTGAAAATGTCGATGGTGCTGTTGATGTTTATAGAGGGTTCTCACCCGGCGAACCAGAGCTTATGGTACGTGTTAAAAGAGAAGCTGCAAGCCGCTACGGACTAACCGTGAAAGAGATTAGTGACGCTGTTCATATGGCTTTATGGGGCAATGACGTAACCACTCTAATGGAGGGTTTAAAGATTATCCCGGTCAGGGTGCGATATGCCAAGCGTGATTTCAATCACCTTGAGAAGATTCTGCAAATGCCTCTCTATCTCGCATCTATCAACAGGGTATTACTACTGAATGAGATTGCCGATGTGTACAAAGTACCGGGCAAGACAGACATTGAGCATGAAAATCTTAGTCAGGTAGTAAATGTGAAGAGTCACATCTCAGGCAGACCGTTAAGTGAGGTAATCACTGATGTTAAACAGATGCTTTCCAATATTCCATTACCTCCGGGGGTAACTGTTGAGATTGGCGGGCAGTACAAAAGTCAGCAACGTGCGTTTAGTGAGTTGATGTTTATCCTGGCCTTTGGTGTACTGCTGGTATTTGCTATTCTGTTGTTTGAATTTAAGTCGTTCCGTACGGCCGGAGTAATACTGTTGGGAACTGTTCTTTCGGTCTCCGGAGTGTTTCTGATGCTTCAGATTGTGGATATCCCTTTAGATATCTCTGCATTCATGGGGATGATAATGATTGTGGGTGTTGTGGTGAATAACGGTATCCTAATGATTGACTACACCGAAAAGTACCTTCAGGAGAACAGTGATGTGAAAGAGGCTCTGCTAATGGCCGGTCGCGTACGTATGCGCCCAATACTAATGACAATGTTCTCAACAATCTTCGGATTCCTGCCACTGGCATACGGAATAGGTGAAGGTGCCGAGATGCTCCGCCCTCTGGCAATATCAATGATTGGCGGTATGAGCCTCTCCCTGTTTCTGTCACTTCTGATTATTCCCGGAATGTACTGGATAGTAAATGGAAAGAGAGTGGTGGTGCGGTAAAATTATTTTTTTGGTTTTTTGATGTTCCTACACCATACAATTAAAACTTTTTGGTAATATCCCTTTTCATTTCCATACTCCGGCAATCTGCTCACCACAATACTCGCACTTGCTATCTTTAATGTGAACATCCCCCAAGCGATATCCCTGACGGTCGATAAGTCTCTTTTCACACTTAGGACAGAACGTATCCTGAGCAGTATGACCGAGAACATTACCAATGTAAACAAACTTCAATCCGGCAGAGCGGGCAATACCATGTGCTTTGTCAAGCACATCAAAAGGAGTAGCAGGAAGGCGCTTTAGTTTGTAAATGGGCGTAAAGCGGCTAAAATGCAGAGGTGTATTTTCGAAGCCATTATCATAAAGCCAGTCGCACATCTTTTTAACCAGATCCATATCATCACTCCAGTCGGGAACAATCAGATTTGTTATCTCCAGCCACACACCTTCATCCTTCATTATTTTGAGTGTTCGTAGTACGGGATCCAGACTTCCCGCATTCAGCATCTCATATATCTCATTACTAAAACTTTTCAAATCGATATTTGCAGCATCTATCACCGGGCATAACTCTTTTAACGGGCGCTCTTCAATATATCCGGCCGAGACCATCACATTTTTAATCCCGGCCTCTTTAGCTATTTTTGCTGTATCGTATGTATATTCATAATATACAATCGGTTCGGTATAGGTGTAGGCTATCGACTTACACTTCTTCTCAACAGCCATATCAACAACACTTCCCGGCTTCAGGTCGTAGTTGTTTGTCTCCTCCGGACTCTTTTGTGAAATCTGCCAGTTCTGACAATTCAGACAGGCAAGGTTGCATCCGGCAGTAGCGATGGAGAGAGAGCGAGATCCCGGCAAAAAATGGTTCAGCGGCTTCTTCTCTATCGGATCGATATGGATAGCGCAAGGATTACCATAAGCAAGGGAGTATAGTACTCCATCAACATTTTTGCGTGTACGACAATCGCCAATCTCCCCCTCTTTAAGGGTACATGCGGTGGGGCAAAGCTTACACTTTACGCCTTTGGGCGTTTCAACAAAATATTTAGCAGGTATCATATACTTAGTTTTTTTACTGTTTGAGATAATATGAAGCAAACCACCGGAAAACACATCAGCCTCCTTAACCTTATATCTTCATATCCTTCATCTTCCGATAACCGTCAATTACAATCTTGCCCGTTCCCCTTACCGTAACAATACAATAACTGTTATTTTCAACTCCGCTACCATCAATTAATGCTTTCTCAGTGATATAGTGAATATTGTTGATTTTATTATATTGCCCTTTGTGTAGATGCCCTTGGAAAACTACAAATACTTTCCCCGACTTCTCCAATATTTCTCTAACCTGAAGGCTGTTATTCACATAGTGACCTCCCTCGCCATCGAGAAGTTGATGTACAAAAATCAAAACGGGGCTATTACTCTTATTCAGCTCCTTTTTCAACCACTCAAGCTGAACATCAGGAATAATTGAATCTGTCCATTCAAAATTACCCTTGTTATAATCAATGCCGTCAGAACGATAGCAAGCATCAAGAATAATACATTTAAAACCATTCCTTTGGAAACTGTAGAAAGAGCTTTCGTTAGGAATCCCTGTGTTCTCAACAATATTCAAAAAATCACTCTTTGAGATGCTATCAACATCGTGATTGCCCAAAACATGATACCTATCTCCATCATATTTACAAAACTCTGCTTCAACACTGCGCAGATACTGCAATGTTTTGTTATGCACCGGTATTTCATCCTGATCTTTAAAATCACCCGTTTCAATAACAAAGTCCAAATCAGACAAACGGTACAAACTAATTGCCTCCTTAAACTTTATCAAACCTTCAGCATAGTACCTTTTCAATTTAGGTTTTGCCAATGCATAGTGAATATCGGTAACCCATCCGAATTTCAATTCACTGCTCTTTCCCATTCCACAACCCGAAAACATAACTGATCCCGTTAGAAGTACCGAAGAGGTTTTAATAAATTTACGTCTGTTCATCTTAAGTATATGAACACTGAGACACCGAGGACTATTCCCATATCAATCTTACAATAAACCTCTGCGTCTCTGTGTTATTAATATTAATCATCCGAAAAAACTATTGCCTTATAAGTAAATATCTCTGCATCTTTCCAACCATTCCATCCAATGTGCGCCTTATCGCGGGCACAATGACCAAGAAACTCTTCGATTGTCCAACCAGTTTTGTCAGCAACCTGAGGGAGAAAAGTTCCCGAATAGGCACCTTTTTTTATGTAGATACCATGCTTACCTAATTTTATTTCAGATATATCACTTATCTTTTTCAGTGGAGTTAAAACCGAAATCTCAATTTTAATACTCTTCAACTCCTCCTTTTTCACAGGAAGAAAACGAGTATCCTGTGTTGCAGAAGCTTCTGTCATATCCAACACCGTTTTCCACAATGGTTGATTAGAGATGAATCTGCCAATACAACCGCGCAACTTTCCATTATTGTACAACGACAAAAAAGCACCGGCATGAGTGCCAAGCTCTTCATCAAGAATCTTCTTATCCGGCACGTCAATCTTTACTGCAGAACCAACAACCCTATTAAGTTCACTGTGCGACAGAGTTAATAATAATTCCTTCCGCTTCTTAGTCAAAGTAAATTCGTTTTCCTTTGTTATAGCGATTGCATTATACCCAACAACTCTGTTTTTGTCTCCGTAGGAGACATCACCGGAGTTCTGATATCCAAGAAGCCTATATTTGAAATCACTCTCTTTTTGTGTCATGTACATTAACGTAAGTACTGATGTCCAGCCACACAGTCCGGTAAGCAGATCCGGATTATGCTTTTGTCTAATATCCTTGACAGCTTTAATAAGCCTGTCGGGATTATTCGACAGAATTGCTTCTGCGGTATTCTTATCCGTTTCAGCGGCTGTTTGATAATCGGGATAGTGTGAAAAATCACTGCTAATGATAAACAGGTTACCGGGAACAAAATACCTATTAAGCTCTTTTGCCAACTGCTTACAAACATAAGGATCCTGTATTCCCAAAATGATAGGAACGATTTTAAATGGCCTTTTCAGCTGAACTTGCAAGAATGGCAATTGCACCTCAAGACTGTGCTCTTTGCTGTGTGCGTTAGGATTAAATGAGAACTGTTTTGATGATACGATTAAATCATTGGCAATCTTCCTGTTTACCGGAACACGCCCCAATGGTGTAATGTAATCGCCAATATTGTAGATTGATGCGCCCTCAAAATGAAGATGATGGCTTGACCCAATCAGAAAAATCGTATTTACTTTTCTTTCCGGATTAATAGTCTTGTATCCCATCCCGGCCACCTTTCCTGAAAAAACATAACCTGCATGAGGCACAATTAAGGCTATTAAATCATCAATGTAATCATCACCACTCTGAAGTGTCAGATATCCCTTTACCTCAGACATCAAAGCATCCTTATTCTCCTCATAAAATTTACCTGCCACCACAGGCTCTCTCTCTTTACCTTTTCCCATATTTACCTGTGCTTTAATTTCCACACCAACCAACCAGCATATTAATATTAATAAAATTATACCGATTTTAATCGCCAACCTCATACCTTGATTATTAATACTGAACTAAAGTTACATTTATTTGTCAATAAAAACAATTAACAATTATCATATAATCAAGGTAGTTACTTTTATTTCAACAAAATATTAGTCCTAATCAACAATACATCTTTGTATTTTCTGAAAAATAAAATTACCTTTGCACCGCAAATATGCAAAAGGAGACTCAGTAGCTCAGTTGGTAGAGCAACGCCCTTTTAAGGCGTGGGTCCTGAGTTCGAGCCTCAGCTGGGTCACCAAATACAGAAGCTGCCTTTCCTCTACGGTTAGGCGGCTTTTTTAATTGCACTGTTTGGGCGTAAGAAACCGTTGAAGATTACAAAAAGCTCAGTCAACAAGCCTTCTGCAAGATGTTAAATCTGCTTCATTAGCACTCGGAGAGGATTAGAACATGGCAGAGATGGTAAACTACATCGATACTATTAGTGATGAGCAATTACCGGAAGAGTAGAGAACGATGATACACAAATATATCACTTTACAGCACCAGCAGATACAAGTTGAGGTGTGGTCTTTGATTGCCAGATTCTACACCGGTCATGCTGATGAGATCTCAAAAAAAATTAAGGTATATTGGTTGCTGGGCAGGCAGGCGTAATTAGAAAGGCAAAAGGCAACGAACAAACTACAAACATCCTACCTCACTTCAGACCCGGGTTTTACCTCTTTATCGGGCATGATGAATGAGAGCTCTCCGTTAGCATCCTCAGCCATCAGTATCATTCCCTGCGACTCTATACCCCTGATTTTTCGTGGAGCAAGATTAACCAGAATACTAACTTGCTTTCCAATAATATCTTCAGGAGTAAAGAATTCGGCAATACCCGAAACAACAGTGCGTTTGTCGATACCTGTATCAACAAGCAGCTTCAATAGCTTCTTTGTTTTAGCAACTTTCTCAGCCTCGAGTATTGTCCCTACTCTGATATCCATCTTTGTGAAATCATCAAATGATATATCATCTTTAACAGGAGCCACCTCTCTGTTTGCAGCATCGTTTACCTCTTTTGTCTTTGCCAGCTTATCGAGTTGTACCTGAATCGTTTCATCTTCAATCTTAGCGAACAGCAACTCCGGTTTATTAGTTAAATGCCCCACCAAGAGGAGGTCTGTTTTCCCACACGCATCCCACTTGAGAGAGTCAAGGTTTATCATCTGCTGCATCTTCTTAGCAGTGAATGGAAGGAACGGCTCCATCAGAACAGCGAGATTTGCTGTAATCTGAAGTGCAATATTCATAATAGTCTTCACCCTCTCCTCATCCGTCTTTATCAATTTCCAAGGCTCACTATCGGCAAGATACTTATTTCCAAGTCGAGCCAGATTCATCGCCTCCTTAATTGCTTCCCTGAATTTATAGTGATCCAATGCACGCTCCACCCTCTTCACAATGGCAGGTATCTCTGCAATAGTCTCCTTGTCATAGTCGGTGAATTCGCCCGGTGCAGGAACAGCACCGTTGTAATATTTTTGAGTTAGAACCAGAGCACGGTTCACAAAATTACCCAGTATGGCAACCAATTCATTATTATTTCGTGCCTGAAAATCCTTCCAGGTAAAATCATTGTCTTTTGTTTCAGGAGCATTAGCAGTGAGCACGTACCTGAGAACATCCTGCTTATCTTTAAAATCAACCAGATACTCATGCAGCCAAACTGCCCAGTTACGTGATGTTGATATCTTATCCCCTTCGAGATTAAGAAACTCATTGGAAGGAACATTATCGGGTAGAATGTAACTACCTTCAGCTTTAAGCATAGCCGGAAACACGATACAGTGAAATACGATATTGTCCTTACCGATGAAATGTACCATTCGTGATTCAGGGTCTTTCCAGTACTTCTCCCATTCAGGAGTCAACTCTTTGGTTGCAGAGATATATCCGATAGGAGCATCAAACCATACATAGAGCACTTTACCCTCAGCACCTTCAACAGGCACCGGTACCCCCCAGTTAAGGTCGCGACTAACCGCACGTGGCTGCAAACCCATATCGAGCCACGATTTACACTGACCGTAAACATTAGGTTTCCACTCTTTATGCTCTTCAAGAATCCACTTTTTCAGAAACGGCTCATGCTTATCCAGTGGAAGATACCAGTGCTTGGTCTCTTTTAACACAAGAGCACCTCCTGAAATTGTCGATTTTGGATTAATCAGGTCTGTGGCATTAAGCGATGTTCCGCAACTCTCGCACTGATCGCCATATGCACCTTCACTCTTACAGTGCGGACAAGTACCCGTGATATAACGATCGGCAAGAAACTGCTTAGCCTCTTCATCGTAATTCTGCTCCGTAACTTTCTCAATAAACTCGCCCTTATCGTAAAGAGTCTTGAAAAAACCGGAAGCTGTTTCGTAGTGTGTTTTATTTGTGGTACGCGAGTAGATATCGAAAGTGATACCAAACTCCTCAAACGATCTCTTAATTATACCGTGGAACTTATCAACAATATCCTGTGGAGTTACACCTTCATTCTTTGCTTTCAGAGTGATAGGCACTCCATGCTCGTCAGAACCTCCTATAAGAATTACATCCTCACCCTTCATACGAAGGTAACGAACGTAAATGTCTGCGGGGACATATACTCCAGCAAGATGACCAACATGCACGGGTCCATTAGCATAGGGAAGGGCTGTGGTAACTAACGTTCTTTTAAAATTGTTCTTTTGTTCCATAAGAATTAGTGGCATTTTTATTAACTTCACAAAGATAACCAAACATTTAATTTTGGACATACGTTTTATTAAACTGTTTTTTAATGATTTTTCCAAGGTTCATCAATGAGGGCGCAACAATTGGCATTGTAGCACCGGCAGGTAAAATAGAGGCTGAAGTGATTGGGTTCTCAAAAGAGTTCCTTCACAAACAGGGCTTCAGAGTTGTTACCGGAGAGCATCTGCTTAGCAGCTATCATCAATTTGCAGGCAGTGACCGGCAGCGTATAGCCGACATGCAGCATATCCTAAACAGCACCGATGTTGACGTGGTTATGTGTGCCAGAGGAGGGTATGGCACCAATCGTATCATTAAAAATCTTGACTTCACACATTTCCTGCAAAACCCCAAATGGATTGTTGGATTTAGCGATATTACCGTGCTACACTCAAAACTACAAAACAATTTGGGGGTAGCTTCGGTACACGGCCCTATGCCAAAGAACTTCTCAGGTCGTTCTGCCGGAGATGAAGACCTGACTAACCTGTTCAATATTCTGAAAGGGATTCTTCCCACTTATGAGATTCCGGCACACCCTCTCAACAGGAAAGGTAGTGCCGAAGGTGAGTTGATTGGAGGTAATCTGTCAGTCCTCTACAGTCTGAGGGGTACTTCGCTCGACTTCGACCCTCACGAAAAAATACTGTTTATTGAGGATGTTGGTGAGAAACTGTATCATCTCGACAGGATGATGATAAACCTTAATAACGGTGGGGTGCTAAAACATCTTCGTGGCCTAATTGTTGGTGAGTTCTCCGAGATGATTGATAGTGACATACCCTATGGCTCTAACCCCTATGAGATTATTAATGATGCTGTAAAAGAGTACGACTATCCGGTACTGTTTGATTTTCCGGCCGGGCATGGAGAGGTGAATCAACCATTGGTATTCGGGAAGAGGGTGTCACTTAATATTACTCAACAGAAGGGAGTTTTGGAGTTTTAGAGAGATTATGAGTTAAAGCCCACAACCCTGAATAACAATCAGACTGAAAAGATGACTACAAATAATCAAAATTTAATCTCTGTAATTATACCGGTATACAACCATACTTCCGAACTCAGGCGAGCCATTGAGAGTGTGCTGAATCAGACTGAGCAGAACTTTGAAATAATTGTAGTTGATGATGGCTCAGAAGAGAACATAAAAGAGATTGTCGATTCGTTTGGTGATGAAAGAGTGTCTCTCACCAGAAATGAGAATCATGTGAATGCCAATGTAGCACGAAACAGAGGTGTTAGTAAAGCAAAAGGAGAATATATCGCTATGCTTGATGCCGATGATGAGTATCTACCCGAGCATCTGGAGCGGAGAGTTGAGATGATAAAAAATCGTGGTTGCGATGGAATTTTTGGAAGTGCCTACATCTACGATGGAGTAAGGGAGAAAATTAAGCACAGTAGACCTTTGGAAAAAAATGAGAGTATGACTGACTTTCTGTTAACCGATGGTTTCTGCCCTACACCTTCGCATTTTTACAGAGCTGACGCAGCAAAACAGATTAGGTGGGACGAGAATCTGTTTAGAAATCAGGACTATGACTTCTCAATTCGTTTTGCCGATAGATTCGATTTCAGGTGTGACACATTACCAACTGTAAAAATACATTGGAAAACAGGATACAAGCAAAAGCTTGATGACACGCATTTCTCATCACAAAAACTTTTTATTGAGAAGCATAAGGAGGAGATCTCACTCAGTGCATTAGTAAATTATCTTAAAGCAATGCAAAATGAGGCTGTGGAGATTGGCAGTAGAAACCAACAGGAGTACTACCGTAACGAGTTAACGAAATCGGCCGGTGGCTTCAGGACTTATCTATTGATTGGAATGGTAAAAATTAAATCTGTAAAAAACAGTGTTTTGAGATTTTTTTCGAGGATAAAAAGTCAAACGTGAAAAAGTCCCCTCTATTTTTTAATCATTATTGCGGGGTTTTTATCTAACTTTGATTAGTTTCAAAGGGTAAAATTAATGGTGAGATTTAAAAAATCTCACCATTAATTTATTTTCTGAGGATAATTATTTTTATCGCTATTACCGTTTAATTATCTTAAACGTTTGTAACGGTTGTTGTCCGCTGTTCAGTTTTAATACATACGAACCTCCCGCATATCCCGTCATATCAATTTTTGCATCGGTCGATTCTATGTTTTTTTGCTGAATCAATCTCCCCGATAAATCGAAAAGCAGGTAGGTGGGTTTTTCTACCACTTTACTAAAATGGACAGTAACATAATCGGATGTTGGGTTGGGATAAACTTTTATCTCAACTCCTGCAACCTGAATCTTATTCACAGCCGTAACTGTAAGTTTTGTTTGGTGAAATCCCTGTGTTAGCGTTGTCGTTCCATCGGAAACGGTTGCTGTAATTGGCTCGCCAATGGTCCAACTCACCTCTGTTCCGGCAGCAGTTGCCGTACCTCCGTTTGCCGAAATTACTTTTTGAGCTTGTAAGTTGCCCGTGAAAAGTAGTATAAGTACAATTAAACCTATTAAATTATTCATAATATTTTTCATGGCTTGTAAACAATAAACGAAAATCCTCCGTCGTAGTACTCATTATCTTCTGTTTCCCAGATACTTGCATTAAACTTGGTTGTTCCCCTGTATGTGACAGCACCTGTTATGTAAGCACTACCGCCATACGGTGTAACAACAACAGTATAATTGCTTCCTAAATTGGCAATCTCAACAGCAAATTGACCGGCATTATATCTGGTAACAGTTCCAACATTTGAGGTGCAACCTGTTTTTCCGCCAGTTTTTGTAATTGTTCCATAAGCAAAAGGGAGCATGTTATTTGAGGTTCCGGTGGTAGTTGCTGTTATTTTAGTTCCTGAAAGATCTAAGTTCGCTACAGTAATTTCATCAGCAACCTCTAGATTTTGATTTATAAATACATCGCCGTTAGCAGTTAAATCATTAACACTTAAATCACTTTTCCACGAGGCAACTCCGTTGGCATCAGAAGTTAAAACCCTACCATCTCCTTCTGTGCCATCTTTTATTTGTATTGGATCGTTAAATCTTGCAGCTCCACCGCTGCCATTATTATAGAAATTAGCTGTGGGAGAATTATTTGAATTAGAAATAAGCCTCACTGCAGCACCATTGCCACTATTAGAAACATACATTGCTGAATAAGCATCAGATGTAACTCTCAATCCCGTTCTGCCTTCTGTTCTTATATCTAATTTTGCAGGAGCAGAATATGTTGCCGATTTTGTTTTTATTGTAGGACTTACGGCATCCCCAATTTGAATAAATTTAGCTCCCCTATAATAAACTTTTGCTTCAAATACACCATCAGCATCTTCGCTCCACGGCGAAGCTGGCAAAGTAACAGAGCCACCATCAGAAAGCTCAAGCAGTGTTTCTGTCAAACTTAGCGTTTGAAGTTCGTTTGTAGAGTCGGCATCGGCATCATCAACGGCATCGTTAACAACGGTTTGTGCTTTAAAAGCATACGGCACCGACGAAAGTTTTGTTGTGGCAAGGTGCGAGTAAGAACTTCCTCCTGCGGGGTCGATTTCAACTTTTGTAAAGATAACATCGCCCCAACCGACCGGAGAAAAATCTCCGGAGATTTTTGTTCCTTCCCCGATTTTTATGTTTACCAGTCCATAATCGTTTGTAGAGAGCGAATGTGTTTCGGAATAGATAACCGTTCCGGTTTCGGAACCTTGTAAAAGGCT
>Ga0256831_1000304_pt1 | contig 25953 bp, 28 predicted proteins | sample 132544metaG_FD_189087 | JGI IMG/M metagenome (GOLD analysis project Ga0256831, IMG submission 189087) | Hydrothermal vent microbial communities from Lau Basin, Pacific Ocean - 132-544 | ecosystem: Environmental > Aquatic > Marine > Hydrothermal vents | place: Pacific Ocean: Lau Basin | collected... | reverse complement strand
GCATGGACGTGGCTGCAGTCCATGCAGGCAGGGGTACAGGCAGGTGTTGAGGAGGGTGTGAGCGCAACGGCCCAGCTGCCTGTACAGGTGGTCGCCGCTGGGATGACCACCCCGTACACCTGGTACGCGGTGGTGAGGAACCCCAATGACGAGAACCTGGATATAAGGAGTATCGTGTCGTTTGTGAAGGACGAGCGGGGCGTGGTGTGCGCCAGGTCCTTGGGGTACGTGGCGGATTCTAACGTTATACCGGCGAGGGGTGTGGAGAAGATCACGTTCTACGGGTGGAATGACTGTGAGATTCCCGGGACGAAGCAGCAGTGGAGCGTTTACGTGAGCCCGGCAAAGGGGTTCGTAGGGTCGGCAACCATGCCCGTGAGTTCGTTGACCATGGGTCTGGTGCTGTGGATGCCCATGGACGATGTGTGGAAGTTTGATAAGAGTGGGAATGACCTGGATGTGCATTACTACGACGACGAGTTCCAGGGGACGCTGAACGGGGTGCACAACGGGGTGCTGGAAGGGAATCCAAAGTGGGTGAATGGAAGGTTCGGGAAGGCGCTGGAGTTTAACGCTAATCAAGATGTAAACATAGGAAACGTGCTAAACGACGTGTTTGTTAGCAGAACGTTCTCCATCTGTCTCTGGGACTACCTGAACTCATACAAAAACGAATACAAAAATGCAGCAGGGATGATAATAGACAAATGGCACACATCCGGCAGCCAAGACAACGCATTCATACTATACACAACAGGGTTCACCGGAAATACAGGGTATTTGCATTATACCCAGCCGCTGAAACAATGGAACCATATTTGTATAGTATCCAAGGGCGGAGACGTGAATATTTACGTAAATGGTATGCTGAACGCCAGCGGTAGCGGATTCGAATACAACTCGACCACATATCCGCTGCTCATCGGAAATTCGTGGAACCGGCACTACGACCTAAACGGGAAAGTCGACGACGTCCGCATCTACGACAGGGCTTTGACAGATCAAGAGGTCAAGGAGCTCTACGAGGGGAAGGACGTCAGGGACGGATTGGTATTATATCTGCCCTTCGACGAGGGAACGGGAACGACGGCGTGGGACTGGCACAACTGGAGTGAAGAGGGGTTGTGGTTGGATGGACTATACGATGGAACCACGGACAACCATGTAACAAACATATATGGCCTGCCAAGTACGATAACCACACCGTACACGATGGTCGCGGAAGCAAACGTGAGCAAGCCAAACGATGCGTTGATCACAAGAACGACTGCGCACTCAGCAATATGGCTGGGAAGCGAGAACTACCGACCGTGCATTCACGTAGACTACAACTACAACGACGGAGTAGACCCATTGGACCTCTGTATAAATGATCTAAATATGTTCCACAAAGACTGCAGGCTGGCAGCGGAGTACACGCCCCCGAACGGGCCGGCAAAGATATGCGCGAGCTGTGGTGGAGCCGTTGAGTGTAACTCCGTAAGCACATACGACTATGGAAATCCGGACCTCGCACAGAACACAGCAGGCGCAACAATTGGTGCGATATGGCGTAGAGATCTCGTCGATAACACACGAGGATTCATCAGAGAAGTAAGATACTACTCGCGGGCACTTTCTGAGAAAGAACTCCGGTGCGTGGTATCAAATCCCAACTGCCTCACTGACGACAAGAACCTGGTGGTGATGTACACGTTCCAGGAGCCGTGCAGGAGCGGGCCGACGGATCTGAGCACGAACAAGGTCTGCAGGGCGCCGAGGATCGTGGAAGTAAATGGGATTCGTGGAGTAATCTTCGACAACAACACAACACCACATTACTTCTGGACAGATGCCGATAAGGGCAAATTGTCCGGCGACTTCACAGTATTCGCGGCATTCGACACGAACAATACAAAGAGGGCATACATTATCAGAAGGAACAGTGATACGGAGGGCTTTTACAACTACTTCATACACACATTCGGCGGAAAACTAAGAGCAGGAATATGGGATGGATCAAACCTCCCAGATATATGGGGAACGAAAATAGTCAATGATGCGAAGATACATACTGCGGCGTTTGAGAGAAGCGCCCACAAAGAAATAACCCTATATACGGACGGCAGTGTAGACGGAAATACCGCGGACACAACAGCAGGTAGCATCACAGGAAGCGCACCAGTGCAGATAGGGTATACATACGACGAGTATTACTGGGGACACCTGTATAGCATATTTTTGCTGAAAAGAACCCTGGACCAGCAAACCATCTCCGCCCTCTGCAAGCTCTTTAAGGCGTGTTGAGGGATCTCTATGGTACTCATCGGAGGGATCGACGAGGCGGGAAGGGGGCCAGTGGTGGGCCCCATGGTGATGGTACTGGCGGTGGTGGACGAGGAAAAGACCCCCCGGCTAAGGGAGCTCGGGGTGAAGGACTCCAAGGCGGTACCGCCGGAGAAAAGAGAGGAGATCACCAAGCAGCTCGAAAGGGTGCTGGATGAAATCGTGATCATCGAAGTGGCCCCCCAGAGAATAGACGAGTTCGTGGCGAGACGGGGTCTGAACGAGCTGGAGGCAGCAACGGCGGCGGAGCTTATACTCCAGAGCAAGACAAGGCCCCCCGTCGTGTACGTGGACGCTCCGGATCCCAACGCAGAGAGGTATGCCCAAAGAATAGCCACGTACCTGGAGAAACCGCCGAGGATCATCGCAGAGCACAAGGCGGACGTAAAGTATCCCATTGTCAGCGCGGCGAGCATAATCGCGAAGGTAAGGAGAGATGCGCTGGTCAGGCAGATAGAGAGCGAGTACGGCGTGGAACTCGGGACGGGGTATCCCCACGACAGAAGAACGATAGAAACGTTGGAGAATTGGGTAAAAAGGAATAGAAAGCTTCCTCCGTTCGCAAGAAAATCCTGGAGCACAGCAAGAAGGATTCTCGAAAGAAACAGCCAAAGAAGCATTCTGGACTGGTAAGGTTTTAAGGGCTGGCGACGTCTATCTAAGGTGCGGGGCGTATCCGAAATAATGGCAGCTGTGCTCATCGTGGCTGTAGCAATCGTATCCACAGGAATTGCATACATATGGCTTATGTCCGCCCAGGCGACGGTAGGTGCAGCGGTTAGCTCTGAGGCGCAGGGAATCAGCCTACCACCGAGGATTCTGGCGGTCGTACCAACGTCCACGGGAATGACAGTAAGGCTGAGGCCTGCAGACGAAAACACGCCGCTCACGGTATACATTCTGGACGCGAGGAAAGACGTAGTACTCAAATCGGCAACGCTGGAACCAGCTACATCGGTATTCATACCTTGGATCCGCGCACAGGATGAATACGTCGTTATCAAGGCATGTCAGAGGAGCTGCGCATATAGCAACCCTACCTTCGTCCCGAAGAGCGAGATAAGCGGTTGGACCATTGCATTCTCCTCGCCAGATGGAAATGTCGGACCGGTTAGCACCGTGGTGGATGGAGACACAATAATCGGAGCTGCAACGGCATATCCCAACGCACCCGTCTCGGATACCACCGCAGCACCGCCGACAGAAACGGTGGTGACTGTTATCAGGGAAGATGGTTCTGTAATATGGGCGAAGGAGCTAAACTTTAACGTGTACGAAGAGCTAAAGCCCGTGATGGCCGTTAATGGCAAGATTCTACTCGCGGGGGAGTTTAACAACGCATCGGCGGTGGTAGAGCTCTACGAGAGCAACGGGGCAATTACCAGGGCGGTGGAAATTCAGGGGATAGGGGCAAGATCGGCGTCGGCGGACGGCAATTACGTTTACCTTGTGGGCACTGGAACCGAGGGCGGGCTCGTCGTGGTTGCCTTCGATCCGGAGAGCTGGAGCGTAAGGTGGGCACAGGCAATAAGCTCTGCAGACTATTCCCTAAGCGCGCTCGACATAGTTGGGGACAACGGGGCCTACATAATCTTCCAGGGTTCGGCAACAGAGGGTGGATCCACAATCTACGGCATACTGAAACTCGATCAGGACGGCAACGTGCTCTGGGCAAAGGCGTATAATGCTGGGTCTGTTGCCCTTGTACCCGTGGCGCTTGCACCCACCGGAAGCACGGCGGTGGCGAGCCTTGGGTATCAGGATCCAGACACGGGGGCCATGTGGACGTACGTGGCCGATTTAAATGAAACGGGAGGCGCAGAGAACCCACGGGTAGTGTGGGGGGCGGATAGCAACAACATCGTGGCGCTCGGGACGTATAACGGCGAAGTGCTGTACGTAGGGGAAAACAACTACTTCTCGGCGGGCGTTGGAACGGCATGGAGGCTCCCAGGCGCCCCCAGCAAAATTGAAGAAACGTCAGGCGGAGTCGTGGTGGCGCCTGAATATTACCCGCCAGGATCCAGCGGGATAAGGGAGCAGGCCTTGCTCTTTGGAGTTGTTAGCGGCGTGGGGTGTTCCCCATTGCCGGCGAGCACCGCAAAGGAGGTTTCAGCAGCGAGCATCACGGATGTGGCGGTGAGTGTAACGGCGAGCGCAGCAAGCACAACCCTTGCAAGCATCGCAGGACAGGAGAAGGAGGGCAACGTGACGCGGATCTGCTAAGGGTAGCACCATTTCCTTTAAACAGAGTTTAACCAAGCAGATATTGTATGGCATTCTGGTGGAAGCGCGACGATAAGAGGGAAAAGGACGAAAAGGAAGGGGAAAAGGAGCCGGCGGAACAGCAGGGAGAGCCAGAGGGCAACGAGCTTCCGATAGCACCCGCGAATATCCCGGGAGCTCCAAGAATCCTGACGCCAGAGGACCTCGCCGAAGAAATGAGGCGAATGATTGAGCAGATCATGCCACAGATGGCCCCACTCATTGACCAAATGGCTCGGGATATCCAGAGGGCGCTGGAATCCGGACAGGGTAAGGGGGAGATTCGAATAGTGATCGGCCCAGCGGGCGCAGCCCCCATGCCGCCACAGACACAGCCACCAAAGCAGCCAGAGATCCCCGTGGAGATCATACCAACGGAAGAGGGAGCGCTCGTAGTTGCACAGGTTGGGGAAATGGATCCGGAGCGCGTTTCAGTCGAGATACGGGGGAATACGCTCATAATAGGCGATGGAACCATTGGAAAGGCTGTTCCCCTGCCCATTAGCGGGGATTCGAGGCGGTCAAGAGCGGTCCTCCGGAACGGAATCCTGGAAATCACCGTTGTGAAGGGGGAAACCCCCGGAGAGATAAACGTGGAGCGGTAGCACGGTAGCCATCAAAATCAGCGCCGCACGGTGCCAAAATATCGATCAAAAAGCTCAGTCTTACGGACTTCCACCGTTCTACCCTTCTTCTTCGTAATTATTGCACCCATGGACCGCAGCTTCTCAATAACGCGATCGGCAGAGCGGTAGAGCTTCCTTAGCTCGGAGCGAAGGACGCTGCCCTTCAAGGCGATGTACGCAACGACCTCGAGCTCCCTGTCGGAAAACTCGGGCACCGCAGCGAGATCCCGCACCAGGGGAAGCACATCTGGGGCAACGTAGAGGCGGACCGCACTGCCAAAGCGCTCCAGAACGAGGGCAGAATCTACATCACTGAAACGCTTCCCAATATCATCCAGGATCTTCAAAATGTCGGAAGGGGACACCCCGGCACGCTGTGAAAGCTCCCTAACGGTCAGCGGCCGAGGTGAGAGGAAAAGGGCAGCCTCCACGATTCTGCGCGCACGGTCAAGGTTGGCCCCGGTGGTACCCACGTCCTCCTCGCTCAAGCCGCATCACCGGCCCGAAGGGAATGTTCCTCCTCCGGAACTGCATCGCTAGGGGCCCTCGGCGTGTCAGAAGGTTCGGGAACACCAGTATCGTCCGAAGAATCCAATGCTCTGGACGACTCGGAATCAAGGGGCGCAATGAACACCTCGTCAAAGGGCTCCTCCTGCCAGAGGTTTATCTTTTCATCGTTGGCAAGATACAGCAAGGACAGGAAGGTATTCACGTGATCTTCGGGGGCGGGATCCCCATCGGCAACTGCAGAAACGAGTTGCGAGAGGGTTACTATGCCATCGGCATCAGCGGCCGCCAGCTCGAGCACCTTGCCATGAACGCGCTCCACATAGCGCTCCACATCGGTGGCATCGAGCTCCTCAAAGAACTCTTCTATAATCGGTGGCTCCGCCACAGTCTTACGAGGGGAAACGGACTTCTTGGCGCGCATCACCCGTTCCACAGCACTGAGCAGCTCCTCCAGGGAAACCTTCCTTGTGGTGATGCGCGCCGGCGGGAGTACACGGAGCGGGGGCTCGGAGAGGCCGCCAGCCTCAGAATGGGGTGCGGAATCGAGTTCGTCTTGGAGGGAGGTGGCGAGCTCGGCGTCGGGATCTGAGAGGAAGGCGGCGTCAAGTAGGAGGTCATCCTCGGAGTCGAAATCTTCGGACGGGTCTGAATCGGGGGTCTGCTGCGCAAGGGGGAGGATCTGGTAGTACATGTGATCAGCTTTCATGCTCAGAAGGATTGCACAGGCAAGAAGGGCGTTGGCGGGCACGTAAAGATTGTTTTCGCGAAGCGTTCGGATGCGGTCGAGGAAAAGCTGAGCCAAGCGGCCCACGTCAATGGCGTTGGGGTCCAGTTCCTCCGATCGAACGAGGTCCAGGAGCATGTGCTTCCAGTCGGGATACTCGACGATCTCAAGAACGCGAGATGTGGGGTCTGTTGCAGGCTGAGCCGTAGATGGGGCCGCTTCCTGGAGAACGGGCTGCTGGGCGCTCACGCTAACCTAAGGCATCACATATTTATAAGCGTAGTGCGTATTTACTGTGATGCTCAAGAGGGTACCCACGGGGATTCCCGGTCTGGACGAAATCATACAGGGGGGCTTCCCCCAGGGGAGCACGATACTCGTATCCGGCGGCGCCGGTACGGGTAAAACAATATTCGCGCTCCAGTACATTTACGCGGGTGCTGCGCTTTACAACGAGCCCGGCGTGTTTATCACCTTCGAGGAAACGCCAAAAAACATTCTCTGGAACCTGCAGAACTTTGGATGGGATTATGCGAGCCTGAGCAAGCAGAAGCTCATGAAAATATACCGTGTTACGATCGATTCGCCCCAAAAGTTTGCCCAGAGTTGGGAGCAGCAGATTGACGGGATCATAAACATGGTCAAGGAGATGGGAGCTCAGCGCGTTGCCCTCGACTCGATAACAGCCCTTGGAATGATGATTGCGGAGAAAATCGTAGATCACGAGGGCACAGAGCTGTGGATGGGCAACGCCCTAGCCGTAAGGTCCATGATAAAGGAGCTGAGCGACCGGTTGAAGGAGTTAGACGTGACGAGTATTTTCACGGCGGGAACCAAGGAGGATAAGAAGACCGAATTCTCATCCTTCGGCGTGGAGGAATTCATCGTGGACGGTGTTATCCGCCTCTACTACATCCCGCCGCGCAGGGCGCTCTTCGTCCGCAAGATGCGTGGAACGGAGCACTCCCACCGCGTACACCCAATGACAATCAGCAACAAGGGCATAGAGATCCACAGTCACGACGAGATCCTCTGGGAAGCGCTGAAGTAAAGGCATCACACCCTTTTCTTTACAAACACGTCGAAGGACACTTGGTCCAGCCGCGGGGAGTAGGAGCGGACCACACGGCGGTTCAATATTTTTGCATCCCAGCCCTGATCGCGGAAGTAGCGCAGAAGCTCATACTCCTTTTCCGTAAAGGGATCGTCGTTCGGTCCGAGGGCGTAGGTGTGGATCACCGCACCCGAGGGCTTTGCTGCAGCGAGTGCCACGTCCAAGAAGTCCTCCGCGAGGATAGGGGAAGGCATAAGAACGCGGTCCGCCATGTGCGGATAGCGCTCCGGCGCCACGTCACGCACGTCGCCGAGAATCGGCTCAATCTTCCCCTCTGCGTGGTTCAGGCGAATATTCTCAACCAAATACCTGTAAGCGTCGGGGTTTAGCTCAACGGCGTACGCGCGTATATTCGGCTGAAAACGGTGGATCACGAGGGGGAACGGACCAACACCGGCAAAGAGCGCAGCAATAAATTCACCGGGACGGACCTGCTGTGCAATGCGATAGCGCTCGTAGGATAGACGGGGGGAGAAGTAAACCTTCCCCACCTCAAGACGCAGCCGCACGCCGAACTCGCGGTACTCCGTGACGAGATTCGGCTCGCCGGCGATCACCTCAACGGGCTGGACGCGGAAGACGCCCTGATGGGGACCCACCTCCGCCGCGACGGTGCGCACGTTGGGATGAACGCGAAGGATCGCCTCACCTATCTTCTTCCTTAAGTCCCAAAGATCCTCCGGAATGCGAATCACGGCGACGTGCCCAATGATGTCAAAGGACTTCGTAACCCTTTGGACGGCGTCCTCGGGCAGAAACTCCCGCAGCGCATCCTCAAGAGATCGGGGCTTTTTTCGGCGGGATAGGAACTCACGATCCACGCATTCAAGATCATCGGGGCATTCGGAGACGGGGAAAACTACATAATCACCCTCGCGAAGGGGCTGGTAGTCCTTGAGCAGAACGCCCTCCTCGAGCAACCGTCTTCGGACCCGCTCCGCCTCGCGCTTGGGAACCCTTACGCCTCGCATACCTATCACTCAAAGGGATTCATTATCTCCAGTTTCCCAGAGTATCATGCTTGCGAGCATCTGCCGAATCAATCACATACACAAGAACGTTCGTATCAATACCTATGAGCTTCTTCCCGGTCAAACTTGATCCCCACCGCGGGTGCCCGCTTCAACAGCAAGATTAGCTCTAAAAACTCCGAATTATCTGAACTTTCAATGCCTGCCCGCTTTCTCAGCTCCGTCCAGAGCTGCCTTGGCAGTTCCACAACAACCGTTTCCATATAGAGTAAGTGGAAGGGCTCCAATAAAAATCACAACTACCCAATGCTATCATGCTTTACCTCGTGGGGACAGGTCTGAGGGCAGAACACCTCACACTGGAAGCAGTGGATGTGCTGAAGAGGGCCCATCGCATATACATGGACGTATACACCGTTCCAGGCGCCGAGGAACTGGCAAGGGCGGTGGAAAAAATCGTGGGCAAGAGCGTGATTAGAGCGTCGCGCAACGACCTGGAGGACAGGGCAAAGGAGCTCGTTAGGAGTGCAAAGAACGAGGACGTGGCAATTCTCGCCGTGGGCGACCCTCTGGCGGCAACAACCCACGTGGTGCTCACACTCCTTGCCGACGAGCTTGGTGTAGGGTGGAAGTACGTTCCGGGCATCTCCATCATCCAGTACATACCGTCACGGCTCGGGCTGGAGCACTACAAGTTCGGCTGGACGGTGACGATACCGCACGGTTGGAAATCGGCAGGTTCCTTCTTCGAGAGGATCGTGGAAAACAGGGAACGGGGTTTGCATACCATCGCGCTACTGGACGTGGGGGAAAAACCCATGGAGATACCGGAGGCGGCGGAAGCCCTGAAATTCTGGGCGGAAAGAGCAGGGTATCAGCTACCAGAGATCGTGGGCATTGTAAGGGCCGCGTATCCAGACGAAACGATCGTATACGCTTCGCTGGAAGAGCTTAAGTCCGTAGATTGGCCAGCTCCGCCGCACAGCCTTGTAATACCAGGAAAGCTACACCCCGTTGAAGAGGATGCCCTCAGGAGGTTCCGCCGTGGAGAGCGTTGAGGAAAAGTACAGGAGATACGTTAGGATTACTGAAGAAGCGCTCCGACGGGTAAAGGTAGCGGACCCCCTCGGCAACAAACTCCTGGATATGTGCCGGAGGTACCTCGAGGACTCCAAGTACTTTGCAAGCAGAGGGGACTACGCCACGGCGCTGGCTGCAGTGTCCTACGCACACGCGTGGATAGACGTGGGTACGTACATCGGATTATTAAAGGGGGATGACGATCAATTATTCATACTCGGTGATGGTAATGGTGCTTAGCGCAAGGTACCGTCGCATATTTAAGCCGTACCTGGAGCGCCTCGCAAAAGTAGTGGCCATTCATCCAAACGTGATAACCGTTACGGGTATTGTGATCGCGCTCATAGCCGCTTACTATTACGCTCAGGCTGAATGGGTTTTCGGTAGCCTTGTGGCAGCACTGGCAGCCCTAGTGGACGCCCTAGACGGGGCAGTTGCCCGCTACTGGGGTAAAACCAGCAAATGGGGCGCGTATCTAGACGCTATGACAGATCGGATAGTGGAAGGTATTCTGCTCTTCGGTATCGGTTGGGGTAGCGGTCTGTGGCCCATCGTGTACGTGATCATGCTCGCATCCATTCTCATATCCTACGCGAAGGCAAGAGCGGCCATGGAGATCGATGTGGACAACGTGAACTGGCCCGACCTATTCGAGCGGGCTGAAAGGCTCATTGCGATCGTCGTGGGTGTCCCAATAGCCGCGCAGTTCGAGAACGGGCTTATGTGGTACCTGCTGGCCCTGGCGATCGCCTTCAGCACCGTGGGCGTGGGCCAGAGGATGTATCGCGTCTGGAAGCGAATGAGGGCAGGGGGACAATAGATTGGGCATAAGCTGGCCCTGGAATAGGGATCTTTACGGGTACAGCTACAGGAGAGGCCCAAATATAGATTGGCGGATTGTAGCCGCCGCGTTGAGTATCATCCTCCTCGGATTGGCATGGTGGTACCTCGCTCGACCCAGCCCAGTATCTATCCGCTGGGATTCGGATACCGTGAAGCCCGGTGGCGTGGCGGCGCTCTGGGTCACCGTAAAGAACACGGGGCACCGCGTGGCCAAGGCAATAGTTGTCCAAGTTGTCCCAATATCGCCGTATCTGCACGTATTCTCCGACCAGAACGCCCAAACGAATGAGTTCGTCATACGCAACCTCGTCCCAGGCGGAGAGGCCCTGGCAACCTTTGGAGTATTCGTCTCCCAGGACGCGTATCCGGGGGATCATGGCGTGCTCATCTCCGTGAAGTTCCCTGACAAGGAATACAACGTTACCACGAGGATACGGGTGGTATGATTGGACAAGCGGGCCGCAGCGATATACGCGTTGGTTGCAACAATCATTGGGCTCTCAGCGCTGGGAAGCTACTGGTATCCGGGCACATCGGGATACGTAAGGGAGCTTATAAAGGCGTACGGGTATATAGGGCTTGGAATCGCCGTTTTCCTGACGAACCTAACACTCTTTGTTGGGATCCCTACCCCCGCATACGTAGCGCTCGCCGTGGGCGTCGGAATGAACCCCTGGCTCGTTACACTCGTGGCAGCCATCGCATCGGCGCTCGGAGAGAGCTCCGGCTACGTAGTGGGGTTAGGGGGATATATTACCCTAGCAAAGAAGTACGGAGACTGGGTGCAGCGGTGGAAGGAACTCTTTGAAAAGTACGGGTTCATTACCGTAGTTATCATCGCCGCGCTGCCGTTTCCGCCCGATGACGTGGCAGGGCTGCTCGCCGGGAGCTTTAAGTATCCCTACTGGAAGTTCTTGATTGCAACGGCCATCGGCAAGGCCATAAAGTACGGGGTAACTGCAGGGCTCGTCTCCGAGGGAATCAAGCTCCTTAGCTAAAGAACCTTTGGAGCTCCGGAACGGGATCCGAGACCACGCGGGGCTGGAAGTCCGGAGGGAACGCATTGCGATAATTGCGCCACGTATAGCGCTCATCAAGGAGGACAATAGCGCCACGATCGTTCCCTGAGCGTATAACGCGCCCCGCAGCCTGGAGAACGCGAGTTATGGCGGGGTATATGTAACCGTAGAGCCAGCCCTTGCGGAACTTCCGCTCATAGTAATCAATGAGTGCCCGGCGCTCCAGATCCATCTCAGCAAGGGGAATCCCCACGATGATGGCAGCCAGCAGATCTTCGCCAGGATAGTCCACACCCTCGGCAAGGGATCCGCCAGCTACTGCGAAGAGAACAGCACGGCCCCTGTTTGCACGGAATCGCTCCAACAGGCTTGAAACTGCGGATGGTGGCATATTGGGTTGCTGGACGAGGAGCAATCTGCCGGGAATGGACACGTAGGACTGAATGGCGTTTAGAAGATCATAGGATGGGAAGAACACGGCAACGTTACCCGGAACCGCAAGGATCGTTCTGGAGACGAGCTCACCGATCCGCTGGAACTCCGTGGAACCTCGCCGGCTGTATCGCGTGGTGACGGTGGGTACCGCGAGCACGAGGCGATTCTCCCGGGGGAATGGAGACGGGTAAGAGCGCATTCGCACGCGTTCCACGGGAATGCCGAGGAGATCGCGGTACATCTCAAGGGGGTGCAGCGTTCCGGAAAAGAGTACGGAGGCGTGGATCTCGTCGAAGAGGGGCCCAGATAGACTGCTAGGATCGAGGGCGCGCATGGTCACAAAGACGTTCCCCCTGTCGGTAAGGCGGATGTATCGCAGGAAGGGCCCCTCCTGGTCCCACAGCTCGAGAAAGCGTGCCAGGCGGAGTGCATAACTCTTACGCTTCCCAGTGTACTCGAGAAACTCCTGTCCAGCCGTGCGCAGGGCCTCCGCAGTGTCCTCAAAGGGGAAGGGGAAAACATCGTGAAGGTCCGACGCCGATATCTCCACGGCCACCCCTGCGGCAAGGGAAGACGCCCGAGACTCGAGTTCTTCCGCCGCCGAAAGAAGATCCTCGGCGAGCTCGGAGTCAAAGGGGCGCACCTCGTCCGCCGCCCCCCGGAGCATGGCAAGGGAAGTGGATACGGACATCACACTCCTCACGCGCTCCGGCAGGTTGTGTGCCTCGTCAACGAGGAGAACAATATCCCCCAAGGCCTTGCCAAGTTTCTTCAGAAAGACCTTGCCCACGCGAGGAGAGAAAACGTGGAAGTAGTCCCCTATAACGAGGTCCGCATCGGGAAGTAGGTCAGACAGGAGCTCGTAGGGGCAGATCTCTCGCTCCAGACCAACATCCATGGCGGTTTCGTGATCAGCAACGCTTCCGCCCACGAGTGCCCAGGGCAGCTCTTCGGAACGGTAGTACTTGACGTAGTGGGGACACGCCTCAGCGTCGCGAAGCCTCTTGCAGAGCTCGTAGAACTCGTCTCCGCGCAACTTGCGGGCAAAGGGATGAATGCATAGGTACTGGCGCCCCACGACCTCCACGACGCGAAAGCGAACACCGTGCTTCTTCATAATGCCGCGGGCGACATCAAGGGCCATTTTGTGCTGGGAGATCTTGGGGGAAAGGAATACGACGGTTTTTCCGGCGTCAAGGGCGTAGGTCAGGGCAGGGGAAAGAACCGCATCCGTCTTGCCAATACCCGTAGGGGCGTGGAGCAAGAGGTGCTGACCAGCGGACACGGCAGAATAGACCTCTCGCATCACATCGGACTGAATGGGGCGGGGCTTGCTGTGCCTGAAGAGAAACTCCACCACAATACCACCTTTATAGGGGTTCTCCCCAAGTATCTATGTGAAGTTAACCCTTATGAAGCGGGACGGCAAGACATACGTGGAGCTTCCGGAAGACCTGCAGGACAAGAAGATAACGGCAATCCGCATCTCCAAGGAGCTTATTCTTCTGGGATCTAGCGAGGCGATCAGAGAGCTCGTAGAGAGGCAGACCATGTATCTCCTCCGCGGAAAGCTTGCAAAGAAAATCGTACGATCCCAAGAAAGGCAAAAAGACGGCGGGAGTGGTGCCCCCGATAAAAGAACTTCCGAACGGCAGGTACGTCCAAGCTCGGGGGAGTTCAAGTACGCAATCATACGATCAGAGGCAGAGGCAAAGAGCTTCCAGTCCAAACACTACTGGGAGTTCAAAAAGGGCCAAATCCGTGGCGTAAAGGGCTTTGATGGAAATTACTACGTGATGAACACGGATTTCTACCAAGAGGCAATATCTGCCATAGAGCGAGCCCTTCAGGGAGGAGAAAAAACTGTAGAAGAGCTCGCAGCGGAGACAGGGTTGCCAAAGGACGCTGTAAAGGTCGCCGTGGTCCTTGCAGGGGAGGATGGAATCGTCTACGAAAAGCCGGACGGTAAGCTGAGGTGGATCGGATGAGCACACGGGGAACGCTTCTGGACAAGAGGGTACTCGTACGAACGGGATATGACCGCTTCGTGGAGCGGGGGTTTGGGGAGCAGCACGACGAAGGGCTGGTACTCGCTCCATACGAAGCACTGTACCTCGCGGAAAAGGGAAAACTTACGGTGGTCGATGAATCTGGGGCTGAGCTGGGCTACGAAGAGCTCGCCAGGCGTTTTGAAGAGAGAATCCCGGGATTCTATCTCAGATACCAGGTATACAAGGACCTCAGGGACAGGGGCTACGTCGTAAGGACAGGGTTCAAGTTCGGGGCACACTTCCGCGTATATCCACGCGGGAAGAAGCCAGGAGAAGCACACACGGAATTCACCGTGCAGGTATTCCCGGAGGAGGAACGCATAGAGCTCCCGGAGCTCTCCCGTATGGTGCGCCTCTCAAGGGCCATCAGAACAAAGCTCGTGATCGCCAGCGTCGATGCAGAGAACGAGATTGTCTACTACGAGGTCAAGCGAATCAGCCCATAAAAAAAAATACTTTTTCCAGCTTCTTTAGGAACTGCCGGATTCTAAAATAAGACCAAAACAGAAATAGAAGAAGGGTGTGGAGATCAGCGCTTGGTGATCTCCGCCTTTATCTCCTCGAGCTCGCCGTTGCTGCCCTTACCGCCCTTGCTGAACAGTGCAAAGAGCACTGCAAGGACGATGATGCCCACGACGATCCACGCAACGGAGTTACCGCCGAGCACTGCGTAACCGGTGACGTTACTGGGGGACAGTGGCACGGTCTTCTGGGCTATGATCGTTCCATCGGGCGTCTTGAGGACGATGCTCGCAGTGCCGGGCTGTGCGTTGTCCGTGGGCTTGAAGTAGACCTTGATGGTCTCCTGGGCGTATGCTGGGATGTTCAGGACGTCTGCAGGCTCAACCTTGTACTGCCAGCCCTGTGGGGCGGTTACCTGGACAACCACGTTGTCGTAGGCCTTGGCACCAGCAGTCACGATGATGGTAGCCTCAATCTGGCCGTTGACCACTGCGGTGTTCGCCTCCTCGGTCTTGGCGCCGGGGAGCTGCAGGACAATGTACTTGCACACCTGTGGGACCTCTGCCTTGTCAACGAGGCAGACCTTGGCCACCTTGGTACCGGTGCTGAGGACGCCCTGTGCAGTGACAATCATGTTAAAGACGACCTCCTGCTTGGGGTAGACCTGCTTGTAGTCGGAGTAGCTTGCAACGCCAAAGGGCGCGTTCTTGAGGACAGGTTTCACCTCGATGGCAGTGTTGCCCGTGTTGATCACCTTCACTGGGACGAAGGTGGTGCCTTTCTCAATGGTCACCTCGTTGGGCACCTGGATCTCAAGGGAAGGGGTAGCCACCGCGTTGGGGAAGCGAACGACAACGGTCTTCCTGATGCCGTTACCGTAGGCGTAGAAGGTCACTGCGGCGGGGATCTGGTCGCTGGCGGGGATCTTCGCAAGGATGGTAACGGTCCTGCCAGGCTCAACGTTGACGGACGTCTGGGTAAAGATCACGTCCTGGAAGTCAGAGGTAAAGTCCACGGAAACAGGCACGCTACCGGTGTTCTGGACGTAGAGGGGCACAACGATGTAGCCCTGGTCCTCGTAGTACTGCTTGGCGCCGAAGACGAAGTCCGTAACGCTTGCAGCAGCCTCGCCGTAGCGGGAAACGTGGATGCAAAGCGTCTGGCTGTCAACGTACTGCTGGTTGACGTCGTAGAGCGTGAAGGTCGCGTAGAAGTAGTCGTCAGTCACGTCTGCAGGCGCGTTGATTGTGAAGAACACGGTCTTGGGCACGCCAGCCTCGACGTAGACGGTCTGCTCGGCGGGCGTGATGTTTATAGTTCCGCTGGCAACGACGGTGTACCAGCCGCTCTTGTCCACACTAATGGTAACGGCCTTGGTAACACTGTCACCGGGGTACATGGTCATACAGTTGGTTGCGTTGCTCACGTAGATCTTTGCCTGCCCCAGCACCGCAAAGGCAATGAGCGCCAGGGCCGCGAGCACATACATATCCTTCCTCATCTTTCAACACCTCCGTTTTGAGGTCTCTATTATAAGGAGGTGGCGGGGTTTATAATGTATCTACTTTTCGGTGATAAATGGTTGCAACTTTCCCACCGAAAATATTTAATATCCCCAGCGCTTTTTTATGCGATGGGCATGGACGCCAAGGAAAAAATCATCTCACTTCTCCGGAGCATCGGTCTCAACCAGTATGAAGCACAGGCGTACGCGTCGCTGCTTCTCTATGGGAGCGCGACGGCTGGAGAGCTGAGCAGTAGAGCTGGCGTCCCGCGCCCACGTGTGTATGACATTATAAACCGTCTGGAGAAGAAGGGCTTCGTCTTCGTCGAGCCGGGCAGACCGGTTAAGTACCGGGCCGTTCCGCCCAGGGAGGCCATCGAGGCATACCTGCGCATGAAGCAGGAGGAGTTCAACAAGGAGTACGAGCGGATCCGCGCGGTGGCTGAGCAGCTCGAAAGGGCAAGGGAAACAAAGCGCAGGGACGAGAAGGAAAGCGGCGTGTGGGTGCTCAACTCGGAGAACATACTGAGGACGAGCATAGAAAACGCCGTCTCAAACGCCGAGCGTTCCGTCATCGTCACGCTCAACCCCGAGTTCATAGACGAGTATGGAAATACACTGTTCCCGGCGCTCGAGGCGGCAGCCAACAAGGGGGTCGGCGTCACTGTGCTGCTCCCAAGGGATCTCCGCGGCGCCGTAACGGTTGCGGGAGACGTCGAGGTCATAGAGACGGAGGGGGAGGTTCCCCCCACGATCATCGTGGACGATAAGAAGGCGATCATGGCGATACCGGGGGACAGGAAGGCAATAATGGTAGACCACCCGATGTTCACCCGCTCGCTAAAGTCAATGATAGAGAGAAATATGCTCCTCTGATTTCTACTTCTTATCAACCAGGAGCTGTGCATACTTGACGGAAAAGCGGATAATTAGGAGCACCGCAAGTACTGCAAGCACAGCATCCCAAATCGGGATATAATCAACGCGGATCACCGTGTACGCAGTGGACGAACCGGCAGTCCAACGGCAAACGGTTGAATTCTCGGTGGTAACGTTGGCGCAGAGGATAACGGGCACCCGTGCCGGAGCGTTCCACTCGCCCACCGTTTTTCCGGCGCAGGAAAGCTGGACAGTTGTATTCTCGTCGGCGTAGACCGTAGCGCATAGGTGCACCGGCGAATAGGGCTGGGCAACAACCGCCTGGCTGTGGGGAAAGACCCACGCACTCACAAGGGGGATGAGCATGATAACCAATAGGGGGTAAAACCGCCGCACGGTATAAAAGCCCCCGGATGATAATTAAAAACGTGAGAGTGCTCGACCTCTTTGCAGGTGCAGGCGGTTTTGGACTTGGGTTCCGAAGGGCAGGTTTCAACATAGTGGGAGCCGTGGAGGCGTGGAAGTACCCCGCGGAGACGTACAGGAGAAATTTCCCGGGTACGCGTGTGTGGGAGATCGATATTAAAAAGCTGGATGCCGCAGACGTGGAAAGGGAAATTGGGCGGCCGGATATAATCATTGGAGGGCCACCGTGCGAAGCGTACACCGTGGCGAACGCCAGGAGAGAAAAGGAACCCCTTGACCGACTGTATAAGGACCCGAGGGGAAGGCTCACGCTCCACTACATACGGTTCGTAGGGGATCTGCAGCCAGAGGTCTTCGTAATGGAAAACGTGCTCGGGATCATTGAGGGGGATCTGAAGGAAGCATTGCGGTACGAGTTTGGGCGTGTAGGGTACGAGGTAAAGTTCAACGTACTTGAAGCAAGCGTATACGGCGTGCCCTCGAAGCGCACACGCGTATTCATATCTCCAATCCGCATTCGCCCAAAGCCCGAGCGCAGGAGAACGGTCTGGGATGCCATTGGGGATTTGCCCGATCCAAGAGATCTACATAACATACCCAACCACCAGTACAAGCCCCTTCCAAGAAGAGTGGAAAAGGTGGTTCACAAGCTCCGCTGGGGCCAAGCCCCCGTCTACTTCAAGGGTGCCAAGCGTGTCCACCAGAATTACATAAGGCTGCATCCGTACAGGGTTGCTCCAACAGTCATGGGCTCCTCCAGGTTCATACATCCGTTTTCAGACCGCCTGCTCACAGTACGGGAAAATGCAAGGCTCATGAGCTTCCCGGACAGTCACGTGTTCTACGGCCCAATCGAGCAGCAGTACAACCAAGCGGGGGAGGCGGTTCCGCCGCAGCTAGCATACAAAATCGCAGAGGAGGTTAAACGGAAGATCGGGGAGCTCTAGGGGCGCCCCTTTTATTTCCTTCCCAGAAAGTTTGAAGTATGATCGTGGCATATCATGACGTTCACTCGGTTGCAAAGCTCCAGGAGATCGCAAGGATCGTGTTCGCCTACGATAACGTGGATCTCTTTGTGATATCGCGACCCCAAGGATCTGCAGCCCAAACCGGCGTTCCAGAGATCCATCTGGCTGCAGCAAAGAAGGGGAAGCGCATACTCATCGTACCCGATCTCAAGGACGCCGTGGAGGTTCTAAAGCCCCGGCGCGTGTTTATAATTACGAAGAAGGCAGAGAAGGAGTTTGATCCGGCGGAAGTGGGCGACGACGATATGATCGTAGTGGCGGGGACGGAGCCAGACGCAACGAAGTTCGACATAGACGGGCTCGAGGCTCGAAGGATCGTCCCTGAAGGCATGGGCGACGTGGGGTACGTGGCCACCGTGCTCTGTCGCCTCTTCAAATAAAATAACACCCGTCCTTCTTTTTTTCCGGGATGATGAAGCCGACATCGCCTGAAGGGTGATGAGATACCTGGCTCGCTGACCGCTAATCTTCGATAAAAAGAGGTATAGAACGGCCCTTCGCGTCGTAGGCGCTTGCGGAGGATCGATCAAAGGGCGGATAGACGATAAGATGAACCCAGCCCACGTATGGAAAGGTGCGAAGGTCCGCGGGCGACGGCCCCGAGGGCGTCGGATGCGAATGCGCCGATCCAACGATGCGTGGATCCGTATTTGGAACGTCGAGGATGTTGAAGCTGGCTGACCGCTCCGAATTCTTGAAGGGGATGTAGACGATTTCGTCCACGAACACCGCGTCACCTCTGCGCTCGCCACCGAGCAGGCAGAAAAACTCCCGGGGGTACTGAAGGCGCGCGGCGTTCAGGATTCCATCGAGGACCGGCCCAGCAATATGCAGCTTGCGGATCACCGAAATCCCCACCTCCCCCGCAGAGGAACAAAGACCACAGGGCTCCCCACATATACGGGGTGCAACGCATCCCCACGCTTGACGTATGCAACGATGCGCTGGGAGTACTCAGAACCCACAGGGGCAACAAAGATACCCCCGTCCACCAGCTGCTCCACAAGGGGAGCAGGGATCCTCGGAACGGCGGCGCTGATCAGAAGTCTATCGAAGGGACTTTCCTCCGGCCAACCCTCGGCACCATCGCCGCACCGCACGCGTACGGAATACCCTAAGGCCTTAAGACGGGACTGCGCTTCCGAGCAAAGTTCAGGGTCGCGTTCTATACCGTACACCCTTGCACCAAGCTCGCTGAGGAGTGCGGCCACGTATCCGCTCCCCAAGCCCACTTCAAGAACCTTTGCACCGGGAAAAACGTCAAGGGCATCGAGCATCTCGGCAATCACGCTCGGTTGAGAAATCGTCTGTCCGTTCTTCGTGGGCAGAGCCGTATCCTCATAGGCGAGATCCCTGTAGTCGGGGTGAACGAAGAGCTCCCGGGGGACACGGGCAAAGGCGCGCAGAATTCGCTCAGAAAAACCCTGCCGGCGCAGCAATTCGATCAGATCATCCCTCGACATCCTCAAGGGCATCCCTCACCTTCTTGACTATTTCCTCGGGCTTCTCTTCAACGAGCTCCTCCTCCGTCACCACGGGAACTCCAGAAATTCGCGGAGAATCTTCGGTGGGGGCAAGCACGGCATAGTAGTCGTGAGCTACACCAACACCGCGCTGGAGAACCTCAACCTTTCTAGAAACGAACCCGCGAACCCGAGAGATGGCAACAGATGCCCTCACGGACAGGAATAGATCCCAAGGGGCATGGGAGAAGGCGAGCATCTTTCTCTGCTCATCGCTATCTAGAGGAAGGGAGAGATCCACGGGGCGAAGGACGTCCTCCCCAAGAATTTCAGCAAGTTTACGGGCAGTGGACTCGGTGGCGGGATAGCCGCGCTCATAGCGGTAGATGCTGTCCTTGGTAACCCCCACGAGGCGTGCAAGGGCGTACATGGAAAGTCCAAGGCGCTCCCGGGCAGCACGGAGACGCTGGGAATCAAAGTAGACAAAGCGGCGCCCCTTGAACTCCTCGACCCTTGGGGACTCGCCGCGTAAAAACATGCGCAACGTCTCCGGGGACATCACGGCAATCCTGTGCCTGCGATAAAGGATCCCCGCGCTGAGGGGGGCCCTCTTCGTTCTACAGCTCACAATCACAGGAAGGGCGTTCAGGAGAGCCGCAATATGCTGAAGCTCCCGCGCAGAATCGGCAGTGGCTGAATCCACGTTGTGCAAAACCCAGATGACGAGGGATCGATCCCCTCGCGCCACGAAGTCCACACAGGACTTAACGTCAGAGTAATCCACCACGGTATACCCCAGCTCAAGGAGAAGGCGGCGCACATACTCTAACAGCTGCCCACGGTTCCCGCAAGGAACGCCACCAGTGCCAGGAGCATTGCCGCCTTCTCCAGCCGTTGTCCCACCCCCGGGGATTCCCTAATGATATAGTAAGCGGCGATTAAAAAGAGGAGATCCGTGGGGATCAGGAGATAGTAGTACCACCAACCGAAGATCTTGAGCCCCAGGGGGCCGGGGAAAATGGAAAAGAAGACTGCGAGGAATACGAGGTACGCCGAAAAGTAGGCAGCCATCTGCTTCCCAGATATCATGGGTAGGGTGCGCTTGACTCCGCGATCGGCGAGGAGATCCTCAAGGTCCTTTGCTATCTCCCGGGACCACGTCGCAAGGAATGCAAGAAGGAATGGAAAGAGATCGCGAACCCACTGCCCATAAACGCCACCGTAAACAAAGGGGAGCGCAGTTTCAAAGGCAACAACAGCATTACCAAGATACTTCGCCCTGGCAAAGCGCCAAGAGTACAGAACAGCGAGCAAGGCAGCAACTACGGCAACTACAAGGTAGCGAACTCCAGCAACGGCAGCGATAGCAAGGCCGGAGGCGAAGTAAATGATGGACGCGTAGAGGATCCCCCTCTTGGAAAGGGCGTGGCGCTTCCCCTTGCGGCGGTCGAGCTCGAAGTCAAAGTAGTCGTTGATGGATTGGGCACCGGCGCTAACGAGGGCTGCCGCAAGCGCTGCAAGAATAGAAGAAGGGGATAAAGTACAGGCTATGTAGGCGCCCGCCACCACGGCAATAAAGGTCATAATTGCGTTCAAGGGGCGGGAGAGGAGAAGGAAGTCCTTTACTTTCTGGACTCCTTTGCCTTCTTGCGGAAGCGCTTTCGCCCGCATCTTCTACACTTCTCGGGAGGCTTTCCCTTCCCGGAGCGGTGGCGAGCTCCGCAGTTCATGCAGATCCAAACGTCGAGCCTGCGCTTCTCCGACTCAGGGAATCCCATGAGAAGAAGGGGGCAGGAAAGGATTTAAAAATCTCAGTGCCGCGGAGGCGTAAAGCGCTTCTTGAGTACTCGCTCCCCCAGGTCGTGATGCACCCCATCGAGCAGAACGGAAACGGGAACGCCCCCGTATCTATACTCTGGAACCGCGAGAAGGGATTCCAGATCGTAGCCTGCATCGCGAAGATACCCGTAAAAGAAGCGGGCAGGGGCACGAACAATGCGCCTATGGGGCAGATCGTTGTGAGGCTCCCCGATATCCAAAACGTGGAGCAAATATGCCATAAGTGCGTGCTTTTCCTCGGGAACAGAGGGATACCGCTCCTTTAAGCGCCGTGCAATCGATAAAATGCGGGGCGCGTGCTTATCCACGAATTCGGGAAATTTGTGATCGTAAATATCCGAAGGGCGAAAGCCATTGCCGTTCTTCGAGCGAGCAAGCCGATACCGCTCCTTTAGGAATGTGGCCAGCGCTTGGGGGGACTCGAGGACCATGAACTGAGAAGAGAATTGGGGGTTAATAAATGTTCGCACAAAGATGTTCTTGGGTGATGAACCTGCGCAGGGCTGACCGCTCCGGCGGAGATGATGAAGATCTTGAGTGCTGATCACTCTTCTATTCTGTGGACTGCAGCATCACGGAGATAGTGCTGGCCCTTTGCCCGGATGATCATATCACCATACGCATCATCCACAGGGAGCCGGAAGGTATGCTTGCCCCGCCCACCCACGAGGATTCTTTCAAACACACGCTGCTCCGCAGACCTGTTTACAGCACGAGCGTACGCCTCCGCGGCTCGAACAAAGTCATCCAGATCAACAGAACCAACGGGAGTAGACACAATGTGGAGATTTCCGTGCTCTGGATCTGCAAACATTGTTATCCGGCCTATAACGGAATCCGCACGAGAGCGCTTGGACACCCTATGAGCAACAGCGATAACAGGCATAATGTCCCCCTTGCGAGTATTTAGAACGTAGTCGACGCCGTAGCGCTGACCCTGCTCGTTTGGAGGGTACAGGCACGTTGGTTGATCGCAGAGCCCCCTCAGCTGATCCACGACATTCAGCTTAGAAACGGAAATGAATGTCTTCGCTTTATCGGTATCCTTTATCGTGTGAATAACAGTGTTTGAAAGGTGCGGCCAAAGCTCCTCCCAGGCAACCCGCCCATCCGTATTCACCAATTCCCGCACGCCGTCGTGGCCGTGGCGAATTAGCGTGTAGAAAGCATCCCACAACCGAGGGTTCAAATTTTTGTTCCAGTGCTTCGCAACGGAAATCGCAATGGGGGCAAGATCTGGCGATCGAGCAAGGGATAGCATCCTCTGCGTGTAAGCTCTACCCCAATATCCGAAGAGAAAGCGCGAGACCTCCGCAGCAGCACGCACATCGCTGCCCTCAAAACGGCTATCTATAAGGCCAGCATGGATGGCGATCGGTGTGAGGACGTTGACGTAAGAGGTTACCTTGCTACGAGGAATCTTGTCACCAGACTTGCCTCGAACTAAGAGAGCTTTCCTCAAAGCGTTGTCTGCAGCTGTCAAATAATGATCTGTATGCTCCGCAGAGAAGAAAATGTCCATCATATGCCGTAAATCCGTCAACGCGCGCGGGTATCTTCTTCTTAGCACACGATCCACAAGACTTGAAAGCCTGGAGTACTCGGATATGTATGCAGCATAGGGTGCAAGGGAGTAGCCCTCTCTGATCACATGGTCTGTGATTGCAAAGTTCGACTGCACGGCTTGAGAAACCGCATCAAGGGTATTTAGATACGCGCGTCTCCGAGCAGCCTCCAAGGCAATGTCCGCAAGCAATCCGGTCTTAGCATCCCCATAAAGACGCTTTAAAGCGTTGCGAATGAGCTCAAGGTCGTGATTATAGTCCGTGACTCCATGACCATAGTTCTTCCGTAGAAATGGATCGACCTTCTGTATGATCTTCCCATGGAGGCGCATTACCCTCCGCGCAAGCTCAGCAGCCATATCGGACGGCGCGCCCCAGCGAGAGAGATGCCCGCTTAAGGTGCCCACGTATTGCTGTTGGCTGCGCTCGGAGCGAAAGGAAAAATCGGGGGAGCGAACAACCTGTTTTATATCGAGGATGGCGCGATGAACAGCCTCCGACGCCCTGTGAGCATCAATCTCGGCACGGTCCACTACACAAAAACAGCCCCTTGGTATTTATTTCTTCGCCCCCTCGATATGGGTATGAACATTCAGCGCATGGCTGACATTGCAGCAAAGCTCGGAATTGCCCTTCCCACCGCGGAAGTTTACGGCGGGTTTTCCGGATTCTACGATTGGGGGCCAATAGGGGCCGAGCTCAAGGCAAACGTCAAAAGATCCTGGTGGAATGAGTTTGTTCACAAGAGCCACGAGGTCATAGGGCTAGATGGCTCCATAATCACGAACCCAGAGGTGTGGAAGGCATCAGGGCACGTGGATCACTTCCATGATCCGATCGTCGTCTGCAAGAAGTGCGGAAAACGCTTCAGGGCAGACCATCTCATCGAAGATGCGTTGAACATCAATGTAGAGGGTAAATCCGCCGAGGAAATGACAAAAATCATAAGGGAGAATGATATTCGCTGTCCAGCGTGCGGCGGAGAGCTCGGGGAGGTGAAGCTCTTCAATCTCATGTTCGCCACGCAGGTAGGACCGTACGAGGGGAGTATTTCGTATCTACGACCGGAGACGGCGCAGCTAATATTCGCAAACTTCCCTCGGCTATACCAGCTCGCAAGAAAGAGGATGCCCCTCGGCATAGCCCAGATCGGCAAGGCATTCAGGAACGAAATAAGCCCGAGAAACTTCCTCTTCCGCCTGAGGGAGTTTGAGCAGATGGAGATTGAGTTCTTTTTCGATCCGGAGAATGATAGCTGCCCGTATTACGACGACGTGAAGGACTACGAAGCACTCGTGCTTACCGCCGAAATGCAAGAGAGAGGCGAGCGAGAGCGGAGAATGAAGATAAGCGAGATTGTGCCCGAGATACCTGGCAGGGAGTGGATCGTCTACTGGATTGTCCGTTCACTGCGCTGGTACGAGAAAATAGGGGTGAAGAAAGACCTCCTACGGGTAAGGGAACAGCTCCCGGACGAGAGGGCACACTACTCCCAGGGCACGTGGGATATAGAGTTCAACTTCGAGGGTATGGGCTGGAAGGAAATTCAGGGCGTCGCCCACCGAGGCACCTACGACCTATCGCGGCACCAGCAGCACTCTGGAAAGTCCTTTGAGGCTGTGCGCCCCGACGGCAGCAAGTTCATACCCATGGTAATAGAGCCATCGTGGGGCGTGGATCGCGTCGTCCTCGCGGTGCTCTTCAGCGCGTACGACGAGGAGGAGAAGAGGAAGCTCTTCAGGTTCCACCCCGCGGTGGCGCCGTACACAGTGGCGGTCTTCCCCCTCGTGTCAAGGGACGGTCTGCCCGAAAAGGCGTGGGAGATATACACGGATCTCCTGGACGAGGGGATCAACGCGGTGTACGATGAAAAGGGCAGCATAGGCAGGAGATACCGCAGGCAGGACGAAATTGGAACGCCATGGTGCATAACGGTGGACTACCAGACCATGGAGGACAATACGGTCACCATACGGGATCGCGACACCATGGAACAGGTACGGGTGCCCGTGGACGAGGTGGTGGAGTGGATCCGAAAACACGTGAAGAGCTCGAGCGCATAGCAGAGGAAATTCGCCACTGTACTAGGTGCCCGCTCCACAAGAGCAGAACCAACGCGGTCCCGGGAGAGGGGGGCTTCCAGCGCGGAGTGCTGATGATCGGGGAAGCACCGGGACGCAACGAGGACCTGCAGGGAAGGCCCTTTGTGGGGAGGGCGGGACAGCTTTTGAACGAATTGTTGGACAGCATCGGGCTCACCCGCGACGACGTCTTCATAACCAACGTTGTAAAGTGCAGGCCACCGAACAACAGGGATCCCGCGCCCGAAGAGGTAAAGGCGTGCTCCCCGTACCTCGAGAGGCAAATCCAAGTGCTCAGACCGAGGATAATCGTCACCCTTGGACGGCACGCATGGAAATGGGTCTGCGAACACTTTGGAATCCCCTACGAGAGCATATCGAAGGCGCACGGCAAAATATATAGGGCGAGCACCCTGCTCTACGGCGTGATCACGGTAATCCCTATGTATCACCCCGCAGCCGCAATATACAACAAAGAACTGCTCCCCGTGCTGAGAGAGGACTTCCAGAAGCTCAAAGCGCTCCTTGAGGATCAGTGATTCTTGTAGACCAGAGGGGTGGCCCAGTGGTTCTTTAACAGTTCCAGCGCTTGTCCCTTGGGCAGCTTACAGCCAAAGGGCACTGTATGAACGATCTCAACGTCGCCCCTCCGCTCAATAACTGTCACGGTCCTGGGTACGGGCTTTCTGGGAACTTTTACGCGCACATTGGAATCGGGGTCGAAGAGCTCTGGGTGTTTGCGG
>Ga0256831_1000303_pt1 | contig 26065 bp, 22 predicted proteins | sample 132544metaG_FD_189087 | JGI IMG/M metagenome (GOLD analysis project Ga0256831, IMG submission 189087) | Hydrothermal vent microbial communities from Lau Basin, Pacific Ocean - 132-544 | ecosystem: Environmental > Aquatic > Marine > Hydrothermal vents | place: Pacific Ocean: Lau Basin | collected... | reverse complement strand
AAATTACACTTCAGGCAACTACCGATTTCAGTAGAATGAAAGAGTGCGATGCGCTAATTATTTGTGTTCCTACGCCTCTCGATAAGTTTCGTAAACCCGATATGAGTTATATTGAAGCGTCGTGCGAGGCAATTGGACAAAATATGAAAGCAGGTACCTTTATCAGTCTCGAAAGTACTACGTACCCCACTACAACCGAAGATTTAATGTTGCCCATTATTGAGCGCGCAAGCGGCCTTAAACACGGTTCCGATTTTTGGCTTGCCTACTCTCCCGAACGGGTTGACCCGGGAAATAAAACATTTCACACAAAAAATACGCCTAAGGTTTTAGGGGCTATGTCGGAAGATGGATTGATAATAGGAAAAGCGCTGTATAGTAACGCCATCGATAATATTCACACCGTTAGCTCGCCCCGTGTTGCCGAAATGGTTAAAATTTTGGAAAATACATACCGGCTCATAAATATTAGTTTGATTAACGAACTGACACTACTTGCTGGTAAAATGGACATTAACATTTGGGAAGTAATTGAGGCGGCAAAAACAAAACCATTTGGATTTCAGGCTTTCTATCCCGGTCCCGGAATTGGTGGCCACTGCATTCCGCTCGATCCGTTTTATCTTGAACACATTGCAAAACGGTTCGATTTCGATTTGAGTATGATTCACGCAGCCGGACACATTAATATGCGTATGCCGCATTATATGTATATAAAAATTGCAACCGCACTGAACCGTCAGAAAAAAGCGGTTAACGGAAGTAATATTCTATTTCTTGGCGTGGCATACAAACCAAATATCGACGACGAACGTGAGTCGCCTGCACTCGAAATAATGGATCAGGTGGCACATAAAGGAGGAGTGGTTAATTACCACGACCCGTTTATTGAAACGGTAAAAACACCCAATGGAAAAAGTTTTAGCTCGGTAGAATTATCGGCAAAAACATTGAAAAATGCCGACTGTGTTGTTCTTACAACAAATCACGACGTTTTCGATATGGAGTTTGTAAAAGAAAATGCATCACTCATTGTCGATATGAGAAATATGATACCTGAAGCATCGGACACTGTTTATAAACTATAACCTGTTTTGCTTTCGACTACGTAAATAAACGGGAAATTAAGTTTTTAGGCAACAGGTGCTCACTCCTTTTCTTACGAAAGTGGTTCGGTTGCCGAACCGGAGGATTTAAGTTTTTCAAAGTTGGAATAATACCAAATCAGAATCAATGCAAAATATTCCAATGGTCGATTTAAAGGGCCAGTACAAAAAAATAAAACCCGAGATTGATACAGCGGTTATCAACTGTATAGAGTCGGCGCAATTTATAAAAGGCGACCAGGTTGCTATTTTTGAAAAGAAATTGGCTGATTTCCTCGATGTAAAACATGTGGTTGGATGCGGAAACGGAACCGATGCACTGCAAATTGCATTAATGGCACTTGGCCTTCAACCCGGCGACGAAATAATTGTGCCGGCATTTACTTATGTGGCTACTGCCGAAGCAATTGCTCTTCTCCGGCTTGTTCCGGTAATGGTTGATGTAGAGCCCGGCACATTCAACATATCGCCTGCTGAAATAGAAAAAGCAATTACACGAAAAACAAAAGCCATCGTTCCTGTTCATTTATATGGACAAAGTGCCGATATGCACGCAATAATGGAGATAGCGAAACAGCACAACCTGTTTGTTATTGAAGACAATGCACAGGCACTGGGGGCTGAATATATATTCCCAGATTGCAAACAGCAAAAAACCGGAACAATAGGACATATCGGGTGCAACTCGTTTTTCCCAACAAAAAATCTTGGTTGTTTTGGCGATGGAGGAGCGATTACAACCAACAACTCCGAACTTGCCGAAAAATGCAGAATGATTGGTGCTCACGGTCAGAAGAAAAAATACCACCACTCGGTTATCGGGTGCAACTCCCGGTTAGATACAATTCAGGCAGCAATACTGAATGTAAAGTTGAACTATTTTGATGAACATTTGGAAGCACGGCAAAAAGCTGCTGGAATCTATTACAATCTTCTTTCCGGAGTCGACTGGATTGAACTTCCCGAAAAATCGGAAAATGCATTGCACACATTTAATCAGTTCTCACTTAAAATAAAAAACGGTAACCGGAATAAATTGCAAGCCTTTTTAAAAGAGAACGGAATCCCAACTATTATCTATTATCCGCTACCACTTTACAAACAAGAGGCATTTAAAAAATATTGGGAATCGGGAAAAGAGTTGGAGAACACCGAAAGATTGTGTAATTCGGTACTCTCAATTCCCATGCACACCGAGTTAACAGAAAACGTTCAGAATTATATTGCTAAAACAATTTTGAAGTTTAAGTAATTCTATAAATTGAAAACAATGGCTGAAAAGAACTATTTTTCTCACGAAACTGCAGTAATCGACGATAACTGTAAAATAGGAGAAGGAACAAAAATATGGCATTTTTCGCATATTATGCCGAATGCAACAATTGGCAACAATTGTAATATTGGGCAAAACGTAGTTGTATCGCCCGAAGTAGTTTTGGGGAATAACGTGAAAGTTCAAAATAACGTTTCAATTTATACCGGTGTTACTTGCGACGATGATGTTTTTCTTGGCCCATCGATGGTATTTACCAATGTAATAAATCCGCGTTCGGCTGTTAACCGGAAAAATAAATATGCAAAAACACACGTTGGTAAAGGTGCTACCATTGGTGCAAATGCTACCATTGTTTGTGGTAACAATATTGGCAAATTTGCTTTTATTGGTGCCGGTGCTGTTGTAATAAAAAACATTGCAGACTATGCACTGGTTGTAGGTAATCCGGCCAAACAAATTGGTTGGATGAGTGAATGCGGGCATAAACTCGATTTTAATGAAAATGGAGTTGCAGTTTGCCCCGAAAGTGGAGAAGAGTATCAATTAAAAGAGGGAAGAGTTCTTAAAACCAAAGAGTAGCTTTGTTGTTTATTCTGAACGATTGTTGTTAATGAAAACGAGAACCACTATTTTTTCTCGTGAAGCCATAAATATTGAACAAGCCGACGATGGAGGTGTAACACACTTTCGACGTTAAAAAATAAACATATAGAATGAAAAATTTTGCACTTACAGGAGCAGCCGGTTACATTGCTCCCCGCCATATGAGAGCAATAAAAGAGACCGGTAATAATCTTGTTGCAGCACTCGATGTAAACGATAGTGTTGGAATAATCGACTCCTCATTCCCCGAGGCCGATTTTTTTACCGAACCTGAACGTTTCGACCGTCACCTGGACAAACTACGTCGAAAAGGCGACCGGTTTAAAATTAATTATCTCTCGATTTGTACACCCAACTATTTGCACGATGCACACATTCGAATGGCCTTACGAAACGAAGCACATGCCATTTGTGAAAAACCAATTGTTCTGAATCCTTGGAATGTAGATGCACTACAAGAGATTGAAAAAGAGACGGAAAAAAATATATTTACAATTCTCCAATTGCGCCTTCACCCTAGTATAATTGCACTGAAAAAGAGAATTGAAAACGGCCCGAAAGATAAAATTTACGATATCGATTTAACATACATCACCTCACGTGGGAAATGGTATTTCAGAAGTTGGAAAGGCAATACAGAAAAATCGGGAACCATTGGAACAAACATTGGCGTGCACTTTTTCGATATGCTGACCTGGATATTTGGGAAACCGACAAACAGCACGGTTCATGTTTATGAAGCCGACCATGCAGGAGGCTTTCTTCAACTCGAAAGAGCGCGGGTTCGCTGGTTTCTGAGTGTTAACGGCAATCATCTTCCCGGTACTATTAAAGAGAAAGGACAGGCAACATTTCGGTCGATTACTGTTGATGGAAAAGAGATCGAATTCTCGGGCGGTTTTACCGACTTGCATACCCGCAGCTACGAAGAAATTTTAAACGGAAATGGCTTCTCGCTCGAAGAAGCACGACAAAGCATTGTAATTGTACACAATTTGCGACATGCACAGTCGGTAGGTCTAACAGGCGATTATCATCCATTTTTAAAAGCTTAATTTTAGCCCGACTGTTACAAGTGTCGGTCAATTCTGAACAAAACGAAAAATAAGATGTTCCCATTACGAATGATATAAGATTGGCAAATTTGTTAAAAAAAATGGGGCTATATTGATAAAAAAAAACGATATTTGTTTTAACTATTAAATCAGTATTTGCCAAACAACTTAGCTATGGAATTAATTTTAACAATTAGTGCATTTTTTATAGGATTTATTCTTGTGATGATTTCTGTTCCATCGATTTTAAAAATCGCCAGAGCAAAACATCTGTTTGAACCTTTTGAAGCGCGAAAAATTCACACCTCAATTGTACCTCCTCTGGGGGGAGTTGCTATCTTTATTGGTTTTACATTAAGTGCAATTATTGCCACCGACGGGTTAAGTTTCGATTCGTTAAAATATATTATTGCATCGGTAATTTTAATGTTTTTTATTGGTTTGAAAGACGACCTGTTAACCATTTCGCCCCGAAAGAAGTTAATTATTCAAATTTTTGCCGCTATTATTTTAATTACCCTTGCAAATGTTCGTTTTACCAATCTTCATGGTATTTTAGGTATTCACGAAATAGGATTTATCCCGAGTGTTGCAATAACACTTTTGGCAATGGTTGTTATTATTAATGCCTTCAACTTAATCGATGGTATCGATGGGCTGGCTTCGGGGTTAGCAATGATGTCGATAACTGTTTTGGGAGTATGGTTTTATATTGCCGGGCAATATCAGTTCGCAATTATGTCGTTTGCCATGGTGGGTAGTTTAGCCGGATTTTTTCTGTATAACGTTTTTGGTAGAAGAAATAAGCTTTTTATGGGCGATACAGGTTCGTTAATAATTGGAATAGTTATTTCGGCATTGATTGTAAAATTCAACGAGTTCAATATTGTAAAAACAACACCTTTTGCAATTGGTGCAGCCCCCGCCGTTTCGTTTGCAATAATTCTTGTCCCGCTTATCGATACGCTGAGCGTAATGTCGATTCGTATAAGCAATAATAAATCGCCTTTTATCGCCGACAACAACCATATTCATCACCGGTTATTAACGCTTGTAAACAACCATTTTATTGTTGCATTAATTATTGTATTTGCAAATGTGCTCATTGTGGCACTAGCTATTTTTCTTAACAGCAAAGGAATTAACGGAAACATTCAGTTTGTAATTATATTTTTAATCGGGATTCTTATGTCGTTTATTCCTTCAATAATATTGAAATACAGAAAAACACATTTAACCCAGCACGTGTAGTTGCTATTGTTAATCCAACATCTTTTTTCGGTTTTAATCTTTACAGTTTAGTTGCGTAGCTTTTTCTAGTAAAGCGAAAGCAGCCTTGGGCTTTTTGTTTGCTTTTTGAACTAAGCCAAAAAGTAAAATCCGCCCGATAGGGCAAAAATAACATTATGGCATCACCCTGACCAGCAACCCAAAAGTTTAAATGACCCTGAAAATTTATTTAAATATTAAACCATCCCGAATTATAAAGTGAGCTATTTAAAATACCTCTTTTTTTATATCTGTTTTTACTGTGAATAGCTTACCTTTACATAATAAATCCTGCGGGAAGGCTAAGGCTGACTTTAGGAAAAATAGAAATCTTAGTTGCTTGATACTTCAAGTACACCTCATTTTATTTTCCTCACTTCTTCTTGCAGATAAAACTTTAACTATGAAACGATTGGGTTTTGTTGGAATAATCATAGAAAACAGAGAAATGTGCTCGGGTGTGGTAAACGATGTTTTAAGCCGGTTTTCGAGCCTTATTCTGGCGCGTACCGGGCTACCAAATGCAAAAGGCGATACATCGATTATTACACTTGTAATTGATGCAACCACCGACGAGTTGGGAAACCTTACAGGAAAACTGGGAAATATTCCCGGTATTTCAGTAAAGTCGGGGTTGGCAAAAAAATAACCAGACAGATTTTATAACCATAAAAACAGATTGAAATAGTACTGTCTTTCTATTGTGCTAATTAGTTCCTGCAAGAAAACTACCCGATTTATTATATTGCCGTCATTGCGAATAAGGTACGAATGAAGCAATATCATTGTACGTTAACAGATTGCTTCGTCCTATCGTCCTCGCAATGACGATGCCAGCTAAGTTTTCTTGCAGACACTAATTATGGTTCAAAAAAAATAACAACTAAAAACAACTACTATGTACAATGTTCAAGCCGATTTTATTAACGAAAAAGAGATTTGGGATGCCATCGAAAAAAATCAGAATCCCGATTTCGAAGGAATAAACGATGTTTTAAAAAAAGCATCGGAGATGAAAGGGTTAAATCTTTCGGATGTTGCTGTTCTTACGAGTATTAGCGACCCTAAAATGCTTGATAAACTTTTCGAGACAGCCAATCGTGTGAAGGAGACTATTTATGGAAAACGACTGGTTATTTTCGCTCCGCTTTACATCTCGAATTTATGCAAAAATGAATGTTTGTATTGTGCGTTTCGTGCAACTAATAAAGAGATTGTACGTTCTGTTCTTTCGCAAAAACAAATTGCAAACGAGGTAAAAGCACTCATTGGTCAGGGACAAAAAAGAGTGCTGCTTGTTGCCGGCGAGTCGTATCCGAAAGAGGGATTTCAATATGTTTTAGACTCGATTAAAACCATTTACGATGTAAAAACAGAGCACGGCGAAGTACGGCGTGTAAACGTAAATGTTGCTCCGTTAAAAACCGAAGAGTTTATGGAGCTAAAGAAATCGGGAATCGGAACCTACCAGATTTTTCAGGAGACGTACCACCGCGAGACGTATCTGAAAGTTCATTTGGGAGGTAAAAAACGCGACTACAATTGGCGGGCTTGGTCGCTGCACCGTGCTATGGAAGCCGGAATAGACGACCTCGGAATTGGAGTGCTTTTCGGGCTTTTCGATTACCGTTTCGAGCTGCTTGCAATGATGCAACACATTGCCGAGCTTGAAAGAACGTTTGGCGTGGGGCCGCATACCATTAGCGTTCCGCGCCTCGAGCCGGCAACAAACAGCGATATTGCTTCGCACCCTCCGTTTCCTGTTTCCGATATCGATTTCCGGAAAATTGTCGCTATTCTCAGGTTGGCAGTTCCCTACACCGGCATTATTATGTCGACCCGCGAAACGGCAAAAATGCGCCGCGAAACCTTTGCTTTGGGGGTCAGTCAGATTTCGGCAGGCAGCCGTACCAATCCGGGAGGCTACGAAAACGACAAAGAAGACGACCCGTCGGGGCAATTCTCGTTGGGCGACCACCGCCCTTTAGATGAGGTAATTCGCGATGTTTCGTCGATGGGTTATATTCCGTCGTTTTGCACCGCCTGCTACCGGTTGGGAAGAACCGGACAGGATTTTATGGATTTGGCAAAACCGGGCGATATAAAATTGCACTGTGCACCCAATGCGCTCTCGTCGTTTAAAGAGTATTTAATGAATTATGCTTCGCCCGAAACCGTTAAAGTTGGCAATCAACTAATTAACCAAACCATAAACAGTATGTCGGGGTTGGCAAAACAGCGTGCCGAAAAACTTATAAAACGAGTGGCCGAAGGGAAAGATGACGTATATTGTTAACGTTTATTGGGTTTTGTTGGATTTGTTTTGCTCGCTTATTGAAATTAAACATTGAGTAATGAATTAGGAAGAATACTAAATAAAATTGGTTTACCAGTCAACTTCTGGTGCACAGGATTTGCCGCTAAAAAGAGTATAAACAATCATTAGTGTTCGTTTAAAATATAAGATTGCTTCGCTGGGCTACCAATGACAGATTTAGAAAAAGACCCTGATCCGTCAACCGACGGACAGGGTGACGCTCCTAATTTAGTGACATGGTTAATAAATGACGTCATGCTGTCCGTCAGCCGACGGATCAGCATCTCTGTCATCGTCTCATTGTGCCCATTCAAAAAAATGGGTGAACTCTCGCAATGACGCTCGTTGTATATCGATTGTGTGTGTTTGAGCTTGTTTTGCGAAAGAAGTTATTTAGTATCCCTTAGTTTGGCAAATGTCTGAATTTAACGTTATTGCGATGACGAGGAACGAGGAAGAAGCAATCTTGATAATTATCTGGGACAATAGTGATAAACAATAAAATATAAACTTATCTTCCGAGTTATGAAATCAAATAAATCCTATTAATTATGGTAGATACAAGGGTTGAAAATGATATGTTAGGGGAAAAGCAAATTCCAAAAAATGTTTTATACGGAATTCATACAGCACGAGCAATCGAAAATTTCCCTGTTTCGGGACGAAGAGTTCACAGCGCGTTGGTAAAAGCTTTTGGCGAAGTTAAACTGACGGCGGCGCAAATAAATAGTGAACTGGGTTATTTTGAAAGTGAAAAAGCCGATGCTATTGAAAAAGCTTGTTCCGAAATGAGTGAAGGATTATTAACCGAACATATTTTGGTTGATGCTTTGCAGGGTGGGGCAGGTACGTCGACAAATATGAATGTAAACGAAGTTGTTGCCAACCGGGCACTCCAAATTTTAGGCAAAGCGTTGGGCGACTACAAAACTGTTTCGCCGCTCGACGATATCAACCTGCACCAATCGACCAACGACACTTTCCCCACTGCGTTAAAAATTGCAGCAATACGTCTTTTGCGCCAACTCGAACAAAATGTATTGGAGCTGCAAGAGTCGTTTCAGCAAAAAGAGAAAGAGTTTGCGCACATTGTAAAAGTAGGGCGCACACAACTGCAAGATGCTGTGCTTACAACTTTGGGCCGCGAAATGGGTGCGTATGCCGAAGCGTTAAATCGCGACCGCTGGCGGATATATAAATGCGAAGAACGATTAAGAGTTGTAAATATAGGTGGCACAGCAATAGGCACAGGATTGGGAGCACCAAAGAAATTTATTTTCAGGGTAATCGACAGGTTGCGCGAAAATACGAATATTGGTTTGGCACGAGCCGAGAATTTAATTGACGGCACTCAAAATGTCGATGTGTTTGTTGAGGTTTCGGGAATTTTAAAGGCGCACGCCACAAATCTGCTGAAAATAAGCAACGATTTACGGCTCCTTTCGAGTGGCCCCGATGCCGGACTGGGCGAGATAAATCTCCCTGAGAAACAGGCCGGCTCGTCGATTATGCCAGGAAAGATAAATCCTGTTATTCCGGAAACGGTGGCGCAAGTGGCCATAAAAGTTATGGGAAACGACCAGATTATTGCACAATCTTGCAGTGCCGGAAACCTGGAACTAAACCAGTTTCTGCCGCTTATTGCCGACACACTGTTAAGTTCGCTCTCGCTCTTAATAAATGCTTGTAATATTTTTGCTGAAAAATGTGTTGCCGGAATTACTGCCAACGAGTTGGTTTGCAGGAAAAACGCCGAAAATTCTACAGCCGTAATTACTGCGCTAATTCCTAAAATTGGCTACAACAAAGCAAGTGAAATTTTACAAATGGTAAAAACCGAATCGATTTCAATAAAAGAAGCAGTTGTAAAATTAGGTTATATTACAGAGCCTGAGTTTAACGAACTAATTTCTCCTGAAACTGTTTGTCGACTTGGAGATTAAAGAATTGAATCAGTGCGTGTAAAGGCAAAAAAAAAGAGTTGCAACTTTTTGTTACAACTCTGAGTTTTACGTGAACCCGGAGGGATTCGAACCCCCAACCTCCTGATCCGTAGTCAGGTGCACTATCCAATTATGCTACGGGTCCAGTGCTTTTTGCTTTTTAAGCGGTGCAAATATAATATATTTTAATAAATCATCGTCAATTACTTTTAATATTAATTGTACTTTCTCATTTTATCGTCGATTGTAACCTGATTGTTAAAATCTACCTGAATCTTTAAATTCATCAGCATTTTTTCTGTTCCGGCGTCGCGGCAAGCGCCGTGAATATCTTCCAGCAATCTTGGAAGTTCATTAAAATTGCATTCTACAACAGTTTCAAATGGGCATACTTTGTATTCGAATCCCGACTTCTTAATCTCCTCAATGGCTTTATCTACCAATTCGTACTTTACTTTTCCATCGGCTTCGGGCAATACCTGAATGGCAACATTAATTTTATTCTTCTTCCAGTTCATCGAAATCTTGATTTTTACTTTGGTGCAACAGCTGTATTATTTCGCTCCTCGACATAATTTTAACGTTTGTTACAATCATATTATCTTCTAAAAAGTTTCCGTACTGATTGCACTCATCAACCACATTTTGAAAGATTTTGCGAATATCGGCCTGTATAGGTAACATAACAAGAGCAGTAGAGAATCCTTCCATAAAGTCCATTGTTTCAAACTCTCCTTCACTTTTTTTTATCCCGTATTCAAGCTCATCTTTTACCAGTTTTTGTTGTGTTTTATTTAACAGTTCTCCCTGTTTTTGGTTGATGAAAACCACGTTATATCGCAGCATTTTGCCTTTCCCGCCTAACCCGGTCGAGATAAAAACCTGTTGCTCGTCGAGAAGCGAACTTTGCAAAAGCATTCTGCTTTCTTGTAAAGCCAAAACCGCCCACTGGCGAATTTCGCCTCTGCTTGTGTTTGCAAATTTTTCGATTGAACGGTAAGCTTCAACTTTATCGAGTGTGGCAATGGCGCAAAGTATCTCTTTTTTCCTGTCGATTGAAACTTCATCGGAATTTAACTCGTCGCGATGCTTAAAATACTCTTCCGCACTATCTTTCTTCCGCATATTTTTTGCAAATTCAAAATATTTCATCTGAATTTCAATTTCAATCTGCTCCTCAAGAATTGTGTAATTCTCCGGTAAATCTTCAAGTGCTTTCTGAATATTACTATAAAATTGTTCCTCTTCCATGGGCGAATAAAAAAACAAAAATAACCACTTGTAGCAAAACCCAAAGAAGTATGCACTATTTATTTTATGCAAACTCAAAATAATAAAGTTATTCAAAATTTAAACTGAACTTTTTAAGAAGCAGTTTCGGCGTTCGACCTAAAACAACTTCAATATTAATAATTACAAAAAATGGTATTTTTTTGAGTTTTAAACTGCAAACTTGTTTAATATGAAAAAAATGTAAATATATTTGTGCTTATTTTTATTTAATTTAAATAAAGCAAAAAAATCGAAGAAGAAAAGTAGTGAAGCTGAGCGAAGTAAATCATAACGACACAGTAGTAATATCGAAGGTTCTCGGGCACGGTTCGTTCCGGAAAAGAATTTCGGAAATGGGTTTTGTTAAAGGGAAAGAGGTGAAAGTGATTAAAAAAGCTCCTTTTAATGGCCCGGTAGAATTTAAAATTCTTAACTACAATATTTCGCTTCGAAAATCGGAAGCCGAACTGATAGAGGTGGTTACCATCGACGAATTCGATAAAATTGCCAACGAAAACTACGAGGGTGTTATCGATTTAAATATCGATTTGGTCAACCAGTCGGAACGAACAAAAACCATTAAAATTGCACTTGTTGGAAATCCGAACAGTGGAAAGACATCGCTTTTTAACTATATCTCGGGTTCGAAAGAAAAAGTCGGCAACTACTCGGGTGTAACTGTCGATATAAAAAAAGCAACTTTTAAAACCAAAGGTTACACGTTCAATTTTTACGATTTACCGGGCACTTATAGTCTTACAGCCTACTCGAAAGAGGAAATATACGTACGAAAATTTATTTATGAACAGAACCCCGATATTGTAATTAACGTTCTGGATGCCACAAATTTAGAAAGGAACCTTTTTCTTACAACGCAGTTAATCGATATGGACTTGCGAATTGTTGTTGCGCTTAATATGTTCGACGAACTCGAGAAGAAAAACCTCTATTTTAATCGCGATGAGATTGAAAAATTACTTGGAATTCCGTTTGTTCCCACAATCAGTTCGAAAGGAATTGGACTCGATAATTTGATTGATAAGGTTATTCAGGTATTCGAAGGAAGCGATAAAATAAGCCGTCATATTCATATTAATTACGGAAAAACGCTCGAACAGTCGATAAAAATTATCAGAGAAAAAATTCGTGAGAACAAACCGATAACCGATAAAATTTCGTCGCGGTTCTTAGCCATTAAGGTGCTCGAAAAAGATAAACAGGTTATCGATCTTCTTTCCAGCTATTCAAATTTCGAAGCGATAAAAAGCACGGCCTCGAAAGAGATAAAAAAGATTGAAATTCTTGAAAACGAGAACAGCGAAACGGTTATTACCGATGCAAAATACAGTTTTATTACCGGCGCTTTAAAAGAGACGTTTAGCGATCCAAACCTGAAAAAAGCGACCCTTTCGGAAAAAATAGATAATATTTTAACGCATAAATATTTCGGCTTCTTAATTTTTAATGCCATTCTTTTTCTTATTTTCTTTGCCACATTTAAGTTGGGTAGTTACCCCACCGGCTGGATTGATACGGGAGTTACCGCTTTCGGTAATTTTGTGGCGAAAATAATGCCCGCAGGTATGTTGCGAGATTTAATTGTAAATGGCGTTATAAATGGTGCCGGAAGTGTTTTGGTTTTTCTGCCAAACATTTTAATTCTTTTCTTCTTTATAGCCATTCTCGAGGGAACCGGATATATGGCGCGGGCTGCGTTTATAATGGACAAAATAATGCACCGTTTCGGACTTCACGGAAGGTCGTTTATCCCGCTCATTATGGGATTCGGCTGCAATGTTCCGGCCATTCTTGCCACACGCTCGCTCCGTAACCGTGGCGACAGAATTTTAACAATGTTAATTATTCCGTTTATGTCGTGCAGTGCCAGGTTGCCTATTTATATTTTAATTATTTCGGCTTTTTTCGAAAAATATCAGGCGCTCTATTTAATTGGCCTTTATGCTATTGGGATTGTTTTCGCTTTTGTTACGGCACAAATCTTGAATAAAACTGTTTTTAAAAATAAAGAGACTCCTTTTGTTATGGAGCTGCCAACATACCGGCTTCCTACACTTAGGAACATTCTTTTTCATATGTGGGACAAAACGCAACATTACCTTCGTAAAATAGGAACCATTGTTTTGCTTGGTGTAATTATTATTTGGGCTCTCGAATATTTTCCGCGTACAACAAGCAAATCGGCACAGTTTAAAACCGAAATTGAAAACATAAAAAATAATCCGGAACTTGGTAAAACCGAAAAAGAATTCAAAATAAATCAGGTCGGTCAGGAGCTTGAATCGGAACGATTGGCAAACTCGTACCTTGGAATGCTTGGTAAGGCAATTGAACCAACACTTCGTCCGTTGGGTTTCGACTGGAAAATGAGTATTAGTTTGCTTGCCGGACTTCCCGCAAAAGAGATTATTGTTAGCACAATGGGCGTTTTGTATCAAAGCAGCGACGAAAACAGTTCGGTAACGCTGAAAAACAAGATTAAAAACGAACGGCATTTAAGTGGCAAACGAATTGGCGAGAAAGTATTTACAATTCCTTCGGCACTCTCGTTTTTGATTTTTATTTTGATTTATTTCCCCTGTTTTGGAGTAATTGCAACCATTAAAAACGAATCGGGGTCGTGGAAGTGGGCTGCTTTTACCGTTGTTTACACCACTACATTGGCGTGGGTTGTTGCGTTTTTTGTTTACAATATCAGTACTTTAATTCTTTCGTTATGATACAGGAAATTATAACCTATATTATTGTTGGAGTGGCAATTACACTGGCTTTTATGAAAATAAGAGAACGGTTTGCCACAAAAAAGGGGAGAAGGTTTAAACGGCGAGGGAAATACAAGGCGCCGGGAAATTGCTCAAGCTGTTCGGCAGAGTGTATGCTACGTAATGCACCACCCCAAACCATTGAAAACAATAAAAATTTATGTAAAGAGATTAAGATAGAAGGAAATCTTCATTGAGCGCAAATCTGTAATACAATTTTTACTATACCATTTTTAATTTTGAAATTGTTTCTGACGGATTATCTGAGTTAAAGACAAAACTTCCTGCCACCAATACATCGGCACCGGCCTCGAAAAGCAATTTTCCGGTTTCGTTGTTTACACCGCCATCAACTTCAATTAAACAATTTGCACCGCTTGTATCGATTAATGCTTTTAGTTGCCTCACCTTTTTATAAGTGTTTTCGATAAATGCCTGTCCGCCAAAACCCGGATTTACCGACATCAATAAAACCATATCTAAATCGGCAATAACTTCCTCGAGTAAAAATACAGGAGTGTGCGGATTGAGGCAAACACTTGCTTTTATACCAAAACTTTTTATTTGTTGAATGGTGCGGTGCAGATGTTTGCAAGCTTCGTAATGAACCGTTATTATTGAAGCTCCGGCTTTAACAAAAGGTTCAATAAAGCGGTCGGGGTCAATAATCATCAGATGTACGTCGAGGGGTTTGGTAGCAATTTTACTCACGTGTTGAATTACCGGAATTCCGAACGAAATATTGGGTACAAAAACGCCATCCATTACATCGAAATGAATGTAATCGGCTTCACTTTTATTTATCATTTCAATATCTTTTCCCAGCCTGTTAAAGTCGGCTGACAAAATAGAAGGAGCAATATATCGACTCATATTTTATTATTGATTATTGGCCGAGATAAGATTTCAGTAATCTATTTCGGTATTGATTTCTTAGTTTTTTTATCGATTTCTCTTTTATTTGGCGTACCCTTTCGCGGGTCAATCCAAATTTCGAACCAATCTCTTCGAGTGTATGTGAATGATATCCGTTTAGCCCGAAATAGAAACGTAATATTTCGGCTTCGCGGGCACCCAAGGTATTTAACGAACGTTCAATCTCTTGGCGTAATGAATCGTCTAACAACTTTTCCTCCGGATTTAGCGAATCGTCGTTTAGCATTACTTCGTACATATTGCCGGCTTCTTCATCTTTTAACGGAGCGTCCATCGACACGGGTGTCCCCGACAAATTGAGTGTGTCTTCAATCAATTCGGGCTTGGTTTCCATTAATTCAGCTATCTCTTCCATTGTGGGGTCGCGCTGAAATTCTTGTTCGAGTTGGTTAAATGCTTTGTTAATTTTATTAATCGACCCGATTTTATTTAGCGGAAGGCGAACAATGCGAGCCTGTTCGGCAAGTGCCTGCAAAATAGACTGTCGAATCCACCACACTGCATACGAAATAAATTTGAAACCACGAGTTTCATCAAACCGCTGTGCTGCTTTTATCAGTCCTAAATTTCCTTCGTTAATTAAATCGGGTAAACTTAACCCTTGATTTTGATACTGTTTGGAAACGGAAACTACAAAACGAAGATTTGCTTTAATGAGGGTTTCTAAGGCTTTTCTATCGCCTTTTTTTATGAGTTTGGCTAATTCAACTTCTCGTTCTGCCGACAGTAACTCAACCTTGCCAATTTCGTGCAAGTACTTATCGAGCGAGAGGGTGTCTCGATTTGTTACTTGTTTGGTAATTTTAAGCTGTCTCATAAGTTGATATTAATAACATTTAGTTTTAAAAAAACGCTTAAAGTTATTAATTGTATTTATATTTCAAAAATAACTGGTTCTCAGAACATTAATTCTGATGAAAACACAGGCTTAAATGGTACGTAAAAAACGCTTAAATTCACTAAAATCTCTATTTAATTCGCGGCTTATTTTTTTGCCTTTCATAAACTCTGCTAATTTTTCGGGCAGTGGAACGTTTGTTGCTCCAACTATCTCTCCAACGGTTTCGGTAAATTTTGCCGGGTGTGCGGTTTCCAGAAACAGGCCTACCTGGTTTTTAGCGAGAGTTTGGTTTAATGCTTCAAAACCACAAGCTCCGTGTGGGTCGCACAAATAACCGGTTTCGGAATAAACTTGTTTTACCACTTTTCTAATTTCGCTGTCGGAATATTTAAACCCTTTTATTTTTTCTGAAATGGTGTTGTGCGAATGGTGATATAAATCTAAAATACGAACAAAATTACTGGGGTCGCCAACATCCATTGCGTTGGCAATGGTTTCAACCGATGGTTTCGGATTGTATTTTCCGGTTTGCAAATAGTTGAATAATACATCGTTTGCGTTGTTTGCTGCAATAAATTGTTTAACCGGCAGTCCCATTTCTGCGGCAAATAAACCGGCTGTAATATTTCCCAGATTTCCACTCGGAACAGAAATTATCAACTCTTTATTATTCAGAATTCCACGTTCTTTTAGCCGGGCGTAAGCATTAAAATAGTAAAATGCCTGCGGTAAAAAACGGGCAACGTTTATTGAGTTTGCCGAAGTGAGCAGCAATTCCTCATTCAGCTCCTTGTCGAGAAAAGCACTTTTAACTAACCGCTGACAATCGTCGAATGTTCCATCTATTTCGAGTGCTGTGATATTATTTCCCAAAGTTGTAAACTGCGACTCCTGAATTTTACTCACTTTGTTTTTCGGATAAAGCACGTAAACGTGAATGCCTTTAACACCGAGAAACCCGTTTGCAACAGCACTTCCCGTATCTCCCGAAGTGGCCACCAGCACATTTACCTGTTTTCCGGTTTCTCCCAAGAAGTAGTTGAGCAACCGTGCCATAAATCGTGCTCCTACATCTTTAAATGCCAATGTGGGGCCGTGAAAAAGTTCGAGCGAAAAAATTGAATCGGTGACTTTTACAACCGGACAGTCGAACGAAAGTGTGTCGAAAACAATCTCTTTTAATTTTTCCGATGGAATGTCGGTGCCAAAAAACTTTTCGGCAACGGCAAACGCAATCTCCTGAAACGACAGATTCTGAATTGTATCGAAAAATGAGGGTTCAAATTTATTAATTTGTTCGGGCATAAACAGACCCTTGTCGGCGGCCAGCCCTTTAATAACTGCTTCTTTTAACGATACTTCGCTTGTATTTTTATTTGTGCTGTAATACTTCATACGATAAAAATGTCTATTTATAAGTTTTCGCATAGCCTGCTCCGATTGCTCGGAGTAACTCGCTTACGACGTATATTGGGTTTAATTATTATTCCGGGTGTGAATATATTATTTGCTCGTTTCATCGTATTCATTCCGGGTAGTTTGTCTAATCTAACTTCGATAAAAGTATAAAGTTGGTTGGTACTGTTTATTTTTTTTAGGTTGCGTAGAGAAAGTTTAAAGTTGAGGTAACAAATTGTGATGTTTGTCAATGTTTTATCACTTCAAAAATTCTCGTATAAATTCATCTCCTTTTAAAAGACCGAAAGCACCGTCTTCAACCGAGAATTCGTCGTACACCGTTACTTTGTCGGGAGTCATCGCCGGTGAATAAATCGAAAAAGGCACCGGTTTGCGTGTATGCGTACGAATTGCACAAGGCGTAGGGTGGTCGGGTAAAACGGCAATGGTTACCTGCTCATCCATTTTTGCCGTTTCCTCAATTATGTATTTTACAATGCGTTGGTCTAAATATTCAATTGTTTTTATTTTTAGCCCGGCATCTCCTTCGTGGCCGGCTTCATCGCTGGCTTCGATGTGCAGGTAAACAAAATCGTTTTTCTTAAGTGCTTCAACTGCCGCCTTTGCTTTTCCTTCGTAGTTTGTGTCGTATAATCCTGTTATTCCTTCAACTTTAATAACTTCCATACCGGCATAAATACCAATTCCCTGAATTAAGTCGACTGCCGAAATAACGGCCGATTTTTCTATGCCAAAAAGCTCTTTTAACGTTGGCATTGCAGGTTTGTATCCCGGCGACCAGGGCCAGATACTGTTTGCCGGCTCTTTCCCCTCTGCTTTTCGTTTCGTATTAACCGGATGATTCTCGAGTAGCTCCTGCGATTTTAAAATTAATTGGTTTAGCAGTGCGGCACTCTCTTTTGCATCTTCATTTTTTGGCTTAATTAATACGTTGCGGAATGGTGTTCCCGGCACATCGTGAGGTGGTGTGCAGTCGATATTTTTATTGCCGCCTTTTATTACCAGCAAATGGCGGTACGAAACACCTGGGTAAAATGCCACAGAATTGTTGCCCAACTCTTTGTTTAAAAAGTGTATTAGTTCGGTTGCCTGCTTATCGCGAATATGGCCTGCCGAATGATTTTTCAGAATATCGTTTTCAATTGTAACCAAATTACAACGCATTGCCATATCTCCGGAATTTAACTCAATTCCCATACTTGCTGCTTCTAAAACGCCTCTGCCTTCATACAACTTTTTTACGTCGTACCCCAAAACAGCCATATTTGCAATCTCGCTTCCCGGGTGCATTGTTTCCGGAACTGTTGTTAATAGACCCGATTTCCCGTTTTTTGCCAGCCAATCGATATGCGGTTTATTGGCCACTTGCAAAGGTGTTTTTCCTCCCAACTTTTCGAGTGGCTCGTCTGCCATTCCATCGCCTAATATTATTATGTACTTCATTTGTTTAAAATTTAGAATCAAGAACCAAGACAGGAATAGTGTTTAGGTTTTTTAAATATTTGAAACTTTAATAATATCGGCAAAAACACCTGCTGCCGTAACCGAAGCGCCTGCTCCGTACCCTTTTATCAACATCGGGAATTCGTGGTAACGCTCGGTAGTATACATTACCAGATTGTTACTTCCTTCGAGGTCATAAAACGGATGTTTCGAATCGACTTCCTGTAGCCCGATTTCGGCTTTTCCATTTTCGAAACGAGCCACAAATCGCCACTTTTTATCCTCTTTTTCAAGTCTCGCTCTGTCCTTTTCAAATCCGGCATCCAACTCCTGAATTGTTTCCCAGAATTCATCGAGCGAACCTTCGAAATAGGAGTCGGGAATAAATTTGTTGATTACAATATCGTCCATTTCAATTTGGTAGCCCGATTCGCGGGCAAGAATTAAAATTTTACGGGCAACATCAATTCCACTTAAATCAATGCGTGGGTCGGGCTCCGAAAATCCTTCCTCTTTTGCCATTTTAATGGTTTTGCTCAGCGGTATTTCTTTTGATATTGTATTGAAAATAAAGTTTAATGTTCCCGATAAAACGGCTTCAATACGTAAGATTTTATCGCCCGAATTAACCAAGTCGTTGAGTGTGTTTATAATAGGTAATCCCGCGCCAACATTGGTTTCGAATAAGAATTTGACTCCTTTGCGTTTGGCTATTTTTTTCAACTCGGCATAATTTTTATAGTCCGACGAGGCAGCTACTTTATTGGCTGTTACAATAGAAATATTCGAGTTAAGAATTTTTTTATACAGAGTTGCTACATTGTCGGAAGCAGTACAGTCGATAAACACCGAGTTATAAATATTTACGGCTTTCATTTCATCGACAAATCCTTGTAAACTCGACTCTTTATCCGATTTCTCTAACTGTTCTTTGTACGTTGCAATGTCAATCCCGTCGCGTTTAAATACCATTTTCTTCGAGTTGGCTACACCGGTAAGTTTTATTTTCAGGTGCTTCTCTTTCAGCAATTTTTCCTGTTGCATTTTAAGCTGTTGAAGTAAATTTCCTCCAACGGTTCCAATTCCCATTAAAAACAGGTTTAGCTCAATGTTTTCGGAGAGGAAAAACGATTCGTGAACCACATTTAATGTTTTTCGTAAATCGGCATTTCGAACCACCCACGAAATATTTAACTCCGAAGCTCCCTGTGCAATAACAATTACGTTTATACCACTTTTCCCAATTGTCGAAAACAGTTTTCCGGCAACTCCGGTCGAGTGTTTCATATTTTGTCCTACAATTGCCACAATCGAAAGGTCGTTAACCATATCAATTTTGTTGACCTGCCCAGTTGCAATTTCCCTTTCGAATTCGCTTTGAATGGCACTTGAAGCCAAATCAACAGCGTTTTCTTCGATGGCTACACTAATTGAATTTTCGGAAGAGGCCTGCGAGATGAGAATTACATTTACATTTTCTTTTGCCAGTGCTGTAAACAATCGCATCGAAATTCCGGTAACCCCCACCATTCCAATTCCCTGCATGGTAATTAGGGTGATTCCCGATATTGAAGAGATTCCCTTTATCGGATGGTCGAGGCCGTTTTTTTGTGTTTTCGAAATACGGGTTCCACTGTTTTCGGGGTCGAATGTATTTTTTATTTGAACCGGAATGCCTTTTTGATAAACCGGCAAAATGGTTGGAGGATAAATAACTTTTGCCCCGAAATGTGACAACTCCATTGCTTCTGAATAGGTGAGCTCGGGGATGGTGTACGCTTTGCTTATTACCCGCGGGTCGGCAGTCATAAACCCGTTTACGTCGGTCCATATTTCAAGAATATCAACGTTGAGAGCAGCGGCAATAATTGCAGCCGAGTAATCGGACCCTCCGCGACCAAGTGTTGTGTATTCGCCTTTTTTATTTTTTGAAATAAATCCGGGAACAACCGCCACACCCGAGAAATTTTTAAATGTAGTTTGAATACTTCTATTGGTAACTTCGAAATTTACCAGTGCTTTTCCAAAATTATTGTCGGTTTGAATGAATTCCGATGAATCTTTTCTTACAGCTCCAATAAATTGCGCTACAATATGCGACGAGATGCGCTCGCCAATTCCTAAAATACGGTCGAGCGTTTTGGTTGTTAGTTCGCCAACCAGAGTGATGCCGGTTAAAATCTGCTCCAGTTCAAAGAGCATTTCGTTTACCGTATTTTTTATCGAATCATTACGGCTAAACAGTTCCTGAATTGTTTCGTCGTGTCGCTTTTTTATCTCGTCGAGCGTTGTACGAAAGTTGCCTGTTCCGGCTGATGCAATTTTTGCGGCTGCAAGAATTTTATCGGTTATTCCTCCAAGTGCCGATACTACTATTATTACGTCGTCGTTCTGACTTTGTACAATCTGTTTTACTCGTTTTATGTTTTCGGCCGAGCCAACCGAGGTTCCTCCAAACTTTAGAACTTTCATCGAATTTGTGTTTTAATATTGAATCCCCAAATCGTTTTTATCTCAGTTTATATTCGATTAAAAACTTAATGGAATGACCCTGTATGGTTGATTTAAAAAAAATGGATGAATCGACAGAGCGGTTCATCCAGTTTTCTGTCAGTTTAATTTTTATTATTCGGTTGTGGTGCCCGTAATAGCTTCCATAATTTTTGTTTCTAACTCTTCAGCCAGTTCCGGATTATCGGCAATTAAATTGCGAACGGTTTCGCGACCTTGTCCTAAACGGGTTTCGCCATAGCTGAACCACGAACCGCTTTTTTTAATGATTTCGTATTGCACGCCCAAATCGATAATTTCGCCCGATTTCGAAATACCTTCACCATAAATAATGTCGAATTCGGCTTTACGGAATGGCGGAGCTACTTTGTTTTTTACCACTTTAACACGAACGTGGTTTCCCTGAACTTCGTCGCCGTCTTTTATTTGCCCTATGCGACGAATATCTAAACGTACCGATGCATAAAATTTAAGGGCGTTTCCTCCGGTTGTTGTTTCGGGGTTGCCAAACATAACACCAATTTTTTCGCGCAATTGGTTTATAAATACACAGCAGGTTTTTGTTTTATTAATATTACCGGTAAGCTTACGAAGTGCTTGCGACATTAACCGGGCTTGTAATCCCATTTTCGAATCGCCCATTTCGCCTTCAATCTCGGCTTTTGGTGTAAGCGCTGCAACCGAGTCGATTACAACAATATCGAGTGCTCCCGAACGAATAAGATTATCGGTAATTTCTAAAGCCTGCTCACCATTATCGGGTTGTGAGATGAGGAGATCGTCGATGTTTACCCCCAGTTTTTTTGCATAATAGGGGTCGAATGCATGTTCTGCATCGATAAATGCGGCAATACCTCCTGCTTTTTGTGTTTCGGCAATGGCATGAATGGCAAGTGTTGTTTTTCCCGACGATTCGGGACCATAAATTTCAATGACCCTGCCTTTGGGGAAACCACCAACACCCAAAGCTACATCGAGCGCAATGGACCCTGAAGAAATGGCCGGAACGTCTTCGATGGGTTTATCTCCCATTCGCATTATCGAACCTTTTCCGTAGCTCTTTTCAATTTTATCCATTGTTAACTGAAGAGCTTTCAGCTTCTCTTTATTCATCAGACTTTTTTCTTCTTTTGTCATGCTTCGTATCGGTTAAATGTTTAATGTTGTAATTATTTGGTTGGTGTGGTCTTTTGTTTTCACTTTTTCGAAAATGCTAACAATAACACCTTTTTCGTCGATTATAAACGTTTTGCGTAACACGCCCATATATACTCTGCCGTATAGCTTTTTTTCGCCCCACGCTCCGTAAGCTTGTAAAATCTCTTTCTCAGTATCCGAAATAAGGTTAAATTTCAGGTTATACTTGTCGATAAACTTTAAATGCGATTTTTCACTGTCGGGACTTACGCCAACTACCTCGAACCCTTTTTTTAGCCACATTTCATAATTTTCGTTCAGGTTGCATGCTTCGGCTGTACACCCCGGGGTATTATCTTTTGGATAGAAATAAAGAATTAACTTTTTACCTGAAAAATCGGCCAACGTAATTTTTTCTCCATTCTGATTTACACCTTCAAAATGCGGTGCTTTATCTCCGGCTTTTAAACTTCCCATTTTCTAATTTTTAAAGTACAAATATAAATTTTTAATGATAACTATCAGCTTTTTTCGAGGGGCAAAACACTAAAATAATATATAAGACTATTTCTGCGAGCCTCAACTCTGCGCTTCCCTTTATTTTTTGCATTTTGGTTTCGCACAACGGAAATTCATGAATAATTCATGTTAAATAATGTAAACACTGCTGTTTCGTACATTTTTTATAAATTAGCAACCATTAAAAAACGATTCGTAGTGATTTTGTATGGGTCTGATGTTTAGTGAGATGATGAATTGTAGTAGTGGAGGTTTGTTTAATCACTTTTTTTTGACTGAGAAATTTAGGGTTCAAGAATGACTAAATGTTAACAAAAAACCGGTTTATATAATGAATAAATTTTATTCGAACATAATTCTCTTTCTTATTTTAATAGCCCCGGTTCTCGCTGTTTCGCAGGATACCGGATTGGCATCGGCCATTGCATTATTCGATAAAGGGAAATTTGCTGAAGCAGAACCAATATTTAAAACTGTTTTAGATGAAAAACCCAACGATTTTATGGTGAACTATTTTTACGGAGCATGCCGAACTGAAAATAACCATTTTACAAATGCCGACCTCGAATGCTTGATAACTGCTAACGAGGAAGTGTCGCCAATAAATATTAACTACTATTTCGGGGTTCAATACCACGCGCGTAGTAATTGGGAACGGGCATTAAAATATTATAACCGGTATAAATCGGCAGCGCAACCCGACGATATTTCAAAAAGAAAAGTTCTTGAGAAAATACAACAGTGCTACGACAAAGTTAACCCCTATGAAACGTATATTGTTAAGGAGAACACTATTCCGGTAATTCCGGTTGTTGAAACAGATAGCCTGGCTGCTCTTGCTGATACTGCCGGCAATGTACTGGTTGCTGATAGTTTAGCCGCAGACATGGAACCAGTTGTAGACACAACAGCCCAGGTAGCTTCTGCAACAACTGAAACACCCGAAAAGCCCAAAGGGAAAGCGATTAGTTTTATTGTGAATATCGAAATAACTTATACAAATACCAATCAGTTTCGAACAACCGATGGGAAGGCTTTTTTTGAAGAATGGAGGATGAAAAAGCATGTGCTTGACAGCATGATTTCTGAAACCGATGCGCTAAGGGAAAAATATGCAAAAGCAAAAACGCGATTCGAAAAAAATAGTGTTGGGCAACAAATACTTGAAAATGAAAAGAGTTTTTATAAATTAAAAGACGACGTTGCCGAGTTGCAAAGCAAGGCACAATCAACCGAGAATAACTACTGGCAAAATGCTTCACCCGAAGAGATTGCCACATTTTTAGAAGAGCAGAAAAAGGAAGAACAGAAAGCAATGCTGCCCGACACAACAACTGTTAATACTTCGGAAACAGATTCAACCGAATCGGTTAACGCGGTAGTATTGCTTTCCGATAGCGACGAAGCTGCTGTAAAGGATGAATCGGGGAACAACAATTTGGTTTATAAAATTCAATTGGGCACCTACCGGAAGCTGCCAAATTATGTAAAGAAATTATATACGAAACTGTCACTTTTCCGGAAAATTGATACCTATACTGATGAGAAAGGTGTTGTGGTTTACACCACCGGAAATTTATCCAGTTACGACGATGCGCTTAAAATGCAAAACCAGGTGAAGCAAGAAGGTGTAGAAGATGCCAAAATAGTACCGTATTTTAAAGGAAAAAGAATAACTTTGACGGAAGCAAAAAAGTTGGAAGAGAAAGGATGAGTCCGAAAGAGAAAATATCGAAAAAACAGAAGAGAGATTTTAAACAAGAAAACTTTCTAATATTGCATAACGACGATACGCATTCGTTTGATTATGTGATAGATGCGTTGGTTGAAATTTGCGACCACGGTTACGAGCAAGCCGAACAGTGTACATTAATTACCCACTATAAGGGGAGGTGCGATGTTAAAAAAGGAGGATTCGACGCATTAAAACCATTAAAGAATGCCCTTAACGAAAGGGAATTAATTGCCACCATAGACTAAATAATTATGACCATTTTTGCTATTCTTCTACTTATTTTTCTCGGGTTTGTCTTGTTACTCATCGAGTTTGCCATAATTCCGGGTATTACAATTGCCGGTATTGGTGGGTTTTTATTGTTGGGAGCCAGTGTGTTTATGGCTTTTAAAGAGTTTGGAACTGTTGCCGGGTTTTTAACTCTTGCATTTGTTTTAATCGCTTCGCCCATTCTTATTGCTTATTTCTTTAAATCGAAATCGGCAAAAAAGATGATTCTTAATTCGAAAATAAAAGGGACAGTTGATACCATAAACGAAAAGAAGGTTAAAGTTGGAGAAGCGGGTAAAACAATTGGGCGTTTAGCTCCAACCGGAAAGATAAAAGTAAACGGAGAAACAGTTGAGGCACAGTCGGTAGGTACATTTATCGACCAAAACACCGAAATTGTAATCACAAAAATACAATCAAATAAAATTATTGTAGAACCTTTAAATAAAGAGAAAAATGATTGAGTCAGTAGGTAGTGTCGGATTAATTATCGGTGTAATTGTTTTAGTAATAATTGTGCTGTATTATATCCCTGTCGGACTTTGGTTTTCGGCATTGGTTTCGGGAGTGCGAATTTCGCTTATGCAACTGTTTTTAATGCGTTTTAGGAAAGTGCCTCCGGGTGTAATTGTTCGGGCAATGATTGAGGGAACTAAAGCCGGCGTTGCACTAAATCGCGACGAGTTAGAGGCACACTACCTTGCCGGCGGGCACGTTGCCAGAGTGGTACACGCCTTGGTTTCGGCATCGAAAGCAAATATCGAATTAACTTTTAATATGGCAACTGCCATCGACCTTGCCGGGCGCGATGTTTTCGAGGCTGTTCAAATGTCGGTTAACCCGAAAGTAATTAATACACCTCCGGTTACTGCAGTGGCAAAAGATGGAATTCAGTTGGTTGCCAAAGCTCGTGTTACTGTGCGTGCCAGTATAAAACAGCTGGTTGGAGGTGCAGGCGAAGAGACTGTCCTTGCTCGTGTTGGAGAAGGAATTGTTTCGTCGATTGGCTCGTCGCATTCGCACAAAGCGGTATTGGAAAATCCCGATTTTATTTCGCGTACGGTGCTCGATAAAGGGCTCGACGCAGGTACTGCCTTCGAAATTCTTTCAATTGATATTGCCGATATTGATATAGGTAAAAATATTGGAGCTGTTCTTCAAATGGACCAGGCCGAAGCAGATAAAAATATTGCACAGGCAAAAGCTGAAGAGCGTCGTTCTATGGCAATTGCACTCGAGCAAGAGATGATTGCCAAAGCACAAGAGATGAAAGCAAAAGTTATTGAAGCCGAAGCACAAGTTCCGTTGGCAATATCGGAAGCATTCCGAAGCGGAAATCTTGGAATAATGGATTATATGAAATATAAAAATATAATGGCCGACACTTCAATGCGCGATTCAATTGCTGGAGATGAGGCAAAAAAATAGGATACTCAATCTATCTGAAATAAGTATAATTTATACAGATATTAAAAAACGGGTGAAGTTAATTCATCCGTTTTTTTATGCGATATTAAATAAAACAAACAGTGCAATTATTTCCAATGCAGAAACAAAATGGATAGCCGCTGCTTTTTAAATGTCGTGGTCGATTACTGTTCTGAAATTAGGCCTAATGGACAACATGGTTGTT
>Ga0256831_1000302_pt1 | contig 26100 bp, 28 predicted proteins | sample 132544metaG_FD_189087 | JGI IMG/M metagenome (GOLD analysis project Ga0256831, IMG submission 189087) | Hydrothermal vent microbial communities from Lau Basin, Pacific Ocean - 132-544 | ecosystem: Environmental > Aquatic > Marine > Hydrothermal vents | place: Pacific Ocean: Lau Basin | collected... | reverse complement strand
CAACAAGTTCTTCGATGTGGTTTATTCTACCAAGGCCGACTTCCTGATAAGCCTCGATAAGAAGCACGTGCTGAAGCTGAGGGACGGGGAGAGGAAGTTCTCCCTTAACGGGCACGAGTTTCTAATCTTAACTCCAGCCGAGTTCCTTGAGGTCGTCGAAAGAAACCACAAGTCTCCAACCTAAAGTTCACGAAATACTTAAAATTACTCCGCCGGGAGAAAGATTCGTTATGTCGGTACATAGAGGATGTTCAAACGGACAATTGATATTTCTCCTGTTCTATTTTCTACTCTCCGTCTCGATGTACCTACCCGGGCCATATTTCATACTGTACCTCAGCACTTACGTCGCCCTGCCCTGGATTGGTCTGGCGTACTCACTGAACAGGGCCTCTAACCTCCTACTGGAGTACCCATCCGGTGTACTGGCCGACAAGGTTGGAAGGCTTAAATCCACGATGCTGGGTTCGCTTTTGCTTGGGATGAGCATGCTCGTCCTGGTAATTTTGTGACTCCCAGGGTTCACCTTGTGGTGACATCTGCCCTATTAGGGGGTGCGGGGATGGCCTTCATCTCCGGTTCCTTGGAGGCGTGGGCAGTCGATACCTTCGGCAAAGCCAACTTGAAGGAGCTTTTTTCCAGTATGGGAACGCTGAAGAACGTTGGTGGAGTTGTCGCGTCAATATTGGCGGGAGCCCTCGTTAAATACCTTGGTCTGAAGTGGCCACTGCTAGTATCAGGAATCTTAAGTGTTCTTTCCACCGTGATTCTGCTCTCCCTGAAGAACAACCGGGGACATCCCGAGGGCAGAACCATCATAAGAAAGAATCTTCAGATGTTCAAGGATGCCAGATTCTCCACGCTGGTGCTGGTAATCCTCCTGGTCTCTTCCATGCTCTCAGTGTTCTTCGTGATATGGCCGCTGACCCTGAAGGACGCGGGCCTGTACGAAAGCCTCTTTGGAATTGTGTATTTCCTGCTAATGACGTCCATGGCAGTGGGTAGTTACCTTGCGAGAAGAGTCTCAAACGAAATAAACGGAATGAGAACGTCCCTGCTTGGTAGCGCCGCCATTACGCTGACCATAGCCTTTCTCCTGAAAGTAAGTCCCACCAAGCTCACGGCAGTGTTCATACTGGGGTTTCGGGTCATCCTCGAGATTTTAATAGGTGCATACTACGTCTTCATCGCCCACCTGAGGAACTCCGTGATTCCCTCCAAGATACGGGCTTCAGCCATCTCGATGATATCCCTGATGAACTCCGGGGTTGAGATGGTAATACTGCCGCTGTTCCTTGCACTGGGCGACCTTTCCCTTAAGTGGGTTATATGTTCAACACTCTTGGTTTCTGGAGTGCTAGTATTTGAACTTTGGAAAACGATGTACATACAGACCTTCGATTAAAGCTCCTAACCGGAGCGGTCTTCATGGCGCTTATTGTCGCCGTCATAACTCGCAAGTGGATGCGCTGACTTCGAGACTTGACCTTTATCCAGGTTTTTCCGCAGAGTTTTGGGAGTTGGTTCAACTCAGCAAAAGCCACCTTTTTATACCTCCTTCCCCTTCACTCCCCGGTGGTGTCCATGAAAGTTGTCGTCATCGGTTCTGGAACCGCTGGAAGCAACTTCGCCCTCTTTCTCAGGAAGGCCAACAGAAAGGCCGAGATTACAGTCATCGGGAAGGAACCAACGATGCAGTACTCCCCCTGTGCCCTGCCGCACGTTATAAGTGGCACAATAGAGAAGCCGGAGGATGTAATCGTCTTCCCGAAGGAGTTCTATGAAAAGCAGAGGATAAAGCTCATGCTGAACACCGAGGCCAAAGCGATAGACCGCGAGAGGAAGGTCGTAATCACCGATAAGGGCGAAGTCCCCTATGACAAGCTCGTCCTGGCGGTTGGCTCCAGAGCGTTTATCCCCCCGGTAAAGGGGATTGAAAACGAGGGCGTCTTCACGCTCAAGAGCCTCGACGACGTGAGGAAAATTAAATCTTACATCGCGGAGAGGAAGCCGAAGAAGGCCGTCGTTATAGGTGCCGGTTTGATAGGCCTTGAAGGCGCGGAGGCCTTCGCCAAGCTCGGCGTGGATGTTCTGGTCGTCGAACTCGCGGACAGGCTAATGCCTACGATGCTGGATAAAGACACGGCAAAGCTCGTCCAGGCAGAGATGGAAAAACACGGCGTTTCCTTCCGCTTCAACGAGGGAGTCAGCGAGATAATTGGAAGCCCCGTTAAGGCCGTGAAAGTTGGAGAGGAAGAGGTTCCAGCAGAGCTGGTTCTCGTCGCCACCGGTGTCAGGGCCAACGTTGACCTCGCCAAGAAAGCCGGCCTCGAGGTCAACAGGGGAATAGTTGTAAACGAGCACCTCCAGACGAGCGACCCGGATATTTACGCGATAGGCGACTGTGCTGAAGTCATTGATGCCGTAACGGGGAAGAGAACACTCAGCCAGCTTGGAACGAGCGCGGTTAGAATGGCTAAAATCGCGGCTGAACATATAGCCGGGAAGGACGTATCGTTTAAGCCCGTCTTCAACACCGCCATTACGGAGCTCTTTGGCCTCGAGATAGGCACCTTTGGAATAACGGAGGAGAGGGCAAAGAAGGAGGGCATCGAGGTAGCGGTCGGCAAGTTTAAAGGTTCGACAAGGCCCGAGTACTATCCGGGCGGAAAGCCGATAACGGTTAAGGTTATCTTTAGAAAGTCAGACAGGAGGCTCATCGGGGCCCAGGTAGTCGGTGGTGAGAGGGCCTGGGGCAGGATAATGACACTTTCAGCTCTGGCGCAGAAGAGGGCAACCGTTGAGGACGTGGTCTATCTTGAGACTGCCTACGCCCCACCGATAAGCCCGACGATTGATCCGATAACGGTCGCCGCGGAGATGGCTCTCAGAAGACTTCGCTGACCGTTTTTCCCGGAGTCCTTTTACTTTGACCTTTCAACGAAATCGCGTTCCCCGGAAGTCACCTGTTCGCCTGTGCGATGAATTTTCAGGCAAAAAGCTTTTATTCTGAAAATACGTTCACAATTAGCCAAACTAAGTGAACAAACATGATATTTCCGGTGGTAAAAATGAACGATGGGGCGGTGGAACGGGCCAGACGGATGCTGTCCAGAGGGGGAATCAGGCAGGTTCTATGCGCATTCACCGACGTCAGGGGTTACCTGCTGACCTTCTCCATTCCCGCCAGGGAGTTCATTGAGGGCAGCGTCTTTGAGGAGGGCATAGGCTTCGACGGTTCATCCGTCAGGGGGTTCGGGAGTATAGAGAGGAGTGACATGGTGTGGAAGCCCGATCCCACAACGCTGAGAATAATCCCCTGGACAGAGGGAATACACGCGAGTGCCATCATGTTCGGGGACGTTTACGAGGCCGGAGGTTCCGAGCGGGCGGATTCCGATCCGAGGGGTTTCGTCGCGAGGAGAATGGAGGAGAAGCTCAAAGGGAGCGGAAGATCGGCGGTGTTCGGGCCGGAGATAGAGTTCTTCGTCTTCGATGGCGTTGACATAAGGAACCTGGTATGGGACCCCTTCGTAACACCGAACGGAGGTGAAGGTGACTCCTGGGGTGCCCCCCGTGTCCTGCCGCGGAGCGGGGAGATATACGAACTGCCGATCATAAGGCCCAAGGAGGGCTATTTCAGGGCACCCCCCGAAGACAGGACCCTCGAGTACAGGAACGAGCTCGTCTATTACCTTGAAAGGATGGGCATTATCGTGGAGTACCACCACCATGAGGTGGCGACGGCGGGTCAGGTTGAACTCGACTTCAAACCCCTCGGTCTCGTGGATGTGGGCGATGCATTCTACATCTACAAGTTCGCGGCGAAGAACGTGGCCAGGAAACGCGGTCTTCTGGCAACGTTCATGCCGAAACCGATTTACATGGACAACGCCAGCGGCATGCACACCCACCAGAGCCTCTGGGACGGCAGACCCTTCGGGGGCACGAACCTCTTCGCGGATCCCGACGACGAGTACGGCCTGAGCCAGCTGGGGAGATACTACGTGGGCGGTCTACTTGAACACGCACCGGCCCTGACCGCACTCAATGCCCCAACCGTCAACTCTTACAAGAGGCTCGTACCCGGCTTCGAGGCCCCCATATACATAGCATGGAGCCCGAGCAACCGTTCGGCCCTGGTCAGGGTCCCCGCCTACTTCAGAAAGCCCTCGGCGATAAGGATAGAGTACCGGGGAGCGGACCCGAGTCAGAACCCCTACCTCGGGATATCGGCCCAGCTTGCCGCGGGACTGGACGGAATCAGGAGAAAGATAGACCCCGGCGATCCCGTGATGAAGGACATCTACCGGCTCTCCGAGAGGGAGAGGCGGGAACTTGGAATCGGAGAACTCCCAACGAGTCTCAAGGAGGCCCTTGAATACCTGGCCAGCGACGAGGTCATCCAGAGGGTTCTGGGAAGCCACGTCTACGATGCGTTCATGGAGCTGAAGACCGACGAGTGGAACCAGTACTCGCTCTACATAACCCCCTGGGAGTTCATGAAGTACTTCGACGTCTGAGAACCGCGGGGTTTTTATGTTTCCCAGCGATCATCACACCGATGAAGCGGAAGGTCAGCAGGCTGATGGCCTACATCCTGAGGCACTCCCCGGAAGAGTTTGGCCTGAAACCCGATGAGGAGGGCTTTGTCCCCCTGGAGGGGCTGGTGAGGGCCCTTAAATCCACATATCCCCGGGTAACCGAAGGGATCGTGAGGGAGATCGTTGCAAAAGACCCCAGGGGACGCTATGAGATAAGGGAAGACAGGATCCGCGCCCGCTACGGCCACAGCTATCCCGTGAGCCCTAACCACGAGGAGGACATAGAGTCAAGGATTCTGTACCACGGGACACCGAGGAGGAATCTGCACTCTATTCTCAAAGAAGGCCTGAAACCGATGAAGAGACAGTTCGTCCACCTGACCACAAGCAAAAGCGAGGCCATCGAAACCGGAAGGAGGCACGGAAGGGACGTTGTGCTTTTGATCGTTGACGTGGACTGTCTCAGGCGAAGGGGTCTGAGGGTTTACAGGGCCGGAAAGAACGTGAGGATAGTCAAGAGGGTTCCTCTCGAGTGCATCATTCGGGCAGTTTAAGGGCCAGGAAGAAGGCCAGTCCCAGGGGAATAAGAGTGCTGACGAAGTTGAGGGTGAAGCTTATACCCGAGAGGTAGCCGCCTATGAGGGGCCCAGCGACCCAGCCGAGGCTCATCATGGCGTTCAGGAGACCCATGCCCTGTGCCCTCTCGCTCACCCGGACGTTCCGGGCAACGTAGGTCGAGGTGGAGTTTATAGTCAGAACCCACTTTACTCCCGAGAGAAAGGCCACCCCAAAGACCAGCCAGATGTTTTTAATGATGGCGTAAAGCAGAAACGCCAGACCGTAGCCGGCTATCGCCACAAAGTAGAACCTTTTCGCCCCGTACTCGTCTATGAGCTTTCCGAGGAAGTAGCCCGTTAGGGCCGCTGCCAGGCTCTCGATACCGAAGATAACCCCAACGCTCCACTCACCGAAGGTCTCCCTGAAGTAAACGGCGGAAACGCTGTAGAACTGCCCGCTGGCCACCATGACGAGGAACACCGTGACGTAAAAGATACCCAGATGTCCGCGCATCAGTCTTCTGAAGGCCGAGCCTTTGACCGTCGCGCGCCAGCCTTCCCTCCCCTCCTGAACGAGGATCATGCCGAGGAGAGAACGCCTTCCGGCGGGGCGCTCGTGGATCAGCAGGATAGTACCCGCGGACAGGAACAGGAGAAACCCCGAGAGCAGGAAGAGTTTTCTAATCCCAAGGTACCCAACTATCAGAGAGCCCAGAAAGTTGCCCGCCATGTAGCCGGCGTTCTCTATCGAGTTGAAGAGGCCGAATATGGAACCCGCCCGGGTCGAGAGCTCTGAAATCAGAGCCGAGTGGGCGGGCATCATGGCCGAGCCAAAAATTCCCTGGAGGGTCCTGAGAAGCAGGACCTGGGCTGGAGAGTTTGAAAAGGACATCATCGCATAGAACAAACCCATCGAGGCGAGACCAAAGGCTATGAAGCCCTTTCTGTTGCCCGTTGAATCGGAGAGCCAGCCGAAGGGGTACTGGAAGATCGTTGACGTCAAATTGAAAGCGACACTGAGGAGTCCAACCATGAACATGCTCGCACCGAGGAGGCGCATGTACACGCCCAGGTACGGAAAGGCCATTCCGAAGGCGACGTTGGCGAGGAACATTGCCACAGCCAGGACCAGGACGTTTCTCCGCTTAACCTTAAGCCTCCTGTGCTTCCCTGCCTTCTCCCTGTGCCCCTGCAGCAGTGTATGTTCTCGTTTAAGTCCCCTCATCGCCCCGCCCTATGGAGGGTCACTTATAAAACTTCCCCAGGGTGTTAAGGGTGAAAACCATATGGGATATCCCATAATAACCCCCTCCTTTGGTGGGTGGAGGACCGGTATTGGCATCAACGAGTTCGAGCCATACCGTCCAGCGAGCGGAAGCCAGGGAGAGCGTCTACCCCTACGGTGAAATCTCAAGGGAGGGGGAGATACTCCAGTGTTTCTGGTTTTCATGTCACTTTAACCAAGAAAGAAAAAAGTCATCTCCCCCTGTCTGGATCAAGTGAATTGGGGCAGAAGTTCCCAATGCATGGGGGAAGTGAATCCTGACCGTCGTCTATTGTAGTGAAGTACATTGCCATTTCCACGTTGTTGCTGCTCGTGAGCTCAAGGTCCCTTTTGAGTATCGAGACATAATAAAGCTGGTTGGGAGCTCCCTCTCCTATGTCAATCCTGTACGTTGTGACTGATTGGGAGGCTGATAAGTAGCTGAACGTTATTGACAGTGCTCCGACACCTGGAAGCTTGCTCCAGAGCCAGTTGGCAGCGGAACCTCCCAGCGGAGTTGAATAAAACCTGTATCCTGAACTTCCCTGGAAATCAAAAACTATATTATCATAAATTCCCTCGCTTGTGGTCCTTACAACTTTCAATTTCGTTCCAATATTGGATGTGGGGAAGTGAGAACTGGGAAGGTAATCTGTCAGTAAGCGACCCCTGTTCAAATCGCTTTCCCCAACAGTGTGGTATCCACTCATCATAATTTCCAGGGGGTAAACCCCAGCAATGGGAATGCTAGTGTACTCCTTCCGCCATTTATCGTACACTGGAATGTTGTAAATAACAACCACGTACTTCAATGGAAGATTCAAGTACCTGTCCAGATAGCCATTTTCCGTAGCTATTTCTTGTTCTGGAGCGTAACTGACTTTTAATGTAGAGCCTGAATACGAACTTCCAAAGTCCAGAACGGGTATTCCGTCCACGCTCAGGCTCCACATTGATTTTGTGCTTGTTGTCAACTGGATTCCCCATGCAATCCCAAGAATGCCGATTTTCTTGTACCCCTCAGTCCTAACTTTCAGTCCCATGAAGGGAATCCATTCAGTGAATGTTTCTGAGTCCGCATAATATGAGTCCTTGAGGTACTCCCAGTTCTCGATTATGCAGTATCTGGCGTTGAGCTCTTCATATCCCCGGGGACAGGACGAGGTGCCTAAAAGCGAGCGCACTTTGTACTTCACCCTTGCCGTTACCGGAAGTCTCATTCTTGGTTTGGTCGAGGGTTCGGTGACTTCCTCTATTGGGAACATTCCCCTCAGTTCAAGGGGCTTTCCCGGCTGAACACTTTTTACGCCGATCTTTCCATCTTTTGTGAAGTATATTGCCAGTGGGGTTGGTAAAGTGTGCAAGTTCTCAGTGCTCATCACTTCATTCCATTTTTTGCCCTCTGTTCTCAGAGTTACGGAACCACTAAGGTGTCCCTGCTTGAGGATCTTTACCCCTCCCCCCGGAGAAGGCTGGAATATAAAGACTTTGGCATCTCCCTGGAGATAGGTTCTTTCGACACTCAGAAAGTCCGTTGCCGCCATGCCAATGGCAGAGGTTGACAACACGGCTATCAACAAAATTCCAATAATTCTGAGTTTTGTAATACCACTCATTGCAGTTTTCCGTAAGTTTTCGAGTCGCCCAACTTATAAAATTTATTGCCTGTAAGTTATCGGGGCATACACCCGGGTAATCCGCGAGAGCATCGTGAGAACCAATCGCGGTGCATCACGGTGGGGGAAAGCCAACAATGGCGGTTTGGAACAGGCCCACCAAAAGAAAAACCCAAAAACTGAAAAATTCGAGGGGAAGAAAATCAACCCATCTGTAGTGCCTGACCGCGAAGTTCACCGCGCTCGAAGCGGTAGGGGTCGTACCACTCAACGGGAAGGTCCGTCTTTCCCTTCGTGACGAGATCAGAGACCATCTCAGCAACGGCGGGGGCCATCATGAAGCCGTGCCCGGAGAAGCCTGCGGCAATGTAGTAGTCGCTCAGCTCCTCGATTTTGCCTATCGCCGGGTTACTGTCAGGGGTTTTGGCGTAGTGGCCGGCCCACGTCCTCAGGATCAGGAGCTCCCTCAAAGCGGGAATTATCTTGGTGAAGTAATAACTTACCTCGCGCATGAACTCGTAGGTCGGGTTCAGGTCGTAGGTCGGGCCCAGCTCGTAGCCAACGCCTCCGATTATCCCGCCATGGCTCGTCTGGGTCAGGTAAGCGTGGCCGTACTTGAACGAAATCACCATCGGCTTAACCGAGCCCTTCTTTATGGGCTGTGTAATTACCGCCTGGTGCTTGTAGGGCTCTATCGGTATCTTCGTCCTTATTCCGGCCATCGCGTTGATGAGCTTGGCCCAGGCGTTGGTGGCGTTGATGACGATGCCGGTCTTTATGACTCCTCCGCTCGTTTTCAGCCCTTTAATCTCGCCGTTCTCGATGATGAAGTCCTTCACTTCCGTGTACTCAACTAACTTAGCCCCGAATTCCTCGGCGTGAAGCGCAAAGGCCGCGGTTGAGTGGAAGGGGCTGGCCTTTCCGTCGGTCGGGTTCCATGAAGCTGCAACAACCTCGCTTATGTCCAAAAGCGGGACTATCTCTTTCGCCTCCTCCGGTGTTATGAGCCTCGTCGGAACGCCGAACTTGTTCTGTATCGCGATGTTCCTCTTGAAGGTCTCAACTTCCTCGTCGTCGTAGAGCAGGAAGAGGTAGCCGGTCTGGCTGAAGGGGAAGCCGTACTCCTCACTATAGCGCTTCCAGAGCTCGACCGACCTTTTCATAACCTGAACGTTCGCCTCGTCATTGAACTGCTGTCTAATCCCCGTTCCACAGCGGAAGGTCGAGCCCGAACCTATGAAGCGCTTCTCTATGACCGTAACCTCCTCCCCGCGCTTGGCAAGCTCATGGGCTATAGTAACGCCAACTATTCCCCCACCGATGACCGTTATCTCGCTCTTTTCGGGAAGGTTTCTCGTCGGCATCTTCACTCCCTCCCGGCGACAACCTTCATCTTGACGTTCTTTATGGGTGGCCTGGCCACGGGTATGTCGAGCCTGTCCATCGGCGTTCCGCTCCGCTGTGAGACAAGCAAAGCTCCGTTGAATAAGCAGAAGCGTCCCTGACAGAAGCCCATCGCGAGGTGCGTGAGTCTCTTTATAATCTGGAGATCGGTTATACCGCTCCTGACGACATCGTCAACCTTCTTCAGCGTAACGCCGCAGCCGCATAGCTGGACGTCCTCGGCGTTGAGGCCCTCAAGCGGGAGCTTTGGAATCGGTCTCGCTACCGGCTCGTATTCCTTCAGCTTTTCCTCGTAGATGCAGGGCTCCGCATCAAAGCCGAACTCCCTGAGGATGTGGGCCCCGACGAGCTTTCCTTCGATGTAGTTCGCGTGGTGGGGTTTTATGCTCACCGCGCTTCCCGCCACGTAGATTCCGTCCCTTATCCTGTGGTTAGAGTCTATGACCGGCCTGTAGTAGCCGCGCTTGAAGTAGAGCCTTCCGCCGGTCTGAGTGACGGGGTTTATGTCGGGAATCCTGCCATCGGCCATAATCACTGCGTCAACCTCGTAAACGTTGCCGTTCTCGTCTATGAGACGCTCGACCTTATCGGTACCCTCGACGCGCTTTGGATTTGGAACGACGATGTAGTCAATTCCCCAGCGGTCGAGTTCAGCGGTTATCTCCTCCGGGAAGGCCCCAACGACGGCGACCTTCCTTCCGGGAGCAACACCCCAGACGTTGATGACCTCGAGGGCATCGCTCCTCCTGAAGACTCCGGGATAATCGTTGTTCTCGAAGAGCATTATCGAATCAACGGATCCAGTTGCCAAAACGACTCTCTTCGCCATGAACTCTATAAGCTGGTCGTTTCTAACGGCAGGAACGAGGAAGTACTCGCCCTTGTCAAAGACGCCGAGTGCAGTCGTTTTGAGGAAGACCCTGACGTTCTCGGGAAAGTTTGTGAGCTTTTCTATAGCCTCCCTCGGGTTTCCGAAGCCCTCCTGCTCAACCCCCTTAAGCCACATATCCCCTCCGAGCCAATCCTTCTCCTCGATGAGCGCAACGGTGAGCTTTCCACCGATATCCTCAACGACGCCGAGGCCAGCCGGTCCCGCTCCGATGACGGCAACATCAACCACGTACCTTAAAAGGGGCTTGTCCTCGTCTATCTCCACCTGCTCCTGAAACTCGTCGTAGGTCTGCCTTTCAATTCTCATTCCGTCCCTGAGCTTGAGCTTCCTGCCGTTGACGTTCTTAACGCCGTTTACCTTGACGGGAACCGGGCCGAAGGTGAAGGCTCCCCGTTTTCTTCCCTCCGTGCTCGTGGTGAGCCAGTAAACGCCGTTGGCGAGCATAGCAACGGGGAACTTCTCGCCTTCGTAAGCCTCGTAGGGCTTTCCTTCAAAATAAATCGTGATCCTCCTAGAAGGGTCCTTCTCGGTAAGGTCGAGGGGTCTCATGCTCTCACCTCGAAAATTCAACCGGCGATTCCTTCTATTCGCCGATGCTTATAAACGTTGAGATGAACATGGAAGGGCGGCTCCGACGATGGGGGATTGAAAAAGGAAAGAGGAGGGCGGCGTGAAAATCCAGACACGGGACTATGCAATGCCCTTCGCCATGATGAACTCGGCGACGTTCTCGACCTGGCTCTTGGCCCTGGTCTCGGCGAGGCTCTTCCTTCCGGTCTCGATGGGAACTTTCCTGAATAGCTCCTCGTGGAGCTTCACAACGTCCTCAGGCGGCTTGGTGAGCAGGCTGACCAGTATCACGACGAATAGCGTAATGAAGAAGTTTATGAAGAACACCGGAACGCCGTTGAAAATGGCTCCTATCTTTCCGAAGATCCCGGGCGCGTTGGGGTTGAATGCCCAGCCGTAGATCTTCGCCTCCAGGAGAACCTCGCTGATTAATCCGTAGGCCATTCCGACTATCGCTCCCTCCTTGGTGAGCCTCTTCCACCAGAGACTGAGCACCAGCACGGGACCAAAGCCGACTGCCAGGCCACCCCAGGCCGTCGCGACCATCTCGTAAACGACCTTGTTGCCGGTCAGGGCGAACCAGAGGCCGACGATGGCAACGCCCAGGACGACGACCCTTGATATGTTGACCATCTGCCTCTTGCCGACGTCCTCTCCGAGAACCTTGTGGTAGAGATCCCTCGCTATAGCTGAGGAAGCCACGAGGAGCTGAGAATCCGCTGTACTCATGACGGCCGAGATGATTCCCGCTATAACGAAGCCGGCCAGCCAGCCGGGCATCAGCTCAACGGCCATCGCCGGAATAACCTTCTCCGGGTCACTGAGGTGGAGCATTCCGGCCGCGTACATGGCGAAGCCGAGGAAACCCGCGAAGAAGGCTCCCCAGAGGACGAGTATCGTCCAGGTACCGCTTATGAAGATTCCGGGCCTTCTAAGCTTCCTAGGGTCCTCAACGCTCATGTAGCGCGTAACTATGTGGGGCTGACCGAGGTAGCCGACTATCCACGAGGCGTAGCCTATCGCAAAGATTATCGCCGCCCAGCCCCTCGCCCCACCGAATGGATCCAGCTTCGTCGGGTCTACCTGGGCTATTATTTCCGTCGCCCTATCAAGGCCCCCTATCCTTGAAAGCGCCAGGAACGGGACTACTATGAGGGTCAGCAGCATGAAGAGGGCCTGCACAACGTCCGTCCAGACGACGGCGAAGAAGCCACCGGTGATAACGTAGGCGGTAAGGATTATCACCGTGAGAATTATACCCGTGTTGTCGCTTACGCCGAAGCCTTCAGCGAATGTCTTTCCTCCGGCGGTGAACTGTGCAGCAACGTAGGCCGTCATAAAGATGATGATTATCAGCGCGCTGAGGATCCTTATCAGCTTGGTGTTGTCCTTGAGCCGGGCCTCAAGATAATCCGGGACTGTTATCGCCCTGAACTTGCCGGCGTAGATCCTGAGCCTCGGGCCGATGAGGATGTAGTCGGCGAGTGTACCGAAGAGACAGCCGACAGCCGCCCAGAAGGCACCGAGCCCGGTTTTGAAGGCGCTTCCTGGATAACCAAGCATTAGCCATCCGGAAAAATCGCTTGCCTTGTCCGAGAGGGTCGCCGCTAAAACGTGAACCTTCCTGCCACCGACGAAGTACTGGTCCTCGGTCTTTGTGTAGCGGTTGGCCCACCAGCCTATGTAAGCTAAGAGGGCGAGGTACACCAGAAAACCGAAGAGTATACCCGTGTTCATGCCTTACCCTCCCTCTTCAGCTCTTCCAGGAGGTCCTCATCGTAGGCCAAAATCTCGTCGTCAACGTAGTACTCTTTGCCAGTTATCTTGTCCCAGAACCCGTAGAGAACCATTGTTAAAATACCCAGAAGCGTTGGAACCAGCAACAATGCCCACGCCTCTGCACTGAGCCCCATCGACGATCACCCCTTTACAGTGATGCCTGTAAATTGGCATCAATATACTGCTATGTCTCCGAAAGGATATAAAGGTATTGGTTCCAAAGATCCAAACGATTGATTCCAAGATCCCGGAATCAACGGAAAAAGCTCCTAGGGGATCGCGATGAAGGTCAGCGTTATGAGACCGATATTCAAACCCGATGAGGGGAATCCGGAGTTCGTGTTATATCCCTATCACATCTTCCACCTTCGGCTCTTCTACAGGCGCCTCGGAAAGAGCGACAGGGTCTTCGACTACTTCGCCTACGTTGACCTCTACCGCCTTGGAGCAGAGAGGGGAGACGACTTCATAGACCTCTACGAGTGGGACGTCGAGGAGAAGAAGGTCATGGAGCCACTGGTCGACTACGAGGAGGCCGAGAAGAAGGCCATTGAGAGCGCCATAATCTGGGGGAACTCCCGCGTGATCTCGTGGTGGCTGCCAAGGATAGAGGTGGTCAGGCACGAGCGGGCCTACAAGGTCTTCTGGATATACGAGAAGGACGGCGAGAAACTCATAATGGACAGCCTCGACGGGAAGGAGTACTCATTAAGCGCAATGATAGGCAGGAACGGGAGGAGATGTAAAGGGCCCTTCTGCCGCTAACGGGCGTGGATCTCCACTATGTCTCCATCTTCCAAAACGTGATCCGCCCCAACCCTTTGACCGGGGAACTTGACGCTCTTACCCCAGACTCTAGCATAGCGGAAGTTCCTGGCGAAGTCCTTGTGGATTCTTTCCGCCAGATCCATAACGGTTGAGCCCTTTTTGAGGGCAACTGGAGGATAGGCAGGCTCCTCTCCGGGGCTCTTCGTGAAGACGCGGATTATTCCGGCCAGCTCGTAGAGCTCGTCCTTCAGCTTATCCAGCTGTATCTTTCTCTTCGCCGAGACGGGGATTATCTTGAAGCGGTCGCCGTAGGCTTTAACCAGCTTCTCATAGTTTTCTTTACTGCCAGGAGCGTCGCCCTTGTTGGCTATTATTATCGCCCTCCTCCAGACGAGGCTCTCATCGAGTGCATCGGCGAACTCCTCGAGGGTTACGGGCTCCTTCACGGTTATTTCCGCCGAGTGAATCCTCTCCTCCCGGAGCATCTTCATGATCTCACTTATGTCGCCCCGGATGTTCTCCTGGCCGTTGATGACTATTCCGCCCATCGCCGTCCTCTTTATCTCGACCCTCGGCTTCCTCCTGTTGAGCTTTATCCCGGCCCTCTCGAACTCCCTCAGGAGGATTTCCATCTGCTTTATTGGATCCCGGGAGAGGTCCACAACGATGGCTATGGCATCGGCGTTCCTTATGACGCTCAACAACTGGGGCCCCATTCCCTTACCGAGGGCGGCACCTTCAACCAGCCCAGGAACCTCGACGAGCTGAATCTGAACGTCCCTGTGGTGCATCATCCCCGGGATCGGCTGGACAGTGGTGAAGGCATAGTCCGCCACGTCTGCATCGACGTTCGTTAGGGCCCTCATGAGGGAGCTCTTACCGACGTTTGGCAAACCCGCGAGAACTATCTGGGCAGCACCCTCCTTCCTGACGGCTATCGACGGGCCACCGCCGCCCTTCTTCATCTGCCTCTGCTTCTCCAGCTCCTTTCGGAGTTCGGCGAGCTTTCGCTTTATCTGGAGGCGGAGTTTTTCGGTCCCCTTGTGCTTCGGAACCGTGGCGTACATCTTTTCGAGGGCGCGAATCTTCTCGGGAATTGTCCTGGCGTTTCTGTACTCCTCCTCCGCCGCCAGGTATTCCGCCGTCACGTTCGTTGGCATTGCTGATCCCCCTGAGGGCTCTCCGTCCTATGGTGGCCGGGAGTTTTATAAACGTAGCGGGCATCGGCAGGTTTATATAAGCCCTCGAAAATTTTTTACAGGCGGTGATGTCCATGCGAACGACCCTGGATGACGTCGACAGGAAAATACTCGCAATACTCCAGAAGAACAGCAGAACGCCGCTGAGGGAGATCTCCAGGGAGGTCGGCCTGGCGGAATCCACGGTTTACGAGAGGATAAAAAAGCTCAAGGAGAGGGGCATAATCCGAAAGTTCACCGTGGTGCTTGATCCCGAGGCCCTCGGTTTCAACGTGCTGGCATTCATACTCATCAAATCCCGGGCGGGAATGTACTCCAGAGTGGCGGAGGAGCTCTCCAAGTACCCGGAGATAGTCGAGATATACGAGACGACGGGGGACTACGACATGATCGTGAAGATAAGAACCAGGGGGAGCGATGAACTCAACGAGTTTCTCGACAGAATGGGAAACGTTGACGGTGTCGTAGCGACCCACACAATGGTCGTCCTCAAGGTCCACAAGGAGACGACCGAGCTTCCCATCTGACCATTTTTGTCCAGAAAGGGTTATAAGTGGCTTTTTCTATTTCCCTTTGAACGTTATCACGGGGGTGTTGTTATGAAGGTGCTGTTTCTGAGTGCCGATGGCTTTGAGGACGTCGAGCTGATCTACCCGCTCCACCGCCTTAAAGAGGAGGGACACGATGTCTACGTGGCGAGCTTCAATCGCGGGAAGATAACAGGCAAGCACGGCTATTCGGTGAACGTTGATCTGACCTTTGAAGAGGCCGATCCCGACGAGTTCGACGCCCTTGTTCTCCCCGGAGGGAAGGCCCCCGAGAGGGTCAGACTCAACGGCGACGCCGTGAGGATAACGAAGAAGATGTTCGAAGACGGAAAGCCGGTAGCGAGCATCTGCCACGGACCGCAGATACTCATCTCGGCAGGAGTTTTGAAGGGCAGGAAGGGAACCAGCGTGATAACCATCCGCGACGACGTGAGGAACGCAGGAGCCGAATGGGTTGATGCCGAGGTAGTTGTCGACGGAAACTGGGTCAGTTCAAGGCATCCGGGAGATTTACACGCCTGGATGCGCGAGTTTGTGAGGCTCCTCCGCTGAGCCTCTTCCAGCGTTTTTATCGACATATAAGGCCCCAATAACTAATCATAAGCGTAAGCCTTATACGGGGAAGCGAGTATAAGGAGCGGTGAGGGCATGAGGCGCGGCGGGATTGTTCCCTTTTTGGGGGGCGTCATTTTGGCCGTCGTTCTCATCGGGTCCATAGCGGCGGTTCTCTACATTGGCCATAGGCACAAGAAGGACGCCGGCCCGGTGAGGGAGATTGGAACCTTCAACGCCAGCGAGATCCTCGTCAAGGCCGTCGTCGGGGACGTGAGAATCGTGAGCGCGAACGTGAGCGGTGTTGTCGTGAAGAGCAACCTCCCGATAAAGGCAGTCCCCTCAGGAGGAAGCCTGACGGTCTACTGCCCAGCGAAGAAAATCCCCGGCCTCGGGGAAAGAAGCGCATGCAACGGCTACCGGAACGGCATGGTGGTCATCGGGGTGGGGAGCAAGCTGGACGAGGTCTCAGTCCGCAAGACCGTCGGTGATGTTGAGGTAAAAGCAAACACTTCTAAGCTCATCATTGAGGACGTGGTTGGGGACGTCAGGGCCGATGCCCCCACGGGGTGCATGCTAACGAAAGTTGTCGGCGACGTCTCGATAAGGGCAGAAGGAGACGTAAGGATGAACAACATTGTGGGGGACGTCAGGATAGCGGTTCCTGCAGACTTCTCGGTCCAGCTGAGCGTTGAGAACGTTATGGGCGATGTTGAGAACGACCACCGCGGCATGGGAAGGACAATTCACATAGAGGTCTCCCACGTCATCGGGGACGTCCGGGTGGAATGATTTTTAAGCCCCCACCCAATTTTCCGCAGGTGAGAGAATGGCAAAGAGGCTGGTGAGATCCAAAAAGAATAGAATCCTGCTCGGCGTCCTAGGAGGCCTGGGGGAGCACCTTGACTTGGACCCCACCCTCGTGAGGCTGCTCTTCATAATCCTTCTCGCCCTCAACCCGGTAACGATGACGCTGCTCTACTTCATCGCGGCCATGATAATCCCGGCAGAGGAAGGAGAAATCGGGGAAGAAACGCTAACGGAGAAGGCCGAGAACGTACTTCGGGAGACCGGTGACAGGCTGGGCGAAATTTTCTCGGGAAGCGAGAACAACAAAGCTGTGGCACTCGTCCTCCTGCTCGTCGGGGCGGTTCTCCTCGTCGGTCCTTTCGCCCCCTTCCTGATGCCCGCGGTCGATTTCAGAACGCTAACCGCGGTCGCCTTCCTGGTTGCGGGAACTGTCCTTCTCGTTAAGGGGGAGTAAGCTATCGGTGGTGGGAATGAAGAGGTTCAAACTGCTGAGGGCCTTCATCCTTGGCCCTCTCCTCGAGGCAACGGTTCCGAAACCCGGCAACGTCAACCGATACCGCGACTTCGATGACCTAACCTTTTACAACTTCCTCTTTGCCGATACAGCGGTCATCGGCGTCTACTACGAGGCAGTAAAGACGGCGGAACTCCTCAGGAAGGGGGTTCTGGAGTTCAGGGAAGCCGGGATAGGCGAGCTTATACAAAGGGCCGTCAGGGAATCCCGGGAGAGTCAGGACGCCAATCCCAACTTCGGGGTCATAACGCTCTCGATCCCGCTCATCATGGGGATGGTCCTGGGCAGGAACATTCTCGACGCGAGGGAGAAGGCAAAGCTGTTGATAGAGGAGTCGACGGTAAGGGACAGCATGGAGTTCTACCGCGCGATAAGGATAGCGAACCCCAAGGGAATCCCTGGCGGAGTGAAGTACGACGTTTACAGCGATGACTCCTTCAGGGAGCTTTTCCAGGACGGGATAAACCTCGCCAGGCTCGCCGAGATGAGCTGCGAGCGGGAGCTTATCTTCTGCGAGTGGCTGAGCGGCTATGAACTAACCTATAGGACCTTCGGCAGGCTCTACGAGCTGATAAAGGAACTCCCCCTTGAGGATGCCGTCGTGAGGGCTTTCATCGAGCTTTTAGCGGAGAAGGAGGACACACTGATAGCCAGAAAGGCGGGAAGGAAAGAGGCGGAGCTGGTGAAGGAGAAAGCGGAGGAGGTACTCAAGGGAAGGCTCTCCCTGGAGGAGTTCGATTCCTTCATGCGGGAGAAAGGTGATTTAAGGAACCCCGGCAGCTTAGCGGACATCATGGCAGTCTCTTTAAGCCTGCTCGTCCTCCGGGGGCTTAGGATGCAAATCAAAAACGGGAAGGCCTGGGGGATCATAGGACGACCTTAAACCTCTTCGCGCCGCCGGGACCAAAGCCGATTGCCTTACTGTCTATGACAAGGGCATCTTTCCCGAGTTCCTCAAGGAGCCTCACCCTGAGGCCGGAAAGCTCTAAAACATCCTCGTCCCCGCCAAACTCCTCCATTACCTGCTCCTTGAGGAACTCGTAGGCCTCCTTTCCCATGAGAACGAGATCCGGCTCAAAGCCGTCGAGCTTAAGCTCGTTCGCCTTCTCCTCAACCGAACTCAGAATCCTTATGAGGTCGCCGCGCATTTTGGACACCGGAGGGGATAGGGAGGGGGAGTTAAAAAGCCTTGCTCAGCCGAGGAGAAGGGCTCCACGTAGGGCCTGATGACGTCGCCGCTTCCCATCGCCATGAAGACCCTGAGGAGCCCCTTTCCCTTTACCTCCGAGATCTCGACGTAGAGGTACTGGTCACCCTTCCGGTAGAGTCCGACCTCTAGGGGCTTGAAGCAGTCGTTTTCCTTGGGAGTCCTCCGGGGCTGAACCTCTTCAAAGCCGGCATCCTTTATGGACGCTTTAAGGGCCTCAATTAGGTTCTCACTTCCGCGGGAGCAGGTGGCTGTGATATTTGTCACCCTGCCGCCCTTTATACCGCCAGTCTTCAGGAAATCGGTCCCGTTGCCGATGGGGATGTTCTCGTAGACGGTCCAGCTTGAGTTCTCGACCGGGACAACGTAGCTTGCCAGATAGACCTTGCCAGCCGGGAGTTCCGCTGACCTCTCCCAGGGCATCCCGGGCTGAATTTGCCCTTTTACGTATCACCAGCAAGCACGCGGGGAGGCTTCATACCATCTCCCCCCGGCCACTCGAACCACAGCAACTTGCCGTAGCTCTTCACATTCTTGAGGTCAACCTTCGGGGTTATCTCAATGTCCTTGCCGCAGACTTCCCTTCCGGCCCCATCTTTTATCCACCATCCGACGACCCCGTTTGTCGGCTCAAAGCTTGTGTTTGAGATTGGGGTACAGGAGGGGACTTCGGGTTTCTTGGGTTCGGTCTGGCTTAAGCCCTGGAGCTCGGTTCCCGATGGTGAATGGTTTTCCACGGTAGTTTTTTTCCAGGTGTCTCCTCTAAAGTGGAGGGCCGCCACCCCAGGGAGGAGGGCGAGAACCAGAAGGGCGACAAGGATCCGGGCTTTTTTCATGGACACTACCTCAAGAGCATTATCCAATTTTCAACAGGGTTGATTAGTGGAAGTGATCTCACTTTACCAATGCTGTCTAACAGTATCCACGCCTTCCTGGGTTTGCAGGAATTGCACCTGAAAATTTGGAAACCTATGGAGTTCCCGAATTGCAAGTTTCTGGACGACTCCCAGAATGCCCTTCCCGCTACTCTCCCCTGCATTGGCCGGCGTCGGGATCACGATACGCACCTGCGGTAGGGGACTGCACTACGGGCTTGAGTTTCATGATATTTAAGGGTTTCCCTATCGTTCGAAGTGATAACCGTGTTATGAAAGAATTACACAACTCCAACTTTGAGGGGTTGTTCAGGATTTAGATAATCCATGGTTTAAAAACCTAAAACGGGGGGTCAGAGGCCGAAGGCCCCCTTTATCCCGTTGATTATCATCTGCACTGCCATCGAAGTGAGTATTAGACCCATCATCCTCGTCATCACCTTGATGCCGACCCTTCCAAGTTTCCTCTGTATCCTGTTCGAGGAGCAGAGGATCAGCCAGACGGTCAGGCCTATCGCGACGATGCTCGCCAGGACTGTGGCCTTCTCCGGAAGGCTTGTACTCCTGGCCATGTAGAGGATCACCGTCGTTATCGCACCCGGACCGGAGATGAGCGGTATGGCCAGGGGTATTATCGCCACCTCCTCGAGGGTAACGACGTCCTCGCTGAACTCCGCGGTCTCCTCCCGACTTATCTTAACCGTCGAGAGTTTGCCCGATAGCATCTCCATGGCCATCTTGAAGAGCAGTATGCCACCGGCTATGGCGAAGGCATCCAGGCTGAAGCCGAAGAACCTGAATATCCACTCTCCTATGAGGGCGAAGGTGACGAGGGTTACCACCACGGTTATCGAGGTCTTGGTCGCTATCTCCCGCCGCTCCCGAAAGCCGAGGTCGTGGGTGACGCTGAGAAACACCGGGACGGCCCCGATGGGGTTTGTTATCGCGAAGAGACCACCGTAAAGGAGCACGAAGTACTTGAGGTACTCGATCACGGGATCACCGGGAAAAATTGGGGGAGGAAGTTAAAAACCTACTCCCCGGGAATGATCTCGAAGGAGTAGGTCAGCTCTGCCCCGCTCAGCTTCACCTGGGCGCTCGCCGAACAGTACTTGTCCTGGCTCAGCTCTATGGCCCTCCTGACCTTCTCCTCCCTCACGTTGCCCCTGACGACGTAGTGCAGGTGAATGCGCTCGTAGACCTTTGGATGCTCCTCCCGGCGCTCACCGCTTATGCGAACCTCGAGACCCCTTATGGGCTCGCGCATCTTTTGCAGTATCATGACCACGTCGTAGGCTGTGCACCCGGCGACGCTCAAAAGAAGGAGCTTCATAGGGCTTATGCCACCCTCACCGAGGATGACGGAACAGCTGTCACTCTCTATCCTCCCGATGAACTGATAGTCTTTGAACCACTCAACCTTCCCCCTCACAGGTTCGGCCATGTTAACCACCACTCACCCTCTGGCAAGACCTTTAAAGGGGTTTCCCGAAGGGGGTTCCATGTACATCCGCCCCTTCGATCCCTGGAAAGCGAAGCTCTGCACATGCCCCTTCAAGTACACGCTGAATGTTTACACTGGCTGCGATCATGCGTGCCTCTACTGTTACATAACGGGCTACATCCCCAACGCCTTTCGGGTTCGGACCAAGGAGAACCTCCTGCCAAAGCTGGAGAGGGAACTCAGGAAGTTCGACAAACGCTACATCATAGCCCTCTCCTACTCCTCGGATCCATATCCCACGGTCGAGCGCGAGCTGGGTATAACGAGGAGGGTGCTGGAGCTCTTCAGAAGATACGACATCCGGTGTATGCTCCTCACGAAATCCGACATCTTCGAGCGCGATCTCGATATACTGAGCGAGATGAAGTGCGCCGTTGGAATAACCGTAACCACCGTGGACGGGAGAAAGGCGAAGCTCCTTGAACCAAACGCACCATCTCCGGGGGCCAGGATCCGGGCGCTTAGAAAGGCAAAGAAGAGCGGAATCCCGGTTTACGCGCGCATAGACCCGATAATCCCTTTTTACACCTGGGAGGACTTTGATGAGACGCTTGACGCCCTGAGCTTCGTTGACCACGTGACGGTATCAACCCTCAAGCTGAGACCCGATTCAAAGAGAAGGATGTCCGCAAAGTTCCCGGAGCTGATGGAAAGGCTGTGGCCCCTCTACGAGAGGGGGGAGAGGGTGGGCGGATACCACTACCTGCCGCGGGAGTTCAGGCTCAAAATACTGAGGGAGGCGGAGAGAAAGATTTTGGAGAAGGGAATCACCTTTGGGTCGTGTCGAGAGGGTTATCGTTCGTTTCCAAGCTGTGATGGTTCTCATCTTGTTCCCCCGTAGAGCCGAGTAGCTCCTCCCTGACCCTAGCCTCCACCTCGATTCGCTCGAGTTCGAGCTTCTTCATTCTGTACTCGAGGGCGGCCTTAACGAAGGCCTCGTAGAGCCTCCCCATCTCGGGAAGGTACTCCGGCTGCCACTGAACGCCAACCACGAAGTTCTCCCCCTCAGGGGACTCGATGGCCTCTATCAGCCCGTCAACGGCAAAGGCCGCGGGTCTCAGTCCCTCGCCAACCCTCTTTACGGCCTGGTGATGAAAGCTGTTGACCCTGAGGTGGACCTCGTTGGTTCCGTCGATGTCGAGCTCTTCCTTAAGTATACCGTAGAGCCTTGAGCTGGTTTTTATCCTTATTCCGTGGACGCGCTGGGCAGGGCCTATCAGCTTCAGATCCCAGTCGTGCTTTATTGCCTTCGGGATCTCCCCTATGTCCTGGTAGAGTGTTCCCCCCAGGGCGACGTTGATGACCTGCATTCCCCTGGCAACGCCGAGGATGGGGACGCCTCTCTCGATGGCCCCCCTTATGAGGCCTATCTCGAACCCGTCCCTGAAAACGTCAACGGACTGTATTGACCTCGAAGGGTCCTCACCGTAGAAGTGGGGATGGACGTCCGGACCCTCGATGAGAAGCAACCCGTCGGCGTTCTCAAGCACCTCTCCGGGCGAGGAGTCGAAGCTGAACACCGCGGGTATGCCGCCGGCAGCCACAACGCGCTCAATGTGGGCTCTGTCCAGGAAGAGGCCCCCCTTCGAGTAGTTAACCTGGCCGATGATTGCTATGAGTGGTTTCACAGTCACCACCGGAGAAAAATGAATGACTGGGGTAAAAACCTTTCGGATAAGGGATCAGCCCTTCAGGGCCCGTATCTCCTCCTCGATGACCTCGGCAAGCCTTCTGACGCCCTCGCGTATCTTCTCCTCCGGAACGTAGGTGAAGTTGAGCCTCATGGTGTTCTTGACGTCGCGGTGGGCGAAGAAGGCCTCACCCGGCACGTAGGCGACACCCTTTGACACCGCCTTCTGGAGCATGACCTTCGTGTCTATGCCCTCGGGCAGAGTAACCCAGATGAACATTCCACCGTCGGGCCGGGTCCACTCTACACCCTCCGGCATGAACTCCTCGAGGGCCTTCAGCATAGCGTCCCGGCGTGGCCTGTAGAACTCGATTATCCTCGGGATGTGTTCGTCGAGGTAGCCGTTCTCGACGTACTTCCAGGCTATGGCCTGTCCGAGGGTGTTGGCGCAGAGGTCTATGCTCTGTTTCGCTATCTCCATCTTCCTGATGAATTGCGGCTGGGCGACCACCCATCCGAGGCGCAGGCCGGGAGCCAGTATCTTGGAGAAGGTTCCCAGGTAGATGACCCTGCCGGTATCGTCGAAGTGCTTAACGGGTGGAACCGGCTCCCCAGAGTAGCGAAGCTCCGTGTAGGGGCTGTCCTCGACGATTAGGAAGTCGTACTCATCAGCGAGTTCGACGAGGCGCTTCCTCCTGTCAGCGCTCATCGTTACTCCCATCGGGTTCTGGAAGGTCGAGACGGTGTAGACGAACTTAATTTTCTTCCCCTGTGCCTTAAGCTCCCTCAGCTTTTCCTCAAGGAGGTCAACGCGCATTCCGTCGTGGTCCATGGGTATGCTGATGAACTCCGGATCGTAGTATTTGAATGCCTGGAGGGCCGCGAGGTAAGTCGGCCCCTCAACAACGACGAGGTCACCGGGGTTGATGAAAACCCTCCCTATGAGGTCGAGGGCCTGCTGGCTTCCCGCGACTATCATTATCTCAACCTTGCTCATCGGAATGCCGTAGCGCCTCTCCATCCACCTGGCGAGGGCGAGGCGGAGGGGTGTGAAGCCCTTGGTAGTGCCGTACTGGAGTGCCTTGTCGGCGTGTTTCTCAAGGACCTCCCGGGTTATCTCCTTTATCTGCTCCACCGGAAAGGTCTCAGGTGCGGGAAGTCCGCCGGCCAGCGAAATGATGTCCGATGTCTCGACGAGTTTGAGAAGCTCCCTGATCTCCGAGGCCTTCATTGCACGGGCCTTCTCCGAGAAGTACTTCTCGTATTCAAGCGAAGCGGAACCCAGCTTGCGCATGAGCTTGTCCTCCATCTCTTTCCCCCCATGAATGAACAGTTCTGAGCACGTAACCAACTCTATACACGAAGAGTTAGCGGCAATCGGTTATAAACCTTTCCACAATGGTCGTTGGAAGGGTTTACAATAGTAAAAATTTATCCGGAGAAGGTTTTCAAAGACCGCCGGACATAATACGACGGGAAAAGCTATAAACCATGTTCTCCAGACTGAGGTTTAAACGGGGTGATCTCATGCCGGTTGTGAAGGAAGTGCTCGAGATAGCGGAGAAGATAAGGAACATGGAGATCAGGGGGGCGGGGGCTATAGCCAGGGCCGCGGCAAGGGCCCTCCAGATACAGGCGGAGAAGAGCCAGGCAAAGACCGTTGACGAGTTCTGGGAGGAGATGAAGCAGGCGGCGAAGATACTCTACGAGACAAGACCGACGGCCGTGTCTCTCCCCAATGCACTCCGCTACGTAATGCATCGCGGGAAGGTGGCCTACTCAAGCGGCGCCGACCTGGAGGAACTCAGATACATAATAATAACGGCCGCCAAGGAGTTCATCCATAACTCCGAGAAGGCGGTTGAGAGGATAGGCGAGATAGGGGCAAAGAGGATAGAAGACGGCGACGTAATAATGACCCACTGCCACAGCAAAGCGGCCACGAGCGTCATGAAGAAGGCCTTTGACCAGGGCAAGGACATAAAGGTAATCGTTACCGAGACGAGGCCCAGATGGCAGGGGAAGATCACCGCGAGGGAGCTGGCCGAATACGGCATCCCCGTCATCTACGTAGTTGACAGCGCGGCGAGGCACTACATGAAGATGACAGACAAGGTCGTGATGGGAGCCGACAGCATAACCGTCAACGGCGCGGTCATAAACAAGATCGGAACGGCCCTCATAGCGCTCGCCGCAAAGGAACACCGCGTCTGGACGATGATAGCGGCCGAGACCTACAAGTTCCATCCGGAGACGATGCTCGGCCAGCTCGTCGAGATAGAGATGCGCGACCCGACGGAGGTTATCCCTGAGGAGGAACTAAAGACCTGGCCGAAGAACATAGAGGTCTGGAACCCGGCCTTCGACGTCACTCCTCCCGAGTACGTTGACGTCATAATCACAGAACGAGGAGTCATTCCGCCGAGTGCGGCGATAGATATCCTCAAGGAGGAATTTGGCTGGGCCCTCAAGTACACCGAGCCCTGGGAGGACTGAGACCTTTTCCTTTTCTATTCCTGTTTCAATCACCTGAAATGAAAGGCCTTATTCTCCGATGACCCCCGCGGTGAAGGCTTTCGCGTAGGCCTTCACGATTTTCTCGTCGCCCATTATCATAAGAACCCTGACGAGATCCATGCCTTTGACTTCAGAGAATTCCACGTAAAGGTACTGGTCACCCCTGCGGTAGAGCTTGACGCTGAGCGGCTTGAAATACTCGTTTTCAGTCGGTCTTTTCTCCAGGATTACCTCCTCAAATCCCTTAACCTTTATGGCCTTCTCGAGCTCCCCGACCACCTTCTTCATCTGGCAGGTACACCCCACTCTAACGTCTTCGAACTCCACCGGGCCGCCCCAAGATATTGAACGGTAAATCCTGAATTCTACCCTCCGTGTGGGAATAACGTAGTAAGCAAAGTATACCCTGCCCTGCGGCACTTGGAAACCCGTTATCTCCTGTGGGGTCACCTCCCGCGGCCCGTTGCAGTCCACATGATTCATCACAGGCCACCGAAGTATGTAACCTTCTTTCTCAAGCTCAACTATACCGCTTTTTCCCTGGAGCACGCAGGGTGGTTTAATGCCGAGCTCCTCCGTCCAGTTGTTCTCCTCAGTGAAGATCGGGGAGCCTCCCCCCGGAGGCCTTCCATTCATAGCCTCCCCCTTCAGGTACATTTCCGCAAAATGCACCGCCGTGCCGTCGGACTTGTACTCCACGATATCAACCACTCCTTCGTCTGCAAACATCACGTGAATTGCGGAACATTCAATCCTTACCTCCGACTTCTCCAAAAGACAATTTTTTTGGCCCCATTCTTCCCTCACAACATAAAAAAGCAACAATATGATAATGAGTCCCGTAAAGAAAGGAAGAAAAGATCTGAGCCTCATCAGGAACCCTCCAGTACTGGTTGAGAAGTTGGACACACTCCCCCAGGAGAGCATAGCTGTATCGGTTTTACTGTGCCCACCCATGCATACACCATATTCCCTGCTTCGAACAGTATCCACGCTCTGGGGTCATCTTTCCAGGTGGTGTGAACATAGACGTATTTTTTGCCATCGCTGTATGTGCGATATCCAACAAACGTTGTTACATGACCCCCGCGGTGAAGGCTTTCGCGTAGGCCTTCACGATTTTCTCGTCGCCCATTATCATAAGAACCCTGACGAGATCCATGTCCTTGACCTCTGAGAATTCGACGTAGAGATACTGGTCACCATTGTGATAGAGTTTGACACTGAGCGGATTGAAACACTTGTTTTCTCTGGGTGTGGCCCAAGGCTCGGTCTCTTCGAAGCCTTTTACCTTGACAAGAGTATTGAACCTCCATATTACTCTCTCGATGGGGCATGTACATGCCGCGT
>Ga0256831_1000301_pt1 | contig 26151 bp, 32 predicted proteins | sample 132544metaG_FD_189087 | JGI IMG/M metagenome (GOLD analysis project Ga0256831, IMG submission 189087) | Hydrothermal vent microbial communities from Lau Basin, Pacific Ocean - 132-544 | ecosystem: Environmental > Aquatic > Marine > Hydrothermal vents | place: Pacific Ocean: Lau Basin | collected... | reverse complement strand
AATTGGATAAATTAAAGATTCATTTAAATAGTTTAGAGAAATGGCTAGCAAATTTAGAAGATTATAAAAGTGAGCTTAATATGCTTTATGGGTTGCCCCTAAATGAAAAAGATGTAGAAAATATTGAAATTTTGAAAAAAGTAATAAATAACATTAAAAAGTATGTTAAATGAAATATATAGGATTAATTATAGGGATTGTTTTAGGTTTTATTGGTATTTATAAAATTGATGTTGTTTTGATTAAGGGTTTAAATTATTTTGGCAAGTATGTATTTTTTGTAATTTTTCATTTATTTATTTTGTATATTTATTATTTTATTTATAAAAAATCTGAGGGGAGATTAAAAATAATATTGCCTATTATTTTTGGGATGATATTGCTTTTATTTGGAATAATTTTGGGATAATTAATGAAATTATTTATATGTTTAATGCTTTTTGTTTTTTTAAATGCAGATATCTTTATAAGAGGGCATATACATGTAGGGGATAATTATTTTGATAATTATATTCCTCCTGAGCCTTTGAGTTATAAAAAATCATTTTGGTTTAGCTCAAGAACTTATTTTATGTATTTAGATTATCCAAGTAATTTTTATTTAAGTAAAGATTCTTTAATTACAGGGGTTGAATTAGTAAATGCAAATGGTATTGAGAGTGATTCAAATATAAAAGTATATATTGATGGCAATTTGGTTGGAACTGGTGCTGATGGCTCAAATATAATTATTTTTGATTCTCCAGTTAGTTTGTCTGCTGGATATCATACTGTTGCAGTTAGAGGGAGTTGTTATAGAAGAGATATAGAAGTGTCATGTAATAGAAGAAATGCAGATAATGATGATTTTTATTTTTCTGCTTATAGGTTATTTAGTGTTAATAATGAAAATACAATAAATTTTGACGAGAGATTTCATATAGGTGATAGTGATGATGATGAGGATTATTATGATGATTTAAGTGATGATAATGCTATTCCTTTTTTGTATCCTGACTCTCCTGTAGCTTCAAGAGGTGTTAAATATAGCTTTAAGTTTAATTGTGATATAAGCAGTATGGATATAAATCTTACTAGAGTAAGAGATGTTTATCAAGATAATCTTGATTATGTTAGTTTATATGTAAATGATAATTTGGTTAAAAAATGGTATATACCAAGTAATAATGGAGATGTTGAGAATGTATTTTTTACGTATAATGGCAAAATAAGTAAAGATGATAATATCTCTGTAGTAGTTTATAACGATTATGTGTATATTAATGAGCTTGATGATATCTCTTGGGATGAAGCTATATTTATTCCTCATTGTATTGTTAGTACAGGAAGTTTTGATGCTTGGGATGAAGATGAGAATATTACAACAAAAAATATAAAAACAAAAATTGTAAGTAAAAAATTTAATATTAAACTTGCATCTTTAAGTGAAGATGGTAGTGCCTTAAAACCTTTTTTTGGGACAGTTTGTAGCAGAGTAATTAGTGATAATTTTAGTGGTGATTGGAATGAGACTCACTGGAGTGGTGAGAGAGAAAAAAATGTTACTTTTAACATAAATAGAGCTATTAAAGATGCAAGAGTTAATATAAGATGGGCTTTTGCATATAAGCATTGTCCCTTAAATGAGTATAATGAAACAAATTCAAGTGATAATTTTGCAATTAGACCAGATAGGTTTAATATAACAAATATTCCACCTAAGATAAAAGCTGGGGATGAATTTAATTTAACTATTCAAGCATTGGATTATAATAATAGTCTCTCAAAAGATTATAATGAAACTTTTAAAAAAAGTGTTACTTTTGAATATAAAATTACAAAAGATGGGTGTAATGATGGAGAATTAAACTTAACAAATGGTAAAAATTTTAAAGATGGTGAAACTAATGCAACTTTTACATATAATGAAGTTGGAGATTTAAATATTACTATAAAAGAAATAAATGGAAGCGAATTTGCAAAAGTGGATGAAGATGATACTTCTGATGATAAAAGATTAATAACTCCAGTTACTAAAACTTTAAAATTTATACCTCATCATTTTAAAGTAGAAGCAAATATAAGCAATTTTGATGATAATTTTACATATCTTGATAGTAATTTAAGTATTTATTCTACAATTGATTTAAATATTACTGCACAAAACAAAAATAATAAAACCACTACAAATTATAATACAAAATGTTTTGCTAAAGATGTGGATGTAAACTTAACTCCATTTATATTTAGACATAATCAAACTTTATCAAAAAATGTTATATATAAAGTGTTTTTAAGAATTTATAACAACTCAGATATCAATTTTAGTGTAGATAAAAGTAATTTTACTACTGATAATAATGGAAGTGCGCTTATTAAAATTTATGTAAATTTTGATAGAAATATCTCAAAGCCTATAAGCCCTTTTGAATATAATTTAACAAATGCTGAGGTTAATGATAGTGATACAAATTTAACATTTTACTCTTTAAATGGTAAAGCTTTATTTTATTATGGCAGTTTAAATATGAATGATGTAATAACTTCTAAAAATGATTTTAATATTTCCCATGAATTTATTATTTTTGATAATAACTCTAGTGATAGTTATCTGCCGCAAAATACAAAAGAGATTATAATCAATTGGTATTTAAATACTTTAAATAAGTTAAAAGATGCAAATATCTCTTCTTTTGCTATTACAAAGGGTTATGTGTATGATGATAATATTATAAACTCAGTAAAGATATCAGTAACTGATGTTAATAGCTCTTTAAATTTGAATATTAAAAGAGAAGATTTAAGTATAAAATTTGCAGTAGTTCATATTATAGATGAGAATGCATCTTATCTTTGGTATTCAAAATTTAACAAAGAGTATAACATAAGTAAAAATAGCTCTTGTGCTAGTCATTTTTGTTTTAGTATTACTTGGAATGATGAAAATAATGAAAGTGGGGTAATAACTGGAGATATAAATGGTACAAAAGCTGATGTAAACTCCTCAAAAGAGAACAAAAAAGGAGTTAAGTTATTTAGATAACTATTTTTCTATAAATATTTTAAATTTGTTATTTTCTTTTCTTACAAAAATTTCTTTGTTTCCTTTAAATGTATAAGTAGGAGAGAAATATTCTTCATAAAAAGATACTAAATAAATTTTTTGATTTTTTGCATTAGGATAAGGAAGTATTTTTATGTTTTTGAAAAATATAGATACTTTTTGATGTTTTTTATTTCTAAATACTCTTTTTTTGTATGCTATAAATTCTTTTAAATTACTTCCGTTTGAGCGATGAAAATCTTTGCTATAAAATGATATGTATTTTTTTAAATTGCTATTTTGCCACTCCCATCTCCATTTGTAAATAAGTGCTAAAATAGATGCAATATCATCTTTTGTAGCATAAAAAGGTTTTTCAAAAATATGCAAGGTAGTTTTTTGATAATTTATAAGTTTAGATAGTTTTTCTATTTTGTCATTATCTAATACAATGCAACCTTTGCTTAAATCAGGTCTACTCTCTCCATCTAGAGGTTTTCCATGTATCCATATACCATGACCATCTCTTTTATGAAGTTTATCATATAAATTTGGGTATGATGTTACAAATGCAAGTGGTCCATAAAAAGTATTTTTTGGGATAATTTTATATTTTAGAGAATATATTCCAATAGGAGTTCTTAAATCTCCTTCTTTTTGCTTTTGACCCGATTTGCCTACTATTAGGTTATTGAATTCTGTTATTTTATTAATTCCACCATTTTTATATCTTAAAACTTCTAACTTTTTTAATCGCTTATCACATAATAAAATATAAGAATTATTTTCATAATATCCATATTTGACATTTAAATTTTTTATTCTATTAAGCCAGTAGTTTTTTGATTGGATTGTTTTTTCAATTTCGTTTAATGCAGGTTTTATTCCTTCAAATCTGTATGTATCTATTATAGAGCCATAAGAGAGAATAAAACTTAAAAACAATAAAATTTTTTTCATATGCTTTCCTTATATCCAAATATTATCAATTAATCTAGTAGAGCCTACAAATGCTGCTATTAAAATTATAGTATTTCCTGGGATTATTTTATCTATATAATTAAACTCTCTATCTACAAATGCAATATATTGAAGCTCATCTACATCTAGGATTTTTAGCATTTCTTGTTTTATTTCATTAATATCGTTTGTTTTAGAAGATAGTTTTGCTGCTTTTTTTAAGGCTTTAGAAATACTTAGAGCTCTTTTTCTCTCTTTAGGTGAGAGATATACATTTCTACTTGATAGCGCTAATCCATCTTTTTCTCTTATAGTATCAACTGGTATAATTTCTATATCAAAAAAGAAATTTTTTACCATTTGATTTATTAAATATAATTGCTGTGCATCTTTTTTGCCAAAATAAGCACGAGTTGGTTTTGTTATATTAAAAAGTTTATTTACTACTTGCAAAACTCCATCAAAATGTCCTGCTCTAAAAAAGCCTTCTAAGATATATCCTTTAACTTTTGGAGCTTTTATTAATATTTCATCTTCACTATACATATTCTCAGCATTTGGAGTAAAAACTGCATCTACTCCAGCTCGTTTGCATATTTCAAAATCTGCTTCAAGCTTTCTTGGATATTTATCTAAATCTTCTCCTGGTAAAAATTGTGTAGGGTTTACAAAAATAGATACGATTACATTATCATTTTCTTCTCTTGCCTTTTTGATAAGCTCTAAATGTCCTTGGTGAAGCGCTCCCATTGTTGGTACAAAGCCTACGCTTCCTTTTAGGGATTTTCTAAATTCAATTGCTTCTTTAGGAGTTTTTAAAATTTTCATTAATAACCTTTAAGTTATTTTTGATAGAATTTTAACAAAAAAGGAATTAAATGGATGCTTTTGAATATTCTGAGCTTATAAAAGACCTTGAAAATAAACTTCAAAATATTGAATCTATTCTAAAGCCTGAGGAGCTAGAGAGAAGATTAAAAGAGATTGAAGAGATGGAAAATGAGCCTGAATTTTGGAATGAGCCAAAAAAAAGCGCAAAAGTTCAAAAAGAAAAAAATGCAATTTTAAGAAAGCTTGAGAAATATAAAAAAGCAAAACAAGCATTAGAAGATAATAAAGACATGTATGAATTAGCTACCTTAGAAGAAGATGAAGAAACTTTAGAGGAAGTATTTAAAGATGTTAATAACTTATCAAAAGCGATAAGAGAGCTTGAAATTGAGGTTATGCTTAGTGATGAAAATGATGAAAAAAACGCTATTATTACTATCCATCCAGGTGCTGGTGGAACTGAGTCGCATGACTGGGCTAGTATGCTTTATAGAATGTATTTAAGGTATGCTGAGAGAAAAGGATGGAGGGTAGATGTTGTTGATTATCAAGCTGGAGAAGAAGCTGGAATTAAGGATGTGACATTTATTGTAAAAGGTGAAAATGCTTATGGATATTTAAAAGCGGAAAATGGAATTCATAGACTTGTTAGAGTATCTCCATTTGATAGTGCAGGTAGACGTCATACTTCTTTTGCTTCAGTTCAAGTATCTCCTGAAATTGATGAAGATATAGAAATTGAAATAGAGCCAAAAGATATAAGAATAGATGTTTTTCGTGCAAGCGGAGCTGGAGGTCAGCATGTAAATAAAACTGAGAGTGCTGTTAGAATTACTCATATTCCAACAGGAATTGTAGTTAGTTGTCAAAATGATAGAAGCCAGCATAAAAATAAAGAGATGGCATTTAAGATGCTAAAATCAAAACTTTATGAATTAGAGCTTGAAAAAAGAAGAGCAGAAGAGGAAGGTAAGCCAAAAGATGAAATGGGATGGGGACATCAAATTAGAAGTTATGTGCTTTTTCCTTATCAGCAAGTAAAAGATGTAAGAAGTAATAAAGCATACTCAAAAGTTGATGATATTTTAGATGGGGATTTAGATGAAATAATAGAAGATGTATTGATTTCTCAAAAAAGTGAATAATGAAAAAAGCTTTAACTTTAATTGAATTAATTTTTACTATAGTAATTATAGCTTTTGTTTTTATGGTTATTCCAAGGCTTTTTTTTATCTCAAATAAAGCTCTTTTTCTATCTTCTAAAGAAGATGCGCTTTTTAATATGTATTCTCAAATGATGGATATAGCAGTTAAAGAGTATGATGAAAATAATACAAATTATGATGATATTTTATTAAGCGGTAAAAATTTGCTTGAATGCAATGTAAGCACAGGTTATAGAGTAGGCGGATTTGTAGGAGGGAGAAATTGTTTTAATAAAATAAATGAAAGTAATATAGGGCTTGATAGCAATGAGCCTCCTAGAGATGATATAGATGATTTTAATAATTTAAAATATGATATCTATAGTGGACATAAAAGTTATAAATTAGAAATAAAAGTAGGGTATAGTGATAATTGGAGTGAAGATAATTATTCTGATAAAAAATTAGAATTTAATTTTACTAATAGGCTTGATAATAATCATTCTCAAATTAAAAGAATTTATGTAAAAGTACTTGATAACAATAAAACCATCTCAACACTTGATTATTATAGTGCAAATATTGGGCATGCGAAAATAAAGAGTATAAAATGGTAAAAAAATCTTTTACTTTAATAGAAATGATTTTTGTAATTGTTATTTTAAGTATTATTATAACCGGTGGCTTGATTATAATAAGTAAAATATATAAAAGAAATTTAATAGCTTCAAAAACTTTAGAGCTCTCTTTTAATACTCAACAAGTAATAGATAAACTTGCTAATATGCTTTATTATAGAGTTCCTCTTAGTGCTATTGGATATGATATAAATAGTGGTGAATATAAGTATTTAGGAGATATTAAAACTCAAAAATATAAAATTTTTGAGTGGATAGGAGTGAGTGAAGATATTTATAAAGAGACAAACTTTAGTGGTTTTGCAGATTTATATGCTAGTAAGAAGCCTATTTTAAAAGCAGTTGATTTTAATACAGATTATATAAATAAAACTTTACAAAATAAATTTGATACTAATAGCGATTTTAAAAATCTTGTAGGTATTGTGTTTGCGGGCAGTTTTGATAGGGGTGAAGAGAATATACTTGATGATTATAACAATTCATTTGGTTGGCATGGTGGGGGTGCAAAGTATGTTTATATTATAAATGATTATAATCAATCAGATAATGATGCAAATTTATCTTTAAAAGAAGCAAATGAAAGTGAAATAAAGCATGCAAGGATTTATGAAAAGTTTTATTTAGTAGATAGTGCGTATGCAATTGCTTTAAAAAAAGATTTAAATGAATCAAAATGGAATTGTAAAGAGTATAATTTTTCTAGTTTAGATGATAATGATTTGCTTTTATTTTATAATTATAGACCTTGGAGAAAAGAGAGTTTTTGCGCAGATGAAGGAAAAGGAAATGTCTCAATTTTAAGCAAAAATATTGCAGGTTTTTATATAAGGGATTTAAATTCTCACATAGAGATATTTATTAAGTCAATCTATAAAAGAGGCGATATTACTATTAAGGTATCAAAGCAAAAGGTAATATTTTGAAAAAGGGTATAGGGCTTATATGGGCTTTAATTATTTTAGTTTTAGTATCTACTATGATGGTTTTTATTGCAAAAGTTTCTTTTATTTCTCAAAAACACACTACTATTAGTTATGCTATTCAAAAAGCAGAGCTTTTTATGCAAAGTTGTGTAGAAAATGCAATATTGGCAATACAAGGGTATGATAGAAACAAAAACAATGATTGTTTAGAGAATATAGCCTTTAATAAAAATAATTTTAAGTGCAATGTAAAGGTTTTAAGATATTATTGTTATGGTGATTGCAAATGCTCAAATAAAAAAATTATTAAAACTCCATTTTCTAACGGATATGTGCTTTTAAAAGTTTTAGTTAAAAGTGATAAATATAATGTTAAACTCTCTAAAATAACTTTACAAAGGTTATAGATGAGAGGGTTTACTTTAATAGAGTTGATTTTTGTTATTTTATTAATTGGTATATTAGCTTTTATAGGATTGGAGTTTATTCCAGATAATACATTAAATGATGATGTAAAAGAGCTTAAAAATTTAATAAATTTAAAAGCTACTAATGCATTAAGTTATGAAGCTAATATGAGTGATAGCAATGATAAAAAAAGAGTTTGTATAACATTTGATAGGGATTATTTAAATAATGAAGAGAATTTATCAAAAGTTAAATTTTTTTTCAAATCAGAGATAAATTCAACTATTAAAACAATATGTTTTGATAAATTTGGAAGAGTGTATAAAAATTATGTTGATAATGAAAACGAAAATCTTTTACATGAAAATGTCAAAATTATGTTAAAATTGAAAAATGATGAAAAGTATATAATAATACATAAGCAAACAGGATATGTAGAGTGAGAGTAATTAATGTAGTTTCTAATTATGAATATATTTATGAAGATGGCAAGGTTATAAAAAAAGAGTTAGTTAAAGAAAAAGGAATAATAACTTCTTTTATCCATCCTAAATATCTAATATCTATTACAAAAAAATTTGATAAAAGTTTAGATATTAATGAAATTTTGCTTGAGATGGAAAAGTTTATTTATTCATATCCAGGTGTTGATGTAAATAAAGAGTATAAAAGTATATTTTTGAATATAAAAAGAGAAGATTTTTTAATTATAGAAGCTATCTTAGTAGATACTAATGTATTAAAAGAGCATTTTAAAAATATCTTAAAAGTTTATAAATATATTGACTTTATTTCTCCTTCTTTTTTAGCGTGGAGTGAATATTATAATTTTTCAGAGCCTAAAAATGATATTTTTATATATTTAGATGAGAATGAATCATTTTTGAGTGGATATTCTAATAAAGAGTATTTATTTCATAGACATTTAACTACTCTTGCTTCATTATCTAAAATCTTAAATAAAGATATAAATGATGTTATAAATATTTTAAAAAGCAAAGGTCTTGATATAAATTTGTATGAAGATGAATATGAATATAACGTGATAGATAGGTTTTTTAGTGAATTTTTTTTAAAGGTTTTTAATATTATTAATTTAGTCTCAAATGAATACAAAGTTAAATTTAATAGAATTATTTTCTATTCTCCTTTTGATATAAAAGGATTGTTTGATAAATACAAAAATTATTGGGAGCTAAACTCTATTGAATTTCAAAAAAGTGTCTTGCCTACAGAATATAATCATTTAGAGTATTTAATTACAATTTTTAATGCTAAAAATTATACAAATGACAATATAAATTTATCTATTTTTAAAAAACCTCCACCTTTTATTACTACTAAAACTGGTATATTTGCTCTAAGTGTTTTTAGTTTGATTTTTTTATTGCTTGTTTATTTTTTTTATGAGCAATTTAACATATTAAAAGAAGAGAAGTTTATTAAAAAGTTGCAAAATAGATATTTAACATTAAAAAAACAATATAATTTTAATGAATTAAAACTTTTAAAAAAAGAAAATGCTAAATTAAAAGAAGAGATTAAAAAAATAAATAAAAATATTGAAGAAATAACTCAGAAAATAGATTTTTTATATGAAAAAGCAAAAGAGCCTCTTTTTTATAATACATTGGCAAAAATAGCAAAAAGTATGAAAAAATATTCTCTTAAAGCTAGTAAAATTGAAAAAAGTGGTAAATTAATTACTATATATATAGTTTCAAACTATGATAATATAAAAGAAGTAACTTCTTTTATGAATGATTTAATGAGTTTTGGATTTAAAGATGTAAAAGCAACTTTTGTAAAAAATAGCAAGAATTATTATTTATCTAAAGTGAGTTTTAAAAATGAATGAATATATCAAAAATCTTGATAGAAAAAATTTTATTCTTTTAATATTAAGTGTTATTATTATGGCTTTTATGGCATTTTATTATTTACATAACTACTTTTATAATAAAAAAATTAAGCTTCAAAATCAAAAAATTGAAATATTAAAAAAAATTAGACAAATAAACTTAGCTAAAAAAGAGCTTATTTCTTTAAAAAATCAAAATAAAATTTTAAAAACAAAGCTTTATAATTTAAAAAAAGATTTAAAATATCTCTTAAGCGAAATTGAATCAAGCGATGTTTTAAATGTTGATAAAGAGCATTTTTTAAAAATATTACATAATATGATTACAAGCGGTGCTAATATAAATGCTTCATTTTTAATTAAAGAAAATAAACCTCTTAAAAAATATTTAGTTTTTATTAAAGGCAGCTGCAGTCTTGATAAATATTTTAATTTTGTAGAGTTTATAAAAACTATTGAGGCAAATAAGGCAATAATTGAAATTAATAATTTTAAAGCTTTTAGAGATAAGAAAAATATCAATTATAATTTAGATGTTTTAATATGGAGCTTTAAATGAGAATATTAATTATTTTTTTAGCAGTGTTTGCTTTTGGAGATATTTCAGATGCTATTTTAAAAATAAAAACAATAGAAAATTTAAAAAAACGCTTTTTAAAAATAGATTATAATATTTTTTCTACTACTAAAAAAAGGTATTTTGTTGTAAAAAGCAATATTGAATTAAAACTTTATGCGATATTTAATAATAGAGTCAATATAAATGGTAAATGGTATAAAATAGGAGATATTATTCAAGGATATAAGATTATAAAAATCACTTATGATAAAGTTTTTTTGAAAAAAGGCAATAAAATTTTTGTATTAGAAGTTAAAAATAGTATTTTAAGGGTTGAGAAATGAAAAAAGTTTTATTTTTTGTTTTATTTATTGGAATTTTATTTGGGATGGATTGTAAGGATAGACTTTTTAGTCTAAAAATAGAAAATCCAATTCCTCTAAAAGATATTTTAAAAGATTTATCTAGCGAATGTAATTTGAATGTTATTATAAAAGATAAAAAAGCTCATCAATTAATAAATTCAAATATTGAGTTTATTAATATAAAAAATGAGCCATTAGATAGATTTTTAAAAATTTTATTTGATTCAAAAAACCTTTTTTATACTTTAAAAGATAATGTTTTAAGTATTAGTTTTTATCAAACAAAAACTTTTAAAATAGATTTTATTCCAAATACGATTACAGGAAATAGTGATTTAAATTCTTCTACTAATAATATTAAAACTAGATATTCATTTGATTTTTGGAGAAGTTTAGAGAATAATTTAATTAATATTTTAAAAAATACAGACTCTATTTATAAAAATCCGGTAATTGATAAAAATGCAGGTCTTGTAACAATTACTGGTACAAAAAAGCAACTTAAAGAAATAAAAAAATATTTAGATACTTTAAATAAAAGGCTTAGAAAAGAAGTGTTTATTGATGTGCATATTTATAGTGTAGAATTATCAAGCTCTCATAAAACTGGTATTGATTGGAGTAATTTTTCTTTATCTTTGCCAAACGTATCAAAACCTATTAGAGCAAGGTATCTTCTTGGCAGAGAATCTGTTTTTAATTCAGCAACATTTAATTTAAATGCATTTTTAAACTTTTTAGCTAAAAATGGTAATGTAAATTCAATTTCAAACCCAAAAATTGTGACTCTTAATTCTCAAAAAGCTATTATTAGTATTGGAGATACAATATATTATAAATACGCTTCAAAAATCACTCAAACAGATAATGGTAATCCTACAGTTGAATATAAGATTGAATCAAAATTTGTAGGTGTACTTCTTGATATTACACCTCAAATTAGTGATAATGGAGAAATTATTTTAAGTATTAATCCTAAAATAAGCTCTTTTAAAGATATTGCTCAATTATCCCAAGTAAATAGAGATATGCCACCAGATACAAAAGATAATACTTTAATGAGTGTAGTTAAGCTTAAAAATAATGAAACATTGGTTTTAGGAGGTCTTATTACCAATGATGAGCAATTAAAAGTAAATGGAGTGCCAGTACTTAAAGAAATACCACTTATAAAATATCTTTTTTCTTCAAAAGAAAAAATTACTTCAAAAAAAGAGCTTGTATTTGTAATCACTCCTCATATTATTGATTTTAATTCAAAAAAAACTCTAAAAGATTATGGATATGGCAAATTACCTACCTTAGAGGATTTAGATGTTAAGTAGTTTAATTGATTCATTTAGAGATGAAGTTAGTTTAAAAGATTTTTTTCCTTACTTTAATTTTGAAGTTGTAAAAGAAGATATTTTATCTAGTAAAAACAACTTAATATTTTTACTTGGAGCACCTGGAAGTGGAAAAACTTTTATGATTAATTATTTAATTAATAATTTCCCTAACAAATATCAAATCTTTAGAGGATTTGATAAAATAGATAAAAATAAAACAATTCTTGTTGATGAAGCTCAGTTATTAAGCAATTCTGAAATAGAAAAATTAAGAGTATTATCTGATAGTGGTATTCAGGTTCTTTTTGCTATGCATGAAAAAGAAGGAGAGGAAATACTTAAAAAAGCTCAGTTTCACTCTAGATATTTTCAAAGAATATATACAAAACCTCTAAGTTACAAAGAGCTTGAAAAATATATTAATAAAAAATTTGATACTTATCCAGAGCTTATAAATAAAAAAATAATCAAAAAAATTTATAAATACTCTAAGGGCAATTTTAGATTATCAAAAAAAATAGTATTTAGAGCATTAGATTTATTGGATTTTTCTCTAAAAAATAATTTAAAGTATAAAAAAATAGATAATTGTATTTTGAATATGGCTTTAATTGACTTGGAGTTAAAATGACGTTTTATGAATTAGAAAAGGAGTGTAAAAAAAGAAGATTTAAAGTTATTGTTTTATTAATTTTAATTTTATTATTTATAGCAGGATTAGTTTTTTATTTTCAAAAAAAACCATTTATGAAAAAACAAATATCAAAAAAAATTGAGCATAAAAAAACTATAAAGAAAAAAGTAAATCAATTACTTCCAATTATTGATTTAAATATTACACAAGAGCATAAAAAAAATATCAAGCCTAAAATTACTAAAAAAAATATTATACAAAGTACTAACATTCCTTCTTTTAAAACGTGTTTAAATCTAGCTAAAAGTTATTTTGAAAAAAAAGATTATAAAAATGCTCTAAAGTGGGCTAAATTAGCAAATAAGCAAGATAAAAAAAATCCAATGCCATGGATTATTAGTGCAAAAGCTTTATATAAATTAGGAAAAAAACAAGAGGCTATTAGACTTTTAAAAATTTATGATACATATTATAATAATAAGGAGATTAAAAATCTTATTAAGGATTTTAATGAAAAGTAAAATATTTATTTTATTATTTGCAAGTTTATTGTTTGCAAAACCTAATTTATTAACCGATTTTAAAAATCAACAATATACAAATTTATGCACTATAAAAAATATAAATCAGTTAAAAGATGAAAAATCGTTAAGTTTAATAGGAATAAGTTGCGTAAGAACTGATAGATTATATCTTTTGCCTTTTATTATAAGAAAATTGAAACGAACTAAAATTGGAAGATTAAATTCTATTTATCTTTTAACGATTTTAATGCAAAAAAAGCTTTTATATTCATATTTTTTTGATAATTTGAATTTAAATAATTTTGATTTGCCAGATACTGATTATATTATCTCTCATGTATTTTATAAAGTAAAAAAGAATGATTTTAAAAAAGATAAAGATATTTACATTATAAAATATACTGATGAAGTTATTAAAGTTTATAAGAGAGGAGATAAATTATTTATGGATGAGTACAAAGATAATAAATTAATTAAAAGGCACTGGTTTAGATGATAAAAAAGCAAGTAAAAATTGGAGATTTATTAATAGAAGAAGGATATGTAAACAAAGATGAGTTAGATATTGCATTACAAAAACAAAAAGATTTTAGATTAGAAGGAAAACATAAAAAGCTTGGTGAAATTTTAGTTGATTTGGGATTTGTGGATGAAAAGGTTTTATTAAAGGTATTATCAGAGCAACTTGGAATAGATTTTGTAGATTTGTATACTCAAAAGATTGATTATGAATTTTTATCATCTTTTCCTATAAATCTTCTTGAAGAAAATTTAGTATTGCCTTTTAAATATGATGAAAACTTTGTATATATTGCAACTGCAGACCCTCTAAATTATGATATTTTTGAAATGATAGAAAATTTTGTAGGTAAGAGAGCTAAAATTTATCTGGCATTAAGTAATGATATTTTACATATTATAGAAAATTTAAAAAAATATCTAAAAGCAAAAGAGCTTATAAATAGAATAAGAGAAGAGTTAAGCAATAACGCATTATTAGTAACTGGGGCTATTGATGAGTTTGTTGATTTTATATTAAAAGATGCAATTGATAAAAGATGTACAGACTTACATATTGAGCCTCAAAAAAGTAATTTTTTAATTAGAGGTAGGATTGATGGTGTTTTAAATGAGCTTTTTTCTTTTGATAAAGATATTTATTATCCTTTAGTTTCAAAAATAAAATTATTAGCTTCTCTTGATATCAGTGAAAAAAGAAAACCCCAAGATGGTAGATTTTCTAAAGAGTTTGATGGTAAAACTTATGATTTTAGAGTTTCTACTGCTCCTGTATTGTATGGAGAGAGTGTAGTGCTTAGAATTTTAGACTCTTCTAAAATTTTTCTAAAAATGAATGAGCTTGGAATGAGTGAATATAATCTAAAAAAGTTTGAGAATTTAATTCGAGTGCCATATGGTATGGTTTTTGTAACCGGACCTACTGGAAGCGGAAAAACAACTACACTATATGCTGCTCTTAATGAGTTAAAAGGACCTGATAAAAAAATCATTACAATTGAAGACCCAGTTGAATATGAGCTTCCTTTAATCCAGCAAATACCAGTAAATTATAAAATAGGACTTACTTTTGCAAGTATTATTAAAAACATACTAAGACAAGACCCTGATATTATTATGATAGGAGAAGTTAGAGATTCTGATACGTTAAAAAGTGCTATTCAATCGGCTCTTACGGGGCATTTAGTGCTTGCTACTTTGCATACAAATGATGCTATTAGTACTATTACTAGACTTATTCAAATGGGTGCCGAGCCTTATATGGTAGGGGAGACATTAGTTGGAGCTGTAGCACAAAGATTAGTTAGGAAAATTTGTCCTTATTGCAAGAGAATTTACAAACCTACTAAAGAAGAGCTAGAAAAAATAAAAAAATATATAAAAGATAAAAATATAACCTTTTATAAAGGCATAGGTTGTAATAAATGTAATTTTACAGGCTATTTAGGTAGAGAGATGATTAGTGAAGTATTGGTAGTAAATGAAGAGATATCAAATTTGATTGTAGAGGGAAAAGATAGGAGTGTTATATTAAGTGTTGCAAAAGCTAATGGTTTTGTTACAATGTTAGAAGATGCAATTGAAAAATTAAAAAAAGGTATAACAACGATAGAAGAGATTTTAAGGGTTGTAAAAGTTGATAGTGTATAAAATTGATTATTTGCAAAAAGGAAAATTAAAGAGTGTAAAAATCAAAGCATCCTCTATATATGAAGCTTTAAAAAAATTTAAAAAACAATACAATGGCATTATTCAAAATATTACTGAGGTTAAACAAAAAAATTTAATTGAAATTATTAAAGAGTATTTTTTAACTTCTTCTGTAAATTTAGAAGAGTTTATATTTGTTTTAAATCAATTGTATGTAATGTTAGATGCTGGGATTTCTATAGATATAGCTTTAATGCAAACCTTAAAATCAGTTAAAAATAAAAAGTTAAAAAATATATTAAAAGATATCTATGATAAGATTAACTCAGGATATTCTTTATATGAGGCTTTTAGAAGATATGAAAGAGAGCTTGGTGTAATTACTGTTGCAATGATAAGATTAGGGGAAGAGAGTGGTGATTTAGCAGGAGCTATTAGAGATTTAATTAATATATTAAGCGAAATTGAAGAAAATAGAAAAAGATTTAAAAAAGCTACCCGCTATCCTATGTTTATAATAATTGCAATGATAATTGCATTTACTATTGTAATATTATTTGTGATTCCTCCATTTAAGGCAATTTTTGCTCAGCTTCATACAACTTTACCTCTTCCAACAAGATTTTTATTATGGGTTGAATGGGCAATTAGGAAATATTTTTTGGTAATTATTGTTTTTTCAATTATTGTTTTTGGTATTTTTAATTATCTTTATTTAGTTAATAAAAAATTTCGCTTATATGTAGATAAACTAATGCTAAAAATTTATATTGTAGGAAAAGTTATAAAACTGGCAATGATAGGAAGGTTTATATATGTTTTAACAAGCTTAATCAAAAGTGGTATACCAATTATTGCGGCAATTGAAATTGCTTTATCTATTGTAGAGAATGAATACTTAAAAAGTAGATTAGTCTTAATAAAAGAAGAGATACAAAAAGGTGGAAGCATTAGTGAGGGGTTTAGAGTAACTAATTTATTTGAGCCTATGATTGTGCAAATGGTAAAAGCAGGTGAAGAGAGTGGAAATTTAGCTCAAGTGTTTGAAAAAATATCCGATTATTATTTAAAAGAGTATAAATACATAGTAGATAATATTGCTATATTAATTGAGCCTATATTAATAGCAGCAATAGCAGGGTTTGTTTTTACGCTTGCGCTTGGAATTTTTCTTCCAATGTGGAATTTGACAGAATCTTTTAAATGATGTAAAATTATTGTAAAGTATTAGTATGAATTTAGAGAGCGGAAGTATCATAATTGCAATAATGAGTGGAATTATTCTTGGAATTGCATTATGGATAATTAAAAAAATAACCAACATTTAAGGAGAAAAAAATGAAAAAAGCGTTTACTTTAATCGAGCTTATTTTTGTAATTGTAATTATTGGTTTGCTTGCAGCAATAGCAGTGCCTAAATTTTTAAATCTAAAACAAAATGCGCATGCTAATAGTGTTGTTAAAACTACTATTGATGCAGCTCAGCAAGCAGTTGAAGCAGCAATTAATTATAGAGATTTAGAAAACAATACATCTTTTAAATTAGGAGATATAATAGAGCTAAAAGGCAAAGGTTGGAATTACGATTCTGGTGTATATGATGGAAAATATTATTATAATGACCCTGAAAATAATAATACTATCTCAAGTGTATTATTAGATTTAAATAATTCAAGAGTAGAATATAAAATAGATTGTACTCAATTTAATGATGTTAAAACACAAGACAAATGTAAAGCTCTCTTAGGCAATCAAGATTCAGTGGATGTTAATTTAACATTTTAATGAAAAGAGCTTTTACTCTAATAGAGCTTATTTTTACAATAGTAATTATCGGCTTTTTAGCCGTAATTGCTATTCCTAAGTTTATGAATTTAACTACTCATGCAAAAAATGCCTCTATTAAATCAATTGTAACTTCAATAGAAGATTCTGTAGAAAATATTCATGCTAAATGGCTTGTTGATGAAGATTTTGTGTGGGACCCAGATGGCGATGGAGATGATGATTTAAATCAAACTAGCGGGTATCCAAAATACCTTGATAGCGGTAAAGATGAGAGCGAGCTTTTTAAGTATGTGTTAAAAATACCTATATATGCATGTGGAAATAAATCGCAGAGTTGTTGGAGAGAGTATGATGATAAAAGGTATGAGTATATTTATAATCCTAATAAAATTTTAAGGCTTGATTATAATTCTTCAAATGGAATGCTTGAGTGTGTAGATGGGGTTGGAATAACAAAAGAAGAGTGTAGAGAGCTTATTTATTAGGAAGTTTTATAATAAAGCCCTTTTTTTCTTTGCATAATTTTATCTCTCCATTATGTTTATTTATTATTTCTTTGCTTAATGCAAGCCCTAATCCATGACCTTTAGTTTTTGTAGATTTAAATGGCTCAAATAAAGCTTCTTTATTTTCAAAATCTTTTCCATTATCAGTTATTATAAAATTGTGAAAATTGTCTTTTTTGTATTCTATTTTTATAATTCCATCTTGCTCATTTTCTTCTATTGCATCGATTGCGTTGATTATTAAATTTTGAAATACAAGTAACAATAAATCAAAATCTCCACATATATATTCATTAGTATTAGGGAAAATTATTTCAATATTTTGAGTATGAGGGTAAAACTTTATTATTTTTTTTATTTCTTCAAATAACTGCTCTATTTTAAATTTTTTGGGTTTTAGCTTGATACCTTTGCTGAATAATAAAGTAGATTTTATGGTTCTCTCTACTCTAAGAAGGGAAGATTTCATTTCATTTAATATTTCATTTTGAGGGCATTTTTTCTTAAGTAAAGATAAATAGATATTAATAGAGCCTATTGGGTTTCTTATTTCATGTGCTAAATGTGCTGCCATTTGCCCCATTGCTATTAATCTTTCATTTCTTTTTTGCTCGGTTATATCAGTAGCAGAAATTATTTTTTTATCGTTTATATTAGAAGATTGAATTAAATAATATTTATCTTGTATTTGAATTTCACCTTCATTTGGAATTGAAGAGAATATTTCTGTTTTAGAATTTTTTGCAATTATTTCTCCATTTTTATCTATAATCCATAAAGCTTGAGGTAAAAACTCAATAACTCCATTTAAAATATTTTTTAGCTCTTTAAACTCTTTTTCTATTATAAATGTTTGGTTTATAAGGGTCTCTAGGTTTTCTAATAATTCTTTTTGAGATTTAGGCAAATTCATCTCTCTCCTTTTGTTATAATAAAAAAAATTCATAAAGGTGTCATATGAAATATAAATATAATAATTTTTATGAAATGATAGTAGAAAATGAAAAAAAATACAAAAATTCTCCTGCTTATTTTATCGATAATAAAAAAGTTACGTGGGGGGAATTTAAGAAATTAGTAGATACATTCTCAAAAGCTCTTCATTTAATGGGTATAAAAAAAGGAGACAAAATCCCTATTTTTGTTACAAATTCGCTTGAATTTATAATTGCAATGCAAGCTATTCAAAAAATAGGGGCAGTTGCAGTACCTATTAATACTTTTTTAAAAGAAGAAGAGGTAGCTTTTATTTTAAATGATATAGATGCTAAATTGCTTATTGCTTCAAAAAAATTACAAAATAACATAAAAAATATAAGAGAAAAAACGAATGTAGAAAAAATTATATGGGAGGGTGATATAGAGGAGATAGATGAAAATAATATCTCTTTTAATGAAATGATTTCAAAATTTGATTCTCATGAAGTTAGTCAAACTCCTAAATTAGATGATTTAGCATTTATTATTTATACTTCAGGGACAACTGGGAAGCCAAAGGGTGCTATGTTAACTTATAAAAATATCTTTTCAAATATTGTAGGAATAAATGAAATAACAAATATTACAAAAAAAGATAGATTTATTGCATATCTTCCTATGTTTCATTCATTTACTCTAACTGTTAATTTGCTTCTTCCTATGTATAGTGCATCAGCAGTTGTAATTATTAAATCAATTATGCCCTTTAGCAATATAATAAAACAAACTCTTTTAAAAAGAGTTACTATTTTTACAGGTGTGCCTGATGTTTATTCAGCACTTTCTCGTGCAAAGCTTCCTTTTTATTTTCATTGGTTTCATAAAGTAAGATTTTTCATATCAGGTGCAGCTCCCCTGCCAGCAGAAGTGCTTAATAAGTTTTCAAAAAAGTTTAAAAAATCAAAACTTTTAGAAGGATATGGTCTTAGTGAGTGCTCGCCTGTGGTAGCTGTAAATAGAGCAGAGCTTCAAAAGCCAGGCTCAGTTGGTCCTGCAATTCCTGGGGTTGAGGTAAAAATAGTAAATGATGATTTAGAAGAAGTTCCTATTGGAGAGGAAGGAGAGATAATTGTAAAAGGCGATAATGTAATGAGGGGATATTATAATAGAGAAGATGCTACAAAAGAGACTATTATTAATGGATGGCTTTTGACAGGAGATATTGGAAAGCTTGATGAAGATGGATATTTATATATTTTGGATAGAAAAAAAGATTTAATTATAAGCAAAGGTGTAAATATTTATCCTAGGGAAATTGAAGAAGTTTGCTTAAAATATCCTGGGATTAAAGAATGTGCAGTAGTTGGCATGAAAGATGAAAAATTAGGCGAAATTCCTATAGCTTTTGTGGAATTAGAAGATGATGCAAAAGTGAATGAAATTGAAATTAAAAATTTTTTAAAGAAACATTTAGCAAATTATAAAGTTCCAAAACATATCTATTTTGTAGAAAATTTACCAAAAAATGCTACTGGAAAAGTTCTTAAAAGAAAATTAAGGGAAAAAATTGATGAATATGTAAAAGAAGGAAGAAATAAGAAAAATTAAAGAGCAGCTTTTGCTTGCTCTACTAATTTAGCGAATGTTTCAGGCTCATTCATAGCTAAATCTGCTAAAATTTTTCTATCAAGCTCAATACCTGCTTTTTTAAGACCATTTATAAATCTTGAATAGTTTATATCATTTAATCTACAAGCAGCATTAATTCTTACAATCCAAAGTTTTCTAAAATCTCTTTTTTTCTGTTTTCTATCTCTAAATGCATATACTAGGCTTCTTTCTACTTGCTCTTTTGCTTTTCTAAAATGTTTTCTTCTTCCACTATAGAAGCCTTTTGCCATTTTTAATATTTTTTTATGTCTTTTTCTTCTAACTGTTCCTGTTTTTACTCTCATGATATCTCCTTATTTGTGGCGTGCATCTTTTGCAACTTAGCGCAATGCGCGAAAGCTTAAAGCTTTACTTAGCCTTTTTCTACACTAATTTAGATGCAAAGTAGTAATTTTACTTCTTTTATATTAGTAGCATCTACATATTTTGGGGCTCTTAGATGTCTTTTTCTTTTTTGTGATTTTTTAGTTAAGATGTGGCTTCTATAAGCGCTTCCTCTTTTTATTTTTCCACTTTTTTTAACTTTAAATCTTTTAGCTGCCCCTCTATTTGTTTTCATTTTAGGCATAGCTACTCCTTTTTGGGTTTGAGGTGTAATTATATCAAAAAATTTTATGATACAATAATGTAAAAAAGGTTTTTTATGAATATAAAAGATTATGTTGATAAAATAGAAAGTATTGAGTTAGAAGAGCTCAAAGATAAAACTTTAGCAGATGTTATAGCAAAGTTTCATGTTAAAAATATTTTAAGGCTTTATATTACAAAAAATAAAAAGCCAATTTTTGTTTTAACTCCTAAAGAAATAGTAAATATCTTTTTAAATAATCAGCAAAATTTAAATGCTTATGAGTTTTTTAAAGATAAAGAGTATTTAGAATGTTTTGATACTGATATTAATATAATAGATGCATATTATAAATTAAGAAGTGAAAATAAAGATTTTATGCCAGTTTGTGAGAATGGAGAATTAATTGGAGAGATTGATTTTAATACTTTTAGTTTAAAAATCACTTATTTTGTAATTAAAGATGAGCTAACAGGCGTTTATAATAAAAAGTATTTTGATGTATTAATAGAAGAATATAACAATTTTAATAAACCTATGGGTATTATTTTCTTAGAAATTAAGGATTTGCCTATTTTTGAAGGTTTATATGGGGTGGATATGAGTAATAAAATTATTAAAACTTTTGCAGATGTTATTTCTAATAGTGTTAGAAAAATAGATTTTGTATTTAGATGGGATAATCAATTTAGAGTAGTTATTTTTAATAATTTAGAAGTAACGGCAAAAGTTTTTGATAGAATTCAAAACAGATTGCAAAATACTGAAATAGAAGGTATTAAAGCGCCTTTTGTTATGTGTATGACTCATATCCCACAAATTAATAATGATATTTTAATGGCAATAGAGGAGTGTGAAGAGAAATTAATTGAAAGGCACTAGAGCGCTTCCCCAAGTAAATCCTCCTCCAAATGCATCAAGAAGCATTAAATCTCCCTTTTTAATTTTACCTTCACTAACCATATCATTTATAGCCATAGGAATAGAAGCAGAAGATGTATTGCCATATTTATGAACAGTTAAAACTGATTTTTCTTTTGGTATATTAACAGCTCTTGCTACTGCATCAATTATTCTATAATTTGCTTGATGAGGCACAAACCAATCAATATCATCTGCTGTTAGATTATTTCTATTTAAAATATCTCTTACAGATTGAGATAAAGTTTTAACAGCTACTTTAAAAGTTTCATTTCCTTTCATCTCAAGCCATATTCTATCAGTATCGCATCCATATTTTACTCCACGTCCAGGAGTTATGAGATAGTCTTGATATTTTCCATCAGAATTTATATCAATATCGATAATTGCTTCTTTTTTTTCTTTAGTTGCGCTAATAATCGCCGCACCTGCTCCATCGCCAAATAAGACACATGTAGTTCTATCTTTCCAATTTACAATTTTACTTAGTGTCTCAGCTCCTATAATTAATACGTTTTTATACATTCCACTCTCAATAAAGGCTTTTGCATGAGCTAGAGCATAAATAAATCCAGTACAAGCTGCACTAATATCAACAGCAGGTCTTATTATTCCTAATTTATCAGCGACAACACAAGCAGTTGAAGGCATTGTAAAATAATCAGGAGTGATTGTAGCTACTATTATCATATCAATATCTTGTGGTTTCATAGATGCGTTTTTAAGTGCATCAATAGCAGCCTTATAGGCTAAATCACTAGTTACTTCATCTTCAGCAATATGTCTTGTTTTAATTCCTGTTCTTTTTGTTATCCATTCATCATTTGTATCAACGATTTTTTCTAAATCTTCATTTGTTAAAATCTTAGGAGGAACATATGCTCCTATAGAGGTTAGTTTTGCATACATCAATGTACCTTTAGAGAAACTTTTATTTTTTCAGTTACATTATTTTCTACATATTGAATCGCTTGAAAAATTGCATTTTTGATAGCTTTTGAGTTGCTTTTCCCATGGGCTATTATAACACATCCATTTACTCCAAGAAGTGGGGCTCCTCCATATTCCGCATAATCAGTTGCTTTTTTAAGCCCTTTAAATACTGGTTTTAAAAGTAGTGCTCCTATTTTTTGTAAAAGACCTGATTTATTTATTTCATCTTTTATAAGTCTTCCTATAGTCTCAGCTGCACCTTCACTTGTTTTAAGAACAATATTTCCAATAAAACCATCTGTTACTACAACCTCAACTTCACCTTTGAAGATATCATTTCCTTCAATATTTCCTTTAAAATTCTCAAAACTATTTTTTAGCATTTCAAAAGCTTCTTTGGTGATGCTATTTCCTTTGCTCTCTTCTTCTCCGTTGCTCAAAAGCCCAATTTTTACATCTTCTTTATTTAAAAAGGCTTTTGCATAAACTTCACCCATCAAAGCAAATTGATATAAATTCATAGCATCACAATCTACATTTGCACCTGCATCAAGCAAAAGTGTGTATGAGCGTTTAATATTTGGTAAAAACGTAGAAATAGCAGGTCTTTTAATACCTTTAATACGTCCTAGTCTAAGAGTTGCTACACTCATAGTAGCTCCACTATGACCTGCTGATACAACTGCATCCACTTCATTATTTCTTAAAAGCTCGATAGACTTATAAATAGTGGATTCTTTTCTTTTAAAAGCTTCAGTTGCACTCTCATCCATTTTTATTACATCTTCACTATTTATAAACCTAACCTTATCTCGTAAATTTTGTGGGATAAGAGGCTTTAATTCTTTTTCAGGTCCAACAATATAAGCAGTAAAATCTTTTTCTTTTAAAGCTTTAATAATTCCTTTTATTATAGGCGCAGGACCAAAGTCCCCACCCATTGCATCAATTGCAATTCTCATTAATACTCACCACAACTTGGGCAAATTCTATGAGGTCTTTTATATGCCCCACAATGTTTACATTTTACTACAGTTGAGAGTTTAACTTTATAATGAGTTCTTCTTTTTGCTGCTCTAGTTTTTGAGTTTCTTCTCTTTGGAACTGCCATTATTTCTCCTTAAAATTCTTTATTGAATTCTTTATCTTTACAATTTTCGCATACATTAGAAAAATCAGCTTTTATTGATTCTATTTCACTTTTTATAATATCATCAATATCTAATTTTTCTTGCTCTATAATATCATATTCTTCATCAAAACCATCGTATGGAGGTTTTACTACTTTAAATTTTACATCTTCTTCAATATGCTTTTTAAAAGGTGTTAAACACTTTACACACTCAACTTCCACTTCTCCACTAAGTTTGCCTGTTATAACATATTCGCCATTTTTGTTTTTAATACTTTGAGCTTTTAGTGTTAACCCATCTATTGTTTTATTAATTTCCAATTATAAAATCTCCCTTTCACTAAAGAAAAATGCAATCTCTTTTTTAGCATTTTCAAGAGAATCACTTCCATGCACTGCATTTGCTTCAATGCTTTCTGCAAAATCAGCTCTAATAGTTCCTGGTTTTGCTTCTTTTGGGTCAGTTGCTCCCATTAATTCTCTATTTTTAGCTACTGCATTTTCACCTTCAAGTACCATTACTACAACAGGTCCACTGCTCATATATTCGCATAAATCATTGAAAAATGGTCTATCTTTATGAACTTCATAAAATTTTGCTGCATCTTCTTTTGTTAGTTTTATTTTTTTAGCTGCTGCAACTCTTAGCCCATTGCTTTCAAATCTATCTATAATTTTACCAATAACATTTTTTGCTACTGCATCTGGCTTAATAATTGAAAGAGTTCTTTCCATATTTCTCTCCTTGTGGTTTTAGGGAGAAATTATACAAAAATTTGAGGAAAAAAAGAAGAGAGCTTTAGCAAAGCTCTGTAGCTGGAGTTCCAGGTTCACATCTATGTGGATGACAAACTTGACCTTCGTGGCATTCATCCCAAACAATACATCCCTCAGTTGGACATGCTTCAGCACATGCTGGAGCATCATAATATCCAACACACTCTACGCATTTATCAGGATATACATAATAAATTTCTTCTCCTGTTGGGTTTTCGCTATCATCAACAATTGCTTCTACTGGACATTCATCTATACATGCTCCACAATTAATGCAGATATCAAGAATTTTTACTGCCATTTTGACTCCTTTTTGTTTTTTTAATTGTACTTAAAAATATATCATTAATATCTTAAAATTTGCTTAAAAAATCTTTTATATTAGGTTTTTGCTACTTTTTGTAACTTATTTTAAATTAAGAAAATCTTTAATTTCATCTACTTTGTTTAATTTTTCCCAACTAAATTCTTCTCTTCCAAAATGCCCATAAGTTGCTGTTTTTCTGTATATTGGTTTTAACAAATCAAGAGATTGAATTATTCCTTTTGGTGTTAAATCAAATAATTTTTTAACAGCTTCTTCTATCTTAGTCTCATCCACTTTTGCAGTGCCGTGAGTGTTTACATAAATACTTACAGGTTTTGTAACTCCTATAGCATATGCAAGTTGCAAAGTTAGTTTATCAGCCGCACCTGCCGCTACTAAATTTTTTGCTACCCATCTTGCTGCGTATGCTCCGCTTCTATCTACTTTTGTAGGGTCTTTACCGCTAAATGCACCACCACCATGAGGAGCAGCCCCACCATAAGTATCAACTATTATTTTTCTACCAGTTAGACCTGCATCTCCTTGAGGACCACCAATTACAAATTTTCCAGTAGGATTTATGAAAAATTCTACATTCTTGCTAAGCAAATGAGCTGGTATTACTTTTTTAATAACTTCTTCAATTACTGCTTCTTTGATTTCAGAATAGTTTATATCAGGCTCGTGTTGAGTTGATACTACTACTTTTTCTATGCTTACAGGTTTTCCATCTACATATTTAACACTAACTTGCGCTTTTCCATCTGGTCTTAGCCATGGAATAATTGCTTCTTTTCTAGCAACGGCAAGTCTTTTTGTAAGTTTATGTGCATACATTATAGGAAGTGGCATAAGCTCTGGCGTTTCTTTGCAAGCATATCCAAACATCATACCCTGATCACCCGCACCAATTTCTTCGCCTTTTTCTACTCCTTGGCGGATATCTGGGCTTTGCTCTCCAACTCCATTTAAAACTCCTGCTGTTCTATAATCAAATCCATATCTAGCATCAGTATAGCCAATTTCTCTAATAACTTCTCTTGCTATCTCTTGCATTGGTGCATAAGTTGTAGTTTTAAGCTCACCTGCAATTATGCAATATCCGTTGCTAAGTAACGTTTCACATGCTACTTTTGCATTTTTATCTCTTTCAATTATATAATCAAGTATTGCATCACTTATTTGGTCTGCCATTTTATCTGGATGACCTTCAGTTACGCTTTCACTTGTAAATAGATATTCTCTCATTTTCTTCCTTTT
>Ga0256831_1000300_pt1 | contig 26232 bp, 28 predicted proteins | sample 132544metaG_FD_189087 | JGI IMG/M metagenome (GOLD analysis project Ga0256831, IMG submission 189087) | Hydrothermal vent microbial communities from Lau Basin, Pacific Ocean - 132-544 | ecosystem: Environmental > Aquatic > Marine > Hydrothermal vents | place: Pacific Ocean: Lau Basin | collected... | reverse complement strand
GATTTCAACTAACCTTAAAAAAACTAATATATTTTTTTAAGCATTATCTTTAAATAAATGGATTTTTATCTCGAAATGGTGAGTTTCAATTTTTTGAATATGACAGCTTTACGGACACAGGAGACAAATTAGGAATTTTATAAAAATGTCCCTTATATGCTGGTGCTGGTCATTCATTTTCTTCAAGCAAACATCAAACCAGGCTTGATTTAAACCTGAGTCATCAGTTTTCTAATAAAGCTGCAAATTGAAAGGAAATCTGATGTTTTAACGGTAAGTTTACTCTATCATCAATGTTGCGCATTCGTATAGACTCAAGGTTGAATCTGCGATAAGATTCTTACATTATTCTTACTTTTAGGTGTTAGTATGTCGACAAACATCACTAAATTATCAAGCAAAGGTCAGGTAATCATTCCTAAGCCTCTTAGAAGTGCTCACCATTGGGAAACGGGGCAAGAGCTTGTTGTTGTGGATCTTGGCGATGGTGTATTGCTTAAGCCTAAAACCCCATTTGATGAAACTGACATTGCTGAGGTTGCCTCTTGTTTAAAGTATAAAGGCAAAGCAAAAACAATTGATGATATGGCTGATGCCATTAAACAAGGAATTAAGGACAAGTATTAATGGTTGCTGTGGATACAAATATCATCATTCGTTTTCTTACTCATGATGACCCCAGACAATACAAAAAAGCTTTTTCAATTTTTAATACTCAGGATGTCTTTATTTCAGACACTGTCATTCTGGAAACTGAATGGGTTTTGAGATACGCCTATGAATTTTCTACCGAGGATATTTGCAATGCTCTGGTTAAGTTATTTGGATTAAGTCATGTCCATTTATCTAACCCTACATTTACAGCACAGGCTATTGAATGGCATAGACAGGGACTGGATTTTTCTGATGCCCTTCATTTAACACAATGCCAGCAATACGACAGGCTCTATACATTTGATAAGAAATTTTCTTCTAAAGCAAAGAACTTAACCCACTGCTCCGTTGAATTGCCCTGAAAAAGCTGATGGTTGAATTTACAGTGTGATCCTGTCCTGCCAATATAATCAGACAATGTACTATTTTTCTTGATTAATGTACAAAAAATAGTTACGCTCTGTTAAGGGACTCATGTATTTTTGCAATAAGTCTATGTTGAGTGTTCGTTTGCGTATAATTCGTTGTATATGGAGGTAGCAAAATGTCGGCAGAAATCAGTTATTTATTACCCAAGAATAAACGTCCGGTATGGACTTCAGAGCTGGAAGTGCTGGACGGAGACAATGACTCCGAGCCCATGACAGAGATACCCCTGTCTGGTTTTATTACTGCCGGACAGCCTATTGAACGGGTAGAACAAAATGAAACGATTTCTGTGCCTCAAAGCATGGTCAGTCGCAATACTTATGCATTAAAAGTTCGCGGTCACTCCATGATTGATGATAATATACAGGACGGAGATGTGGTTATTATTGAAAAAACTGAACATGCCGGTAACGGCCAGTCGGTAGTTTGTCTAATCAATAATGAACAGGTGACCCTGAAGAAGTTTTATATTGAAAAGCAGGGGATCCGTCTGCAGCCGGCCAATCCGGATATGGCGCCCATATTTTTAAAAAATGAAGAAGTGCAGATTTTAGGGGTGGTTTCCGGTGTGGTCAGAAACTATTGCTGAATACTGTTAACTGCAATCTGTTAAGAGAACCCGTTAAAGAGATTCTGTGTCTGATAGAACATTTAAAGTACTGACGTATAACATCCATAAAGGTTTCAGTGTTGCCAACCGTCGTTTTACCCTGTTTGGTATACGTGAAGCACTGGAAGAGATTGATCCCGATGTTATTTTTCTGCAGGAACTTCAGGGTGAGCATTATAAAAACAGCAGCCGTATCGAGTCCTGGCCCCTGAAACCCCAGGGGGAGTTTCTGGCCGAAAACCGCTGGCCTTTTTCTCTGTACGCTAAAAATGCTATCTACAAAAAAGGCCATCATGGTAATGGCATTCTGTGTAAGTTCCCAATTATCAGCTGGCATAATCAGAATCTGTCCAAAGCCAAATTTGCCAGCCGCAGTTTTTTACACGCTAAAATACTCCTGCCTTCTAAAATTACCTTAAACCTGGTTTGTGTTCATCTTGGCCTGTTTGAAGCCGAACGGGAAATGCAGCTGGTACAGATTGGCAAAACAATAGAACAGAACATACCACATGATGAACCCTTAATTATGGCCGGAGATTTTAATGACTGGCGTAAACGGGCCATTGAGCATATGAAAATTGATCTGGGCCTGGAAGAGGCCTTTCTGCATTATGAAGGCCAGCATGCCAGAACCTTTCCGGTATGGCATCCAACCCTGCAAGTGGATCGGATTTATTTTCGAGGGGTGGAGTTGCAGGAGGCCCTGTCTTTTTCCAATAAACGCTGGCGTAAACTGTCTGATCATCTGCCTATTGGCGCAGTATTTCGCTGCCCATAAACTAAACACTCAGAACGTGGTTATAGCCAACTCAGTTGGCTATAACCTGATCCAGATAATCCTCAACATTAATTCCGTAAGCACCGTTGGCAAGAGATTTTTTAATGACATAAGTGGTGTTGGTAAAGGTGATATCACCTTTTTTTAGATCAATAACACGGCCGTTTTTGGGCAGCTTGTCTGAACCCAGTATCAGTAAAATTCTGGGCTTAATGCCGTCTTCATTATTGGTCTCAATAATAATGCCAATTTCCCCGGTGTTCATTTCCACCAGGCTGCCGGGGGCGTAGATACCGATAAAGTGGATAAAATGCCCCAGAATAGTTTTATCAAACAGGGTGTTTTTGCACTGGTAAATATGCCGACAGGCATCCAGAGTGGTGATCCCCTTGCTATAAGGTTTATCTGAAATCATGGAGTCATAGGCATCAATAATGCCGATAATTTTGGCATAGTAAGGGATCCTTTCTCCGGTAATACCCCGGGGATAACCGGAACCATCCAGACGTTCATGGTGACAATAGGCGACATCCACGGCACCGGGATAGACACCGGCTTTTGATATTAGCAGTTTTTTACCGTAAACCGGGTGTTCCTGCATGATTTTAATTTCATCGGGTGTCAGATTGCTCTGTTTGGTTAGAATTTCTTTCGGGATCCGAACCTTACCCACATCATGTAATAAACCGCAGGTGCCAATATTCTGCAGTTCCAGCTCTCTAAAACCCAGTTCTCTGCCCAGAGCAATAGCATAAATACAGACTCTTAAGGAGTGTTCTGCGGTGTAATTGTCTTTATGACGGATCTGGGTCAGCCAGACCAGGGCTGAATCATTTCTCAGGATACTGTCAACACATTCATCAACAATTTCGTTGACTTTGTCTATATCCAGTTCACCGCTTAAGCGGATGGTATCCAGAATAGCACCCATTTGTGAACAGGCATCTTTATAGGCCGAGCGGATATTGTTCAGTTCCTCATTAATAGGGATTTTATTAATGTAGCTGATGCGTTCCGGTACGGTTTTTCTGTTACTTGCCTGTCTGTCCTGGCCGGACTGCCATGTCTGTTTGGCGGCACGCACATAAACATAATCACACAGTGCCTGCAGGGCGTGCAGTTCATCAAGGCTATTGATCTGAAAGCCCTGATAAATAAAATCGGTTTCTTCCCAGGGACGATCCAGACGCGTCACAAACATGCCCAGTTCAAGCAATTCTACAGAGCGTTTAAGTTCAATATATTCAGTGGAAGTGGGTTCTGCCATGGGCTTCTGGTATACTTTTTTAATATTTTTTATTAACCACAGCATAGCAGTTAAGACTTAAAAATTCTAATAAGTTACTTATTATATTAATGGAAAAAACCAGCCATCCATATCGTATTGAAGTTTCCAGCCGGGCCAAATATATGCGCCTGCGTGTTTCCCTGCACAAGGGGGTTGTGGTTGTAGTTCCCCGTAAGATGACTAACAGGCAGATTCAGACCTGGGTACCTGATTTTGTTAAGGAACAGCAGTCCTGGATTGATTCGGTACTGGAAAAGTTACAGGCTGAACAGGCACAAAATCCGCTGCTGAAAGATTGCGAACTGCCGGAAAATATCACATTGTCTGCTCTGGATCAGAATTTCAGTGTCAGTTATCAACAGGATTATGATACTGAAAATTTAGGCCTGACTTATGCCGGTGACTTTGAACTTCAGATTAGAGGACGTATAAGTAATAACCGGCAGGTTTTTCAGTTGTTTGAACAGTTTTTTAAAGATTATGCCTATGATTTTTTAAAGATCCGTCTGGATATGTACAGTGAGCAGTTTAATCTGCCTTATCAGCGCCTGACGGTACGGGCACAGAAAACCCGCTGGGGAAGCTGTTCGGCAAAGAAAAATATTAACCTGAATTACCGGCTGATTTTTTTACCGGAACATTTAATGAATTATGTGCTGCTGCATGAACTGGCTCACATTCGGCATATGAATCATTCAAAACAGTTCTGGACTTTACTGGAAAGTATGACCCTGGATGCCAGAGGGCAGGATCGGCAGTTAAATAAGGCTGCCCGGCAACTGCCGCAGTGGCTGTCGTTTAATTACTGAGGGGCTGGGCTGGTTGCCCGGAGAAGAAGAGGCTTTACCTGCCCCACATATTACGGGTAATGAGCCAGACAATCAGGGTAATGCCCAGAGCGCCCATAAAAATTAAGGTATGCAGTTCAAAATAATTAAAAAAACTCTGACTCAGGCTGCTGAAGGAACCCAGGCTGTCTGGTGAGTCATTCTTAATAATGCCTATCGTACCCATCACTAATAACAGCAGGGGTACAGGTAATAGAAATACAGCCAGCTTCTCCAGCATATGCCGGATAGCCGGTGACAGTTTAAACCCTGATACGGGTTTTATTTTAAAAGGTGTTTTCTGTATATCCATCATGTTTATCCGTCCCCTGAATAAAATCCTGTTTCTTTCTGTTAGCGAGTAATTAGTTGCTGTAAATATTTATATTGTTTGAAATAGTGATATTAACAAATAGTTATGACAGTAGAATGACAGGCTTTCTATAGTGTTATATTGTGTTGCTTGTATGTAAACTCAATATTTTCACCTTAAATAACCAAGTAAAATACTAAGTTATTTTAAGTAATTGATAATATACTAAACATTAGGACAATTCAAGGCCTGAATAATTCATTGTTATTCCCGTCAAAAAATACAATGGTAATTAATATGCACGAACATAAAAGTATTATTCAACAAACGCAGTGCTGGCTGGATAAGGTCGTTATTGGGCATAATATCTGTCCTTTTGCTAAAAAAGAGCGGGATGCCAACCGGATCCGCTTTGTAGTGGAGTCTTCCGTGCAGTTTGAAACGGCCCTTGAAAAACTGCTCAGAGAGTGTGAATACCTGGAGCAGAACAGCAATACGGAAACCACACTGTTTATTCTTGAAAATATGGCTGAAAAATTTAATGACTACCTGGATTTTCTGGATATTGCTAATCAATTATTAATTGACCAGGGGTATGAAGGCGTTTTTCAGCTGGCCAGTTTTCACCCGGATTATTGTTTTGCTGGCTCGGCCCTGGATGATCCGGCCAATTATACCAACCGTTCTCCCAGGCCCATGCTGCATATTATTCGGGAAACCAGTCTGGAGCAGGTACTGCAGAATTATCCGAACCCTGAAGATATTCCTCAAAGAAATATTGACTACTGTCGTCAGCTGGGGCTGGAGGTGATGCAGAAAATGTTAAATGACTGTAAATAGCGTGGATTAAGCGGCCACTTCAACCCGGTTCCGGCCCCTGTGTTTGGCCTGGTACATGGCAGCATCCGCCATTTCAAGCAGTTTTTCATAATTTTTGCCGTGCTCAGGGTAAGAAGCTATCCCCAGGCTGATGGTAATATTGACGATTGTCTGTTCTAACTTAATATCCTGTCCGGATATTTTCAGGCGTAGCCGTTCAGCCAGTTCCATGGCTTTAATACGGGCAGTTTCAGGCAAAATAACCACAAATTCTTCACCGCCGTAACGGGCAACATAGTCGCTGGTTCGGACAGAGCTTAATAAAAAGTCAGCAAAGAGTTTCAGTACGTTATCACCTGCCTGATGTCCGTAACGATCATTAATACGTTTAAAATGATCTATATCAATCATAAAGATGGATAAACTGTGATTATAACGCTCTGTTCTGAGCAGTTCTTCCTTAAAGTGTTTTTCTAATTCAACCCGGTTATTCAGCCCGGTTAAAAAATCATGTTTGGCCTGGTAGTCCAGCTCCATTTCTATGTTTTTGCGATAAGTGATGTCCTGGTGAGTACCGCAGAGACGCAGCGGCTCCCCGGTTTGTTTATCATACTCAACAACAGAACCGGAACTCTGTATCCATACCCAGTGACCATCCCTGTGTTTCATTCTAAAATCAGCACTATAAGGTTTCTGGTCAGTAATAGCTTTTTCTAAAATAGAATTTAAGCGGTCCCAGTCTCCCGGATGAATGCGTGATTCCCAGTCACTGACATTATTATTAATATCGGAACGTGTTAAGCCCAGCATTTCCAGCCAGCGATCATTTACTATATGTTCACCGGTTTTAAGGTTGTAATCCCAATAGCCCAGTTCAGCACCGTTAATCACGTTATTGAGTAGTTGTTCAGAACTGGACAGTGCCTGATTACTCTGTTCGAGTTCCTGTGTCCTGGCTTTTACCAGGGATTCACGTTGGGCGACTTCATCCTGAAGTTTATTGATTAGTTCCTGATTATGAAATTCCAGTGAAATAGATTTGATAATATGCTCATGAGTATTGCGGGCAAACAGAGTCATTATTAATGTATAGAGAAAAACAGACAGTATTAATAGTGGATACTCCTGAAAATTAATAAGTGACAGTTTAATAATAAACCCGGCCAGTATTGGCGTAACATAGATTAAAAAAGCGGGAATACGGACCGCCAGTATGGCTACTGCAGAAGCGGTAACACCAAAAACCATCATGGCCAGTGCAGAAAACAGAAAAATGTCCAAATGGGTATAGGGAAAAAACAGGACACTGGTCCAGGCCAGGCCAGCTAAACCGGTTGCAAGAGTATAAACATATATCCATTGAGCAGCGCTGTACTGCTCTGGTGTGTGCTTCTTGAGGTACCAGAGCAACAGGCGAATAGCGGCCGCAAATGACATAAGAACCGGCCAGATAAAATGTAAACCGGCAGGCAGATAATCACGAAGAATAAAATAATAAAGCAGGGCTACCACTAAAATAGCACTATTGGATAAAGGAGCCTGCAAATAGAGCAATTCGGCTATTTTTTCGGTGATCTGTTTATCCCTGCTGGCCTGTGTATCAATAACCAAGTAATAAACCCTCTAAAACTCCCCATAAAATAGATATCATTAAAACCTAATATACTAATTGTAGCTGTTTTTGAGTATTTTGCATTAAAATTAGACTGATTATAACAGCAGGCTATGATGAATTACCGGGGTGGCAAAATAAAATTAACCAGTGTTGTCAGCCTGGGGGTTAATGCGTTTCGTCCTGTCTGGCTTAACGCCCATGCTGTTATAAGCAGGGCTGTTGTTTTAATATCGCCCTGATCCAGATAAGCAGCCAGTGCCGGCAGTTCAAGCTGTTCATCCAGAATCTTTAACTGGGTTTTAGCTTCCGCTACCGTCATAGTATTATTAATATGACGCTGTTGAGAGGCTATGCTCTTTAACCGTTGTTTGGCCTGTTCCGGTGTCAGCGGCGTATCCATCTTGAAACTCCAAACAGGATAAAGGCGAAAACCAGGGCCACTCCAGACATGGTCAGTGCTGCCATCTCAGGACTCATGGTATGGGTCAGCAAGCCGTATATGGCCCAGAGGAAAAAGCCAAAGGCAATCAGAGCCAGGGTAAAACCTAAACTGATTAAACCCAGAGAATAACCTAACTTGACGGTTTGCTTTTTAAGTTCCCTGCCTTCTGCCTCCAGCAGTTCTAAAAGGGCGATAACATAATCTGAAAGTGATACCGGTTTCATTATTTACGTCCCATGATTCGGGCCAGTACATAGCCTACACCCAGAGCCACTAAAACACTGCGCACTGGATTGGCCTTGATATTGGAATCCAGAGTATGTACCAGGGCCTCACCTTCTTCCTTATATTTCTCAAAATCTTCTTCAATTTGATCAACAACTGACGCGTTTTCATCATTTTCTTCATTATTTGTTTCAGCCGTTTTACCCTGGTTTAATGCTTCCACGGCTGCAGTTAATGCGGCAATATCTTCTTTAAGGTTCTTAAACTCTGCTTTTAAGTCATCAATCTCTGTTTGTTCACTCATAATACCTTCCATATAATGTTTAAATTGATTCGTAACTAATCAGCGTAATTTAAACTTCAATAGAGTATCAGTCTGTAAGGGTGTGTTTCCGGGGTTAATGAAAACATGGATGTTTTCGTAATCACCAGGATTAGAACTTTTTACAAAACAAGTTTTGAAAAGTTCTAAAGCGATACATGGATGTACTTGAGCGCCCCCGGAACTACCCTTACAGACTGATACGGGAATTCATGCTGAAAAGATAGGTTTATTCAAAATTCAGGATTGAATTAATAGTATCCAGTATATTCCGATGGCTGTTATAGTCAATACTGACTGAGGCAGCTTGATCTCGGGTTTGCAGTACCAGGGAAGGATAAGTGCTGACATTAAGCTGACGGCTGTGGGTAATTTCCTGATCCAGAATGTGCTGTGTTTCCGCTGCATTTAAGTGTCGGGAAAACTCATCGGCCTTTAAGCCTGTTTCCAGTGCTAAGGCAGTCAGTGTATCGGGATCAGATGGATTTCTGGCCTGCTGGTAATAAGCGTTCTGAATGGCCTCAATCATGGCTGTTTCTTTTCCGGGATTTATTTGCCGAGCGGCAATGACAGCCCGACAGGCCGGGTAAGTGGCCCGGCGCGGTCGGGTTTGTTCGGCCTGCTCCCAGAAGTCATAATTAAAGCGGATGCCGGGTACTTGCTGCTCAATTCGCTGCCAGGTGGCTTTTAACTGCTGCTGCATCTCCAGGGGCATGGGCTGGTCAGTATCCGGAGCCAGTCCGCCCAGTAGACTGACATTGGAAACAGAATCCGGCAACTGCTTTAGTAGTGCCTGATAAACCGGTTTAAAGGCATAACACCAGCTGCACATTGGATCATGGATATAATACAGAGTACTCATTGGTATTTCCCTGAGAGCGTTAATACACTGCACTGAGGACTAGCGCGGCTAAATACCCGGAATCAACTGTTCCTGGGAATACTAATAGCCCAGCACAGGGGATAACCAGCGTTCGGCCTGTTCCAGGGTCATGCCTTTACGGCGGGCATAATCCTCGACCTGATCCTTATGGATTTTTCCGGTACCGAAATATTTTGATTCAGGATGAGAAAAATACATCCCGGAAACAGCCGCCGCCGGCATCATGGCATAACTTTCTGTCAGCTCAATGCCGACCTTGTCCTTAATATCCATTAAATCCCAGAGCAAGCCTTTTTCGGTATGATCCGGACAGGCCGGATAACCGGGTGCCGGGCGGATCCCCTGGTATTTTTCCTGGATCAGGGCTTCATTATCCAGGGTTTCATCGGCGGCATAGCCCCAGTACTGTTTGCGTACCAGTTCATGCAATTTTTCAGCAAAGGCTTCGGCCAGCCGATCGGCCAGGGATTTAAGCATAATGGAACGGTAATCATCATGCTCTTTTGCAAATTCCAGCAAATGTTTTTCAATGCCAATGCCGGTGGTGACGGCAAAGGTGCCCAGGTAATCTTTAATGCCGCTGTTTTTAGGGGCAACAAAATCCGCCAGGCACTGGTTGTAGCGTCCCTTTGGCTGTTTCATCTGCTGACGCAGGAAGTGGAAAGTGGTTAATACCTGACTGCGCTCATCATCGGTATAAAGCTCAACATCATCGTCATTGACGGTATTGGCCGGGTAAAAGCCGATAATGGCATTGGCCTGTAGCCACTTTTCAGTGATAATTCTGTCCAGCATTTCCTGGGCATCGTGATAGACCTTGCGGGCTTCCGGGCCATAGGTTTCATTATCCAGAATGGCCGGGAAACGTCCCTTGAGCTCCCAGGTCTGGAAAAACGGCCCCCAGTCTATGCGTTCTTTTAATTCACTTAAAGGGTAGTCAATAATTTCCCGGGTACCGAAAAATGCGGGTTTAGTCGGCTGATAGTTACCGGACCAGTCAAAGGGAGGTTTATTGGCACGGGCCTGAGCAATAGGCACCTGGTTGGTTTTGGTGCCTTTTTTGGCCCGGGCATCACGAATGGCCTGGTATTCATCGGCTACCGATTTAATATAGTCGTCTTTCAGGGTATCGGACAACAGGCTCTGGCTGACGCCTACTGCACGGGAGGCATCACTGACGTGGATCACGGCATGTTCATATTCCGGTGCAATTTTAACTGCGGTATGGATACTGGAGGTGGTGGCACCGCCCAGAATAATGGGAGTAGTAAAGCCCTGGCGCTGCATTTCTTTGGCTATATGCACCATTTCATCCAGAGACGGGGTGATCAGGCCGGACAGACCGATAATATCCACATTTTCGTCTCTGGCTTTCTTTAGAATATCCGCCGTGGGCACCATTACGCCCATATCAATCACTTGAAAGTTATTACACTGCAGCACTACGCCGACAATGTTTTTACCGATATCGTGAACATCGCCCTTAACGGTGGCCATCAGGATTTTACCGTTGGTGGTCATGTCCGAAGTATCTCCGGCCTGGCGGTTTTTTTCTTTCAGGGCTTCAATATAGGGCATTAAGTAAGCCACGGACTTTTTCATGACCCTGGCAGACTTAACCACCTGGGGCAGGAACATTTTACCGCTGCCAAACAGGTCGCCGACTTCATTCATGCCATCCATCAGGGGACCTTCAATGACTTCAATGGGTTCTGCAAACATCTGCCGGGCTTCTTCGGTGTCTTCTTCAATATGGCTGGTAATGCCTTTGACCAGGGCGTAGCTTAAGCGCTCGGCTACCGGTAATTCGCGCCACTTGGTATCCGGGCCGCTGCTGCCTCCGCCAATGGTTTCACCGCGATATTTTTCAGCAATGTCCAGCAGGGCATCGGTGGCATTGGGACTGCGGTTTAAGACCACATCCTCTACCCGCTCCCTTAATTCTTTGGGAATATCATCGTAAATGGCCAGCTGCCCGGCATTAACAATGCCCATATCCATACCGGCCTGAATAGCATGGTATAAAAAGACGGCGTGAATGGCTTCCCGAACCGGGTTATTACCACGGAATGAGAAGGATACATTGGATACCCCGCCGGATACTTTGGCATAGGGCAGAGTCTGCTTAATGATCCGGGTGGCTTCAATAAAGTCCACGCCGTAGTTATTATGTTCTTCAATACCCGTGGCTACAGCAAAAATATTGGGATCAAAAATAATATCTTCCGGCGGAAAGCCGACTTCCTGAGTGAGGATTTTATAAGAGCGGGTGCAGATGTCCACCTTGCGTTGCTGGGTATCAGCCTGACCGTCTTCATCAAAAGCCATTACAATAGCGGCAGCGCCGTAACGGCGGATCAGTCGGGCGTGTTCAACAAATTTCTCCTTGCCTTCCTTGAGGCTGATGGAGTTGACAATACCCTTGCCCTGTATGCATTTCAGACCGGCTTCAATGACTTCCCACTTGGAGGAGTCCACCATAATAGGGACTTTGGCAATTTCCGGTTCAGCAGCAATCAGATTGAGAAAACGAACCATGGCCGCCTTGCCGTCCAGCATGGCCTCGTCCATATTGATGTCGATGATCTGGGCACCGTTTTCAATCTGTTCCTGAGCAACTGAAATGGCTTCTTCGTAGTTTTCTTCCTTGATCAGGCGCAGAAATTTGGCAGAACCGGTGACATTCGTCCGTTCACCCACATTAACAAACAGGGAGTCGTCATTAATATTAAAGGCTTCCTGACCGGACAGGCGTAACTGGTGATCATCTTCAGGCGCTTTTCTCGGTGGGTGTTTTTCAACGGCGGCCTTAATGGCACGAATGGTATCCGGGCTGGTGCCGCAACAGCCGCCGATAATATTTAAAAAACCGGAAGCGGCCCATTCTTCAATCTGTTCAGCCATGACTTCCGGGGACTCATCGTAGCCGCCCAGCTCATTAGGCAGCCCGGCATTGGGGTGAGCTGATACCGCGCAGGTGGCAATACGGGATAATTCTTCCACATAGGTGCGCAGTTCATCAGCACCCAGAGCGCAGTTCAGACCAATGGAAATAGGATCGGCATGATTCAGGGCATTATAAAAAGCCTCGGTGGTCTGACCGGACAGGGTACGGCCGGACTTGTCGGTAATGGTACCGGAGATCATAATGGGGTATTCAATGTTATGATCATCAAAATACTGTTTAACCGCAAACACCGCTGCCTTGGCATTGAGGGTGTCAAAAATGGTTTCAATCAGCAGAATATCCGCGCCGCCATCTAGCAGCCCTTTGGTGGCTTCATAATAGGCATCCACCAGTTCATCAAAACTGATATTACGAAAGCCGGGATCATTGACATCGGGCGACATGCTGGCAGTACGGTTAGTGGGGCCTAAAACTCCGGCCACATAACGAGGCTTGCCGTCCTGCTGTTCTGCTTCATCGGCGGCTTCCCGGGCTACCCGGGCAGAGGCTTCATTGAGCTCATAGGCCAGCGGCTCCATCTGATAATCGGCCATGGCAATGGTAGTAGAGCTGAAGGTATTGGTTTCAATAATATCGGCACCGGCCTGCAGATACTGGCTATGGATGGATTTAATGATCTGCGGCTGGGTAATGGACAGCAGGTCGTTATTGCCTTTCAGATCACTGGGCCAGTCCTTAAAACGTTCACCCCGATAGTCGGCTTCATCCAGACCAAAGCCCTGAATCATGGTACCCATGGCACCATCAAGAAACAGAATGCGTTCTTTTAACTGCTTTTCTAACTGTGAAAACCGTTGGGAGCGGGCGATAGACGTGTCAACCATTAATATAACCGTATTGATTTTGAAAACACGGTATTTTAACAGTTTTCCGCCTGTAAGTAGATGTTTTACCCTGAAACATGGGCACTATGCTGTTTGTCAATATTAGCTATGAGTTAATTTAATAGGTTTAATGGGTATGAGGTATGAGATACTGCAATACATCTTCCAGAAGAGCCGGATCAGGCAAGGAAGCAAAAATAAAGAATAACCAGATAGAGGCAAAAATCAGGGCATAAATTCGCAGCATCCATCTGGATTGCAATAGCCACCATTGTGCCATTTGATCCAGGGAGTATTCTGAGAAGAAGGGCATGGTCATGGCCAGGAAAATAATGGCTATACCCAGGAACAACATCATATTAGGGAAGCCGGTAAACGGGGCAGCAGCAATAATAATAAAGCCCATTAGCATGCGGATAATAATAACCACATTAATCCAGCGCTCATCAAAGAAAAAATATAATAAGCGTTTCATTGTGCCGGTAAAAAAGAACAATAAAACGCTGATTAAGAATAAGACAGTGGCAATAAATGTAATAATATAAGCCATTCGAACCCCGTTAAAGCATAAAAAGCCTCAATCAGACTTTAATTCAATTATAACGGTTCCAGAAGGGCTGGCAATTGATTTAATTGATCTATCTCTAGGAAAGGTGAATTAAGTGCTTCGGGCCAGGGCAGATGATTGCGGTTTAGCCAGACCGCCCGGATACCGGATTGCTGGGCTCCGACAATATCTGTAATGGGATCATCACCAATATGGATAATTTCATCCGCATTGAGCTGTTCCCGTTCCAGCAGTGAATTAAACACAATGGGGTGGGGCTTTTGCTGTCCGGCATCGGCGGCCGACCACGAAAAATCAAATAACTGTCCCAGGCCGATACGGTATATATCGGCATTACCATTACTTACGGTTCCCAGCCGATAGCGGGGTTTGAGCATTTTCAGGGTAGGGATAACATCATTGTATAAACTGACCTTGTTGCGTTCTCTGGCATACAGTTCAAAGGCATCCTGAATAAACTGCTGTTCCTGTTCCGGGCTATAACCCAGCTCTCTGGACAGTTCACTAAAGGATTTTTTGCGCAGCGCGGTCAGATCATGGGCAATATGCCAGTGCTGTTCGGCCAGTTTCAGGCGTTTCCGGCGCAGATCGTTAAGGGAATATTGCTGAGTAATTTCAGGGTGGCGTTGTGCAAACCATTGATACAGGTTTTCTTCAGTACGCTGAATAGTCGCCATATTGGGCCAGAGGGTATCATCCAGATCAAAGGTGAGTAATTTTATGGTCATAAATCCATAAACTCGGTTAAAAAGAGACAGTTAATTTTATTACTGGAATGTAATAGTAAAAATGAATTATACAGGATTAATGCAGACAGGATAACAAAAAAAATGGCGGAACGGACGGGACTCGAACCCGCGACCCCCTGCGTGACAGGCAGGTATTCTAACCAGCTGAACTACCGCTCCGAAGTGGTGCGTATTATAAGATACTGAAAAAAAAATACCAGCCCTTTTTTTAAACTTTTTTAAAAAAACTAAAAAAATTAAGTAACTATTTAGTGTACCTGACCGTGACTGTCTGCAGGCACTGGATTTCCAGGGGCGCTCAAGTACGTCCATGTATCGGTTTAGAACTTTTCAAAACCCTGTAAATCCAGTACCTGCAGACAGTCACTCTATGTTACTTTAATTTATACTGAGTAGTTACAAAATTAAAATAATTTAAACTTTTTACTCACTATAGCGGATAATGGTATCCTATCTTATTGCGTTATTTATGCAGGTTCTCTTATATGACCGATATTATTGTTTCACAACTGTGGATATACCCCATTAAATCCCTGAAAGGTATTTCAGTGGAAAAAGCTCAGCTGGAAAAAAGAGGTTTTCGTTATGATCGCCGCTGGATGCTGGTGGATAACAATAACCGTTTTATCAGCCAGCGTCTTTACCCCAGACTTGCTCTGATTGAACAGGAACTGTCTGATTTCGGGATCTCGGTGCGGGCGCCGGATATGCCGGTGCTGATTATTCCTTATCCTGATACCCAGGTGGAGATGTATGAAGAAGTCGAGGTGATTTGCTGGGATGATCATATTAAGGCACAGCATATTAATACCGCTATAGATAACTGGTTCAGTGAGTTTCTGGATGCTGACTGTCAGCTGGTGTTTATGCCGGAAGACTGTAAGCGTCTGGTGGATACGGACTTTGCTAAAAACCAGGAAATCACCAGTTTTTCCGATGGTTTTCCAAACCTGATTATCTGTGAAGAATCCCTGCAGGATCTGAATTCACGGGTGGATATTGAACTGACCATCAATCGTTTTCGTCCCAATATTGTTATTAAGGGCTGTGAACCCTATGGTGAAGATACGCTGGGGCATTTTCAGATTAATGGTATTGATTTTTATGCGGTTAAACCTTGTTCACGCTGTGTTGTGACTACGGTTAATCCTGAAACGGGGGTAAAAGAAAGCAGGGAACCTCTGGCCACTTTGGCAACATTTCGTAAAAAAGACCGGAAGGTCTATTTTGGTCAGAACCTGCTGCATAAGCTGGATTTAATGGCGGACAACACGATTACTGTGGGCGACAGGCTTGAAATTTTAGAGCCTTCAGCACCACTTGAATTCGATTAAAGCTGATTTTTTGCCATGGTTTCTATCATGGTCTTTGTTATCCACAATTGCTGTGGATAACTTTGTGGATAAACTTGGGGTAACCGCTGTAAAGGCTTGAAATAATCACTTTTATGACAATTTGATTAGAAAATATTCATTCCGGGAATTTAAAAATAATCATAGTAAAAACAATGTCTTACAAAAAACGGGATTTAAGCGTGTTAAAAGCAGTTGTATTCAATTGAATGCTAATGCAGTTTTTACAGGCCGCGTCATGAATTGTGTAAAACTTTCTTTAAAGAGTTGCTATATAGAGCGGGGGCAGCTAGAAAATTAGCAAAAGTTAATATTTAAAACAGTAAAATAAAACAGAGACTTGGCTCATTTTGTTAGAGAAGAAATAGCAATTGATTGGCTAAATGTGAAACGCCTTCTGCCCGTGGAATAAGCCCAAAGGGCAGAGGCTTAGGAAATTATCAGGGCAAACGAGTATATTAATGACAAACGATCCACAAACAAACCAGCCACAGGGCCTGTCTGTTAATCAGCTAAGTTGTGAACGGGGCTATCGTGAACTGTTTACCGACCTGAATTTCAGTCTGTCGCCCGGAGAAATACTGCATATAAAAGGTGAAAACGGTACCGGTAAAACCAGTTTGCTAAGAATTATTGCCGGGCTGGCCTTACCGGTTACCGGTGAGCTCCGCTTTAATGGTTATAGCTGTCGCAAGTACCGCAGTGAATACAATGAACAGCTGGCTTTTATGGGGCATAAACTGGGTATTAAACTGGAATTAACCCCGGTGGAAAATATTCGCAGTCACTGCGATCTGGGTAAAAGCTGCACCCGGCAGCAGATTATGGACACCCTGGAAAAAGTCGGCCTGTATGGTTTTGAAGAGATGTATTGCAACCAGCTCTCTGCCGGTCAGAAACGTCGTGTTGCCCTGGCTCAGATACTGCTTTCCCGGACCCGGCTATGGATCCTTGATGAACCATTCACCTCGCTGGATGTCATAGGTGTGGAGCTGTTTTTAAAAATTATCCGGGAACATGTCTGTCAGGGAGGTATGGTATTACTAACCACCCATCAGGAAGTCACTCTAAAGGATTGCACCCTGAAATATCTGCAATTACCTGATGGAACGCTGAGTGAGCCAAAGTAAGTCAATAATAATACTTTGATGTAGCTGATTAAGCATGTAAAATACCCCTTCGATCAAAAATCCCTTATTTTTAATAGCCTTACAAAAAATATGACTTTGTATACGTTGTTAAGCTGCCTGATTGAGGGATTTGGAAATAAAGAAACAAAAAGTTCACAAGCCGTATTAGGAACCAATTTGTATAACGCTTTTTTCAATTTATTAAAACGTGATTTACGACTGGCATTCAGGCATAAGAGTGAGATCCTTAACCCACTGTTTTTCTTTGTTATTGTGGTCACACTTTTCCCCCTGGGGATCAGCCCGGAAAAACAGGTATTGGCAGAAATCGGCCCTGGTATTATCTGGGTTGCAGCTCTGCTGGCCTCTATGCTGTCTCTGGATTCCCTGTTCCGTTCTGATTTTGAGGACGGCACCCTGGAACTTATGTTGCTTAGTGAATACCCGCTGCCCATACTGATCCTGGCAAAAATCGTCGCTCACTGGCTGATCACCGGTTTCCCCATAATTATTTTTTCGCCCTTATTAGGTACAGTGATGTTTCTTAGTAACGAGGCCATAGAAACCCTGATGATAACTCTGTTGCTGGGGACTCCGATTCTCAGCCTTATAGGCGCTATAGGCATGGCTCTGGTGGTGGCACTTAAACGGGGCGGTATGCTGTTGTCCTTACTGGTGTTGCCGTTATATATCCCCGTATTAATATTTTCTTCTAATGCGGTAGGCAGCAGTATGGCCGGCCTGTCCATTAGTGGACAGCTCTACTTTCTCGCTGCATTTTTAATTTTCTGTCTCACGCTGGCACCCATTGCCACCTCTGCTGCTTTAAGGGTAAGTCTCGAATGATGAAAGCCATAATGAAGTTTATCTACCAGTTTGCTTCACCCAAGCATTTTTATCGACTTTCGGGAAAAATTATCCCCTGGTTTGCCTGGCTGGCCGCTATCCTGCTTATTGCCGGGAGCATAGACGGCCTGTTTATTGCGCCTGTGGACTACCAGCAGGGCGACAGCTACCGCATTATCTTTATTCATGTCCCGGCCGCCTGGATGTCCATGTTTATCTATATGGTTATGGCCACCTCAGGTGCTATTGCCCTGATCTGGAAAATAAAACTGGCTGATGTCATCGCCAGCAGCAGCGCCCCCATTGGTGCTGCTTTTACCTTTCTGGCACTGGTCACCGGCTCCATCTGGGGCAAACCCATGTGGGGCGCCTGGTGGGTCTGGGATGCCCGGCTGACTTCAGAACTGATATTACTGTTCCTTTATTTAGGCTATATGGCTCTGGAATCCGCCATAGAAGATCCCCGTGCGGCGGCCAGAGCCTGCGCTATTCTGGCCATTGTAGGTGTGATTAATATCCCGATTATTCATTATTCCGTGGAATGGTGGAATACCCTGCATCAGGGGGCTACAGTAACCAAGCTGGATAAACCCTCAATTCATATCTCCATGTTAATCCCGTTATTATTAATGGCGTTAGGATTTAAACTTTATTACGCTGCGGTGGTCTTAATGAGAGCCCGTAATAAAGTGCTGGTAACAGAACAGAATAACCGCTGGGTAAAAGAAATAATAGGTTAGATTTTAAGCTCATACAGAATGAAATCAGATGGTGGTGTTTTATGAGGTTTCGGCAGCAGGGACAATAAATTGCTCCTGCATTTATTGCATTTCCGCCATCCGTGGCGGTCACGCTGCCGAAAAGTCTCCAGGAATGGATTCACGACGTCCTCATAAAACACCACCATCTGGCTGAATGGGCGTTTATGTAATAACTATAAATTCATATTAAATAGTTTTTAAGAGTAAATAATCATGATGGAAATGCTTCAAATGGGAAAATACGGTGCTTATGTCTGGTCTTCCTACGGCCTGGCACTGATAGTTATGGGCTATGTCGCCTTTAAGCCCCTGCTGGATAAAAAAGCCATATTTAAGGAACTGTCCATGAAGTACCGTCGTGAATCCCAATCCAATAACAAACAGGAACAGGCATGAACCCGAAACGTAAAAACCGACTGATACTGGTGCTGCTGATCCTGGCCGGAGTCGGCGCAGCCGTCACTCTGGGACTAAAAGCACTGGATCAGAATCTGTTGTATTTTTTCAGTCCTACCCAGGTAAAAGCCGGTGAAGCACCCATTGACCACTCTTTCCGTCTTGGTGGCCTGGTTTCAAATGGTAGTGTGCAGCGGGAAAAAGACGGCCTGACCATTCACTTTGATATTACTGACGGAGCAGAAACTATCGCCGTAACCTATACCGGTATTCTGCCCGATCTGTTTCGGGAAGGGCAGGGCATTGTGGCTACCGGAAAAATAGACGGCTCCACCAAAGACGGCAAAACTCATTTTATCGCCGAAGAAGTGCTGGCAAAACACGACGAAAACTATATGCCGCCTCAGGTGCAGGAAGCGCTGGACAAGGCGCATGAAGACGGTAAGAAAAAACTGGCTGAAAATGCCGCTGCTGATGCCGCTAAAACTGCAATACAGACCACAGAACAATCGGCTGCACAGGGAGGCACTGCACAATGATACCTGAAATTGGTAATTTCTCCCTGATTATTGCCCTGGCCGTGGCTCTGTTTCTGGCTACCGTGCCTTTATACGGTGCTCAGAAAAATAACCTGCAGCTCATGCAGTTTTCCCGTTATGCTGTGGTTGCCCAGTTCTTCTTTGTTCTGGTGTCTTTTCTGGCGCTGGTTTACTCGTTTACTATTGATGACTTTTCAGTCCGCTATATTGCCACCAATTCCAACTCCGCACTGCCGATGATTTATAAAATATCAGCGGTCTGGGGCGCTCATGAAGGTTCCTTCCTGTTATGGCTGTTAATATTATCCATCTGGTCCATGGCGGTTGCCTATTTCAGCAAAAGCCTGCCTATTAGCATGACCTCCAGGGTACTGGCGGTTATGGGGATGCTCAGTATTGGTTTCCTGTTATTTATTATCTTTACTTCTAATCCGTTTGAACGCCTGTTTCCGGCACCTATGGACGGCCGGGATCTGAACCCCTTATTACAGGATCCCGGTCTGGCCATTCATCCGCCTATGCTCTATATGGGTTATGTGGGTTTTTCTGTGGTATTCAGTATTACCATTGCCGGGCTGATTTCCGGACAACTGGATTCTGCCTGGGCCCGCTGGTCCCGTCCCTGGACAGTCATTGCCTGGGTATTCCTGACACTGGGCATCGCCCTGGGCAGCTGGTGGGCATACTATGAGCTGGGCTGGGGCGGCTGGTGGTTCTGGGACCCGGTGGAAAACGCCTCCTTTATGCCCTGGTTAATTGGTACTGCCCTGTTGCATTCACTCATTGTAACGGAAAAGCGCGGTGCCTTTAAAAGCTGGACAGTATTATTATCTCTGATTGCCTTTTCACTAAGCCTGCTGGGGACTTTCCTGGTGCGTTCCGGGGTACTGGTATCCGTACATGCCTTTGCCTCTGATCCTACCCGTGGTTCCTTTATCCTGGCTTTCCTGGTTTTTGTTATTGGTGGCTCCCTGATGCTGTATGCGATTCGCGGTTCATCTATGAGCGGAGGCGGTCATTTCAATCTGTTCTCCAAGGACACCTTTATGCTGCTGGGTAATATCCTGCTGTCAGTGGCCTGTGCCATGGTGTTATTAGGCACCTTATACCCCTTACTGGATCAGATGATTGACCTGGGCAAACTGTCCGTCGGTGAACCCTATTTTAATGCGGTGTTTGTGCCGATTATGCTGCCGGCACTGGTGATTATGTCTATGGCACCCTTAATGCGCTGGAAAAGTGATCGCTTTGAGCGGGTCTTTAAACAGATGCTGATCCCTCTGGCCGTCGCTCTGTCTGTGGGAATTGCCCTGTTCTTTATTGAAAAAGGCTCGGTTATGATATCCGTCAGTGTTGGTCTTGCGGCGCTGATTGTTTCCAGCGTGGTCATGAGTTTTATTAACCGGGTTAAAAGTAAAAGTGTGGGTTCAGCCCTGAAGAAAATTCCCCTGTCATTTTACGGTATGAACCTGGCTCATATTGGTGTGGCCGTGTTTATTGTAGGGGTAACCTTTACCGAATCCATGAGCCTGCAGAAAGATTTGCGTATGGAGCAGGGTGATACTATCAGCCTGGGCGGTTATGCTTTTACTTTTGAAGGTGCAGACAGTCACCAGGGACCTAACTATATTGCTTATGAAGGCGCTGTCAGTATTATTGATCCTGAAGGTGAATCCATTGGTGTTCTGACACCACAGAAACGGGTTTATCAGGTGCGTGGCATGCCCATGACTGAAGCTGGTATTGATGCCGGACTGTTCAGAGATCTCTTTGTCGCCCTGGCTGAACAACTGGAAAATGGTGCCTGGAGTTTAAGAATTTACTACAAGCCCTTTATTCGCTGGATCTGGCTGGGCTGTATTTTAATGGCTTTAGGCGGTTTTATTGCCGTTATGGATAAACGTTATCGTCTGAGGGTTGCAAAATGAAAAAGCAGTTTATGACCCCCCTGATTGTTTTCGGCCTGCTGGTGGCGTTGCTGGTGGTTGGTCTTATAAAAGCCAAATATGTACGTGATGTACCGTCACCTTTAATTGGTAAACCAACGCCGGTGTTTAACTTACCGATTGTAGAAGATCTGCAGAAGAACTTTAATAGTGAAGAATTAAAAGGTCAGGTATCACTGGTTAATATCTGGGCATCCTGGTGTGTATCCTGTCGGGCTGAACATCAGGTATTAAACTACGCTGCTCAGAAAAAAGGCCTGAAAATTTATGGCATTAACTATAAAGATGATCTGGCAGATGCCCGTCAATGGCTGGCTTCCCGCGGTAACCCCTATGTAAAAAGTGCCTTTGATAAAGAGGGGCTGCTGGGTATAGACTGGGGTGTTTACGGGGTACCGGAAACCTTTATCATTGATCAACAGGGACATATTCGCTACAAACATACCGGCCCGGTATCGGCCGGAGATCTGGAAAACATTATTATCCCCTGTGTTGAAAGTCTAAAAGCAGGAAAGGAAGTACATTGTGAAAAACCATAAATCCTTTTTGCTGTTGTTGCTTTTCTGTCTGCTGCCGGTACTGGCCATAGCGGGTCCTAAGGGTGCACCTAAACCCCCTATTGTATTTGATGATCCGCAGGTGGAACAGGACTACCAGGAACTGGCAGAAGAACTGCGCTGTCTGGTGTGTCAGAACCAGAACCTGATTGATTCCAATGCCGATCTGGCCGACGACCTGCGCCGGGAAGTGGCCAAAATGCTTAAGCAGGGTAAGAACAAGGAACAGGTAACAGAGTTTATGGTGAACCGCTACGGTGATTTTGTACTGTACAATCCACCGGTAAAATCCACCACCTGGTTATTATGGGGCGGCCCCTTTGTGCTGATGTTTGTGGGGGTCTTTGTGTTACTGAAAAAAATCAGAGCTAATAAACAGGAAAGTCAGACAGACAGTGCTGATTTATCCGATGAAGAAAAACAGAAACTGCAGGATATATTAAAAAATCAATGAGCCTTAATAGCTGCTTATTCTGTACACTGAAACTCTTTCTCGGCTTAAATAGTAAAATTAAATGCAATTATTTTAGAATATTTGACGTGACTGTCTGCAGGTACTGTCTTTCCGGGGGCGCTCGAGTACATCCGTGTATCGCTTTGTGAAAACATCCATGTTTTCAAAACCCCGTAAACACAGTACCTGCAGACAGTCACTCTACGGTGTTCTAAATTATGCTGAAGTAAGTTACAAATTAAATATTAATTTAAGGTAAAAACAACTATGTGGATTTTATGGACGGTTTGCGCAGTACTGCTGGTGATTGCTGTGGTGATCCTGAGCAGACCCCTGTTCCGGAAATATTCAGAAGCCGAACTGGCTCAGAAGCAGGAACTGGCTAATCGACGTAAAAAGCTTAATATTGAACTGTATGAGCAGAAAAAAGCCCAGATTGAGCAGGATTTTGCTAATGGTCTGCTGGATGAAGAGGCCCGAATTGAAGCACGAAACGAGGTGGAGCATAGTCTTCTGCATGATGCCTCTGTGGCTCATGATACTGAGCTGGTGCAGATTGACAATGGCATGGCCAGAAAGCTGGCTCTGAGTTTTCTGTTTTTTATCCCGTTTTTTTCCATAGTGACCTATGCATTTATCAAGCCTGATAACCTGGAAGCGATTGTTATGAATCAGGCTCCGGCCAGTATGCCCGGTGGCCAGAAAAAAGTCCCGGATATTGGGGCTATGGTGGCTTCTCTGGAAAATAAAATGAAGGAGAATCCGGATAATATTCAGGGCTGGACTATGCTGGGCCGCTCCTATGTGGTTATGAAACGTTATCCTGAAGCTGTTAACGCCTATCAGAAAGCCCTGGAGCTGACCATAAAAAAAGATAAGATTGAAGGTCGTTCTGATTTAAAAATTGATCTGGTTGAAGTGTTATTACAGGTCGGCGGTGAGCCAAATTATGAACAGGCACGAACCTTACTGGCGGAACTGCTTGATAGCGATCCGGATAATGCTGATGCGCTCTGGTTTATGGGTTTTCTGGATTATCAGCAGGGTAATAAAGAGCAGACCATTCAACGCTGGAAACGTTTACTGAGCATGCTGCCGGCAGAGGGTGAACAGGCCCAGATTGTCAGAAGCTATATGACCCAGGTGGTTAAAGAACTGCCCGAGGATAGTCAGTTAAGGGCAGAATCTGAACAATTACTGGTACAGGCACCTCAGGAAGCTCAGGCGCAGCCGCAGGAGCAAAAGCAGGCTCAGGCACCCAAAGGTCCGGCACCGGGGCAGCAAATGACCGGTTCCAAAGATGAACAGGCCTTTATTGCTTCCATGGTGGCTCGTGTTGAAGCCCGTGTTAAGGCTAATCCTCAGGATCTTAAAGGCTGGTCAACTCTGGGTAAATCCTATGGTGTGCTTGGTCGCTACCAGGATTCTGCTGTTGCCTATGGCAAAGCGGCGGCCATTGACAGCAGTGATGTTAACTTAATGATTAACTATGCCAATGCGGTTATCAAGGCGGATGATCCGCAGCTGTATACCCAGGCCCGTGATTTCTTTAAGCAGCTGCTGGATAAAAATCCTGATAATGTGGATGCCCTGTTCCTGTCCGGACTGATGGCTCGTGCCGCGGGAGATAAAATAGCCGCTAAACAGTACTGGCAAAAACTATTACCTTTATTACCGGTAGACAGTCCTGCGGCACAGAATGTAGAAAATTATCTGCAGGAACTGTAAGCAGTTAAATCCCAGAGTCTCCTCTGCTCTCGTTCCCATGCTCCTGCGTGGGAACGCATACTATTTCCCTTAATAACTCAGTAATTCTCTAAATTATTAATTACTTATAAACTATAAGGTCTCTTGATTTAGGTCAAGGTTCTTATGGCCTGATAGAGTTAACTTATTCTGAACGTTTAAATCAGGGAATACAGTATTCTTCGATGGCTGAAATAACTCGTATGCAGTTTCTTCGTGGCGATCTAAAGGGAGATAAAATACCTTTTCGTCCACCATGGGCCGTACCTGAACAGTATTTTGTCGATTTTTGCACACGTTGTGACCGATGCATAGAAGCCTGCTTTGATGAACTTATTATCAGGGGACGGGGCGGTTACCCGCAAATGGATTTTAATCGGGGTGGTTGTGACTTCTGTGAAGACTGTCTGAATGTGTGTGATGCTGGAGCACTCAAAAAATTACCGTTTAGTGGTGATTTGCCAGCCAATAATAACAATTCTAATAAAAGAAAGTCTAATAAAAGAGAGGCGCTTTCTGAATCCGCTGGTAAGGCCAGTTCAGAATCCTTCCTCCCTCCCTGGCATATAAAAGCCAGTATTGACCTGAACAACTGTCTTTCAATGAATGCAACGATTTGCCGTTCCTGCGGTGAATCCTGTGATGATGAGGCGATCAAATTTAATCTTAAACTCGGTGGTATCGCTGAACCTGTACTGAATACCGAAGCCTGCACCGGCTGTGGTGCCTGTTTATCTGTCTGTCCGGTTCAGGCTGTAAAACTAAATGCCGTATCAATAAATAAAGCCGTTGCATGAGCCTGATCAAGGTCATGCTAACGTTTTTGATCTATTATTAGTTCTGAGTATGTTAACAGGACTGATTCATTCAGGAAGTTAGGTAATATGAATATCTGTAGTGTAATTGTAAGTGTAAAGCCTGAAAATGCTCCTAAAATCAGCGATCTGCTTAATGAAATGGCTGGTGTTGATGTGTTTGGCGGAGTACCGGAAGGCAAGCTTATCGTCACATTGGAAGATGAAGGCGAAAAAGCTCTGGCTGACAAGATGGCAGCCCTTAATGACATCAAAGGTGTTATTGATGTTGCAATGATTTATCATCAAGAAGAAGACGACGCAGCGATGGAAGAGGAGATCGTATAGTGAGTATAACAAGGCGTGATTTTATAAAAAGTAACGCAGCCGTTGCAGCCGCATCGGTAGCAGGTGTTACCTTACCCGTTAGTGTTACCAAAGCAGCCGAAGCGGCTGATGATGGTATTCGCTGGGATAAGGCCGCCTGTCGTTTTTGCGGTACAGGCTGTAGTGTTCTGGTGGGTACTAAGGATGGCCATATGGTGGCAAACCAGGGTGATCCGGATGCACCGGTAAACAAGGGACTTAACTGTATTAAAGGTTACTTCCTGACCAAGATTATGTACGGTAAAGACCGTCTGACCAAGCCGTTACTGCGTAAAAAGAACGGCAAATTTGACAAAAACGGTGATTTTACTGAAGTATCCTGGGATGAAGCCTTTGATATTATGGCTGAAAAGTGGAAGGCAACTCTGAAAGAGAAAGGGCCGACTGCTGTGGGTATGTTTGGTTCCGGTCAGTGGACTGTCTGGGAAGGTTATGCGGCATCCAAGATGATTAAAGGGGGCTTCCGTTCCAATAACCTGGATCCTAATGCCCGTCACTGTATGGCCTCTGCTGTGGGCGGCTTTATGCGCGGTTTCGGTATTGATGAACCTATGGGTTGTTATGATGACCTGGAACACGCTGATGCCTTTGTGCTCTGGGGTTCCAATATGGCAGAAATGCACCCGATTCTGTGGTCGCGTATTACCGATACCCGTCTGACTAAGAAAGGCTGTGAAGTACATGTACTTTCTACCTTTAAACACCGTTCTTTTGAACTGGCCGATAACGGTATGGTGTTCAAGCCGCAGACTGACCTGGCGATCCTTAACTATATTGCCAATTATATTATTGAAAATAAGGCTTATGATGAAGCCTTTATCAAGGAACATGTCGCTTTCCATAAAGTAACCGAAGACATTGGTTATGGACTGCGTCCAACTGATCCACGTGAGGAGAAAGCCAAAAACTCTGGTGTTGGCAAGCATCCTGCGATTACTTTTGAAGAATACGTTGAATCAGTTAAGCCGTATACTCTGGAAAAAGCCAGCAAAATGTCCGGTGTTCCAAAG
>Ga0256831_1000299_pt1 | contig 26248 bp, 8 predicted proteins | sample 132544metaG_FD_189087 | JGI IMG/M metagenome (GOLD analysis project Ga0256831, IMG submission 189087) | Hydrothermal vent microbial communities from Lau Basin, Pacific Ocean - 132-544 | ecosystem: Environmental > Aquatic > Marine > Hydrothermal vents | place: Pacific Ocean: Lau Basin | collected... | reverse complement strand
TACGGCATACACGCATCACACCATGCCTATCGTATTAATTTTGTGCATGTTAAGACAATTCTAAAATAAATGTTAAAAAATCTTTCGTGAACTACGACGATATTTTGAACTTCCTGATGTACGACCATATCCCGACTGACTACAAGGCATTGCTCCTCGTTTCGACTTTTTCTTGTAACCTTGGTTAAAGCGGTACATTATTGCAAATTCGTTGGTTCCGTTACTGCTACCCGAAAGAGCGGAGAGTGTGTAATCATAACTATAAGAGAATCTAATATTACCTACTGTAATTCCAAGAATCATTATAATAGCATCGTTATTGGTAAGACCCGATGAGGCTCCGGGAATACCACGATACCATAAACCCATCTCCAGAGGATTGACATACCAATATGCACCAACATCTAACTGATTAAACTTACCCTGATTATGGTAATTCATAGCAACGGTAACACTCTGTTCGTCATGCTTTCGACCCCCCTCGCGGTATCGTATTTTATAACCACTATATACAGTAGTTTTAATTGGTAAATAAGTCTCAATATCTGTATATCCTATATCCTTTTTCACTAAATGATCAACCACAATACCAACCCAGAAGAAGTCACTATAAATCATTGCTGACGCTGTGGCATCAAACTGTTTATAGCTTTCGGTAGCTATGTAGGCCGACCCCGGCAGATAAGTACCATCATCAGGATTGATATCCTCAGGTGGTCTCAACTTTGAAGGATCAATTTTCTGCTCTGCATATTTAAACTGTATCCCGGGTCTTACAAAGATATCGCGGAACACCTCAAATTCATAGGCATAAGCCAAGCCAAAATTCTGCTTTACCAGCTGTCCTTTACCTTGATCGTCGCGCACAAACAGTAGTCCCAGACCACTACTATACTCACGAAAGAAGTGATCGACAGAAAATACAACAGAACTGTATGTCCCCGGAATACCGGGCCATTGATCGCGATAATTCAGTACCAGCCTGCTACCATCAGTTAGTCCGGTAAACGAAGGGCTCAAATAGATCGGAGAGGCGTACGATTGTGAAAACAACGCATCCTGCTGAGCCTTTGTGTTAGCTAGACAACTGAAAAGAAATAGTACTAATAATCCGTGTTTAATATATTTCATTCTTACAAACTGTTCTCTCAAATTTGATTAACGCACCAATAGTACACTTCCTGTTTTTCTAAACTCCTTACCACTTATATAAGTTCCGGATGCCTTCCATACATATACTGCCTGAGGAGCTAGCTGTCCCTTGTACATTCCGTTCCAGCCTTCATTAATATCATGACTTTCATATATCAGCTGTCCCCAACGGTTAAATATCTGCAAAATATATGAATCTACATCACGATACACCGGTTTAAATATAGCATTTACATTGCTAGTTGAACCATCAGGGCGTGGCATAAATGAATTTGCGAATGACACAAAACCTTTCATCTTAGCTTCAACAACATCCTCTTTCAGCATAACATCCTCACAACCATGCTCATTGAGAACCGTTAACTGAATAGAGTAGAGACCTTCATCCTCATACTCATGCGAAGGATTCTGAACATCGGAAGTTGAGCCATCGCCGAAATCCCAAAGATACGATTCCACATCAATAGATAGGTCATATAGCCTGATAAATTCTCCTGGCATATAAACAACTGTTGGTTTCACATCAAAATCAGCTACCGGATGATCGTAAGCAGTAATGAGTTTCGTGTAAACCGCATCCTTACCATCAGGGCCGGGAACAGTTAAAATTACAGTAAACTCACCTGCTTTAGTGTATGTATGCTCAGGATGTCGTAAGGTGGATGTATTTCCATCACCAAAGTCCCAATAGAACACATTGCCACCTACTGAATAGTTTGTAAACTTAACATCCAAAGGATAACAACCAATATTTTTGTCAATTTTAAATCCGGCATCAGGCACCTCTTTAAACCAAATTGTAACATCATCGTAGGCACCACAGCCATCCACATCAATAGACCAGCGGAACGTATTTTTGCCTGCAGCAAGATTACGTACTGTAGTACTAAAGAATCCCACATCATCAAAGTCGCCATTACCTGCAACCACCGACCATTTACCCTGAAGTGTTCCGGGGTTAGCAGCTTGCATTTGATATTCGGGTTCATACACATTATCATCGTCACCGGCAAAAGGAACGGCTTTATTACTTGTTACCGTCACTGTGCTTTCGGTGAAGCAACCACTACCGGCATAAGCAATAGTCCATTTATAAACATTCTCGCCAAAGCCTACATTTACGACCTTAGTATTAAATAGGTGCGAATCTTCAAATTCGCCGATACCGCTTATTACAGACCAAGTACCCGTTCCTGCAGCAGGATTGTTTGCATTGAGCACAACATGGTTCTCACAGATAGTACGGTCAGAACCTGCATCAGACGGATCAGGTATCTGATTAAATATCACAACCTGATCGGATGAGAAACAATCGTTGTTGCTTACTCTCCACATTAATATATTCTCACCAAAACCAAGATTACGTACCGTTGTTTTAGGATTATTAGCATCATCAAAATCACCGTTACCTGAAATTACAATCCATTCACCAATACCTTGGTTCGGAATATTTGCATCCAGCTCAGACCAATCTTTGCAATCCTGAATATCAGGACCCGCATTGGCTATTGTTGGTGAATTATTTGTGACAACAATACTGTCAATAAGAGAACACTGTCCTTTAATCAATGTCCATAAAAGAATATTTACACCAGGAGAGAGATTCTCAACCTGAGCATCAGGATCGGTAGGATTACTAAAGTTTCCTGAACCCTGAAGTATCGACCACATTCCTGAACCATACTCCGGAGGATCAGCTTTCAGTGTTGTATTGGAGTAACAGATATCCATATTGTGCCCTGCATAAGGTTCAGACGGTCTGTTGTTTGTAATTAACACCTCATCAGCAGAGACACAACCTTTGTGCAGTACTGTCCATCGGAATACATTATCACCTTTTGATAAGTCAGAAACAAGTGATTTAGGATCATTCGTGTCCCCAATACTGGCAGCACCGGTTAGTATCTCCCAATGTCCCTGACCAACCACAACTGAAGTTGCATCAAGCACAGCGTTATCTTCACACAGCTCCTGTGAGTTACCGGCATAGGATGTACTTGGTGAATTATTCACAATATTCACTTCGTCAAATGTATCACACCCACGGTAAGAAACAGTCCACCTTAAGAGGTTATTACCCTTGGTAAGATTGAGTACTCTTGAATGCGGATCGTTCTGATCTTCAAACAGAGCCTGATTAGTTCCACCTCCCACAACACTCCATGTTCCGACACCCGGCAATCCGCTATTAGCTTCAAGTATTGTGTCGGTAGAACATGTAATAAGATCAGTTCCTGCTACTGCATCGATTCTGTTAAAACTAACTTCAACATCATCGTACGACATACAGGTATTGTGTGTAATTGTCCAGCGTAACAGGTTATCTCCAAACTTCAGGTTATTTATTCTGGATTGCGGATTTTCGTCATCAACAAATGCACCACCACCATTCACCAAAGTCCAGACACCATCACCAATAACAGGGACGTTAGCCGAGAGCTCAGTTGTATTTGTACACAATCCTATATTGTCACCGGCAAAGGCTTTTGTTGGATTATCGTTACGAATAACAACTTTCGCTACAGATGAACAGCCCATATAGTTAATTGTCCATGTCAGCTCATTATCTCCCTGATCCAATCCACGAACAACAGTGTATGGATTAGATGTATCTTCAAATATAGCTGAACCTGATCCACCAACTACACCCCAGATACCATCTCCCGGACTAGGCAAATTAGCCTCGAGAACAGCAGTATCGGCACAATTAATCTGACTTGCTCCTGCAATTGCGGGAATATGATTATTTGATATCTCAACATCATCAGACGATATACAGCCATTATTATCAATAGTCCACCTGAAACGGTTAGCACCTCTTGATAGTCCGGTTACTTTACTGTACGGATCAGTTACATCCTTAATATCACCACTTCCTGAGATAAACTCCCACTCTCCTACACCATACTGAGGTATACTTGCCGAGAGATTAACAGAATCAACACAAACAATTCTGTCGTGTCCTGCAAATGCTACAGAAGGCTGATCGTTTTGTATATGCACTGTATCTGAAGAGACACAATTTTTGGAGGTAATAACCCAAACAAGTTTATTTCCGCCAGAAGCCATCTCTTTAGCCCAGTTACCATCAAACTTGGCCGAGCCCTCTTCAACTCTCCACTCTCCTGTCCCGAAGGTAGGAGTATTAGGATGCAGTTCAACAGAGTCAGTACAGGTAGTCTGATCCGAACCTGCAATAGCAATAGTAGGCAGATTATTATACACGGTTACAGAATCAACCGATGAACAGCCATGTTGGCTGACTTCATATTTCAACACGTTAGCCCCTTGAGTCAATCCATTTACAACCGTGTTTGGATTTGTGTTATCATCGAATGTACCACTACCTGAAATTACTGTCCACTTAACAGCACCTATTGCCGGGATATTTGCTTCAAGTAAAAACGAGTCACTACAAAGTTCCCTGTTAGGTCCGGCATTGGCAACTGTAACCTGATTATTTGTTATAACAACAGTATCGGTTGAAGAACTGTTTGTATAGTATATTGTCCAGCGGAATACGTTGACCCCTGCACCAAGATCATAAACTTTCGATTTTTGATTGTGTGGCGACTCCAACTTACCAGAACCGGAGACAACCGACCATTCACCAATACCCACATCAGGATTGTTTGCCTGAAGGTAAGTCCAGTTGTCGCATATTGTTTGATCGAGACCTGCATTAGCCTCAACAACCTCACCATTTGTAATAATTACATCATCAACAGATGTACAACCAAGATGTTCTACTGTCCACCTGAACTCATTTGGTCCGCGCCGAATACCATTAATTTTGGTGTAGGCATTAAACGGATCTACAATACTTGCCCCGCCTGAAACAAGGCTCCACGAACCAGTACCAATCAGAGCAGGTGTAGCATTAAGGAATGTCACATCACTATTTATAATCTGATCGGTTCCAGCATTAGCGGCATAAGGTGAGTTATTGGATATCACAACTGTATCTCTTGAAATACAGGTTGCATTAGTAACAGTCCATACAAACACGTTATTTCCATAACCAAGTCCACCAACTCTGGCATTCGGATTATTAATATTATCAAATGTAGCCTCTCCCATTCCGGGAACGATATTCCATTCACCAAGCCCTTTTGTTGGGGTATTACCATCAAGAATAGTTGTTCGCTCACAGATAGAAGTATCTTTCCCAGCACTTACGTACACCTTCATGTTTTCAACTTCCTGATCGGCAAAAGAGGAGCATCCGTTGTTTGTAATAGTCCAACGATAGGTATTAATGCCCTCCTGGATATCGTAGGCAACAGTACCCGGATCATTCACATTGTCAAATTTTCCTGAACCGGAAACAATAGACCAGAAACCTGCTCCTATAGTAGGAGTGTTACCAATAAGCTGAACAGTATCGGCACAAACCACAAGCTGTGCTCCTACAATCGCCTGGGTAGGTTCGTTATTAACAAGAGTGATAGTATCAGTGCTGATACAACCATTTTGATTAAGCTCCCAAACCAGTCTGTTTGTACCCTTAGCCAAACCTGAAACTGTAGCATCAGGGATAAATCCATCATCAAAAGTACCGGCTCCCTCAATCACAATCCAACGCCCCGTAACTCCTGTTGGAAGAGTTATTGCGTTAAGATTGAAGCTCTCGTCACAAAGCAGCCTGTCAGTACCGGCATCAACATCAAGTTGATTATTACGCACCACTATTTCATCAGTAGTGAAACAACCATTCTTCTCTATCGTCCAACGTAACACATTATCACCCTTTGAGAGACCGGAAACATTAATTGTTGTTAAGGTAGCGTCATCAATAACTCCAGCACCCGAAACAAGAGTCCAAAGTCCCGTTCCTTCTACAGGAGCATTAGCTGTTAATGACACATCTTCTGAACAGACATCCAGATAGTCACCATTGGAAATATCTGCTTGATCAGGTTTATCGTTGATTATTTCTACTTCAGCATACGACTGACAGCCGTGCTTGGTAATAGTCCATCGTAAAATATTTTGGTCAGGATCAAGGTTCACCACCTGAGTACTAGGATTTACAGCATCAACAAATGTTCCGTTGCCTGTTGTGAAAGACCATATACCATCATCAGCACCGGCAGGAATAGGAGTTCCGTGCACCATTGCTGTGCCGTCACAAGAGACTCTCTCTTCAACAGCAGCAATAACGGTAAGCTGATTGTTGAAAATAGTTACGGTATCCATAACAGAGCATCCTGTGAGGTTAACCTCAACACTCCACATAAATATATTTTCGCCTTGCGATAGGTTTGTGACGGTTGCATTGGGAAGGTTAACATCTCCCGGAGCAATCACGCCCGAACCTTTCAGAATAGTCCATGTTCCTGTTTGACCACCCGGAACAACATCAGCATCCAGAGTATAGGTGTCAGTACAAATCTCCTCATCATTTCCGGCAAAAGCAACCGGCAGCGGAGTAACTGTTACACTGTAACCTGCTGATGGTAATCCGTTTCCGCAACTATTGATTCCCTCAACAGTGATAACACCCGAGAGATTGGCTATTGTAGGATCAAGGTCAACAATTATTGAAGATGTTCCGTCGCCTGCTACGATATTAAATCCGGTAGGAAGAGTCCATACATATCCTGTTGCATTAGTTATTTTCGATACTGAATACATCACTCCAGCACTTGCCTGACAAAGATTGGCAGATCCTGTAACCACTCCTGCTGCATCAGGAAGCAGACTGGCGTTTATCAGCATTTCGGATATTGCAGATTGTGCGCATCCGTTTTCTGCATAGACACGAATTGAACCTCCCACAAATGAGTCGTCAAAATCAACAGTTACCGAGTCACTTCCACCACCACTAACAATAGTAGCACCGGCAGGAAGTGTCCATACGTAATTAGTTACAAACTTCACCTCATCAATAGAGTAACTTATACCCTGAGCTCCCTGACAAACAAGGGCGTCACCTGTTATGGCTCCCGGATCTTCGGGATAAGGCCTTACAGTAACAAGTACACTTCCGGCAACCGTTTGATCACAACTTTTTGCGTCAATAACCGATTGAAGGATATACTCAGCAGTATCGTTAGGAGTAACTGTATAGATATAGTTTCCTGAAGCATCAGGTATTATTCCTGTCAGTGTTTTACTAACTCCGTTCTCTGTTAAAGTAACATCATAAGGGGCAGTACCCGCACTAAAATCAAGAGCAATACCGGTAGAGAGTCCGTAACAGATATCAGCATTTCCTGAGATGGTAACAGCTGCACGCTCGTTAACAGTTACCACAACTGAATCTGTCCCAACATTTGAGCAGTGCAGATCCTGCACGTCAAGAACTTTGTATACAGTAGTATCGTTAGGTGTTACATCAAAACTGAAAGGTGTAGCTGCAATGCCAGTAACCACGGTTGAGGTAGTTCCGTCGCCCCATGTTACTGTCCATGGACTAGTACCTGTAAGATCAACAAACAGTGTTGCAGTCTCACCGAAACATATCTCTTCGTTGCTGTATATTCTTGCTGTAGGCAGAGGGTTAACCACTACGGTACCTGAACCTTCACCATAACCTTTTTCACATCCAAGGCCATTGCTTACACCTGTAATTGTATAAACTGTATTATCAACAGGAGTAACGGTATGGAGATGTGGTGATTCGTCAAGAACAACAACAGATCCATCGCTCAATGTAATTGTGAGATTATCGGTGGCAATATCAGCCCAATTATCAACAACAAACTTAATTTGTGTTGTTTCGCCAATACATATTTCACTATCAAGACTAACAGTAACTTTAGCTTCAGCCTGATTAATCTTCAATGTTCTTTCAACCACACAGTCATCGTTAATATCAAATATTCCATCACTATTACTGTCGTCAGTAAGTCGAATATTATAGACACCACTTGCAAGATTGGCATAATCAAAGTCAGTAGCTTCTGTAATATCAGTACGAACATTACTGTAACCGTTAGGTCCTGTTACCTCAATGCGGTAGTGACCAGAGCCATCAACAACTCCTCCGTTTGCTTGCAGTGTGATTATACCCGTTTTACTTTCGTAACAATTAACATGCTGAGTAACTAGAGTAGAGAGCTGCAACAGTGCAGGTTCAGTAATTGCAATACTGTTATTACTGATAGTTACACTATTGGCATCGGTTATATCAACACGATAGATACCGGCAGTAAGATTATCGATAGTAACACCATTTGCGGTTACCTGACCTAACTGATTATTACTTGCGTCATACCATGTAATTGTGTATGGCAGAGTTCCGCCGGTAACATTAACATTTATCTGACCATTATCATCACCCTGACAAGGAATAATATTTCTGGTTGTAACAACCATCTGAAGTGCCCCACCAGGCTGATTTACGAAGATATCGGTTAATGAAACTGTACAACCGTTACCATCGGTAATATCAACATTATAGTTTCCTGCTATCAGATTTGTCTGACGATTTATATCATCAATTAGTCCGGCAATAGCATTTCCACTAAGATCAGTACCTGTCCAGACTATGGAGTAAGCACCGGCACCACCTGAAACGGCAATCTCAATCTCTCCATCATTTCCGCCAAATGTTGTAACATCAACAATATCGGTAACGGAAACAGCAAGAGCTTCAGCCGGTTGAGTTATTGTAATCACATCACTAACAATAAAACATTCGTTAGCATCGGTAACTGTTACTTTGTAATCACCTGCAATGAGGTTTGTCTGATCAGGAGAGTTTGTAAAAGAGCCCGGACCTGACCATTGGTAGTTATAGTATGGTGTTCCTGCAGGGTCAAAAACTGTACCACCTGAAACTGAGATGGAGATTGTTCCCGTAGCCTCACCTTTACAAAGAATATCTGTAATAGAATTAACAGTTATTGCCAAAGGAGCAGCAGGAGTTCTCACATCATAGGTTTGTGTTACTTCACAACCAATAACATTATCGGTAACAAGCACAGTGTACGAACCGGTAGAGAGACCTGTCTGATCTTTAACGCCGTCAACAATACCTGTTCCTGTTCCTATCCAGTGATAGAGATAATTTCCTGAACCACCTGAAATGGTCAGTGCAATCTCACCCGAATTATCTCCATAACAGAGAACATCCGTAACAGCACCCACTACGTTAATAACATTATCGCGAGCAACAAATATATCTTGCGTAATTGAACAACCATGTGTATCTGTAATTGTCACATTGTATGTTCCTTCAGTAAGTCCGGCCTGATTTTGAGCATCAGCAACAATGCCGCTACCATCAATAGTAGTCCACACATAAGTATATCCCGGCTGACCACCCTGAACATCAATTGTAATAGCGCCATCACCCTGTCCTTCGCACGTTTCCGGCACAACTGAGTAGGTAAGGTCTATTGCTGAAGTAAGGGTAACCGTTTTGGTTAAGAAACATGATGTATGTCCAATTGCAGCATCCCACACAGTAACTGTATAGTCACCAGAGATTAATCCTGTAGCATTAGTTGTGTTTTGGTCAGAAGGTTTAATTCCCGGTCCAGCCCAGGTGTAGGTATAAGTTCCTGAACCGCCTGTTACATTGTTAATCTGAATTGCTCCGTTAGTACCATCACATTGAGTGTCGGTAACTCTAAGGTCGAAGTTGATAGCAGTGGGTTCAATAACTGTGAAGTCAACAGTTGCAGAACAACTATTATCATCAGTAACCACAACGCTGTATGTTCCATTCGAAAGACCTGATTGATCTTTAGCAGTAGGTACAAGCCCGCTACCATTTCCTGACGACCAGCTGTAGGAGTAGTTACCTGTACCACCGGCAACAGTAAGCAGTATCTCGCCATCGGCATCGCCACTGCATGTTATGTGTTTAATCGCACCTGATAGAGCAATAGCATCAGGCTCTGAAATCACTATATCTTTAGAATAGAGACATTGACCACCGAAATCAGCTTCTGATAAGTCGGTAACTTCAATAGTATAGGTAGCAGCGTTCAGATTATCAATATCTTTAGTATTGGCATAAGCAACACCATTTCTGTACCATTGGTACGAGAATGCACCTACACCACCTGTAATATCTAATGCAATAGCTCCATTTACGGAACCGTTACAGCTTAAATATGTTACATTTTCAGTTATTGTCAACTCTTTAGGAACTACTATGCTCATAACCACTTCGCAGTTATTTTCATCCTTCACAGTAACAGTATACGTACCTCCCACAGTAAGACCTGTAAGGTTTTTGGAGTTATAGCTTGCATTTCCCGGGCCGATCCAGTAAAATTGGTAATTAGCAATATCTCCTGTTCCTCCGGCAAGATTATCAAGTTTGATGCCTCTTTGGTAAGGGTTACAGCTCTCGATATTCAGTGACAAGTCGAAAGTTATTGCAGTCGGCTCATTCACAAAGAAAGTCTCTGTTGCAGCACAACCATTACCATCAACAACATCAAGCTGGTAAGTACCACCGGCAATATCTACCTGATCCGCAACATTAGGGTTGGTAACACCCGGTCCCGTCCATGTGTAGTTTACAACCGGAGCAGCATCTGAAATACTGATATTTGTTACCGCACCATCACTACCTCCATTACACGTAACATCTTTCACAGAACCTGTGATTATAAGTGTATTATCATTATCGACAACAAAATCCTGATTAACGGTACATCCTCGCACATTATCAGTAATTGACAAGTTGTAAGTGCCTGCCGACAATCCGGCCTGATCAACACTACTATTATCCAATCCCTGTCCGTCAGTTGTAGTCCACAAATAAGTGTAATCTCCCGACGTACCATCAATAGCAATACCTGAGATAGCACCTGTATTTACACCAATACAGCTTGCATTTGTTACTGTTCCTGTTATTGAAATCAAATCAAGATCGAAATTAAGTACAAAGCCACAAGCCAAAGGTGTGGATGACAATTTATCTTGCACCTCAAACACGTATGATCCTTCGGGCAGATTAGTAAACGGCACACTGTAAGTAGCTCCGTTTGCAACAGAAATATTGCGTGTATAACTTGTTCCTCCCAGGCCACTCAGACGCAGAAAGTACTGATGATTGTTTGAACCATCAAGGATACCACCTGAAATATCGAAATTCAATATTCCCGTATTGTCATTAATACAGTCGATGTTATAGGCAACATTATTTACTACAAGAGGTAAAGGTTCAGTTATGATATATGTATCAGAGACTGTACAAAGATTAGCATCATTAACAGTAATATTATAAGTTCCTCCCACAAGCCCTGAAATAACAAACGGTCCGTTTCCTGTTCTTATATCGGAAGGATTACCATAATCCAGGGTATACGGTCTTACGCCTCCAATAACATCAATAGTCAATTCACCGGAATTATCACCACTACACGAAGAGATAGACTTGATTGTAGTATTCAATGCCAGTGCATTATTCTCTGCTACATTAATATCCGGAGAGAAAGCAGTACAACCATCCATAGCTGATGTAATCTCTGCATGATAAAGCCCTGCAGAGAGATTAATCATTGTAGGTGTAGCTGACATTTGATGCACTTGCCATGCACTTCCATCCCACTTATACCAATCATAAGTATATCCGTTTCCGGCAGGACGACCTGAAACCGCAATGGTAATCTCGCCGTCAGCTCCACCATTACAAGTAACATCTTCAACATCAACCACATTAACAACTAATTCGTTAGGCTCGAGCAGTACAGCAGAGAGACTTACCGGACAGCTATTGTCATCAAATACACTTATATTATAAGTACCCGGAGTATTTAATCCGTTTTGAACTTGTTCAGCAGCAACAGTACCTGCCTTGTAGAATCCTGACGGCCCGTTCCATACCATTTGGTATGAGGCAATATCACCGGCAGGAGGCCCTGAAAGGTTAACTGTAATAATTCCATCACCCTGATTGTAACAGGAGATGTCGCTAACTGTAGCTGTGGCAATGAATTCAACAGGTTGAGCAATAATAACAACTGTTTGTACCGTATTACCTATATTATCTGTAACATCAACAGTATAGGTCCCTGCTTCAAGAGAGGAAATTATCTCTACTGTATTTGCAGGATTAATAGTTCCGGAGACTGTTCCTCCCGTCTCAAGTGTACCACTCCAGTCAATTACGTATGGAGAGTTACCTGATGCAATGGCAATATCGATAGAGCCATCACTGCCACCAAAGCAGGTAACATCATTACCGGTTACCGAAGCAGTTAATGAAGTAGGCTCAGTAATAATAATATTTAATGCTATGGGACCGCACAAGTTAGCATCTACAACAGTAAATCCATAGCTGCCTGCTGTTAATCCAGTACGTACCAGATTGTGATTTGTATTATCGTCAGCCCAGGTTACAACATATGGAGCGCTGTTTCCTGAGATTGAAGTTATTGAGATTGTACCATCGTTACCACCTGTTACTGAAACATTAGTAGCGGTATACTGAACATCCCATGCAGCAGGCTCAGTTAAGGTGTAAGTATCTGTAGTCTGACAACCGTTAGCATCTGTAACAATTACGGTATAATCGTCAGCAATAAGATTTTGAGGATTATTTGTATTGCCTCCATCTGCAACAGGAACTGCAACACCCAGACTGTTTGTCCAGGAGTATGTATAGGCGGCAGTACCACCTGAAACGGATATTACCACTTCGCCATTACTGTCACTATTACAAACAACATTGGTTACTGTACTACTACTAATAATCAGAGCAGCGGCAGGTTCGGTAATATCAACTGAATATTCATCAGTTTTTTCGCAACCGGTTACAGCATCACGGATAGATACTTTATAATTTTGAGCGATTAAGCTTGTTAAAGTTGTTCCTGTGGCATACCAATTTGCACCATCAATAGAGAACTCAATCTGACGACCGGTAAGGGCTGCCGGTAATGTCACGGTTATTTCACCATCATTTCCACCAAAGCACGAGACGTTAGTTTGTACTACAATAACACTAAAGTCATCAGGTTGAGAGACAGTTGCGTTAACAACATTAATACTTTCACAACTAACGGCAGAAGCATCTTTCACACTAAACTGGAAAGTTTTATTTGTAGCACCTGCTGTTGAGAGTCCGCTAAAAGTATTTGATGCAACCCATGTTGTTCCCCCATCAATAGAGTAAGCATAATTACCGCTTCCTCCTGCCGCTGTAAGAACAACCACGCCATCTGCTTCACCGTTACACGAAACATCTGTAACAGAAGCTATTGTTAAAGTTACCGGTGTAGGTTCTGTTATTACAATAGGAGCTAAACCACTATTGATACAACCATGATCAACAGCATCCCGAACCCAAACATTGTAAGACCCTTGCGTAAGGCCGGCAAAAATAGGATTTGATATTTGCCATGTAGCACCTGCATCTATAGAATAATCATAAGTTCCTGAACCGCCTCCTGCAAGTACTTTCAGTTGTCCTGTTGCTCCGCCATTACAATCAACATTGATATGTGAAGCAACAACCTCGGTAAGAGTTAAAGCATTAGGTTCTGTAATAACAATAGGGTTGGTAATTTTCAGGCTACAACGAGTATAGTTAGCATCACGTACCCAAACATCGTAACTACCTGCAAACAATCCAGTGAATACCGGGCTGCTAAACCATGTAGTGTTATCAATAGAGTATTCGTAACTTAGTGAACCGCCACTTACGGTAACACCCAACTCCCCAATATTTCCCCCATTACACGTATTATCAACATGCTTGCTTAAGTCTTCAACAATAGTAAGAGCAGGAAGCAGAGAAGTTATGAACGGAACGGTTACAATACAACCATTGTTATCAGTAACAGTAACACTATGGTTCCCTGTCTCAATATCGTTTTCAATAATTCCGACACTGCCTGTTGACCATGCAACTGTATAGTTAGGCGTACCTCCTGTAATGCTAACCTCAGCACTACCTTCACAAATACCTGAACCGGTTGTACAACCACAACTTGCAACATCCTTTGTGTTAATTACCGTTACATTAAGTGCATTGTTAGGTTCATTGATTACGATTCCGGCAGTTACTGCAGAGCATCCAACAGAATCGATAACAGTTACCTGATAGGTGTCAGCAACAAGATTTGATGCCGTAGCAGAAGTAGCAACAACAACGTTACTACTATTTTTCCACTCATAATTATAATTAACTGTGCCTCCCGAAGCTACAACAGTAGCACTTCCATTATTACCTCCTGTGCACAACACATCAGTTGTAGTAACTACTAACGTTACGTCATTCACCTTAATGGTCACACTTCCGGTCATCATTACCGAGCAACCGGAAGTTGCATTAACAGCTTGAACTGTGTAAACACCGGGAGCTGTTTGATTTCCAAATGTGATTGCAGATCCTGAACCTGCAACAACATTTGCAGGAGTAAGAGGAAGCCCGTTCAATAGTAACTCATAATTTACCCCTACTTCTGAATCTGATAATCCTACAGGAAGGCCTACAAGGTTACAATAGTCTCCACCGCCTGATACAGTGAACAGGGTAGGATACTCAAGGATTCTAAATGTCTTGATTCTTGTTGAAACACAGCTATTAGGATTTGTATACTCGTAAGTTATAGGGTGATTGCCAACGGTAAGTCCACTTGGATCAAAAGTTGCAGTCCCATCAGTATTATCAGTTATTCCATCACCTGTAAATACTCCTGCTCCAACCGGGATAGTTGTATTAAAACTGGCAGTTAAAGTAATAGGAGAATCATCCTGACAGAACTCAAGCAAGTCATTAGCACCTCCAAAGTTCACTTCAGGAGTTTCAAAGATTGTTACTATTTTGTCTATACTGTTTTCACATCCCTGAGCCGGATCAACATAAGTCATTGTAACCGTATATGAACCTACACCAACTACGGGGTCGAATGTTGCTGATCCATTTCCTAAATCAGTAATTGGCGAAACACCAACAGTATTCGTTGTTGAGGAGAAAGTCCATACTCCACCAGGAGTGCCAAAATTACTTGCTAAAATAGTAAATGAAGCCTCATTATCACAGTAGTCAGGATCCAGATTATTAATATCGATGGTTGGTAAAGGAGTGACCGACATGTCATTCCTTGTATTTGCAGAATTACAACCATTTTGAGTAATAGTATAAGTAATATTATGAATACCAACACCTGCTATTGATGGGTTAAAAACAGATCCAGAAACGGCTGTTCCGGTAAAGTTACCACCTACAACTATTGGTGTAAGTATTACTGAAGTTTCAGAAACACAATATTGGGTAATCTCAACACCGCCTCCTGTTTTCTCATATTCAAAAGTTGCATCAGGTAAGGCATAAATTTCCACATCCCAAATACGTGAGTTTGTACACCCTGAACCATCTATATAGGAGTACTCAATTGTGTAAGGGCCGGCAGCAAGAACTGTAGGGTCAAAAAATACTAAACTACCTGGATTTGCAGGATCATCAAAACCTGACACCACAGCACCTGAGGTAACATTTGTTAAGGTAACTGCTCCATTTGGAGATTGATTTCCAATAATATTAAATCCTGCTTCATCTTTACAGTAAGTCGATTTCAAACCCGGAATATCCAGATTTGTTCCAATAATTATTGTTTGTGTTTGTGAACCTGAACAGCCATTTGCATCGGTATAGGTAAAAGTTATTGAATGAGTACCATTACCCGCAAGTGATGGATTAAATATTGCTGTCCCATCGTTACCACCGTCAATTAATCCGGGGTTTGGCCCTGTGAAAGTTCCCGAAACGACATCAACACCTGAAACCTGTCCTTGTAATGAATAATCGGTATTATCATCCTGACATGACCCTGCAGGCATGCCAGTGAAAGAGACTGTAGAGTTAAGGTCGAGGTGCAGGTCAACATCAATTTCATCATAAGCAGTACAGACATTGGGATCGGTATAAGTATAGCGGAATGTATAAGTTCCTGAGCCTACAGTAGCTGTTGCAATAGTAGGGTCGAACCAACCTGTACCATTACCATTATCGTCCCACCATGTTCCTTTATTTCCGGCATTGGTATAACCAATAACCTCGAATACTCCTGTTGCTGCTGTTGGGCTACCGGAAAAAGTTACTCTACCATCATTCGCACAATACTCCGTGCCAAGCCCAAATATAAATACATTTGGAACGCTGTTTACAACAATATCTTTCGTAATGCTGTTAACGCAACTTTTAGGATCCGAATATGTATAGGTAACTGCATTATTACCAATATTAGCAGCAGCAGGCGAAAAGATGTCAGATGCAGCTAATATACCTGTTCCGCTAAAACTACCACCGGCAGGAATACCTGTAAGTGTAACATCAGCCTCATTTTGGCAATATTCATAATCGTTTCCCGGAGGATTAAAATCTACAACCGGCAGAGGATTGACGGTTACTGTTACTGAGTTATTTTCAGAACAGCTATGTGTGGTTGTAGCAGTTACAGAATAGGTATGAGTTACAGCCGGAGCCACATTTATACTCTGACTATTTCCTAATCCATCACTCCATGAATATGTTCCTCCTACACCAGCTCCATAAGCAATAACAGTTATTGCACTGCCTTCGCAAACCTCAGGATTTGCAGGATTAAATGTAATTACCGGAGCAGGATCGATATAAACAGTTGCACTGCCTATGCCATTTTGAGGCAGACAACTTGCTGCATCAACAAGATTTGTAACAGAGTATGTAGTTGTGGCAGCAGGATTTACAGTTAGTGTATAGGAGGCTGTGTTATGCCCAATAATATGAATTGGAGGACTACCTTTATCATCTTCAATATCAAAATCAAAAGGAGGTGTACCCGTAAGGGTAATTATAATATTAAAAGTTCCCGGAACATTCGCACAACGTCTGTCCGGTATCTGAGTAGCTATAGTGGCCGTTGGAGCCAGGGCAGCTGTAATGACAATATCAAAATTCATTTTTAAATTACAACCTCCTGCATTGGAAGCCATAACGTAATATGTACCTTCTGTTACATTTTGCCAACCTAATGGACTATTATTTCCCAGTTTAACTCCTCCTTCAGGATTTCCATCTTTATAAAGCTGATAAGTTACACTATTATCATCGGAACCGGATAATGTTAAATCAACGCCACTCAAAGCTGCTGACGAACAATATGTAATTCGGTTTGCTGATAAATTATAAACAATCGGTTGTGGCTGAACTTCCAAGTGGTCTGATAAGGTTATGGAACATCCTGTATTAATTACAGTTGCAACTACCGTATAGATTCCCGAAGTATTTTGAACTCCAAAAGTTACAGAATTGCCATCACCATTTACCGTTGAACCGGTTGTTACCCCATCCTTAAACAATTCATATCGAACTCCATTCTCTGATGTTTGTAGTGCTACTTCGCCGTTTGGACATACCTGTCCTGTAGTTACAAATGAAACATCTACAGGTAGCCGATTCACTTCGGCCTGACTTCCCATTGAAACACTACAACCGTTGAGAACCCCGGTCATTGTGTATATACCTACCGAGTTTTGAAGACCAAAATTTCCATTATTTACTCGTGTACCCTGAGAAATTCCATCAAGAAACAGTTCATAAGTTACTCCCGATTCACCCCCGGCTCCATCTAATCCTATAGTAACACCAATATCCTCACAAGCAGTCCCCCCCGTTACATTAAATACTGTTGGAGCTTTGGCTATCTCTAAAGGATTAGGATTTGATGTCATGGTTATATCCGGACACACATTATTAGTGGCAATAACAGTATAAATACCGTCATGATTTTGAGAAGGAAAGGTTAAAGAATTACCATCACCAGCTAAAGAAACAACTGCAGCTCCATCCCTGTTCAATTTATAAGTTACTCCTGATTCCGAATCATCAAGGAGAACATTATAAGAATTACTTGAACAATAAGGTCCTGCCTGTAAAAAAGAAGCTGTATATACATTAGGTGTTGAGTAAACCTCTACCGATCCATTCATCTGTACATCACATGTACCATCAGTGGCATAAACCTCGTAAATACCTGTGACTGATTGATCTGCAAAATTTAATGCTCCTCCATTTCCTATTTGGGTATCAACAACCGTAGTTCCATTTCGTCTCAATTCGTAAGTGACACCATTGTCACTATTATCAATCGAGATTGTAGTTTTTGTTCCTTCACAAACATCAGAACCTGAAACAGTTGCAACTGTTGGATTAAATACAGTATATGAAACAGTGGATGACGGAACACCAGAAGTGGCAATACAATTATCATTATCCATAACATATATTATCCGATAATCAGTGCTTTCTGATATCGGATTCATTGTAGAATTTTGAGATGAAGATGTCAATGTTTCATCGTTAGTAGTGGTTCCGGTACCATCAACAGTTTCAAATCTGACAGTATAGTTAGCTACTCCTCCATTTAAATTAACATTTAAAACAGGTGATTTAGGTAAGGCGTCAGTCGATGCGCATAAATAGGTATTTGGAGGTGTTACTGCCGACAATGAATTTAATGACGGTGGAGTATTAGTCCCTACAGATAAAAGTATTGTATATGTTTTGTCTGAATGCCACCTTAAGGTATAATCATTTCCTCCATTATGATCAAATCCTGTAACAATAGCATTTTCATTATCAGGCGTGAATGTCAATCCGTCTTTTCCTATCCAAGAACCACCGGTTTGAACAGCGATATTATTTCCTCCTCCATCAACTGCTCCTGCTAAAATATCACTGGCCAACAAAGCTCCGCCATCACAAGGATGTGTGTATGAGTATGTCTGTGAAAAACTAACAACAGAAATAAACAGAAACAACAAAAGGAATCCCGCAGATTTCCCTTTGCCTATAACATGATTTGCAAATAACTTAAAAAGAGTACTCATATGTTCCAATCCGTGAGGTTTAAAATAGCTATTTTCATACCCGCTTTTGCGCATTTAAGCAAGCTTTAGGTATTTGTACGCAGGAGAAGAGAATAAGTTCTATATTTTTTAAAAAAAATATCACCATCTAAAATAATTGTAATCGCAACGTTTAAAGGTGCTGCGTACGCTTCAAAATTTCGGGAAGTACGTAAACAACTAAGACATTTCATATTCGAAATATAGGGGAAAATGGGAAGTCGTAGGAGAAACGAGACAACAATCTGGGGAGACCGGACGTAGTCACCTTCAAATCAGCACCCTGTATGCATTACCGGGCAACGCTTTAACCAATCCTGCGAACTCCAAATTAAGTAATAGTGCATTTACCTGACTAACGGGCAACTTACTCTTGAGACTAATGGCACTAACAGTCAACTCTTTCTCCTCAGTCAACATACTGTAGATAAGTTTCTCTTCATCGGAATTAAACTCCACAAAAAGTTTTCGTTGCGTATCGCCATCTTCTCTTTTACTCTCCCACCCAAGTGAGTACTCCAAATCATCGATATTCTCTATTAATGCGGCAATATTCTTTTTTATGAGATAGTTACACCCTTTCGATAACTCCTCCTGAGGGTTTCCCGGAAAGGCCAACACATCGCGATTGTATGATGAAGCGATACGAGCAGTAATCAGCGCACCTCCCTTAATGCCTGATTCTACAACTACCACAGCATCACTAAATCCGGCAACAATTCGGTTTCGCTGCACAAAGTTATGTCTGTCGGGATTAGTACCACTTAAGAACTCTGTAACTACAGCCCCACCATTATCAATCATCTCTTTTGCTACATTACGATGAATGTAAGGATATATTCTGTCAAGGCCGTGAGCCACAACCGAGATGGTATCCAGGCCATATTTCAATGCAGCTTTATGTGCACAGATGTCAATACCGTATGCCAGACCACTTACAATAAGAACATCGGGGTATCGATCTGCCAAATCCTTTACAAGTTGTTCACACATTATCTTACCCGTATCAGTAGCACGCCGGGTTCCAACGATAGCAAGAACAGGCCTCATCTCAAATGTAGTTTCACCCTTAACATAAAGCATTAACGGAGCATCCTCGCAATAAGATAACTTACGAGGGTATTTGTCGAAAGTAAAAAAGAGTGGCGTTATATTGTGTTTCTCAATAAATCCAATCTCTTCATCTGCCCGGCTTAAAACACTGGCACTTTTAATTGTTGATGCCAGTACTGTACCAATACCCGGGATTGTAGCAAGAATACGTTTGCTCTCTGTAAAAACCGCCTCCACCCCACCAGTATAGGCAATAAGGTTACGAGCCAAAACCGGCCCGACACCTTTTATCAAACTAATACCTATCTGATATTTCAAAACATCATTCACTGTATTGCCCCTCATAACCTCCCTCAAAGGGAGTGATAAAATAGCTTACAATAAATCCTTTTAGATAAATAATACTTCCCATCACGGATAGTTTTTGCTGAAACTCTTACATCCCAAACAGTTTGAATCCTACTGACACAGTAAGCATATTGTAAAACATACCAACAGAGTTCCGATTAGCCATATTACTAAGCGACCATTCATATCTTGCATCTACTGTCATTCTCCAAAATTCAACTCCTCCACCCACTAAGAATGTCCAGTTAGAATTTTGGAATTCAAAATTTGCTTCAGGATCAGTATTTCCATCAAGGTTGAATGCGACAACAGATCCGCCTATAGCATACACATTGGCAACATCAAAATCAAGTAGTCTGAGATGTAATAACAGAGGTAACTCCAATGATTGAACGTTTGATACAAAACTACTATCCTGAATAGGGGTATCCCTACTTACTCTACTAAAATTCATCTTCCCCTTTTTCTTAGCATAATAGAGCTCAGGCTGAACAGACAAACCTCTAAACACTCGTATTCTGGTATAGACACCTGCAAGATACCCACTGGAAGCATTAGGGTCTATCTTAAACAACCGTTGATCATAGTTTTCAAGATTAAATTTTGTTGAGGCATAACCTGCCTTAACTCCCACGGAAAACCTGTCTTGCGCAAAGGATTTGAATGAAAACAGAGAGATAAATAACAGTAAAATTAACTTCTTCATATTTATAAATTTTTGATTTCTTCTAATTAATAACATTCGCTAAAGTAAGAAATTGTACACAAACAATCATTAAATTAGATACTAATTTTACTTTCTTGCAATTATATAATACAAAAATAAGGAGTCATCTGTTATAGAACAAACAGTGTAAAAATATTGAATTATTCATTCATTATTTTTACCTTTGTGAAATCTTATTGATTGACACTCTGTCAGTCAATATTTGTTGGGTTAGGTTTGAAGGGAAGAGAGGGGTCTCTTCCCTTTTTTTATTGTCAGCTTGATCTTCACCTCTTCTTCTATTGCAACTCCGTTACTGTAAGCCGGTTTCCAGGCAGGTTTCTCTTTAAATATACGCTCTATTTCATTGTTATATATTTCATCCGAAGTTCTCAAAATCTCAACGTTATTGACATTTCCCTCTGCTGAAACAGTTAATTTAACCATTACTTTAAATCTTTTACCATTAAGTAATTTCCTGATTTGTGATTTGATCGTCTCCTTATACTTTTCAATCCCCATTTGAGGCATTGCCTTTCTATCCTCAATTTTAACCGGAGCAGAAACGTAGACCTCATCAGCATCCTCAACAGAGACTTTGAAAGCAGAACGAGCTGATGCCTTTGACATGGACTTTTCCCTCCTAACCTCTTCGACAGTTTCTCTGTCCGAAAATTCTAACTCTTCATCTAATTCAATATCGTCATCAACAATATGAAGCACAACTGATTTCTCTGCAATATTCGCATCAACACTGCCGGTAACTACCTCCTGTTGCACAGGCTCTGCTTTTACAAAAACCCTCTTCTCCTGTACTGCTTCCCTCTCTTCAACTACAGGTTCACGTTTTTTCTTGTCGCCATACAGATACATCTTTTCTACTTCCAAAATTGGCTCACTTTTGTTTTGAGCCAGTTTATTTGTATCCTGAGGAATCAAAAGAAACAGAAGAGACGAAACTCCTGCCATAAACAAAATAGTTGCAGCAATAGCAACCCATCTGTTAATCCCCTTCTTACCGGCATAAACGCTCAACCTTTCCTGAAGCCCTTTCATGTCTGTCAGATACTCATCTTCATTCATCCCCTCTAACCCACTAAGGGCATCTGACAAAAACATATCAGACTGCTCCTCTCGCTCTAACACATTCCTTTCCCTCTTCGGCATATTGCCAAACAGGTAATCATAAATACGACTACTCCAGGAATCATTAATATGTCGACTATCTTTTTTCATTACTACTCTCAATACATATCTTTAAATTTCGCTTTCCATTTTGGATAAAACTCTTCACTTTTTTTATTTCAAGATTTAACTCTCCGGCAATCTCTTTATAGCACCTACTTTCAAAATAAAACAGTTCAATACATTGTTTCTGCTCCATCTTGAGGCGATTAATACAATCTTTAAGTGCCTCACTTAAATTTGCACCCGGTTCATCAAAAGGATGCATAACTCTCTCCGATTCCATAAAAAAAGAGATTTCATTTTGATGCTTTTTTTCATATCGGGCATCAACTTTCATACTCCGCAAAGTCATCAGACAATGGTTTTTTGCAACAACATAAAGCCACGGCCTGAAATTGTCAACCTCTTTTACCTGCAAGTCAACAATTAGTTTTTCAAAAACATCCATCACTGCATCCTGTGCTCTATCTCTATCTTTCAGATATTTCAAACAAACACCATACACAAGAACCATGTACCGTTTATACAAAACGCCAAGCACATCAATATCACCACTCTCCCGGTAGTAATTAACTAGCGATATATCATCTTTCGTTTCCAATTTTCCCGTCAATCGGAACTTCATAAAATTATGCTTCTTGATATGCTTCTCTGTTTTGATTTTGAAGATAATAAAAAAAAACAAAAATATTTTATGGAATATCAATTATCGGCGCATCCTCTTTGTAAAGCAGTCTAATTATTGTCTTTTTCAAATCGGCATAACTGCTTAGAATAAAAAAATTATTAATCTTAAAAAGTAGAAAAATGAAACATTTAACATTTCTATCCGTGTTTTTAACAATCACAATTCAACTGTTTGCATTTCAATCATCGCAAACTATTTTCGGAGTAGTAATTGACGAACAAAACAAATCGTTAAGCGGAGTAATTATTATTGAAAAAGGTACTAATAATAGAGTATCAACATCTTATGATGGCAAGTACAGCATTACCACCACCACTAATAATGCTGTCCTGATATTCAGATATCCCGGTTTAGAAACAAAAGAGATTAAAGTAGATACAAAACATGAAATAAACGTAACACTAAATAGAGATATCATTATTGATGAGGAATCAGTAGAGTACGAAACATTGGAGGTAACTGAATGTGATGCTGTAATCGGCTACTCAAAAAGAGTAAGAAAAGTGAAACTCTCAGGAGCACGAGCCTGTTATCCCATCTATCCTAACTGCTTCAATCCGGTTTCTGACTATAACACCGAAGGTTACTCTACCATTCACGACAACGGATACAAAAGCACAACAGACCAGCCTCTGTCAACCTTTTCGGCAGACGTTGACAGGGCATCCTACTCAAACATTCGGCGATTTTTAAACCGGGGAGAGATACCTCCGAAGGATGCTGTAAGAGTAGAGGAGATGATAAATTATTTTAATTACGATTATGCCGAGCCAAAAGATAACAAACCATTCTCAACATCAACAGAACTTGCAGAATGCCCTTGGAATAGCCAACATCTACTACTTAAAATTGGCATTCAAGGAAAAAAAATAGAAAGAGAGAATCTGCCTCCCACCAATCTGGTATTTCTGATTGATGTTTCCGGTTCAATGAATTCAGCAAACAAGCTACCATTGCTAAAATCTTCATTTAGACTACTTGTGAATCAGTTACGAGCTGATGATTATGTTTCAATTGTTGTTTATGCCGGAGCAGCGGGGTTAGTACTTGAACCTACTTCAGGTAGCAAAAAGGATATAATACTTGATGCTCTTGATAAATTGAATGCAGGTGGTTCTACCGCAGGTGGAGAGGGACTAATGCTGGCATACAAAACAGCTGAGAAGAGTTTTATTAAAAACGGGAATAACAGAATAATACTGGCAACCGACGGGGATTTCAACATTGGTCATAGCTCCAACGCTTCGATGGAGAGGTTAATTGAAGAGCAAAGAAACAGAGGGATATTCATTTCGGTTCTCGGATTTGGAATGGGAAACTACAAAGATGACAAGATGGAGATTATTGCCGATAAAGGTAACGGTAACTATGCCTACATTGACAATCTGTTAGAAGCACAAAAAACTTTAGTCAGCGAATTTGGTGGTACACTTTTCACCATCGCAAAAGATGTGAAATTCCAAATTGAATTCAATCCACGGAAGGTTGCAGGTTACAGATTGATTGGATATGAAAATAGACTTCTCAACAACGAAGACTTTAATGATGACAAAAAAGATGCCGGCGAAATTGGTGCAGGACATACTGTAACTGCTCTTTATGAAATAGTTCCTACCGGAACACCTGATTCTGACAAGTGGATAAAGTCTATAGATAAATTAAAATATCAGGAAAAATCAGAGACAACTTCAATACAGTACAATAAGGAGTGGATGACTTTGAAGATTCGCTACAAATTGCCTGATGGTGATAGGAGCAAACTAATTACACAAGCTATAATCGGCAAACCAAAAACGATTGGGAATGCATCGGATAATTTCAGATTTGCCTCGTCAGTAGCCGCCTTTGGAATGCTACTGCGTAAATCAGAATACCTCAATTCATTTACCTATGATGATGCTGAAGAGATGGCTAAGAACTCCAGAGGTATTGATAATTCAGGCTTCAAGGCCGAAATGATAAGACTGTTAAAAACGGCAAAGGCACTAAACAAAACAAAATCATAAGCTCATTGTTAATAAAACAGGCCAAAAATCTTGTATTTTTAAAGCATTGAGAGTGCTATTGTAAATAAGCCTTTACTTTTTTGCCTGTCACGTGTTTACTTGTTTTTCAGCAAACCCTAATTGGAGTACAATACCAAATCGCAGATTAGGTTATAATACCAAATTAACCTTATAGTGCCGTATTGAATCTGTTCTTTTGCACAATCTTTTCGTTAAAATATTCTATTAGATACTTTAAAAGTGCAAGATTTTTGGCCTGTATATTTAAAATGTCTTGCATTTATTCATTCTTTGATTAGTGTTTTTTAACAGCTCATCTGCACGCCATATTTGTACCTTATTCAGTTTGAAGTATTTATATAAATTGCACTTCACATAGTCCAAATCCAGGCACATTTGAGCTTTTCAGCAAACCCTATTTAAACACAAAAAACTGAGGTCTGCCATAAATACGAAAGGCTTTCACAACACCGGGCTGAGTTATATTACGATGCCTCAACCTAATTCCTTTAACCGTCATTATCTCACCTAAATCAATTATAACAACATGTGGATGTCCAGGTTGTTTCGATTGACTCTCGGTATGCCAGTATGAACTCAAATTACCATCGATCAGATTATCAGCATACCCTTCGTTACCAACCTTCTCTTCAGAACTTGCATAGACAACTTTCCATGTATCTTTCGGTATCTTCTTTCCATTACCATCAATCAAATCAAGCTCTGAGAGACAGGAGGAATTATCGCCATAGGAGCTTAATGTTTCTAATGCCAGATGACGAAGAGTCCTTGGTCTATCGAATGTGAATGTTTGCCATCCCCCATTCTTCTCCATTGAGCCTTCAAAAATAGTATCCCCTTTATCCAGAACTGGAGCCTTACTGTTATCACGCTTTGGCCGTTCCTTTGCATTAATATCTTTACCTAAAACATCGAGTATAGGCTTAGTCAATCCCTTAAGAGTGCGCACGCCTGTATCTTCCAAGGTAAAAACGACAAGTTCATTCTCTCCCTTTTTTAACCACGGGCCGGGAAGATAGAGTGTTTGTTGAGGCCCTATATTCCAGAACTTTCCCAATGAGTGACCGTTAATCCATGCTGCACCTTTGCCCCATTTAGTAAAATCGAGAAAGGTATCTCCCGATTTATCAAGATTAAATTTAACTCTGTGAAAAGCCGGAACACCTTTTATGGCATCTGAAAATTTAAATCCATCCACATCTGCTTTATAGAGAGGTAGTGGAGTTGTTTTCCATCCTGTTATCTCATCTCCGTTAATAGTTACCTTCTCGGTTATTCCTTTAT
>Ga0256831_1000298_pt1 | contig 26251 bp, 22 predicted proteins | sample 132544metaG_FD_189087 | JGI IMG/M metagenome (GOLD analysis project Ga0256831, IMG submission 189087) | Hydrothermal vent microbial communities from Lau Basin, Pacific Ocean - 132-544 | ecosystem: Environmental > Aquatic > Marine > Hydrothermal vents | place: Pacific Ocean: Lau Basin | collected... | reverse complement strand
CCCAATACAGGTAATCAGTTTGTTAATTGTATAATAACTAATGTTACTAATTTTTTAACAGGTAATAATAATTCAACTTTCACCTATCAATATTGCGATTTTTACAATAATGGCTTCACAACACTAACAGGTAGCGGTAATATTTCTGCTAATCCTCTTTTTGTAAACCAATCTACTGCTGATTATCATTTACAGCCTAACAGTCCTTGCATAGATACAGGAACTTTGTTAAATGCACCTGCCACAGATTTTGAAGGAATAATCAGACCACAAGGAGCCGGTTTTGATATGGGAGCTTATGAATATTCCAATGAGCAGGGAATAAATGGACAAGTACAAACAAACATATCAGTTTACCCAAATCCTACTAACGATAAAATATATTTACCTGAACAATACAATAGTGCAACTTATAAAATTTATACTATTTTTGGTCAATTGGTTAACAATGGTATAATCAAAGAACAAGAAATTAGGTTATCACGATTGACGGCAGGAATTTATATTTTAAAAATTATTGATACTAAAACAAATAAAGAATTACAAACTCAGATAATTAAGCAATACTAAGGCCAAGGAAAAATATAGTATATTTTGTTAGAAATACTAACAATCAACATAATAGTAATAAATAAACGAAGTGCAAAACTGAAATTTTTTGAATTTCAAAACGCCCAAGGCCTCACTTACTAATCGTTAACAATGACACCAACACTTATAATAATAGGACTATTATTTTTACTGGCAGGGATTATCGGATGTGTTATCCCTGGTATTCCTGGGCCTCCATTAGCCTATTTGTCATTAGTATTTATTCAATTTGCCGATAAGAGTACATTTACCCTATCGTTCCTTCTTCTATGGGCAATAATTGTTATTGGGGTTACTCTCCTTGATTATTTTGTACCTGCTTGGGGTACCAAAAAATTTGGAGGGAGCAAGTATGGAATGTGGGGCAGTATCATTGGGTTAATAACAGGACTATTTATGGGACCGTGGGGAATAATCATAGGCCCATTTCTAGGAGCCTACTTGGGAGAACTTATTGGAGGCATGAATAATACGTCAGCATTAAAGGCCGGCTTCGGTTCATTTATTGGTTTTGCTGCCGGTACACTTATGAAACTCACCGTGAGTCTAATAATTGCTTATTACTTTTTTACAAGAAGCTGGGAATTAATATCATTTTAATTTTTTAGACAATACTGTATAAAAAAACCACCAAAACAAAATAATGAATTGGTGGCACACTATAATACTCTATTTAACCTACTTAAGTTAACTTAACTTTTCCTTTACTAATTTTGAGACCTGGCTATTATCGGCTTTACCGGCCAATTGTTTTGCTGCCATTCCCATAACCTTACCCATATCTTTCATACTGGAGGCTCCCGTTTTACTGATAATGTCATCCACTATTTTAGAAATATCTTCTTCACTCATCTGGGCAGGTAAATATTTCTCAATAATACCGGCCTGATACATTTCCTCATCGTATTGTTCTTCACGATTCTGCTCTTTGTAGATACGTGCCGACTCTTTACGTTGCTTAATCAGTTTTTGTAAGGTTTTAAGTTCTAGCTCCTTTGGTATCTCTGCAAAACTAGTATCCTTGCCGGTTTTAATTAGTAGCAAAGCAGATTTAATTGCTCTAAGCGCTTCTAATTTGCGCTTATCTTTAGCAATCATTGCCGCTTTGATATCTGAATTTATGGTTATTTCTAAGCTCATTATTAATCTACGTTATCGTGTAAAAATGAATTATTTGATTTAACATCTCCCGTTTCGGCATCCAGCGTATAACGGCTGATATTCTCCTCTTTACTTGATGGAGTATCCGACAAAGCAACGCCTCTACGAATATAAGCAGGAGTATTCTCCAATTCGGCTAGGTCCTCACTTGTTGAGAAACGCTGACTTAAATTACGCAATTTAGAAATCCGCTCATTGGCTTTGGCTTGGAACTCCTCATTGATTTCAGGAGCTGCTTCTTCCATCTTTTTACGGCTTAAATCATGGGCATTTTTACTTACTATTTCAGGTTCATCGCCGTCGAGGGTATAAATGGTAATATTCTCAACCTCAGCAGAATGAGCCGTCTCATGATATTCAGGTTTTGAAGGGCTAACATTCGCAATAGGCTCAGCAGGCTTTGGCTCTCTGGTAATCAATCGCATGCCATCATCCTCAACTTCATTCTTAGGTTGATTTTTTTCAATATTAATTTCATCATCCAAATTATGAACCACTTTCTTTGGTTCTCTTGCGGCTTCCGTTTTAGCGGAATTCTCTACTTGGCTATTTCTTGCAAAACCGGTAGCAACAACTGTTACTCTAATACCTTCATCCAAGGATTCTTCATTACCATTACCCCAAATAATTTCAGCAGTAAGGCCGGCTTCATCTTGGATGTAATCAGTAATAGTAGCCACTTCATCCATCTCCATTTCCTTAGATCCTGAAGCCATAAACAATAGAATATCAGAAGCTCCATGGATATTATTATCATTCAATAATGGAGAGGCAAGAGCCAATTCTACTGCTTTGAGTGCTCTGTCTTCACCGGAAGCGATACCGGTACCCATAATAGCTACACCAGAATCACGCATTACTGTTTTAACATCCTCAATATCAACATTTACATAACCTGTAACCGTAATTATTTCAGCAATACCACGCGCCGCATCCGTTAAGATATCATCAGCTTTACCAAAAGCATCGGTAAGGGTAAGATTACCATGTAAATCACGTAATTTATCATTGGAAATTATCAGTAAAGTATCCACCTGTTGACGTAGTTCTTCAAGACCGGCTTCTGCTTGCATTCTTCTTTTGCGTCCTTCAAATTTAAAGGGAATAGTAACAATACCAACAGTAAGTATGCCCATTTCTTTAGCAACAGAAGCAATAATTGGAGCGGCACCTGTACCTGTTCCACCACCCATTCCGGCAGTGATAAAAAGCATTTCGGTATTAGTACCCAATATATCTTTTAGCTCATCAATATTCTCGATGGCAGCATTTTTTCCTACTTCAGGAATAGCGCCGGCACCTCTTCCTCCAGTGAGGCTTGCTCCCAACTGAATTTTATTGGGGATGGAGCTACTGTCGAGAGCCTGAGCGTCGGTATTGCATATTACAAAGTCAACACCACGAATTCCTTGTTTATACATGTGGTTCACTGCGTTTGAACCTCCACCTCCAACTCCCACAACTTTTATCATGGAAGACATTTCTTTAGGGGCATCAAATTCTATCATAAGTCTATTATTTTGTTCGGTTAAATTTAGAGCTATTACTCGTGTGCACTTCCTATAAATACAGTATTTTTCAACGAAAGTTTGTTAATTATTATTGGGGTATATTAAGCCAATAAATAAGGACTTTGCTATAAAGAAGAATACTTGTTTTATATAAATATCTCTAAAGGGTAATAAAAAAATTATTATTTACTAACTAGCTGATAGTTAGTCCATATCATCTTCAAAAAACTGTTTTCCTTTCTTAAATATGCTATCAAAGAAGCCTCCCTTTTCCTTACTGGTATGGTTTCTAACTTCGGCATTTATCTTTCTGGCATTCTCAGCTCCCTGAAGTCCTTTTATAACAAGGCCTATCCCCGTAGCATACTGAGGACTGCTTAATTCTTCCGGAACATTGTTGGCAAGATGTTCGTTTGGATAACCGATACGAGTATCCATACCCGTAAGAAATTCAAATATCTGGGCAATATGTTTTAACTGAGCTCCACCACCGGTAAGCACAATACCTCCAATAAGTTTTTTCTCATAACCCGAATTCTTAATCTCATAGAAAGCATGTTCCACAATTTCTTCAATTCTAGCTTGGATAATATTAGCCAGATTTTTAAGGGTAATTTCTTTTGGCGGACGACCTCTTAAACCGGGAATAGAAACAATCTCTTCTTCCCTGTTTTCACTTGCCAAGGCAGAGCCAAATTTTACTTTTAAGGCTTCAGCCTGATTTTTAATAATACTACAGCCCTCTTTAATATCTTCTGTAATAATATTTCCTCCCAAAGGAATTACTGCGGTATGGCGTATTATTCCATCTTGGAAAATAGCAATATCGGTAGTACCGCCACCAATATCGACCAAAGCAATACCCGCTTCTTTTTCCTCCTCAGTTAAGACTGCTTCGGCAGAAGCCAGTGGCTCTAATATTAGATCTTCCACATTCATTCCTGATTTAACAACACACTTATTGATATTTTTAGCCGCTGTAATCTGTCCTGTAATAATATGGAAGTTTGCCTCAAGACTAATACCCGACATACCAATAGGATCCTTAATACCTTGCTCTTTATCCACAATATATTCCTGTGGAATAACATGGATAATTTCTTCACCGGGCTGCATTACCAACTTATGCATATCCTCTATTAGCGTATCAATATCGTTCTGATCAACTTCATTCTCCAGGGTATTTCGTACCAAACTCCCTCTGTGCTGATGACTCTTAATATGCTGACCTGCTATACCAACATAAACATGATCAATATTAACAGTGCTTTTTAAGGAAGCTTCGTCCACTGCTTTACGAATACTTTGTACTGTTTTTTCAATATTAGCAACCACTCCCCTGCTTACGCCTATGGAGGGAGACTTGCCATATCCGAGTATCTCTATCTTCCCATACTCATTCTTCCTGCCCACAATACAGGCAATCTTTGTCGTACCTATATCCAGCCCGACGATGATATCAGATGTTTTCATAACTCTAATTTTTAGTGCACACGATTTGATTCTTATATTTCAAATTAATAACTCTATAATTGTTCCACCGATGATGGCCTAAGCCTTCGGTGTAGAAAAGTTTTAGTTTGGTAAATTTAGCATCAATATTTTTTGCTTTTCCAAACTTAATGATATGATTACTTACCAAGGGCACCAAGGTAAATTCTCCATTTATATCCACATTCATTTGAACGATCTGATGACGCAACATATTATCATTATTAATATATTTAGCCATATTATATATTTCCTTTAGAATACTATTATTTACAATACTATCCATTTTACTTCCACTATAATGCTTAGAATAGAAGCCAATATTACCAATAAAACCGTTACAAATAAGCACATGCGCAGGAAAAAATGACCTAATGGGAAGAATATGAGCCTCATCATCGAGGTAAAACTGATCCCCTAAAGCATCAATTATTCTTACAATAGCTTTCCGTTGCTTTATTCTCATTTGTACTTGACCATCAATAGTTTCGTACAGATTAGCGTTTTTCACATAAGGAATATCTAAAAGATCATTTTCTATTTGTTCCAAATCAATATCCTTTATTTTACGCCCTTTTATACTATCATATCTATGGCGTACAAAAGTATTAATATCTTCGTAAGTAAGAAAACGATTTGATTCACCATTTTCAGAATAATTTATTTCCACTTTCAATGCCTTCACAGGAGTATTATTATAATGATTTTTAGCCAAAAAAGCTACCACCAATATCACGACAACAAGGCTCACCCACAATACTATGTTAACTATTTTACGCATTTAACAGACTCTGTTTTACATTATATACTTCCCTGTCAATATCTCCTGCTCCCATCATTAAAATCACTTCCGGCGAATGCGTAACAACAAATGTCGCAAGTTCGTCTTTTGAGAGGAGGTATTTCTCTTTCAATTTAATCTTATCCAGCAATACTGCTGAGTTCACCCCTTCAATGGGTAATTCACGCGCAGGATATATATCAAGCAATACCAACACATCTAACTGAGCCAATTCTTCGGCAAATTCTTCGGCAAAATCGCGAGTACGTGAATATAGATGAGGCTGAAATATCCCCATCAATCTCTTGGCGGGATACATCTGCCGAGCTGCAGCTATGGATGCTCTAATTTCCGTAGGATGATGAGCATAATCATCAATAAGTACCAAATTAGGGCTGTCGATAATCCGTTCAAACCGGCGTTTCACCCCCTTATAGGATGCTACAGCCCCTTGCAATTGGGCTAAATCTACATTGACTGACAAACAAGCTCCAATGGCCGCAGTAGCATTGAGCAAGTTGTGATGCCCAGGCATATTAAGTTGATATTTACCTACATATTGTTTTTGCTCTATAAACTCAAACTCTTGATAAGCTTGTACCAATTGAGCATTAGTATAATGAAAATTGCTACTCGCCTTTTCTCCATAAGATAACACATCAATATTCGAATTATCAGGCAATTCCAAGTCTTCAAAAAGAATGAGCTTACCATCCGGCTTTATTTGATGAGCAAAATCGTTAAACGTATTTCTAAGAGCCTCTTTATTATCATAAATATCGAGATGATCGGCATCCATCGACGAGATAATGGCTATATCGGGATGCAGATGAAGAAAAGAGCGATCAAATTCATCCGCTTCTACCACCATTATTTCAGCTTCAGCATGCAAAATCAAATTAGAATTATAATTACTACTAATTCCACCAATAAAGGCATTTACCTTAATACCGGAAGCATGTAAAAAATGGGCTATCATACTAGTAATAGTGGTTTTACCATGTGTGCCTGCGATGGCAATAGTAAAATAGTTTTTGCTAATTTCGCCCAATACTTCGGCCCTTTTTATCATTGGAATATCCGAATTTATAAAAGCCATATATTCGCCCAAATCCGAAGGAATAGCCGGAGTATAAACAACAGTATCTACTTGATTAACAGCTTTATCACCAAGGTCATTATAGTGAATATCAATACCTTCAGTTGCCATCATTCGGGTAAGAGGAGTCTCCGTTTTATCATAACCTGATACATGAACACCTTTGGAATTAAAATACCTTGCTAAGGCACTCATTCCAATACCTCCAATACCCAAAAAATAAATATGTTGTCTATTATTAACCATTAGCATTATACTTTTAGAAGCGAATTGGCTACGCTAACAATAGCAGTGGTAGCCTCTTGAATACCTAGAGAGGCAATATTTCTTATTAGCGTTTCTCTATCGTGATTATTCGTTGCCAGACGAATTATTTCGGGCATAAGTTTTTCTTTCTGCTCAGCATCTTTTACCAATACAGCTGCATGATTGGTTTGTAATGCCAAGGCATTTTTGGTTTGATGATCTTCGGCCACAAAAGGCGAAGGAACAAGGATTACCGGTTTTTTCACCACACAAAGCTCTGAAATAGCAATGGCACCGGCACGCGACACTACAATATCGGCAGCGGCATAGGCAATATCCATTTTATTAATAAATGCAGTAGTAACAATACCGCTATCCTTGGGCATAGCATCAACAGCTCGTTGCGCTTGCGCTTGGTAGTTTTTACCCGTTTGCCAAATAAGTTGAATATTGTAAGCATGAAAATCTTTTAGATGCGCTTCAATACTTTCGTTAATAGTACGGGCACCTAAACTTCCTCCTACCACAAGCACAACTATTTTGGAGGCTTCCAAACCGAAAAAATCAAGTGCTTTATCTCTTTTGCCTTCTATCTGAACCACTTCCTTACGAACAGGGTTTCCTGTAAAGAATATCTTCTCTTTGGGGAAATATTTATCCATATTATCGTAAGCAACACATATTTTATCCACTTTTTTCGAAAGGATAATATTAGTAATTCCCGGATAGGAATTTTGTTCTTGAATAAGGGTAGGGAAACCCATTTTAGCCGCTTGATGTAAAGTAGGTCCGCTGGCGAAACCACCCACACCGATAACCAAATCAGGATTAAATTTTTTAATAATACTTCTTGCTTTCCTCAAACTCGATATTACTTTAAAGGGGAAGCTTAAATTTTGAATACTTAATCTTCTTTGAAAGCCACTTATCCATAGCCCTTCAATGGGAAAACCTGCCGCAGGGACTTTCTCCATTTCCATTTTGCCTTTGGCGCCAACAAACAGTATATCACAATGAGGATAAGCCTCTTTAAGGGCATTTGCTATGGCAATGGCAGGGAAAATATGTCCTCCACTTCCTCCTCCACTAATAATAAATTTTTTATTCTGTATCATTTGAAGTAGTATTTGAAGTTTCTACTAATTGAGTCTCCCGGCTCACACTAAGTACAATACCTATGGCAAAGCTGGTAAACCAGAAAGAGGTTCCACCCATGCTCAACAAAGGCAAAGGCTGTCCCGTTACCGGCAATAAATTAACCGCTACTGCCATATTGATAAACGCCTGAAACACAAGACTAAACATCAGCCCTAAGGAGAGGAATGCGCCATAGGTACCGGGACTACGTAGGGCAATTTGTACCGCACGATACAATAATATTAAATATAAAATTATCACTACAACGCCTCCTACAAAACCATATTCTTCAATAATAATAGCATAAATAAAATCGGAATAAGGATGAGGTAAGAAATTACGCTGCATACTATTGCCGGGCATTTTACCAAAGATTCCTCCCGTTGCAATGGCAATTTTAGATTGCTCGGCCTGGTAATTACCCCCAGAATCTTTATTCATAAAATTCTCAATGCGAGATTCCCACGTTCCTAAACGAGGTAATAATTTAGGATAATACTGGGCCACCATTAGCAATAATACTACTATTGCCAATCCTGTACCTACCATTATAAATATATATTTCAAATTAATACGACCAATAAATAGCAAGATAAGGCTGGTAACAAATAATATTGCTGCAGTAGAGAAATTAGCAGGGAAAATAAGACCTACTGTTAAAAGGATGGGAATCATCAAGGGCATAAATCCCTTACGCAGGTCCTTAATATCTTCTTGTTTTTTACTAAGCAAACGCGCCAGATACATTATCAGAGCAATCTTTGCCAAGTCAGAAGTTTGGAAACTTAAATTGATAACAGGAATTTTAAGCCAACGACTGGCATCATTTAAATTGGATCCGGAAATTAATGTTATCAACAGAAGAGGAATAGAAATCATTATCAGCAATTGCGAAATACGCGAATAGTATTTATAGGGCACTAAATGCGTAAGATACATAATAACTATACCGGCAACCATAAGGCTGGCATGCTTTAATATATAGTACAAAGTATTTCCTCCATGATACTTATAGGCTAAAGTACCGGTAGAACTCCATACTACTAATAAAGAGATTATAGACAAAATACCCACAATAATCCAAATAACTTTATCGCCACTCAGACTATCGAGTATTTTATATGCTATGGTTTTTTTCTTTGACATTTAATCTTATTCTATTGCTCTAACTATTTATATCATTTTGCTTAAAGGTCCTGCACAGCTCTTTTAAATTGGTCGCCACGGTCTTCATAACTTTCAAATAAGTCGAAGCTTGCACAGGCAGGAGAAAGCAAAACAACATCACCGGGCTCGGCTAAATAAAAAGCACTTAAAACCGCATCATTAGCAGATTGTGTTTCAATAATAGTAGGAATGGCATTGGCAAAAGTCTCTATAATCTTTTGATTGTCAACACCAAGGCAAACTATTGCTTTTACTTTTTCTGTTGCAAGTTCAAGCAGTTCACTATAATCGTTTCCCTTATCCTGACCACCCATAATCCATACCACAGGTTTAGTCATTGATTCGAGTGCATACCATGCAGAGTTTACATTGGTAGCCTTACTATCATTAATAAAAGTAACTGAACGGACAACACTTACTTTTTCTAAACGATGACTAATTCCCTGAAAATCGCTTAAGCAATCCTTTAAACTTTCTTTTCGTATTTGCTGAAGCTTGGCAGCAATTCCTCCGGCCATGGTGTTGTAGGCATTATGCCGTCCTTGCAATGCTAATTTGTCAATGTTCATAGTAAATTGATTGGTATTAATTTGAAAAATAATTTGATTGTCAACTCTATAAGCCCCTTCACTCACTCTATTTTCTTGAGAAAAAGGATATAAGAATGCTTTGGGCTTTATTTTTAATAATGCAGTACTAATAACCTTATCATCAGCATTATAGATAATTGAATCCGAAGAATCCATATTTTGGATAATTCGCATTTTTGAGGCTGCATAGTCCTCAAAATTATAGTTATAGCGGTCCAGATGATCAGGGGTAATATTTAATATAATAGCAATGTTAGCTTTGAATTGGTATAAGCTATCCAACTGAAAACTACTAATTTCTAAAACGAAATAATCGGGTGATTCCAGCGCTACTTTACGCGCAAAACTATCGCCAATATTGCCGGCCAAAGCCACCTTAAGTCCACCTCTTTTATATAATTGATAAACGAGACTGGCGGTAGTGGTTTTGCCATTGCTACCGGTAATAGCAGTAATATGAGCCTTGGTATAGCGGGAGGCAAATTCAATTTCAGAGATAATATTAATATGATGCGCCTTCAATTTCTGCACTATAGGAATATCGAGAGGAATGCCCGGGCTGATAATAATCTCTTCGGCCCGCAATAATTTATCAATACTATGATGATTCTCTTCATAGCTAATGCTATAATTATCCAGTTCTTGTTTAAATTTTTCTTTGATGGTAGAATTATCAGATACCCAGACCTCGTAGCCCATTTTATGCGCTAACACAGCGGCGCCCACGCCACTTTCTGCGGCGCCAAGAATGGCTATATATTTCTGATAATTCGACATTTATATTAACGTAATTTTAAAGTTACAATGGTTAATACGGCTAGCATTATTCCTACGATAAAAAATCGCTGAACGATTTTAGCCTCGTGATATCCTTTCTTTTGAAAATGGTGATGCAATGGTGACATCAAGAAAATACGTTTCCCTTGACCAAATCTTTTCTTTGTGTATTTAAAATAGCTTACCTGCATTATTACCGATAAATTCTCCACCAAGAAAACCCCACAGAGTATTGGTATTAGCAATTCTTTACGAATAATAATGGCGAAAACAGCAATAATACCGCCCATGGCAAGACTACCGGTATCACCCATAAACACTTGAGCAGGATAAGAGTTATACCAGAGAAAGCCAATGGCTGCACCCACAAAAGCACTAATAAAAATAGCAAGTTCACCCGTATTTGGGATATACATTATATTGAGGTAATCGGCAAAGATGAAGTTACCCGACACCCATGCCAGCAATCCGAGGGTGGCCGCTATTACTGCCGAGGTACTTGTTGCCAAGCCATCTAATCCATCGGTGAGATTGGCTCCATTGGAAACTGCTGTTACAATAAGAATTACAATGGGAATAAAAATCAACCAAGTATATTTTTCATAACCATCACCCATCCATTTCAACAGCCAGGAATAATCAAATTGATTGTTTTTTACAAAAGGTATTGTTGTTTTAAAGGATTTTTCCTGCTTTTGCTTAAAATAAGTATTCGCATCACGGCGACAGTTATTAGTTTCCTTATTTTCTATTATTGTTTTCTGATTTAACTTTTCACGAATAACCACATTACTATTAAGGTACATGGTAAGGCCAACAATAAGTCCAAGACCAACCTGTCCCATCACTTTAAATTTTCCTGCAAGGCCCTCCTTATTTTTCTTAAAAACTTTAATATAATCATCAATAAAACCGATAGTTCCCAACCACAGGGTAGCTATAAGCATAAGAATAATATATATATTATCGAGGCGCGCAAAAAGAAGTGTAGGAACAACAATAGCAGCAAGAATAATGATACCACCCATGGTGGGAGTACCGGCCTTTTCATTTTGGCCTTCCAAGCCCAAATCCCTGATGGTTTCACCAACTTGTTTTCGATGAAGCATACGAATTAAGCTTTTACCAAAAATTAAAGATATAAGCAAAGAAGTAAATACCGCTAAAGCAGCACGAAATGATATATAATGAAAGACCCCTGCGCCGGGCACGTTCATCTTTTCCAAAAAATCGAATAAATAGTAAAACATATTCTCTTAGTTATTAGCAATTAGTTCATTAATTATTTCCTTATCATCGAAATGGTAGCGTACGCCATTAATCTCTTGATACTTTTCATGGCCTTTACCGGCAATAAGAATAATATCCCCCTCTTTAGCCAGGGCCACCGCTGTTTTAATGGCTTCCTTTCTATTTGAAATTCGTAAACAAGTATTTTTTCTGTCAGCAGGAACGCCGGCTTCCATATCATCAATAATGGCTTCAGGATTTTCGGAGCGAGGATTATCGGAAGTAAGAATCAGGCGATTCGATTTTTCGGCAGCAATCAGAGCCATTTCAGGGCGTTTACTTTTATCTCTATCACCACCGGCACCCACAACACTTATCAACTGTCCTGCCCCACCACGTATATCATTGATAGTGTTGAGAACATTTTTTAGTGCATCGGGAGTATGCGCATAATCAACTATTGCATTAACACCCTTATCTCCTTTAATAAAATCGAAGCGTCCTTCTGCTGTTTGTATGTAACTTAATAGGCGGAGCACCTCAATTTCGTCAGCACCCATTTCCATAGCCGTAGCATATACAGCCATAAGATTATAGGCATTAAATTCCCCTACCAATGGAGTCCATAACTCCTTATAATTAATTATCAAATGCAACCCATTAAAGTCATTTTCCAGTATTCGGGCTTTATAGTCACACATGGATTTAATGCCGTAACTTTTAACAGTAGCCTTAGTATTTTGCACCATTACAGCTCCATTTTTATCATCCATATTTATCACTGCAACAGCCGATGAAGGCAGAAAGTCGAAGAAGCGTTTTTTAGCTTTTATATACTCCTTAAAAGTTTTATGAAAGTCGAGATGATCGTGAGTAATATTAGAGAAAATAGCCACATTAAACTCAAGGCCGCTAATACGTTCTTGTATAATAGCATGAGAACTCACCTCCATAAAACAATATTCACATTCTGCCTCCAGCATTTGCTTTAGCAAAGCATTAAGCTGCAATGCATCGGGGGTAGTATGGGTAGCCTTAATTTCCAATTCATCAATTCGATTGCTCACGGTAGAAAGCATCCCCACATGATAACCCAAAGCCCGATAAAGATTAAAGAGCATAGTTACGGTTGAGGTTTTCCCATTGGTGCCTGTTATGCCAATAAGCTTAAGCTTAGAGGATGGATTACCATAAAAATTTGATGCCAATATGCCCAATGATGCGGCTGAATCTTCCACTTGAACATAGGTAATATTGGAATCAAGATGAGGAGGTAAGTCTTGGCAAACAATAATACTTGCCCCTTGAGTGATACAATTTGAGATAAAGCGATGCCCATCAACTTGCGTTCCTTTGGTAGCCACAAAAAGATCATTTTGTTGCACCTTACGCGAATCGAACTCGATTTTAGCAAACTCAGTAAGGGCACCGGCTATTACTGTCTTTACTTCAACACCTTGTAATATATTATTGATATCAGTCATTAGAATCTTAATTTTAATTTAACAACTTGGCCTTTCTTAACTTTGGTTCCGGCTCTAAGCGACTGTTCTACCACTTTTCCTTCACCTAATATTTCCACTTTCAATCCCATTTCTTCCAGAAGATAAATAGCATCTTTAGCCGTCATGTATTTTACATTGGGCATTAATCCAAATTGTAATTTCCTCTTATACAAGTTAATAGTATCATTATCAGCAACGCCATAAACATAATTAGCATTATTTGCTTTTCCATCAAGCTTCATATCCAACAGTTTGTAAATGCTGGCAATATCATTCCGATTACCCACTTTAGAATTTGGTGATTCCAGTACAGTATCCTCTTTATGATGAATTTGAATATTAAGATCAGTGGCATATATTTTATCCGCAATATTTTTAAAAACGGGAACAGCAACGACGCTTGCATAATACTGACCTCGTGGATTATTGATAACAACTATGCAGGAATATTTAGGATTATCTGCCGGGAAATACCCCACAAATGAAGCCTGATAATTTCTTTTGTTATATCTATTCTTAAAAATTTGCGCCGTACCTGTCTTTCCTGCAATGGGATAAGGAGAATGATTGAGTATATGAGCTGTACCATGCTGCACAACGCCTTCAAGCATTTTCTGCACCGTAGCAATAGTTTTAGCATCGCTGATATGGGGATTTAATATCTCCGGTTTGAAGTTTTTGGTAACGCTACCCGTTTTAAATAACTTGGTAACAAAAGAAGGCTTCACCATTTTCCCATTGTTAGCCACGGCATTATAAAGGGTAAGTATCTGCAAAGGCGTTAGTTGAAGCTCATAGCCAATTGACATCCATGGCAAAGAAAGTTTCGACCATGTTTTATCTTCAGGAGATTTAATATACGGTTTTGCTTCTCCTTTGATTTTAAGGCCAAGGGGCTTATTGATACCAAGTTTATATATTCCATTAATAAATCTGGAAGGATTAGCTTCATAAGCGTTAAGGATAATTTTCATCACCCCTACATTAGAACTTTTCTCCAACACTTGTGTTGCTGTAATATCACCAAAGCCCCCTTTATGCGAGTCATGAATTGTTTTCCCGTAGTAAGTAAATTCACCATCACCGGTATGGATAATATCATTGGGCTTTACTTTTTTATCATGAAGGGCAACAATCATTGAAGCCAATTTAAAAGTAGAACCCGGTTCGGTAGCATAGCCAATGGCATAATTAAAGCCCTCATAGTAAGTATCGGTAGCTGTATCGGCTTTAAGGTTGGCAATAGCTTTAATTTCTCCTGTTTTCACTTCCATCAGAATGGCACAACCCCAATCGGCATGGTAGCGCATCAACTGTTTATACAAGGAGTTTTCGGCCACATCTTGAAGGTTTACATCTATGGTTGAGATAACATCCATTCCATTAATTGGCTCTTTAATGGTTTCGTCAAAGAGATACATTGGGCGCCACCCTCCGGCTGTTTTTTGTTTGATACGAATGCCATCTTCACCTTTAAGATATTGATTGAAAGCCCCTTCAAGGCCAACTACATAAGCATTCTGTTGAGAATTGAAGTTACCGATAGTTCTTTTTGCCAATAACTTATAAGGCCGTTTGCGATAGTCTGATTTTTCGCTAATAATGCCGCCTTTATATTTTCCGGCATTAAAAATTGGCAATTGGCGTACTTTTTTCATTTGAGAATAGTCTATTCTACGGCGAATTTTATAGTAACGTCTTTTAGCATCGAAGGCATTAATCATTCTAGAGCGAAATGACTTAACCGACTCATCAGGAAAAATGCGATGATAAGCTCTCGCCAAAGAATCTATTTGAGTAAAGAATAATTTTTTCCTTACAACCTTGGAATCCCAATAGATATCATAGATAGGGACAGACGTTGCCAGGAGGCTATGATCTTCGGAGTAGATATTGCCTCGAATTGCCTTAACATCAAAATATTTATAGCTTTGCTTTTTGGATTGTTCTGTCCAATACTTGCCTTGAACAAATTGTATTTGTCCAATACGCACAATAATAGCCATAGCTACCAAAAAGATAAAGGTAAAAAGCATATATATGCGCAGCCGAATGTCTTTGGATATAGTTCTAGCCATTTATTCTCCTTTTTTTTTAAGAACATAAATTTTAAAAGGAGGATTGGTAGCTTCTTTAACACCCCTATCTTTCAATCGTTTGGCCAACTCTGATCTTTTGGTAAAATACATCAAGTCAGATTTAACGCTTATATGTTCATCTCTAAGGTCTTTAAGTTCCTTATTGATGCTATCAATTTTTTTTACTTTGGCTTGCGCAATATAGTTATTGCCGATATAGATAAGTGCCAAAAGGAATAAGAAGAAGAAGAAGGGAATCTTCTCGATGGCCCAATCGGAGGTGAGAATACTTCCATCGAGGATAGAAGCAATCTTACGCATCACTTTATACTCTTTCTGCTTATTGGAAGGTTTAGTCTCCTTCCTCTTTTTGGACTTCGATTTATCGCCAGAAGTTTCCATTCTGGGACTATTTTTAGCTGTCTTTTTATTTCCTATTCCCCACATAACACTATAATTTTTCAGCAATACGCAGTTTAGCACTTCTGGCTCTAGGATTTGCAGCCAGCTCTTCTTCATCGGCAAGGATAGGTTTTCGGCTTATCAATTTGAAAGGCACCAAATGTTTCCCAAAGAAGTCTTTTTCTATTTTCCCCTCAAAATTTCCTGATCTCATAAAATTCTTAACCAGTCTATCTTCCAGCGAGTGATAAGACATTACCACAAGTCTGCCTCCCGGCTTCAGAAGCTGGAGGCTCTGTTGCAGCATCATTTTAAGGGTATCTAATTCTTGGTTAAGTTCAATACGAATAGCTTGGAATACTTGTGCAAAATATTTATTCTCTCTGCCACGAGGAGCATTTGCTTTAAGGGCTTCTTTTAGATTTTGAGTAGTAAGGAGAGGCTTTTCTTGCCGATAAGCAATAAGCGCCTGAGCCGATTTATAAGCATTGTGTAATTCACCATAATTCCTAAGAATATCAGTAAGTTCTTGCAGCTCAATGGTGCTGAGTAATTCGGCCGCTGTTTGGCCTTTGCCGGCATCCATACGCATATCCAAGGGGCCATCAAAACGGGTAGAGAAACCTCTTTGCGCTTCATCAAACTGATGTGACGAAACGCCCAAGTCGGCAAGAATACCTGCCACAGGAATTGCTTTATAAAGAGTAAGGTAATTTTTAAGGTATTTGAAATTCTGTTGAATAAGGGTAAAGCGATCATCATGAATACTATTGGCCTGTGCCTCTGCATCCTGATCGAAGGCATAAAGATGACCATTGGGTAAACTATCGAGGATAGCTTTGGAGTGTCCGCCACCACCGAAAGTAACATCCACAAAGATACCACCCTTGGAAACCTCAAGAGCCTCAATACACTTACTGAGCATTACTGGAACATGATATGCCATTGATTAAATGTGCAATAAAATTAGCTATTCTATTTACCTCTCAAACAGACTTTCGGTTTATTGGAGTAAGACCCAACAAAACTTATTCTGATTCACTAAAATCGATGCTACCCATAACCTCTTCTGCCAGATTAGCAAAATCGACATCAGGATTATTAATGACATTTTCGTAAGCCACTTTATCCCATATTTCGATTCTATTGACCGATGAGGAGAGTACCACCTCTTTCTTAATTCCTGAAAAATTTATCAGGTCTTTGGAGATTTGAAGTCTTCCGGAAGCGTCCATATCAAGCATTTTGACGCCCGCCATGAACATTCTGATAAAATCATTGTTCTTTTTAACGAATCTGTTGAGCTTATTTACCCCTGCTATTTCGCTATTCCACTCGCTCATTGGATACAATTCCAAGCACTTGTGAAATACCGATCTCTTGAGAACAAAACCCTTACCAACAATTGATTGCAATTGTTTTTTTAGGCCAGAAGGAAGGGTTAATCTTCCCTTTGCGTCAAGCTTACATTCGTATGATCCAATGATGTTTACCACGTCTTCAAAATCTGGTTGCTAATTTACTACTAATTTTCCCACTTAATCCCACATTTTCCCACCTTGTTGAAAACTTTTGTACTATTGTTAATAGCAAAAGGTTACGTTTTTGATAAAAATATTGATAATCAGCACATTATACATAGGTAAAAAGTGGTAAAAAGGTGGGAAGGAGAAGATGTGGGTTAACAAAAGTGCCCGCGGCAGGGATAGAAGCGGCATTGAGAATTGCTAAGGCCGATGATGAGCCGTCATGGCAGAGCTATTTTTAGCTCCTGCCATGACCAGCGAAACACGGATTTAGCGATTTCTCGATACAGCAAATAGCCCGCCCGGCCGCCCAAATAACAAAGTAAGAGCAGTTATAACTGAAGAATAATTTTGTACCTTTGTCAGTCTTAAATTTTTTTTATTAAACACACTATCATGTTAAAACGTTGGTGGATTATATCTCTATTAACACTTATTGCGAGTCTGGCATGCATTCCAACTACTGCTGAGGCACAGGATTTTACGGGGAGTAAGTTGCTTAATGACAGTAGTGATCAGAATTTATATCTGCGTTGGGAGAATTCATATTTTATTCGTGACAGAGAATATTACGGCAAAATAGCAAAGGGATATATGTCGATAGGCGTTTTTGCAAAACCGACGTTGGAGTACTATTTTACACGCAATACGCGGGTAAGTACGGGGGCTTATTTATTGAAATACTCGGGGAGGGATAAGTTTTCGCAGTTGATACCAATTTTCAGTGTTGAGCAGCGATTATTTAAGCATGTGTATGTGGTATTGGGGAATATTTACGGAACCAACAGTCACCAATTAGATGAGCCTATTTATCGTATGGGAAACTATTTTACCAATAATGTGGAATATGGAGGGCAGATACTCTTTGATTTTAAGCATCTTACTTCCGATTTTTGGTTGAATTGGACGCATTTTATTCAAGAGGGCGATCCCCTCAGGGAATCGTTTCAGATGGGGACTTCCTTGAATTGGGAAATAGGAACGGGAGCTTGGAGACTTGCTATTCCACTACAACTTTTTACGGTACATCACGGTGGAGAAATAAGCTCCTCCACAAGACCAACAACAACTCTCTTTAATGGAGCTACAGGAGTAAAAATATACTATCGGTTTATGAAAAACAAGCAGCTGAGTATTGAGCCGATGATTTATCGATACAAGGCGCTTAGAGGACCGGAATTGGGAATTTACTCCCAAGCATTTAAACAAGGATGGGCTTCCTATATAAAGATAAGATATAAGCAACCTTACTTTAGTTTTATGGCCGGCTATTGGCAAGCGAATAAATTTATAGCTCCTTATGGCGAGCAACTTTTTCAGAGTGTTTCGAATATCGACAGCAACTATACCGAAGCGAGCAAACAATTATTGAGTTTTAAATTTATCTTTAACTACCCTGTTTCCAAGGGAATACAGATTCAACTGCGAAGTGATGAATATTATGATTTTACTAGTTTTAAGATGAATCATTCTTATAGTCTATACTTTATTATTAACGAAGCGTTTTTTATTAAACACCTGAAGTACAGCGCCCAATAAAGATACGGTTCGTGGATACGGTTCGTGGATACGGTTTGTGGATACGGTTCGTGGATACGGTTCGTGAACCGTATTTACAGGGGTTGTTCCATCACCGTTTCCATTTTTTGGGATTTTCGACAATATATTTTCTGATATTTATATAGTCCTTTGTAGTTCTGATGATTGTATCATAATAATCATGTTGCCAATTGGTTTTTCCAGGGGTGTTATTGAGAATATTAATTTGTTTTGATACCTGCATTTTTAGTTTCCCCATGACTAATGGAATGGTCATTTTACGTCGCATTTTTTTGTATTGTTTGATTCTATCATCGATAGATAATTCATGGAGATGATGGTTTTTTGTAAACAATTTTGATTGACGCAACCCCCGTAGATACAATTCATGAATCGTATCTACATGAATTGTATCTACAACATCCCCACCATTATAATTGGCCATGGGTTGCACAAAATCATCATCTGAAATAATTAACATACAATGAAAATGGTCAGGCATGATGACATAGGTATCCAACATAATATTCCCCAACATTGCAGGTATATTATCTAATTGCTGTTTTAAAAACAAACCAATTTCTGACAATTGCATTTCGTTTTCAATAATTTTTCCAAAAAACATTTGTTTGTTTTTTGTTACTACGGTCAAGTAGTAGGCAGCTGAGGCAGAATAATCCCAAAATGCCCAGCGATTGGTTTGTGAACGGTATTTGTTTTGGTAGTTTTTCATTTTGGTTTTTACAAAATATGTCGGAGTAATTTTTCTTGAAATTCCGGTATTGATTTTTCACGGTGGTAAAGGTAGGAAATTTTTTTATTGCGGTGGATATTGATTTTTATTAGGTTATTTTGTTTGTTGGCTGTTTAGGTTATTAGGCTTCCCCCAATATTGGTGCTGAACCCTGTAGATACGGTTCGTGAACCGTATTTACATAGGGTGCTCCTTGGATACGGTTCGTGAACCGTATTTACATAGGGTGCACCATTTAGGTTTTGTTGTTATGATATTGATAATCTATTGTTATTCGGGTGGTACGCGAAGGGATTGACTACGTCGAACTAGCGTTTCGCGAAGCAGCGGTAGGGCAAGACATTTGCGGAGCGTTTTTTTGTTAAACACTTGAAAGAGGAGCAAGTTTCACCATAGTAACAATTCAGGACTACTCTCAGAAGGAAAACAAAAAGAAAAGTACTGAGATTTTTAATTAATAAGTAATAATAAGGACCAATAAAACTAAAATTTTACTTAGTTTTGGGCGTTTCTTAGAATACATAATTTATGTTGCAATTACGAAAATACCAGTTGGGATTATTGGCTCTATTGAGTGGGTTATTAATGGGAGTATCATGGCCAACGCATGGTTTTGCGCCGATACTATTTATCGCATGGGTTCCTTTGTTGGTAGTACGTACTTATATCCTTCGAAATCCTGCTTTTTTCAGTCGAGGAGCGATAGTTCTATATTCTTTTATTACATTCTTAACTTTCAATCTTTTCACCACATGGTGGATATATTATTCCACGCTGATAGGAGCCTTGCTGGCCTTTTTTCTCAACAGCCTATTTATGGCGTTGGTAGTTGGCTTGGCACATATAGTCGATAAAAAAGTAATGAGGAACAAGAGTGCTTTTATCAGTCTAATATTTTTCTATGTAGGCTTTGAATACTTACACATGAACTGGGAACTCAGTTGGTCGTGGCTAAATATGGGCAATGTATTTTCAGAAATGCCCACCTGGGTGCAATGGTATGAATATACAGGAAGTTTGGGAGGGAGTATGTGGATAATAAGTATAAACTTAATTGTATTTAACGGACTACTTCGCTGGATTGATTACAAAAAGATTCGGTTTACGTTATTACCTCTAACAATTGCTTTTTTAGCAGTATTGATTCCTGTACTTTTTTCATATCATATAGAAGCCAGCTACAATGTCGATAAAGCGCCCGGCAATACGCTCAATGTGTTATTAGTACAGCCCAATGTGGAACCTTACGAGGAGGCATACACTTCAACTTCATCGCAGTTGGTACATACTATTCTCCAATTGACGAGAGAAAATATGGATAGCAATACCGATATAGTAATCACTCCTGAGTCGAGTATCAACAGAACAATGTGGGAATCGAGCATCGAAAATTATGCAGCCATAGACAGCGTACGAACATTTATTCGTCAGCACCCAACGATAAGCTTTTTAATGGGTGCTTCAACGTGCAGATTACTGGCATCCAATGAGAAACCCAAGGCCTATGCCATAGCGCTTTCCAACTATCCGGGCAAATATTACTACAATTATAATACGGCGATATTTATTAAAAACAACAAACCCATTGAATTCTATCATAAGGCAAAACTAGTACCGGGCGTAGAGCGTATGCCTTTTGCCGAGCTATTAAAACCCGTTGAAAAATACGCCATTGATTTGGGAGGGACGACAGGTAGTTTAGGAACGAGTAAGGAGCCGAAAGTATTTGCCATAAATTCTCAAGCGGTAGTTGCCCCAATAATATGTTATGAATCGATTTACGGAGAACTGGTGGGTTCTTTTATTGATACTGTTCCAAGTTTTATAGCTGTTATCACTAATGATGCTTGGTGGTATAACAGTCCTGGGCATCGGCAACATTTTTCGTATGCACGATTAAGGGCTGTAGAAACCCGGCGAGCGGTAGTACGTGCTGCTAACACGGGCATTTCCGGCCTTATTAACGAAGAAGGAAAAGTACTAAAGAAGACAAAATTTTACGATAAAACAGCAATAAAAGCACAAGTAAGATTACATCATAAGTGGACATATTACGCGCAACATGGAGACTATTTAGGTCAGCTATCGGTTTTTATTTCCTGTTTACTAATTTTAATAGCCATATCATTACGAATGAGGCAAAAAAAACTAATTACAGAAGATGAAACAGCCCATTAAAACCTATTTCAACTGGAGTACGGGCAAGGACTCTGCACTGGCACTATATTATCTATTGCAAGACAAAAACTATTCGGTAGAAGCTTTGCTCAGCTCTATTAACACAACACATAAGCGAGTTTCGATGCATGGGATACGCAAAGAATTATTGAGAGCCCAAACTAAGTCCATAGGCATCAAGGCCAAATTAATAGAACTCTCCGAAGAAGTAGATATGGCTACTTACGAACGTATAATGGCAGATCAAGTAAATTTATTAGTCAGATTAGGATTTAAGCTAGCTGCTTTTGGAGATATTTTTCTTGAAGACCTAAGGCAATACCGCGAGAGACAACTAAAAGTATTGAACATCGACTGCATTTTCCCACTGTGGAAGCGAGACACCCATGAGCTTATACATCAATTCATCGACTTAGGCTTTAAGGCAATAGTAGTATCGGTACAAGCCAACAAATTGGGAGCCGAGTTTGTGGGTAGAGAACTTGACGCTCAATTTATTGCCAATCTCCCGGCGGGCGTGGATCCCTGTGGTGAAAATGGTGAATTTCATAGTTTCTGTTATGATGGTCCAATCTTCAAAAAACCCATTCCATTTGAACGAGGAGAAAAAGTATATAAAGAATATAAAAAGCCTAATACCAAGGCTTCGGAAAAACAAAATATGGGATTTTGGTATCAGGACCTACTTCCCATTGAAGACTAGTTATACCAAACCGTCATAAAGATTTATTGAATTATATTTACGACTATGTAAAGTCATTAGTGCATTCGTGGCCAATTTCTATAAGCGTAGCGAAAAGCAATAGAACACAGATGATACAGATTCAAGGGATAATCACAGATTTTCTTTGTAGAATTCGTGGGCAATCCCTATAAGCATAGCGAACAACAAAAATTCAAGTAATTCGATAACAAATTATAGCGTATAAAAAATTTTATTTATAGCTAAAACAATGTACTTTTGCAGCCGTTTTTTATTTCCAATATCTCATTAAAGATTCAAACTATCAATGACTATTGGCCCAATTATTTACTTTAAAAATACATTATATGGATACCAAAACTATCTCCTCAATAAAGCTTACACAATACAGTCATGGTGCAGGATGTGGCTGTAAAATATCGCCAAAACAATTAACTACGGTATTAAAAACAAGCATTCCACAAGTAGAATCGGCAAATTTAATTGTTGGTAATGACACCCGTGATGATGCTGCTGTTTATGACATTGGCAATGGACAAGGAATTATTAGCACCACTGATTTTTTTCTACCCATCGTAGATGATCCTTTCAACTTTGGTAAAATTGCAGCTACTAACGCCATTAGTGACATTTATGCCATGGGAGGAAATCCAATAATGGCAATAGCTATTCTTGGCTGGCCCATAAACACCTTATCTCCTGAGATAGCCAATCAAGTAGTTGAAGGAGGCCGAGCAGTATGCAAGGAGGCCGGAATTGTATTGGCCGGAGGCCACAGCATTGATAATCCTGAGCCATTATTTGGTTTAGCCGTTACCGGACTGGTAGAATTGAAGAATCTTAAAAGAAATGACACTGCCAAAGTTGGCTCTAAACTATACCTCACGAAACCGCTTGGAGTAGGTATATTATCCACCGCCCAAAAGGATGGCAAACTCAAGAGCGAGCATACTGATATCGCCCCGGAATCAATGATGAAATTAAATAGTGTTGGCGGCGTAATTTCTAAAATGACCGGTGTAACAGGTCTTACCGATGTTACCGGTTTTGGTTTACTGGGACATTTATTGGAGATTTGCGAAGGGAGTAACGTAAAAGCAACCTTAGATTATGCTAAGATTCCAATTTTTGAAGAAGCCCTCTATTATATCACCCAGGGGAGTATTCCGGGAGGCACAAAGCGAAACTGGAAGAGCTATGGTGATAAGATAAAATTAGCTGATGACGCTATGCAAATCATACTCTCAGATGCACAAACCAGTGGTGGATTATTGATAGCAGTGGATGAAAAAGAAGCCCCTGAGGTAGAAGAGATTCTTAAGACTCACCATTTATATTCCCAATGTATTGGTCGTCTGGATGAATATGTGGGAAATGAATATATTGAAGTTAAAAAATAAAACTATCTCCATTTATTTAAAGAGAGAAACCAAAAGAGGGATTTTTTTTAGCTAATCCCCCTTTGGGCTTCCTCTTCTCTTTAGAAAAGGGGGATAAGAATTGATAAAGTGCGGTAGCAGAATTAATACTATTTTAACTATGCCCTAATTTATTTAAGGAGATAACAGTATTATTGAAAGCGGACGTTAAAAACCAAAGCCCACCCAAAATACACCATAGCACACAAGTATACCGAGAACATAACCCAAAATGAGTTCAGAATAGGTATGCATTTTTAAATAATGCCTTGACAGAATAACAATAATTGACAATAATGCGACTACAGAAAGTGGCACTATTAACTTTAAATCATAGAAATGCATTAAAGCTATGATCAGCATTGTTAGACTCCCCATGGCAAGAGAATGTGCACTTACTTTTATCCAAAGATTGAAAAAGAATAATACCAAGTTACCCATTGCTGAAATAGCAATTAACAGCGGTATCAACAATGGAATAAAATTCATTCGGAAGAGCATATATGCAGTTATACCATAATAGGTAAAATTCAACAAATAAGGGATTCCTCGTTCTTGTCTTTGCGGCATCGACAAGGATGAAATAATTTTTTGTTTCCGAAGCATCAATAAGCTAAAAACAGGAAAGGCAACAGTAGTAATAAAAACAAGAATAGCAATATAGCTTAGCAGATGCTTTCCCAAAGATTGAACTTCGAAGACCGGCAACAAAAAAACAAACAAAAGACTATAAAAGCCAATAAGTATAGGGTGAAAAGACAGGGAGAAACTCTCAGCAAAATCGCGTTTCATAATTATAGTTCTTTACGTAAACGTGCCACAGGAATATTTAATTGTTCTCTATATTTCGCTATCGTTCTCCGAGCAATATTATACCCATTATCTTTTAGAAAGACAGCCAATTTTTCATCGGTATAGGGTTTTCTTTTATTTTCTTTTTCAATAATATTTAAGAGAATTTTCTTTATTTCACGAGTAGAGACTTCCTCACCACTTTGAGTTATCATTCCTTCAGAGAAAAATGATTTCAGCTTAAAAGTGCCAAAAGGCGTTTGCACATATTTACTATTCACCACTCTTGAAATTGTTGAAATATCCAGATGGACCTTCTCTGCAATATCCTTAAGAATCATCGGGCGTAACTTGGTTTCATCACCTGTTTGGAAATATTCATATTGATATTCCATAATAGTCTTCATGGTACTAAGCAAAGTATTTTGCCTTTGTTTTATGGCATCGATAAACCATTTAGCCGAATCAATTTTCTGCTTAACAAAGGTCATTGCATCTTTCATCTGCTTATTATTCTTCCCCTTTTGATCGGAGTATGCCTGAAGCATATTCTTATAAGTTCTTGAGATATGAAGTTCAGGAGCATTTCTACCATTGAGTTGCAATATTAACTTACCATCTTCGTGCAAAATAATAAAGTCAGGGACAATATGTTGATTAACCTTAGCACTCTCGCTTAACGTATTTCCCGGCTTAGGATTAAGCTTTATGATTTCATCAATGGCATTCTTAAGTTGTTCTTCCGAAATATTCAGGCGCTGAATAATTTTGGAGTAATGCTTTTTAGTAAACGCATCAAAGAATCGTTTCAAAATAACCACAGCCAGCAATACATCTTCTGTTTTTTCTTTCCGCTCCAGCTGCAGCAGCAGGCATTCACGCAAGTCGCGGGCTGCGATTCCGGGAGGATCAAAATTTTGAATTATTTTAATAATTGCTTCAACCTCCTCTTTGTTAGTGGAGATATTTTGAGTAAAGGCCAAATCATCAACAATAGCAATACTTTCGCGTCTAAGATAACCCGAATCATCAATATTACCAATTATAAATTCCGCAATGGATTTCTGTTTATCAGAAAGATTCCGAAACGATAATTGGGTTCTCAATAAATCATGAAAACTAACTCCCGACACAAAGGGAATATTTTTTTCCTCATCGTCTTTACTCCTGTTATTCGCTTCATATTTATAATCCGGCGCATCGTCAGGATCGATATAATCATTTAAATCAAACTCATCTTCTGTTGAATTATCAGCTTCATCTTGTTCACCAATCTGATCATCAATGCTACTTTCATCTTGTGGTGCTTCTTCATCACCCCCTTCTACCAGGGCCATATTCTCTTCAATCTCTTGTTTTATACGTTGCTCCAAAGCAATGGTAGGCACCTGCAACAATTTCATTAGCTGAATCTGCTGAGGCGATAACTTTTGTTGTAATTTCTGATGTAAACCTTGCTTTAACATAAGTAAATATTTAAGCTTCAAATGTAGTACTTTTTTATTTATTCATTACTTTTTTTTTGTTTGGCAAAGTATTTGCTAATCACTCTTTTTATTTACAGCATTCATGTAT
>Ga0256831_1000297_pt1 | contig 26308 bp, 27 predicted proteins | sample 132544metaG_FD_189087 | JGI IMG/M metagenome (GOLD analysis project Ga0256831, IMG submission 189087) | Hydrothermal vent microbial communities from Lau Basin, Pacific Ocean - 132-544 | ecosystem: Environmental > Aquatic > Marine > Hydrothermal vents | place: Pacific Ocean: Lau Basin | collected... | reverse complement strand
CTGAAGATATGAGTATTTATCTCTTTAGTATAGGCATCGGTTTGGTACTTTCATTTGAGTTTTTGGTAAATGCCTATGGAATTAGTGGTATTACTCCCATCAAAGGGATCTCTGTTCCCTTTTTAAGTTATGGTGGCTCAGCTATGCTTGGGGCTGCGTTTGGTGTAGGTATGGTTTTGATGGCTTCAAAAAAAGCGAAGATGGATAAAGGAGAGAAGTCGTGAAACTTTGCATAACAGGTGGCGGAACAGGTGGGCATTTGATGATAGCTGAAGCTTTGGCAGAAGCTGCTGTTGCAGATGGAAATGAAGTCATCTTTATAGGCTCAACAAGTGGACAAGACAGAAAATACTTCGCACAAAACAGCCCCTTTTCTCATGTCTATTTTTTAGAAACAACCGGTGTGGTCAATCAAAAAGGCTTAGGAAAACTCAAGGCACTCTTGAAGGTTCTTAGAGCCTTCTTTCAAGCAAGAAAGATACTCAAAAAGCACAAGATTCAGGCGACCTACAGTGTTGGCGGTTTCTCAGCTGCACCCGCTGCGTTTGCAGCACTTTCACTATTTATTCCTCTTTTTATACATGAACAAAACGCAGTAGAGGGGCGGCTCAACTCACTTCTAAAAAGATATGCAAAGAGTTTTGTCTCCGCATATGATGAGGACTCTCCCATCAAAGGTTACCCTGTCAAAGAGATTTTTTATAAAAAAGCACGTCTAAGAACTGAGCTAACGACCATCATTTTTTTAGGCGGCAGTCATGGGGCAAAAGCCATTAATGACCTTGCCCTCTCTGTAGCAGAGAAGCTTCAGAAAATGGGCATAAACATCATCCATCAAGCAGGTGATTTTGACTATGCAAGAGTCAAACAAGCGTATAAAGAGATGGGGGTTGAAGCAGAGCTGTATGGCTTTACAAAAGAGCTGCCAGAATTGATTACGCGAGCAGATTTGGCAGTTTCACGAGCAGGTGCTTCCACGCTTTGGGAACTTACAGCTAACGGTTGTCCTGCACTCTTTATCCCCTACCCATACGCAGCGGGTGATCATCAGTACCACAACGCACAGTTCATCGTAAAAAATGGGCTTGGCTGGTGTGCGAGAGAGGATGAAGATTTAAAATCACTGCTTATAAAAATAGTAAAGAATCCACAACTGCAGCAAAAGAGTGAAAAACTTTTGAGCTACACTACAAAAGATGTGGCAGCGCAGATGATAAAAGATGTAGAGGAGAAGATAAATGCTTCATGAATTAGCGCAAGATTTAGTCGATTTGATATTTGACTGGGGATATATTGGCATTATTATTATGATGGCGATTGAGTCGAGTTTTATTCCATTTCCAAGTGAGCTTGTGCTCGTTCCTGCTGGGTATTTGGCAGCGCAGGGACAGATGAGTATTGCGGCTATTATGGGGAGTGCTTTGGCTGGGAGTCTTATTGGCGCATTTGTCAACTACTATCTGGCTTTTACACTTGGGCGTAAATTTCTCATCAAGTTTGGAAAGTATTTCTTTATTAAAGAAGAAACGCTTTTGAAGATGGAAAACTACTTTGAAAAGCATGGGCATATTTCCACTTTTACGGGGCGTCTCATTCCGGGTATTCGTCAGCTTATCTCCATTCCTGCGGGAATTGCCAAAATGAATTTGGTAGAGTTCTCACTCTATACAACGCTTGGAGCGGGTATTTGGGCTTTGGTGTTGACACTGCTTGGTTATTTCATAGGGACGAATCAAGAGCTAATTCAACAATACTTAAAAGAAATTACTATTGTAGTGGTTATGTTGCTCGTAATATTGGTTAGTGTATATTATCGCTATCAAAAACGAAAGGCGTAAGTGATGGAGTATATGTTTAGTGCAGGTTTTTTTGGGACACGCGCACCATTTTTTATGGATTTTGTGACACTTATTGTCGCACTTTTACCACTTCTTGTCTACAGCTCCATCATGATGGCAAAAAAACACTTCTATAAAATTCATGCCTTGAGTCAAAATATTATTTTTGTTATCTCTGTAATTGTAGTGGGCTACTTTGAATATGGAGTACGCCTTAGTGGAGGTTTTGACGCTTTTATGGAGGGAAGTGGAGTTTCGCACACCTATGCTTCACTTGTCTTAGCCGTACACATATTCATTGCAGTTGTGACACTCATTTACTGGAGTAGAACCATCATCAAAGCAAATTATCAGTTTGCAAAAAAGATGATACCCGGGAGAAAATCTCACGAGCATAAACTCATAGCAAGAAAGACCTTTTTAGGAATTGTTCTTACCTCATTTAGTGGTATTTGGGTTTATCTGCTATTATTCGTCTATTAAATTCACTATTATAAGGAAAGAGATATGTTAGAAGTTGGTCAAAAAGCTCCAGACTTTTGTCTGCCAAACCAAGATGATGTTGAGATGTGTCTGCGTGATCTAAAAGGAAAATGGATCGTTTTATATTTTTACCCTCGTGACAATACACCGGGATGTACCACTGAAGCAAAAGAGTTTACTGAAGCTGCTCCTGATTTTTCCTCTTTAGATGCTGTGGTCTTGGGTGTAAGTGCCGATACAACGAAAAAACATCGTAATTTTATTGAAAAACATAATCTTGGTATTACACTACTGAGTGATGAGAGTACCGAGATGATGCAAAAGTACGGTGTGTGGCAACTCAAGAAGAACTATGGTAAAGAGTACATGGGTATTGTGCGTTCAACTTTTATCATTGACCCTGAAGGTATCGTTCGTGCAAAATGGGAAAAAGTGCGTGTCAAAGGACATGTTGAAGCTGTCAAAGAGAAACTTGAAGAGTTAAAAAACGCGTAGACTAAAAAGAGAGAGTTCTCTTTTTAGTATCTGTATCTGATATAAAAACGGATATCTTGGGCAGTATCTACAACACTGTCTCCAAATCCGTTTGCAATTGCCTGCTCCATAGAGAGTGGTGTTCCTGTCGTATTTCCAAAAAATCCATTACTCCCAGAGTAAGCATAATCTATATAGGTATAACGAACTTGTACAGAGAGAACATCCTCTATGAGTGGTTCTGTGAAGTATGCTTCATAGGCATCACCACGCGCTGCAAGTTTTGAACCGATATTTGTGTCCTCACCATAGGTTAAACTTCTCCAAAATTTACTGCCGTGGTTATACTCAACACCCCAACGCCCTTCGTCGCTAATAAGTGATGGAATCTGTACGCCTGTCCACACAGAATACCCTTTCTTTCTCTCCGTACGTCCAAGCATTCCACCGCCGCTTTTGTTCGGGTTGGTTATACTCATGGCACCACTTACAAAGAAGATAGTATCATCTAAAAAGTCACTGATACCATCACCAATTCCATTTGCGACAATGTTTGCTGTTAGTGCATGTAGTCCGCCAACTGTTTTGAAGCCCAGGGTAGGGTTTAAAGGATTTACAGCATCCATAAGATTGTTTGCGTAGTAGTATTGTGTATTAAGTGAGTACTGTCCATCATCATACGGAACGAAGATAAGACCTGCTAAATCAATATCGGGTGCAGTATCTTTGTTTGATGCATATGGAGTGGAACTAATTCTTGGTTTTGCATTACTCAGCCCACGTCCTGCACAGAACTTAATATACATTCCATCAATACCTGTCACATTTTCAAATGCAAACTTAGAGCTTAGACCGTCAAATTCAACATTGATATTGTGTCCCATTGGAGAGGCTGCATGGTCATCATCCCTTAAGTTTACAAGATGCCCGTTTGTAGATGGACGACGCCCAATGCTGAATGTCCACGGAATGTCAGCTGTTAAGAAAGTATCATTTTTGTATAAAAAGTAGGCTGAACGTACTCGGAGTGTATCATCATACGCATTCTCATTCGCTATCCAGTCAAAAGTCTCATAAGGGCCTAGATTTGCTCCACTTCTCGCACCAAAGGCTTTGTTATATGCAAGTTGCCCTGTAAAACTGAGATTTTTTGTGGCTGCCCAATTCATGTTGATCCAGAGTCTGTTTGTCATAAAGGCATCGTTATTCGCTTGAGAGCCATCTGCCATTTTGTACTGCATGTTTTCAACAGTGTAGCGGTAATCAACATTGAATTTTACATGAGAACCGTTCGTTGCTTTGTTGAGGTCTGTAATACTCTCTTCAATGTCAGCGATACGTTCATCAACACTCTCTTCATCATCATTGCCTTCTTCTTCATCAGACTCCTCTGCAGCCTCTTTTGCTTTGAGTGCATCCGCTTTGAGCTGGGCTTGTTCGGCTTTGAGTTCACTCAGTTCATGTTGGAGCTTTTTCATATTAAGCTCCATAGCTTGAAATTTCGTGTACATAGTTTCTGCGTTTAGATTGCTGCCAAGTAGTGCTACAGCTGCTAAAGAGAGGAGGAGAGGCTTGTTCATAGTGACCCTTTTGTTTAATTATTGTGATACTATACATTAACTTAGATAAATATAATTTTAAACTATAATTCAACTCTTTTTCTTATTATTAAAAAGCTAGAATTAAACTATATTTTAGTATAATTCGCGGATTTTTCTTGAGTACTTGTGGAAAAAGAAAATATTCACAGATTATGTCAAAAAGTTAGTGCAACCCGCTTTTTAGCGGTCATTGTCCGACATTCTCGAAGCCAACTAACGAAATTTCTGGCTAACATGCCTTTAAGGATACCCTATGGTAACTATGAAAGACCTCTTAGAATGTGGTGTACACTTCGGACACCAAACTCGTCGTTGGAACCCAAAAATGAAAAAATACATTTTCGGTGTTCGTAAAAATATCTATATTATCGATTTACAAAAAACACTTCGTTACTTCCGTAACACGTACCAAATCGTTGTAGATGCAGCAGCTGAAGGAAAAACTATCCTTTTCGTTGGTACAAAAAAACAAGCTCGTAACTCAGTTCGTGAAGCTGCAATCGCTTGTGGTATGCCGTATGTAGATAACAGATGGTTAGGTGGTATGCTTACTAACTTCCCAACTATTCAAAAATCTATTCGTAAACTTGATGTTATCACTGAGATGCAAGAAAATGGTCAAATCGATCTTTTAACGAAAAAAGAAGCATTAATGCTTTCTCGTCAAAAAGCGAAACTTGAGCAATATTTCGGTGGTATTCGTGATATGAAAAAACTTCCTGATATGCTTTTTGTTGTTGATGCAGTAAAAGAGCACATTGCAGTTTTAGAAGCTAGATGTTTAAACATTCCTATTGTTGCGCCACTAGATACTAACTGTGATCCGGACCTAATCGACTACCCAATTCCAGGGAATGATGATGCTATCCGTTCTATTCAACTTTTCTGTCGTGAAATGACAGCAGCTATCAATGAAGGGAAAGCACTTCGTGAAGGTGCTAATGAAGAAGCTGAGCAAACTGAAGAAGTTGCAGAAGAGGCAGCTACTGAAGCTCCGGCAACTGAAGAAACTACTACAGAGGAAGCATAATTATGGCAGCAGTAACAGCAGCAATGGTAAAAGAGTTGCGTCAAGCAACTGATGCACCTATGATGGATTGTAAAAAGGTTCTTGTTGAAGCTGATGGCGATATGGAAAAAGCAGCTGAGCTTCTTAAAGAGCGTGGTATTGCAAAAGCAGCGAAAAAAGCAGACAGAGTTGCAGCAGAAGGTCTTGTAGGGCTTAAACTTGCTGATGACTTCTCTAAAGCGACAGTTGTAGAGGTTAACTCTGAAACTGACTTCGTTTCTAAAAATGAAGGTTTCCAAAACTTAGTGCTTAAAACAACTGAAGAGATTTTTGAAAAGAATCCAAGTGATGTTGCAGAGGTTATGGAGAGTGAGTTTGGTGCTTACTTTACTGAAACTGTTGCAAAGATCGGTGAAAAAATCGAACTTCGTCGTTTTGGTACTTTAGAAGCTGAAGATGATACAGTTGCTATGAATGCTTACATCCACTCAAACGGACGTATTGCGGTTATCATTAAAGCAAAATGTGACAGTGCAAAAACAGCTGAAGGCTTAAGAGATACTCTTAAACAAGTAGCGATGCACGCATCTGCAATGAAACCTACAACTCTTTCATACAAAGATTTCGATCCTGAATTTGTAGAGAGTGAAACAAAAGGTAGAATCGAAGCTATCAAAAAAGAGAATGAAGAGCTTAAACGTTTAGGGAAACCTCTTAAAAACGTTCCTCAGTATGTATCTATGATGCAACTTACTGATGAAGTCATGAAAGAGGCTGAAGAGAACATCAAAGCAGCACTCAAAGAGCAAAACAAACCTGAAAAAATCTGGGACAAAATCATCCCTGGTCAATTGGCACGTTTTGTTGATGACAACACTACACTTGACAAAGAACAAGCGCTTTTAGACCAAGCGTATGTACTTGACGATAAGAAAACTGTAGCTGAAGCTGTTGAAGCAGCGGCTAAAGCACTTGGCGGAACTGCTGAGATAGTTGATTTTATTCGCCTTGAAGTTGGTGAAGGAATCGAAAAACAAGAAGACGATTTCGCAGCGGAAGTTGCAGCGCAAATGAGCTAAGCCTTTGGCTTAACTCATACTTTTCAATCTTTTTTAAATTTTTTATTATATCTTGGATATAATCCCCTCATGAATCTATTATCTGCACAAAATCTGTCACACTCATTCGAATATGAACTTTTTCATAATGTATCATTAGACCTTTATAGTAAAGAGTCTATAGCTATCATAGGTATGAGCGGGAGTGGAAAGTCAACACTTTTACATCTGCTCTCAACACTTCTTCAACCAAATGAAGGTAAAGTAAAGATACTTGGAAAAGAGGTTGCTGCGATGAGTAAAAAAGAACTAGCCTTACTCAAACGCTCTCAACTTGGTTTAGTGTTTCAGTCACACTATCTTTTTAAAGGTTTTAGTGCGTTTGAGAACCTTGAAGTTGCGCAGATACTCTCACAAGAGAAGATAGATGAGAGTTTACTTAAAAAGTTAGATATCGAGCATTGTATACACCAAAAAGTGACAGAACTCTCAGGTGGACAGCAACAGCGCGTCTCCATTGCCCGAGTATTGACAAAAAAACCGACCATTATTTTTGCAGATGAACCTACAGGAAATCTTGATTCCAAAACAGCAATGGAAGTGATGAGACTTTTCTTTGAGTATTGTCAAGAACATAATGCAGGAATGGTGCTTGTAACCCACGATAATCATCTTGCAAGTCAATGTGATAAAGTCTTTGAACTCTCTAATAAAGAACTCAAACGTATAAAGTAGGCTGAAGTGGAGTTTGCAGAGATATTTAACGAAAGGAATATGGTAGGCTTTTTACTACTCTTTTTTCGTTTTGCAGGGCTCTTTGCAGCTGTTCCAATATTTGACCACAAAAATATTCCTATGAACATCAAAGCGACCATTGCCTTTTTCTTCACTGTTTTCTTTTATGCTTCTATGCCTCCCCCTACACTCGATTTAAATTTACCGACCATAGTTGTTGCTATTTTAGGTGAACTTATTTTAGGTCTTGCGGTAGGCATCGTTTTACAGTTGGCATATAATGTCATCACATTCGCAGGTGGGCAGATATCGTATATGATGGGTTTTTCACTTGCAAGTGCGATTGATCCTCAGTCGGGTGTGTCAATGCCTATTATTTCGCAGTTTCTCTCTTTGCTTGCACTTATGACACTCTTTGCACTTGATCTACACCATTGGATACTGCTCTTTGTAGACCACTCTTTAAAAACTGTTCCTTTAGGCGGTTTTATAGTTACGCAGAACTTTTTTCACTATATTATGCATGCTACGGCAAATATGTTTCTTGTAGGGTTTATGATTGCGTTTCCAATTCTAGCACTCTCTTTGCTTGCCGATGTTATTTTTGGAATGCTTATGAAAACCATGCCTCAATTCAACCTTCTCGTAATAGGGTTTCCTATTAAGATTATGGTTGCGTTTGCAGTACTTATTGCAACGCTTACTGCAATCATGCTTGTGCTCAAAGGGCAGGTTCAAGATGCATTTAATATGTTGGAGACATTTTTTTAGTTTTTTTTTGCTACAATGGTGACAATAACCTCTCAAAGGAATATATGTGAAGATATTACTTTTAAATGACAATCCAGTAGTAACGAAGTTGGTAACTTTAAGTGCTCAAAAAACTGATGATGAAGTTGTGGCTGCACACAGCTTGGACGAAGTACCAGAGGGAGCATATGATCTTCTTGTTATAGACGATGCTTTGTACGATGAAGAGAGTTACGCTGCATTGCAGGAGAAAGTAAGCTTTAAAAAGTCTCTTTTCATCTGTTCAAGAGAGAATGACGGTGAAGGGAATTTTACCGCAACGATTAAAAAACCTTTTTTACCTACTGATATGGTCGAACTCCTCACAACAACAAAAAGAACGCTCGATGAAGTAAAAGAAGATGAAGCTACAGCAGATGAAGAACTCCTTGAAGATTTAGAGTTAGAGGGACTTGATGATTTGGATGATATTGACGACCTTGATATAGACCTGGAAGATTTGGATGATGAGCCAATGAGCGATTTAGATGCGCTAGATGAGAGTGAAGTCGGGGAGAGCGTCTTAGATGATGAAGAGGCGCAAAAGGTCAAAGAACTTCTCGATGAAACGCAAGACGATGCAGAAGAAGAGGATATAGAGTATGATCTTGCTCTTGATCTTGAAGATGAGGCAGATGCAGATATCTCAGAAGTTGACCCCGATCTTGCTGAACTTGGAATAGCAGATGAAGTAGAAACAAATGAAGAACAAGAAGCTGAGGAGCTTGAAGAGATAAGCTTTGATGAAGAGGTAGATCTTGATTTAGGTGAATTGGAACTTGATGAAGAGCTTGGACTTGACGAAGAACTTGCAGAGGAAGAAGAGACAATTGAGCTTGAAGATGAAGCCTTAGATATTGCGGATGAAGATTTAGAGAGTGTAGAAGATATCGAAACGCAGATACAAGATGCTGTAGAAGAGCTCTCAGATGAAGATCTTGAGAGTGAGGTCGATGAAGAGACACTTTTAGATATAGCAAACAGTGAAATAGACTCTTTTGCAAACCTCAGTAGTAAAGATCTTAAAGCTGCACTTGGTGAAGAGATTGAAGATGAAGAGGTAGATGAGCTGCCTAATGAGGAGAGTGTAGACACTTCCAGCACTGAAGAAATTGTGAGTGAAAATAGAGGGGTAGAGTCACTTAAAGCACTTCTGAAGACTTTGAGTGATGAGAGTGTTGCTGCCTCTTTAAAAGGTGCAAAAATTACCATCAATATTAGTTTTGAGGATTAGCGATGAGTCAAATTAATGGTGCCGTTTTGGTGCTTTCAGGTCCAAGTGGTGCAGGAAAAAGCTCTCTGATTGCAAAGATCATTGATGATATCGGAGATACCTATTTTTCTATTTCAACAACAACGCGTCCTATACGCAAGGGTGAGGTAAATGGTGTAGATTACTACTTTGTCGATAAAGAGGAGTTTGAGAGAGAAGTAGAAGAGGATCAGTTCCTAGAGCATGCTCTTGTTCATGGCAACTACTATGGAACTTCCATAAAGCCTGTAAAAAAAGCACTAGAAGAGGGAAAACTTGTCATATTTGACATTGATGTGCAAGGGAACAATGCTATAAAAAGCAGACTTGGTGACATAACGACTTCGGTATTTATCTCTCCTCCTACGCTTTCAGAACTCAAACGCAGACTAGAAAAACGCTCTACTGATTCACAAGAGGTGATAGAGAGACGTGTCAACATGGCAAAAAGAGAGATACAAAGAGTCTCCGAATATGAATATTTACTCATTAACGATGATTTGGATGATGCGGCAGAGAAACTGCGTTTGATTGCCAAAACTGCACGATTTAAAAAATCAAGCGAAGAGATCAATGAGTTCGTGCAAAAGTGGGAAGATTGTTAAGGTAAAAAGAGAAATTTTTACGATAAGAGAAGTTACAGCAAATATGAGCTATACTTCATCACTTAATTTTAAACAAGGAAGATACTATGGGAATGCCTAGTGGAACAGAACTATTATTAATTTTTGGAATTATCGTACTGCTTTTTGGTGCGAAAAAGATACCAGATTTAGCAAAAGGGCTCGGTAAGGGAATTAAAAACTTTAAAGAAGAGATGAAAGAAGCTGATGAAGTGGCAACTGATGCTCCTAAAAAAGTTGAAACGACTGAAGAGACTGCATCTTCAGAGACTCCTAAATCTACAACTACACAAGCATAAGCTTTGAAACAACGAGTATCGGCGTTATTACGCGAGAAATTAGGTCGTGAGGTTGTTTTAGAAAAGCCGCGTGACCGCTCTTTTGGTCACTTTGCTACTCCTATTGCTTTTTCTTTAGCAAAAGAACTTCGAAAATCTCCAATGGTCATTGCAGACGAACTTGCCTCCTCTTTTGGTGAGAGTGAAGAGTTCTCAAGTGTAGAGGCTGTAAAAGGGTACTTGAATTTCCGTTTAAGTGAGAGTTTTTTAAGTGAGTATGCTTCATGGGCACTTGAGAATCCTGCTGCGTTTGCAAAACAAGAAAAAAATCAAAAGATACTTTTAGAGTTTGTCAGTGCAAACCCGACAGGTCCTCTGCATATAGGACATGCACGTGGTGCTATTTATGGCGACACACTCTACCGTCTTGCAAAACATCTTGGCTATGACATCACAGCGGAGTACTATGTAAACGATGCAGGAAATCAAATAGACCTGCTTGGTCTCTCCATACAGCTCCATGCAAGAGAGAATCTACTTGATGAGACAGTAGAATACCCTGAGTCTTACTACCGTGGTGAATACCTTGACGGGCTTGCTCGTGAGGCTATGGAGAAGTTCGGTACAGAGATATTTTATGATGAATCACGTCAACGTGAGCTTGCAATGTGGGCAAAAGATGAAGTGATGAAGATCATCGTCAAAGATTTGGCCGACACGAATGTGCACTTTGATACCTTTGTATATGAGTCAACGCTTTATGATGACTGGGACAGAGTTATGGAAAAAATGGCTCAAAACGATGCGAATGCTATTTATGAAAAAGATGGCAAAACATGGCTGGCTTCTGAGGCAAAAGGCGATGAAAAAGACAGAGTTGTCGTTCGTGAAGATGGCCGTCCTACGTATCTTGCCGGTGACATCGTCTATCATAACCAAAAGTTTGAGCGTGGGTATGACCACTACATCAATATTTGGGGTGCTGACCATCATGGTTATATTGCGCGTGTAAAAGCGGCGATCGAGTATCTTGGATATGACTCATCTAAACTTGAAGTATTGCTCTCTCAAATGGTAAGCCTTTTAAAAGATGGCGAACCGTATAAAATGAGTAAGCGTGCAGGAAATGTCATACTTATGAGTGATATTGTCGAAGAGATTGGTGCAGATGCACTGCGTTATATCTTCGCTTCAAAAAAGAGTGATACTGCTTTAGAATTTGACCTCTCAGAGTTTAAAAAACAAGACAGTTCAAACCCTATTTTCTACATTCAGTATGCACACGCACGTATTCAGACACTACTCTCTAAAGCGACTGTATCTATAGAAGAGATAAACGCAGCGAGTCTGAAAAACCTTGGAGAAAATGCAGATACACTCCTTTTTGATGCAATGCTGCTGCCTGAAGTTGTTGAAGATGCCTTTAACTCTCGTCAGATTCAAAAACTACCGGAATATCTGAAGTCACTCGCAGCTTCACTGCATAAGTTCTACTATGATGTCCGTATGATTGGTACAGAAGATGAAGCAAAGCTCCTTAAAGTGATGCTTGTTGTGGCACTCAGCCTTAAAACAGGGCTTGCGCTTATGGGTATTGAAGCAAAAGACAAGATGGTGAAAGAGGAGGATTAATCCTCTTTTAACAGCGTTGAGGCTTTGAGTGAGGGGTAGCGTTTAAGTACCTCTTTGGCCTCTTGCTTTGGTATTTGTATAAGAATAGGATTTTTATCTTTATCAAGCCACTGGACTATCTTTTTTATATCACTCTCTTTCATTGACGTACATCCCAAAGTCGGACTCTTCTCATCTCTTTGAATGTGTAAAAATATACACGAACCGTATCCTCGTTTTGCCTGCATATTATGTCCCACAACGACACCATACTTATATAACTCGTCACTGCGTTTCATATACTCAAAACTCTTTTCATTGCCTTGTACCGTCACTATTTTGTTATAGTTCGCTGCGTTGACATCATCAACACAGATGAGTGATTTTGTAGCATGGAGGTAGGGGAGTTTTGTATCACTTCTTTGTGAGTATCCAAAAGCCTCTGTAAGTGAAAAGATACCCGCAGGTGCTCTTTTATCTCCCTCTTTTTTCATGAGTCCTGCTGTGGTTTTCTTTGGCATTTCAACTGCACCCAGCCCCCATGCCAAGCCATTAAAACCAAGATTGACATTTATGGTGTCAAACAGTTTATGCCCATCTTCAAAACATTCGAGTTTTGCTTGAGAACTGTTCATATCATTTGCCACAACCAATATGATTTGTTGTGCACTAAAGAGTAAATTTGTAAAACTTATAAGGATTAAGAAACTTTTTATCATAAAGTATGGTACTATTACTAACATATGAAGTCAAGATATACATATAAAATTTAAAGTATGGATAAAATTATGGGTATTAAAATACGACAGGCGACAGCAGATGATGCTTCATTTTTGGCTGAAATGATTTTACAAAGTTCTCGTGCAGGAAAAAAGGGTGGTCTTTTCGATCTGCTCTTTAGTGATGAAGAAGATGCCGAGATTCTCAAAAAGCTTGCCCTGCTTACAACTACAGAAGCGAAGAGTCATTGTAACTATAAGAACTTTCTTGTAGCAGAGATAGACGGGGACAGAGTAGGTACGCTCTGCAGCTATGAACCTCGCATATCTACAAAAGAGATGTTTATTAAAGCACTTGAAGAGATAGGCTGCACAAAAGATGTGGAAGAGACGCTTGATGTCTACTATAGCTGTGGTTTTGAGCAAAATAAAAGTACATTGATGTTTGACTTCCTTGAAGAGGTTGAAGGCTTCATTGATGTGGGTATTTTAAAAGCACTGATGCAAAAGAGCTTACTTACTGCAAGACTCAAAGGGTATCGTGTTGCGCAGACCATCATAGAGATCGGTTCTCTTGAAGCGGAACTCTTTTACAAGAAACTCGGATTTGTGAAAAAAGCTGAAATAGAGTGTGAAGGGTACAAAGAGATCTTTGGACGCCCTGGCCTTATGCTTATGTCCATAGAGTTTTAGGAGTTCATATAGAACTCTCTGTTTTATCTATCTTTCCCTCCTTGCTTGCCATACTTTTGGCACTTTATTCTAAAAACATTCTCCTCTCTCTTTTTGGAGGAGTGCTTTTAGGTCTCTTCATTCTCAATGATTTTGCACTTTTTACTACGCTAAGTGCTACTTATGCACTTTTTCTTGAACTCCTGAGTGAGTCTTGGATTCTCAAAACACTCGCCTTTGCCATACTTGTAGGCAGTGTTATGGAGTTATTGCAAAGAAGTGGTGCTATAGAAGGGTTTGTGGAGTATATGAGTCATAAGACTTCTCTTGTGCATTCAGGACGCTCAGCTCTGCTTTTGAGTTATATCATCGGCGTTGTGATATTTATCGAGTCCTCCATTACCTCCCTCATCGCCGGGGCGGTTGGGAGACCACTGTGTGACAAGTACGGTGTCTCTCATGCCAAGCTTGCGTTTGTATGCGACTCAACTTCGGCTCCTATTAGCTCGCTTATAGTGCTAAACGGCTGGGGTGCACTCCTTTTAGGGCTTATTGCTACGCAGATAGAGCAGGGGAGTATTCAAGGAGAGGGTATTACTATTTTACTAAACGCAGTGATGTACAACTTTTATGCGATGAGTGCTTTAGTTGTAACATTTTTGGCAATCTGGTTTGACATTAACATAGGTCCTATGAAGCAGGCAAAAGCAGTGCCTCAAACGCAGCAAAACAGAGCAAAAAGTACGAATATGACTCCTCTTTTTATGCTTCTACCTATTATTGTGATGATATTTTCCGTCTTTTTCTTTCTCTATATGAGTGGAGATGGCAACATCTTAAAAGGGAGTGGTTCAAGTGCCATTTTTTATACAATGCTCACAACACTTGCGTTTATGTTCGTACTCTATATCCCTACAAAACGCATAAGTACAAAAATGTACACTGTCGCTGCGTTTAAAGGAGCAAAGAAGCTCTTTCCCATCGCTCTTATTTTGCTCTTTGCCTTTGCTATTGGAAAAGTGACAAATGAGCTCAAAACTGGAGAGTATCTTGCAAGCCTTGCTGGAGAAAATCTCTCCGTCATCTTTTTGGCTGCACTGATTTTTTTACTCAGCTCCATCATCTCTTTTTCTACGGGTACTTCATGGGGTACTTTTAGTATTATGATTCCCATTGCTGCACCTTTGGCAGCTACTTTGGGAGGAGATGTCACGTTGGCAATAGGCGCGGTCATAAGCGGAGGTGTCTTTGGGGATCACTGCTCCCCTATCTCCGATACGACCATTATCTCTTCATTGGCAAGTGAGTGTGATGTGATCGAGCATGTTCAAACGCAGCTGCCCTATGCTCTTTTGAGTGGAGCTGTAGCTTTGATCTTTTTTATGGTTGTGAGTATTTTTTAAGTCTAAGTTTAAGTTAAAAGATATTATAATCGGGCATGTTTATAATGCAAAAAAGATTTTTAATTATTTTTATACTCTTTAGTGCTTTTTTTACGTCCCTTTTTGGTGCAGAAGTTCTAAAAATAGCAGATATTGTTTTTCAAGAAAACCAGAGTAATGCAAGTTATGAAGCCCAAGTTGAACCTAGTATTGAGCAAATAAAAAAAGCGATAATTCCCTATGCAAATTATAAAGTAGAGGTCATAGGCGATACAAGTTGCGGCGAGAACTACGAAAAATACGCTTCACTTGTTGAAGATGCTTTGATGGATGGGGGAATTACTCCTAAAAATATTTCGCTGCGCTACTACAGACAAAAAGGCGGTGCATCGGATTGTAGCATAAGCCGCCATGTTGTGATACTACTCACACTCCAAAACCGCATAAATAATGACATTGATGGCGATGGTGTAGTAAACGCAGTCGATAAATGCCCAAACACTCCGGCCGATATGCCTGTTAATGCGCAGGGCTGTATGCTCTCTACTGAGGTTGTTTTGCTCGATGGGCGTAAAAAACATACGGCTATCATAGTAAAAACACCAAAAGGTTCTGTGCTTATAGACAAGCCGCTCGTTGGTGTCAGTATTGGTTCAGATGCAAGTATTTCTCCACCAAAGAAGGTGAGTAAAGCAGAACTGCAAGCTATTACGGGCGATATTTTGCAGACTTCAAACCAAAAACAGTATCGTTTTGTCTTTTATTTTAATAATCTTGATCTGACACAAGCATCAAAGCAAGAGCTGCATAGAATGCTTCAAACGCTCTCCTCATTGCCCAAGCCGTACATAAACATCACAGGGCACACAGATACAATAGATACAGTAGAACATAATAAAATACTTGGTCTCAAACGTGCCCAAAAGATTGCCAACTATATTAAAAATGCAAATGTCGATTATTTGAAGATAGATCTCTCCTCAGATTCTGAACTCAATCTCGCCGTGCCTACTCCCGATGAGACACGAGAGGCGCGTAACAGAAGGGTGGTCGTATTAATACAATAAAAAGACGCATTGCTTTCATTTATATTGTTGTAGCACTCCTTGTTGTACTGAGTCATATTCTCATTAGTAAGAGCGGGTTCATCAAAGAGTTCGACTATAAGGTCTATGATATGATAACAAATCATGTAGATCTGCATAAAGAAAAAAAAGGGAGTTCCTACTCCATACTTGTTGATATAGACGAGAAGAGCTTGAAGGCTCTTGGACAGTGGCCGTGGTCAAGAATACTCTTGGCTGATCTGCTGAGGCAACTTCAAGCCGCTAACCCCGCTGTGGTTGGACTTGATATTCTTTTTTCTGAAAAAGACAGAACTTCGCCGATACTCATAGAAGAGTTTTACAAGCGCTACTTTCATCTTACACATACCCTCAATGTACCCAACGATTTACAAGATAATGACAAAATATTCGCCGACGCTATTGCTCAGACACAGAGTGTGCTTGGACTCTATTTGAGCAATGAAAAATTTGCCGTACAAGAGTGTATTTTAGAGAGCTCTTTTGAAGCGGGAGATCTGGAGTTAAAAAATTTTCACTATGTAATGTGTAACACACCTTTGTTGCAAAAAAGTGCACAAAGTTATGGCTTTATTAATGCATCACAAGATTCAGACGGTGTGTTGCGGCGTATGGCACTCTTAAAGGCATATAAAGATATAGCAATACCCTCTTTTTCATTGGCACTGCTCAAAGAGATAGACCCGACACTGCACCTAAAAGGTGAAGAACTGCTGTTTCTTGACCATAAGGCATATTTGGACAGAGATAGTAGCTTTTTACTCACCTTTTATCCACAAAAGTGGTATAAAAAGGTCTCTGCTGTTGATCTGCTTCAAGGTAGAATAGATAAAAATATGCTGCAGGGAAAAATAGTCATCGTCGGCTCTACGGCCATTGGTCTGCACGACCAGCTCATCGTTCCTAGTGGACGAAAAATAAGCGGTGCGCAAATACATATGACGATGATAGACAACCTGCTGTATAATCAAGTGATAATACAGCCGCAACACTACAGAGTCATAGCAACACTTTTTTCCATTATCTTTACGCTCTCTTTACTCTTTTTACTCATAAAGGGCAGAGACATCACAATGATCGTCTTTTTGCTTTTGGGCTTGAGTGCCTATTGTTTTATGACGATATATATGTTACAAAAAGGAGTATATATATCAGCGGGGTATTTTTATCTGCTTTTACTTATAAACTTTACGCTTATCAGTATTGCCTTTTTTATCATAGACAGTTATAGAAAAAGGCTCTATGTCGAAGAGTTGAACCGTTCGCACTCTGCACTGCTCGATAGTATGGTGCATGTGGCTGAGGTGCATGATATTGAGACGGGTGCACATATTTTGCGTACGAAAAAATATGTACGGGCTTTAGCAGAGCATATTTACAAGCAGCCGCATCATCCGTACCATAAAAAGCTCTCTCCTATGGTCATAGAGATGATGTATAAAACGGCACCGTTGCATGATATTGGAAAGGTCGGGATTCCGGACTCAGTTCTTAAAAAACCGGGCAAACTGACCTTTATGGAATATGAGGTCATGAAAACACATCCCGATCTTGGACGTCATATTATTACCAATGCAATGAAGAGTTATGAGGAGAATGAGTTCTTTAACATGGCAATCAATATTGCTTATACACATCACGAGAAATGGGATGGCAGTGGGTATCCTGAAGGACTTGAAGGCGAAGAGATTCCTCTTGAAGGGCGTTTTATGGCAATAGCCGATGTATATGATGCCCTTGTAAATCGTAGAGTATATAAAGAGGAGTTCTCCTATGCAAAAACATATGAGGTAATGAAAGCGGGCAGAGGTACTCATTTTGATCCCTTGTTAGTAGATGCTTTTTTTGAGATAAAAGAAGAGTTTAGAGAGATCGCAGAGCGATACCATGATGAAACGGGTATGTAAAAGAAAATTTGAAAGAGAAGGATTGTAGATGAAGTATATTGTATTGTTATTGGTAAGCTTTTTTGTTGTAGTAAACGCAGGTGAAATCGCTGTTGTAAAGATGGTAAAAGGTACGGTTCTCGCTAAAACTCACCAACGAGTAGAACGGCTAAAGGCGGGAGATTCGTTGGATGAGAAGATGATAATCATAACAAAAAGCAACTCTCTTGCTGTTATCATCTTTAAAGATAATTCTGTACTTAATCTAGGAGAGAACAGTATCTTGAATTTGCAAAGATTTGTATTTAAACCCGAGGAGAAGAGTTTTGCGTTTAATCTCTTTTTGAAAAAGGGAAGCCTCATCTTTGAATCAGGAAAAATAGGAGCACTTGCTCCCGAAGATTTTGAAATGCGAACACCCCAAGGTATCGTAGCTATACGCGGTACGAAATTTGCGGTACGTGTGAAATAGCAGAGGCTTTTACGCCTCTAAGTAGTAGTTGATGGAGTAGCGCAGGTCGTCATCGAGGTTGTCCATGCTTTTAAGCATCCAACGCAAATAGCCTGCATCTTCACGTGCGACCTCTTCGAGACTTTTTCCTTTATGTTTACCAAATCTAAACGCAGTGACCAAAATAGGTGTGTTTGTCAGGTCGACCATCTTCTCTACGGGGTTCTCGTTTGGAAATTGCTCCTGCACAATTTTTTTGAGTCGGCTTAAAAAGAGTTTGAGCACTAAAACATCTCCTATGGCATCGTGTGCCTTGACCTCTATGCCAAGAGCGTCTGCCTCTTTTTGCTCCTCTTTGTAAAGCTCCATTTTGTAACGAAAGTACTGCAGACGGTGTGCCTCTTCTTCTGGCATAACATGTTTTGCCACACGGAGTGTGTCGATGACCTTCATCTTCGTCTCAAATCCCTCTTTTTCAAGCATCTTGATGTCAAAAGGGGCATTATGGATGATGAGGTAGTTTTGCGGGGTATTGAGCTCTAAAAGTCTTTGATATGCCTGTGTTTGGGTGCACTCAGGTTTTCCCTCAAGCATATCGGGTGTGATGCCGTGTACTTCCATCGCACCAAACTTGATGGGAATATCTGCACTGCAAAATTCGTTATGCACTTCTATCTCTTTTGCGCCAAGCACCATGTACCCGAGTTGTATCACTCTGTCTTGCTCATCCGTTCCGGTTGTTTCTGTATCTAGTATTATATATTTTGCCATTATTTTTTACTCTCAAAATGTACGTCAAAGTGTGTTGTTGTGTTCGCTTTGATTTTAATGCTAAATGTAGCCAAATTTCCCTTAGTGTACGTATATTTTTGGATTGATTCTATGTGCGAACCTCTGTTTTTGTTAAAAGGAATAAGGAGTGTGACTCTTTTTTCTTCATCTGAGTGGTTGGCGAGTGTGTAACGTATATCTGCGCTGTAGTAGTTCTTTGAGTCGTTGCGTTTGAGTATGCTCTGTTTTACTTTCAGGTCAAAATTCGTCCCTGTTTTAAGTTTTATTGCCTCATTCTTTGGTGTATGCTTGATGTGGCTTTCTCCCAAAAGTATAGAGGTGTTATGCAGTTTTGAATAGATACGCACAGTACCGCTTGGTAGAGGAGTGCTGAGCTTTTGAAGCGTGATGTATTGGTTTACATTTATGAGGTTTTCACCGTGAAAAAAGAGCGGGTTGCTCATGTGTGCCTCATACTCTCTTTGTACTTTTATATTTTGGAGGCTTAGAAAATTTATTTGTGTCTTCTCTTTGTCTGCCAAAGTAACTTTAAAAGGTATTTTGTAAATATGGTAACCCTCATGGGAACTCTCTTGCACCCTTGCTGCATCTTGAGCCATCATTTTTGAGTACATCACACGAGGTCTGTGCTCTCGTACTCGGTTAATAGTCCCTGCTAAAGTGTAGAGCGTGGTATCTTGAAAGCTTTTTCCTGAGTTGTTTGTCAGTGTGATAAACCCACGAAGATCTGCACGGTTTTTTTCAATGTCAAGTACGTAGTTCGCACTCCATTTGATGTTTTTTATGAGGTAGTCAAGTTCTAGCTTTGCATTGATGTTCTTGTCTGTTTTCACATTCCAAATCAGAGATGGTTTACTCAAAAGACGTGCAGGAATCGTATCGAAGATGATCGATTTACTCTCTTTTGTTACGATATTTCCCTCTTTGTTTTTAAGAATTGCTTCCTTGTTGTTTGCAGAGAGCAGAGTAAAAGTTTTTTCGCCTACTTTGACTTTTTTGCCTATATTGTAGTGTAAAAGTTTTGCAAGTGTAAGTTTGTCATAGCGGTACTGTTGTGAGTAGAGCTTTACTCCTTTTGGCAGTTTGAGGTTGATGGACTCGGTTATGATGGAGGGTGCGACATCTTCGTAGATGATGCTGTTTTCACTTTTGTCTAAACGCAGTGAGCGCTCTTCATGCACAAGAGCGATATTTGAGTTATAAACGACAAGTGATGAGCCAAAAAGTGAACTGAGTCCGAGACCTAAAGATAATGCTATTTTTTTCATATGAAACTCCTGTAAAACTATGATACACTTATAAAAAAAATAGAGAGTTAATTTTGATAATAACACCACTTGCTTACTTGGCAACTATTGCAATCATTGTAGCCTTTTTTGCCTTTTTGGATCTCAAGACAAACTATAAGATTTTAAAGTATGTGCCTGCTGTTGTGCTTATTTATGCTCTTGCTATGCTGCTTGCCTCTTTTGGTGTTTTTGAACAAAATGCACAGATCCATCATATTTATAAACTCACAAAGACAAACCTGCTGCCTGCTATGCTTTTTTTAATGCTGCTGCAGGTCGATTTACGCCACTTTGTAAAACTTGGCAAATCTTTGATTATCGCTTACCTTTTAGCGGTCTTTTCCATCGCCGCTGCGTTTATACTCACTGCGTTTATATTCCATTTCGATGCAAACATAGCCGCTGCGTTTGGTGCGCTTGCAGGGAGTTGGATGGGTGGCACGGCAAATATGGTCGCAGTCGGTTCTGCTTTAGGTGTACCTGAAGATGCCTTTGCCTACGCACTTGTGGTCGATAGTGTGGACTACACACTCTGGGTAATGCTGCTGCTTTTTTTAGTTCCCTTTGCAAAGTTCTTTAACAAGTTCACACAGAGTGAGGAGACTCTGGCCTATTTGGGTGCAATAGGGTGTGCCTGTTCGATGGGAGCAAAGAAGTACTGGCTGCTCATTGCTCTTGCTTTGGGAGTTTCACTTTTTTCACAGATCTTGGCAACGAAGTTTGTCATTCTAAACGCAACGACGTCGATGATAATTTTTGCAACACTTTTAGGCATAGCGGGCTCATTTACAAAGCTGCGTTTTGTAAATGGCTCAAGTGAGGTCTCCACGACGATGCTTTACACTCTCATCGCCCTCATAGGTTCAAACGCAGTCATAGAGAACTTTTCTGGTTTGGGTATGTATGTCTTTGCCGGCTTGGTTATTTTACTGATTCATGCACTTATTATGATAGCAGGAGCAAAACTCTTTAGGCTTGATCTCTTTAGCATCAGTGTTGCTTCACTTGCTAACATCGGTGGAGTTGCTTCAGCCCCTATACTGGCCGCAACCTATAACAAATCACTCGTGAGCGTAGGCGTACTTATGGCGATTATGGGCTACATTATAGGGACGTTTGGAGGTTTGTTCGTGGGTTATGTTCTACTGCGTTTGGTCTGAGTTTTGCGTAGTGCTTTCTCTCACACAGTTACGTCCGGAAAGTTTTGCTTGGTACATTGCATTGTCGGCTGATTTGATAAGAGCCTCACAGCTTGTAAAATGAGTCTGAAATGTGCTGATACCAATACTGGCACTGATATGAAAAATAGTATTTGTATCACTTTGAAATTTCATTGTTGTGATCTTTTTTAAGAGGCGTTGTGCAAACTCTTTTGCGTGCATTAGATTTGTGTCAGGCAAGACGATGACAAACTCCTCGCCTCCATATCTTCCACAGTAGTCTATTTCACGTAAACTTTTTTTCAAAAGCGCGGCAAGAGCTTGCAATACTCTGTCGCCCATAAAATGTCCATAGGTATCGTTGATATTTTTAAAATGGTCGATATCAAGCATACAGACTGAGAGTGGTGTTTTGTAGCGCATTGCCCGCTGTGTATCTCGCTGGAGCAGTTCTTGCAGCGTCCGTCTGTTATAAAGATTTGTCAGGGAGTCATGGCGGGAGAGATGACGCAGTTTAAACTCCAACTCTTTTGTTTTTGTGATGTTTCTTGAGAGCATAATAACAGTTGGCGGAGCGTCATTATTGTACTTTAAACTTGCAGAGAGTTCAAACCAAAGTTTTGCCTCGGGTGTTTGTATCTCTATTTGATGTCCGGATGAGCGTCCATTTTTATAGCACTCTACAATAGCCTGTATGACCTCTTTTGCAGCAGCCAAAGGGAGTATCTCTAAAACGCTGTTTCCTAAGAGCTGCTGCTTGCTTGCTGCAAGCTCTTCAGGGTTTTGTGCCCACACGTTGAGATAGTTCCCCTCTTTTGAGAGCTCAAACATCAGGTCTGGAATGGCTGCAAAGATGGCCTCTTGAGCATGAATGGTCTCTCGTAGCTTTTGTCGTGTTTGTTGGAGCTGGGTAGTCTCTAAAACTGAAACGAGCGTTCTACCCGCCTCTTTAAAGAAAGTGACATTTATCAAAACAGATACATAGCCATTTTTTGTTCTGAGTCTGATATCGTAGTTTTGTGGTATATCTTTAGAACCGTGGAGACGTTTGATGTGGTTCTCTTTGAGGGTGTTCTTGTCTTCATCATCATAGATCCAATCTAAAAAGATCGTGCCTACGAACTCATCTTCATCAAGTTGGAGGAGCGTAAGCAGCTGGGCATTTGCCATAGATATAACGGCATCTGCTTCAATGGCAGCAATACCGATATTTGTGCTCTCAAAGAAAGTTTTATAGTCAATAGTACTCAGCATGGCGACACCTCTTTTGTCTCTACCTCACAATCATAAGATAAACTATATATAATAAAGCTTAGAGAATATTATTGGGCGATTTGGCAACCGAGTGATTGGAAATATGCCTCCATATTTTGACTGCGTCTTACTTTTACACAGTTACGTCCGGAGCTCTTTGCCAAATACATAGCCGAATCAGCAGTCTGTACCAATTTCTCAAGAGTATTGCTGTGTTGGTCGAACTCTGCTACTCCAATACTTGCCGTTATGCGAAACTCAGCATGATGTTTCCCTTGAAAATGTAAGTCTCTAATTTCATCACATAGATTTTCAGCAAACTCTTTTGCCTCTGCGAGTGTTGTTTGGGGAAGCGCTAAAATGAACTCTTCGCCTCCATATCGACCAACATAATCGTATTTTCGTAAAGAACCCTGCAGGAGGCGTGAGAATTTTTTGAGTACTTCATCTCCTACGGAATGACCGTGTGTATCGTTAATTCTTTTAAAGAAATCCACATCAATGAGACAAAGAGAAAAGGGTGTGTTATAGTGAGAGGCTCTGTAGATATCTTTTGCTAAAAACTCCTCTAATGTACGTCTGTTATAGAGGTTTGTGAGCGGATCGTATTGTGAGAGTTGTAAGAGCTTCTCTTCAAGCTCTTTTCTCTGTGTTATATTACGAGAAATCATAATGACAGTAGGCTCTTCACCTTCACTCTCTTTAAGGCTTGCAGAGTGTTCAAACCATAAAAGCCCCTCGGGTGTTTGAATGTGAATCTGATGTCCAAAAGAGGTCTTGTTTTGGGAAGCCTTTTCAATTGCTAAAAAAATCTCATCTGCAGCCTCTTTTGGAAGGACATCGACTAAATTGTTTCCTAAAAGATGTGCCTTGTTCGCTGCGAGTTCTTTATCGTTTTGTGCCCATACATTGAGGTACTCTCCCTCTAAGCTTAGCTCGAAGACTAAGTCCGGCATTGCACAGAGAATGGCATTTTGAGTATTAACAGTCTTTTGGAGTGATTCTAAAAGTTTTTTAGTTTCCATTGAAAGTGATTTTCCTGTTTCATCTCATTTGATTATGCAAGGGATTCTACTTACACAGAGTTTGTGTTTGTTATATTATGATAAAAATAGTAAGTCAATGCTTAAAGTGAAGATGATCTTTGAAACTTATGTTAAAGTATCAGTTATGAAAATAGAAAATATAAGATATGAAAAAAAGTACATTCCTTTGAAAACGCCCTTTGCCACCGCTTTGCGGCGTGTTGAAAATGTAGAGTTCGTTCGTGTGAGCATCGGCTTTGATGATGGGAGTATCGCTCAAGGAGAAGCACCCGCGACCAAGGCGATAACGGGTGAAGACCTAGAAGATATCATGTACTCCATTGAGTCTGTAAAAGTAGAGTTACTTGGGCTAAAGGCAGTAGATGCTATGCGAAAGTTGCATCAGACAAATATAGGCTCTTCAGCAAAAGCAGCGCTCGATATGGCGCTCTTCTTTCAAGGAAACAGGCTTGATAATGAAGATGCAAGGGCGATAAAGACAGATGTGACCATAAGTTTAAATAGTGTAGATGTCATGATGGCAGATGCCAAAAAAGCGCTCTCTGAGGGCTATGACATCTTAAAAGTGAAGCTTGGAAGTGACATAGAACACGCCATAGAGGTGACGCTGCGTTTAGCAAATGAGTTCCCAGCGGCGGTGCTGCTCATAGATGCTAATCAGGCGTGGAGTGTAGAGGGAGCATTGAGGTATCTAAACGCAGTCGATGGAGTGCAAATCGAGTTGATAGAACAGCCTGTAAAAGCAGATGATTTAGAGGGACTCAAACGCATTACAGAGGCTTCATCCATTGCTATTTTGGCAGATGAGGCTGCGTTTAGCCTTGAAGATGTGAAAAATATCTACACCCTAAACGCAGCGGATATGATAAATATCAAGCTTATGAAGTGTGGAGGGGTGAGTAAGGCCATAGAGATCTTGGAGTATGCAAGAGCAAAGAAAATTCCCTGTATGCTTGGCTCTATGCTTGAGGGGCCTATCTCCATAGAAGCAGCATACAAACTTGCCTTTGCCTACAGAGATGTCATAAAGTATGTCGATTTGGACTCACCGCTGCTTTATGCTCAGACACTCTCTTGTGTAGGAGATTTTGCAATAAAACGCAACCAGATAAAGCCTAAAACTCCTGCAAAGAGTGAGGCTGCCAAGATTCCTATTTTTGCTTGAAAAATGGCTGATGCATTGCCGTAAAATGCAAGTTCTGCGACAAAGATACTCATAGTAAAACCGATACCGCCAAGCAGAGCCACGCCAAAGACTTGGTTCATTGTACTGCCCTGTGGCAGTTTTGCTATGCCGAGTTTTGTAGCGAGAAAAGCAACTCCTGCGATGCCAAGCACTTTTCCAACAACAAGCCCGATGATAATACCAAGGGCAATAGGCTCAACAATGGCTTCGTCAATCTCAGTGAAATTAATGCTGATACCTGCGTTTGCAAGAGCAAAGAGCGGGATGACAATCAAACTCACAGGCAGATGCAGCGCCTGCTCAAGACGTGCGGAGGGAGACTGGATGGAGTCTATGCGCTCAGACATATTGATAAGCAGTGCTTTTTGTTTTTCATGCAGTGAGTAGTCTGTGGCGACGGGATAGTTGTCATACTCATCCAAAGAATTTCGCATATGATTTGTAAAGTCATCCGGAGTCTCTTTTGGTTTTGAAGGGATGGCCATCGCTGCTATAACACCTGCAATGGTTGCGTGTACGCCTGATTCGAGCATAAAGAACCATAAGAACATACCGACGAGAAAGTAGGGTAAAACCGCATGAATACCAAACCTGTTAAACGCAACCATTACAAGAAACGATCCTCCTGCAAGTAGAAGCGGCAACAGGTGGATCTGCTCTGTGTAAAAAAGAGCAATGACTACAACAGCACCAAGGTCATCAACAATGGCAAGGGCTATAAGAAAGGTCACAAGTGAAGGCGATACACGATTGCCTAAAAGCACAAGTGCAGAGATGGCAAAAGCGATGTCGGTCGCCATGGGAATACCCCAGCCGTTTTGTGAAGGGAGCCCGTAGTTGATGGCGATGTAGATAAGTGCTGGTACTATCATTCCCCCAAGTGCTGCTAAAATGGGAAGAATGGCAACTTTGATGTTAGAGAGCTCTCCGACTAAAATATTTCTTTTTATCTCTAAACCGATGAGAAAGAAAAATATGGCCATAAGTCCGTCATTTATCCAGTGGTGGATGGTGTGCGAGAGCTTCCATGAACCGACATTTAAAGAGATGGTGAGATGAAATATCTGTTCATATATCTCATGCAAAGGGGAGTTTGCGAGTATGAGTGCAACGATGGTCATAAATATAAGTACGATACCCGTTGTCGTCTGTGCATGAATAAAATGCTCTAGCGGCGTGGCTACCTTTTCAAAAGTCTTCTCCCACGGTGCGTATATTTTCATTGAGTGTTCCTTTTTGTTGCATAGAGAAATTGTAAAATTTATTATAACGCAATTCCATAATAAATCTTGTTATAATGATTTTGTTTGAATCTTGTAAGCGAGGATATGATGATGCAATGGTATGAAATGTCCACCGAAGAAGTTTTTAAAACTTTAGATACAAAAGAGAGCGGTCTCTCAAGCCAAAGAGCAAAAGAGAGACTTCAAAAAGAGGGTGCAAACCTCCTCCGTGCAAAAGAGGCGGCTTCTGCTGTCACACTCTTTTTTATGCAGTTTAAAAATCCTCTTATTATCATTCTTATATTTGGCGTATTTCTCTCCGCTTACAGTGGACATACCATCGATGCCATTGCCATTTCTGTCATCATCCTCATCAATGTGCTCATCGGTTTTGTACAAGAGGTAAATATGC
>Ga0256831_1000296_pt1 | contig 26443 bp, 26 predicted proteins | sample 132544metaG_FD_189087 | JGI IMG/M metagenome (GOLD analysis project Ga0256831, IMG submission 189087) | Hydrothermal vent microbial communities from Lau Basin, Pacific Ocean - 132-544 | ecosystem: Environmental > Aquatic > Marine > Hydrothermal vents | place: Pacific Ocean: Lau Basin | collected... | reverse complement strand
AACAAAGTCTTTGGAAATATTGAAAACGTGAAAGTTTGGCTAGCCAATTTCATCAAAGATAATCTTACTTCTGAAATAATTCAATCTATAAAACCAGAATCCTGCTGTATAACATATAAAATACACTGGTTCTTCTGGTTTTGTGCTGTTTTTTGCGCAATGTGGGTTAAAAATAATCAAAAAGCGGGCAGGGTTTTACTCTGTCCGCTTTTTGATTATCACCTTTTCGAGAATACAATGGTCAGGTTGGATTTGATGTTCCCCGGGTTGAACCTTCAGTAAAAAACATTTTAGGCAATCGCTTTTTATATGCCAGAATAAATACTCCAATAGCATACAGTCCAATATTAAATATCCCAATGGAGAAGATCCCAATAGAAAATATCCCTATTGAGAAAATTCCAACAGAAAATGTCCCTGCTGAAAACACTCCTGCTGAAAATTGCCCTGCCGAGAAGTAGTTTAATGCATATTCGCCTGCTGATAGAGAGGGGGCATAAAACTGATTGAATAGAAGTCCTGCTACTGCCAGAACAATTGCTGTAATTAAAATCCAATACTTTTTCATGATGTCTGTTTTTAAGATTAATTTTAAATGGATGCTTTACGTAAAGTTGTTGTTTGAATTTACAAGCAATATTAGGAAGCATTTTCCTGCCTGAAAAATATTTGGGACTTATAGCACTGTTTTGTGACGGGCATCAAAGCATGGTGACGAATGGAAAGTTGAAGGGATGAAAAACAAGGGTAACGAGTGAGTCTGTGAGCTACTCAACTTGACGAATAAGCAATTTAAAATCATGGATGTACTGCCTAGATACAGCCGCCTCCCTGTTTGTATGGTTAAACACTAAACGGTATCCCTGAGCATTACCGGTAATCTTATTAATCTGTTCAGGGTTGATGATAAATGCCCTGTGTGACTTGAACAGTAACGACTCTTTAGGGATATTAGCCTCAACCAATTTTAGTGTAGTGCGCAATACTTTTTTCACGGGGTTATTGTCTTTTAAATGGTAGATGTAACAATAGTTCCCCTCCGATTCTATAAAAAGAATATCTTTTTCCTGAAGTTCAATAGAATCTTTACCATTATAGGATTTGAAAATGTGTTGTATTGATTGCTCTGCTGATTTGATGCTGCTATCTTTAAGACTACTTGAAAGCTCATTTGCACTTTGCAGGTTTTGCTTCAGATAGGTATTGTTTTTCCATAACAGAATGATGATAGCAGGGATAATACCTATTGCCAGAGTTAGAATTTCAAATGAAAGGAAATACTTAGGGTTAAGCATGTCGAAATGGAAAATATATCCACTGTAAAGGTAGTTTCCAAGCCCAATGGTAAAAAATATCCAAAACATAAAAATGATATGCTTCCCGTTTGTCCACCTCTCCTTATCAAAGATCGATTTCATTAGATAGGGCAAAGCTACAATGTCAATCATTAAAGTCACCAGTACAATTAGTCCGTATCCTGCCAGAATAAGGCTTTTATTAGGCATGCTAAGGTTTGATAATCCAAAAGGTTCAAATAGAGTAATGAATAGAGATGTGAAAATTGCAGTAAATAGTGCACTATTCCAGTTGTTGCTAAAATCAACCGGATAGTTTGTGTTAAGAAATTCTTTTGTACGGATTTTCATAATAACTTGCCTTAGTGTGCTTGCAATACTGCAAAGGTAAAAGAAATATAAACTTTTTTGCCTAATCAGAGATTCTAATAAAACTTCCTTATTGCCTACGCTTACCTCACCCCCTTTATGTTATCAATTATTATTTTGTTACACAGGTTAATTACTTTTGCTCCCTTTAGGGTTGGGGTAAAACAAAAGCAATTAACCGGGCATCAAATGTGATGGAATCAGTGGCTGTGCTTCCTAATATCTCGTCCCTCACGAGGCTTCTCAGAAGCACTATTCTGGCAAAATAGCATTCAGCTATTGTGCAAACCAAAAAAATGCACTATCTTTACTGTACTTTAAGAACAGTACTTTTAGTGCAGCATAAAAAGTGCAAGAAGCAAAAGTCATGAATCCATTTCAAATCACAGATTATATATCATCGGAATTCTTTTGCGACAGGACAAAAGAGACGCAAAAGATAATCTCAGCTTTAGATAACGGCAGAAATGTAACCCTAACCTCGATACGCAGAATGGGTAAAACAGGATTAATTAAAAATGTTTTTTATCGACTAAAATCACGAAAAAATTTAAAATTAATATATGTTGATATCCTCAAAACAGAGGATATGAACGACTTTATTAAAGCATTTGCTGATGTGTTAGTGAAAACAGAGAGGCATAATTTCATGAAAAAACTATCAAAACTTATCTCGGGAATAAGAGGGAAAATTATTTTTGATGATATGACCGGCTCACCTGAAGTTGTATTCGACTACTCCGATGACAGTAGTGCAACTGAACAGTCAATGAATAAAATATTTGAGTTTCTGGCGGAGCAAAAGGAGAAGTACTACATAGCATTTGACGAATTTCAGCAAATTGTAAATTATCCTGAAAAAAATGTCGAAGCAACATTAAGAACATTTATTCAAGGTCAGCACAAAGACCGGTTTATATTTTCGGGTAGCAGTAAACACATTCTTACGTCAATGTTTAATGATTACGGAAGACCATTTTACCAAAGCTCAGACCAGATAAATTTTACTAGGCTGGATAGAGATACCTATGTAAACTTTATTCATCACCACTTTAAATTGCATAAAAAGAGCATTGACAAATCCCTGATTTCAGAGTATGTTGAGAATTTGGACGTTTATACTTTCTATGTCCAGTACTTTTTCAATCGCCTTTTTGAGAGCAGAGCCGGAAAAATAGACCAAAAGATGACACATAAAGTGTTCATGGAGATACTGGCAGAAAGGGAATATATCTATTTTGGCTATAGGAATATACTCACAAAATTTCAGTATAAACTACTCAAAGCAATTGCAAAAGAGGGCGGAGTTAAAAAACCAAACTCAGGAGAATTCATGAAGAGACACAACTTCTTTCAGCAAAGCTCTATCAACAAAGCTTTAAAATCCCTGCTCGAAAAAGAGATGGTATACAATGAAGATGGCGAATATAAAGTGTACGATCTGTTTTTGTCGAAATGGTTGGAACGAGCCTGATACATACACGAACCTGTTATTTTTCTTAAAACATTAAACTCCTATCTTTGTTTTTTAAGATATATATTAGCAACTATGGATATAAACGATAAAAGAGAACAATTAATAGAATATTTCAAGCAATATCCTGAAGGTTACTTGCTCTTTTCAGCAGGCATGGATAGCTGTGCCGTTTTGGGTGCAGCAGTTGCAGCAGGAAGTAATATTGTGCCTATATGGGCTGACAACCAATATTTCAATCGTGCTTCGGACTCAGATATAAAAAAACAGGCACAAAACTTAGGCTCCGACATTTTAATAATTAACGATGTTGTTCCCAATAGTGAAGTAAAAAGCAACAGTAACTTAAGGTGCTTCCACTGTAAAAACCAGATACTTGATACTGTGCCAAAAGAAGACAAGCCGGTGTTTGACGGAACAAATGCGAGTGATGTTGGTGGGTACAGACCGGGGAAAAGGGCATTGAGAGCCTTTGGAGTTAAATCGCCTCTCGACGATTTGGGAATTACTTCCGTTGAAGCAGTTGAGATAGCATTGGGCTTTGGGGCGGATCCCCTCCTGGCAGGTTTAGAGAGTTGTCTTGCTACCAGAATTAACTATGGAATAGAGGTTACTCCGAATAGGTTACAGGCATTGCGAAGTATTGAAAGATTTATTATTGAAAAGACAATGGACTTCGATGTGAGATGCAGAATTGACGATGAAGACCACATCAGAGTAGAGTTGACCAAACCGGAGAGCTACTCTCTTTTGGCTGACGAAGATGCAAGGCAGAAGCTTTTTGATTTTGGTAACCCAGTGAGTTTGTTTGTAACAATAGATGTTCTATCTTCGAGACCAAATACTTATGACAATAGACTAAAGAACTCCTCCACCCCTTCCGAAAAAAGAAGGTAGAGCAGGATAAACACCCATTACAAAAGAAAATATGCTATTATGACTTTTGACGAGCTGTACGATAAAATAAAGAATGACGAGATATCTAGAAGTGAAGCACAAAAACACTTTTCGTTAGATTGGATGGAGACTGCAAACAGATACATACTGGATATTAATCGCGGTATGCGAACCAATATCCCAGAGATTATTTATGGTGAATTCAAAACCCTTGAACAGACCATAGAGGTAACGCAAAAAGTGCTGGAGAAACACCCCAGAGTAGTTGTCTCAAGAAGCCCGTTTTACAAAGAGATTGATGGGTATTTCAGAGATAGCTATCCGGTATTATGGTCGGTAAATGCTGTAATTGTAGGTGAACTACCCGAGCCCAAAGGTAATGCACTCGTCATAAGCGCAGGTGCTGCCGACCATCCGGTAACCTACGAGTGTGAACTGATACTTAAGGCTGTTGGAGTTAATCCAATTGTTTATGAGGATAGAGGAATTTCTCATCCAACCCGCGTGCTTGAAGCCTTAAAAAGTGGTATGGATAAAAATGTGAAGGCCGTTATTGTGGTTGCCGGAATGGAGGGTGCGTTAGCTCCTTTTGTAGCTTCTTTGGTGCCGCTGCCTGTTATTGGTGTTCCAACCTCAGTGGGATACGGTTTCCGAGCTAAAGAGGCAGCCCTCACATCCATGCTTGCATCTTGCGCACCAAACCTTACTGTAGTAAATATTGATGGTGGGTTGAGAGCTGCTGTTGTGGCGGCACTGATTACAAAAAATAGTCAGTAAACAAGTTATCAACATTTAAAAATTATATCAATTAGCTATTACATCGATTGAGTAAATCAACCTATCTTTGTACTTATTTGGTTACATCTTTTTTAATAATCATGATAGATCAGGGAACAGTAGAGCAGATAATGGAGACAGCCAACAGCCAGATTGTGGATGTTGTCTCCGAATTTGTTCAGCTGAAAAGAAGAGGTGTGAACTATCTCGGCAGATGCCCTTTTCACGATGAGAAGACTCCCTCCTTCACGGTATCTCCCCACAAAGGAATTTTTAAATGTTTCGGTTGTGGCAAGGGTGGTAATGCTATCCATTTTCTGATGGAGCATGAGCAGCAGTCGTTTGTTGAAGCAATCAAATATCTGGGAGCTAAATTCCATATCCATATCGAAGAGGAGGAGGTAACGCCTGAAATGTTGAAGCAGCGTAGCGAACGGGAGAGCATGATGGTTGTTACTGATTTTGCTGCTGCTTTTTTCTCTGAGATGCTTAATAATAGTGACGAAGGGAAATCGGTAGGGTTGGGCTATCTTCGTCAGCGGGGGTTCAGGGATGATATCATTGCTAAATTCCAACTGGGCTACTCACCGGAGAAGCGTGATGCTCTAATTGTCGAAGCAAAGAAAAGAGGGTATAAGTGGGAGTATCTCGAGAAAACAGGATTGATGTATGTTGGCGATAACTATAAAGCTGATAGATTCAGAGGTAGGGTAATGTTTCCTATTCACAGTCTGGCAGGTAAGGTGATTGGTTTTGGCGGACGAATATTGAAAACTGACACCAAGAAAGTGGCCAAATATCAGAACTCTCCTGAATCGGAAATATACCATAAAAGTCGTGTTCTATACGGAATTTTTCAGGCCAAACAGGAGATATCAAAACAGGACAAGTGCTACCTTGTTGAGGGTTATACCGATGTAATGTCGTTCCATCAAACCGGCATTAACAATGTTGTTGCTTCATCAGGAACAGCCCTTACGCAGGATCAGATTAAACTAATATCCCGCTTTACCAAGAATGTGACAGTAATTTACGATGGTGATTCAGCCGGGATAAAAGCATCGCTACGAGGTATAGACCTGATTCTTGCCGAAGGGTTAAATGTAAAAACACTGCTTCTTCCTGATGGTGAAGATCCTGATTCTTTCTCAAAAAAAATGACCTCTGACCAGCTTAAAGAGTACATCAAAACAAATGAGTCGGATTTTATAAAGTTTAAAACCAAACTGCTCCTTGAGGATGCTAAAGGCGACCCCATAAAAAGAGCAACATTAATTCAGGATATTGTGAGAACAATTGCAATTATCCCTGATGCCATTACCCGGTCGGTATATGTTAAGGAGTGCAGTGTGCTTCTTGAAATTGAAGAGCCTGTATTGTTTAGCGAGATATCGAAAATAAAGCAGAAGAGGAGTAGTGCTCAGCAAGTACAGGCCGACAGGGAGCGTGCTGCTGCCGCAAAGGCCCGGTCGTCAAACTCTGTAGCAACTCAAAAAAGGATAGAGCAAAGTGCCTTGGACAACTGCGAGCGTCAGGTTCTTCGTTACCTTATAAGATTTGGGGACGTTGTTCTGTTTAGTGAAACAAGCGAAGATAACAAAGAGATAGTAACAAATGTTGGAGACTACATTATCCGTGAACTAAAGATCGACAATATCACAAGCGATAACCCACTCTACAGAAAGGCTTTTGAGCTGTACGAGAATGCTACAATTGGCGAAAACTTTTCGGCACTGAAGTTTTTTGTGAACAATCAGGATATTGAGATGAGCCAATTGGCATCTGATGTTATTGGTAGGGAGTACGAGCTAAGTAAGATGCATGAAAAGTTCGGAAGTGTTACCGATGAGCTGAGCCTGCTGATAGATCATGTTCCTAAGGTTGTCACAGAACTAAGGTTGGAAAAAACAAAAGAAAAAATAGCAAAATTGCAGTTGAAACTTAAAGATTTTGAACTTTCAAGCAATCCTGAGAAGGTTATAGAGATATTGAAGGAGTTGAATAAACATAATATAATTAAAGGTATATTATCAAAGAATCTTGAAAGGATTTTAGGTTAATTGGGAGGGACACTTCTGGGAACCTACGTGTAATTATAAAACCTAAACTTTAATATCGATTATGAGAACAGTTTCCCATTCAAATATAGAATTTATAGAGTCTGTAATTAAGAGCTGCGATGTCTGCTTTGTTGGTATGGTTGACCGGGATGGTAGTCCCTACGTGTTACCAATGAATTTTGGATACAGCGACCGTACAGTTTACCTGCACTCGGCTCCCGATGGCAGAAAAATAGATATTCTGAACAGTAATAAAAATGTCTGTATCACCTTCTCTACCGACAGTGACCTTGTTTATCAGCATAAACAAGTTGCTTGCAGTTACCGCATGCGGTCAACAAGTGTTATTATTACAGGTGAGGTAGAGTTTGTTGAGGATGATGCAGGCAAAATTGAGATGTTGGATATTTTAATGGAGAACTACTCTGCTGATGATTTCAAATATAGCAAGCCGGCTGTTAGGAATGTTAAAGTGTGGAGAGTAAAGACTGAAACTATGACTTGCCGTGAATTTGGGGCTCCGGCCAATAAGTATAAAGACTCTGACCCTGATATTGAGTTTATAATGGAGGAAAAGTAGGGACACCCCAACATTCAAAAAAAACAAGTTGTAAAATATGCAATTCATTTGCAAAATATGTGTTTTGTTTTACAGAAAACGGTTTATTTTTTCCAGTAATTTTTGTGCTCTGTTTTCGTAGGTATGGTCTTTTAATGTTCTTATTTGTCCGGCTTTGGCTATTTCGTTTGCTTTTTTTTCGTTTTCGAGAAGAAAAATTATTTTTTCCATTGCTTCGTCAAAAGAATCAAAAGTTACAATTTCTTTATCGGGTTCAAATAAAATAGGAATATTTTTTTTGTTTTCTTCAATTAAAACTGTTCCAACTCCTGTAGCTTCAAATAAACGCATTGTAGCTGCATAGTCGCCACCAATTTCGCCCTGAATATCAAAAGTTAATTTCGATTTTGCGAGTGCTTGGTACATGTCTATACCGTATTTTGCTCCCTGATATTTTCTTTTCAAATCTTTTGAATACTTATAATACTTTGTAAATTCTGTCAAGCTCTCAATTTTTTTTAATTTTGAAGAATTTATTTTTATTCCCGAAAAAATAATTGTCTTTTTCAGAGCATAAAGCATTTGTAATTTAAGTATTTCTGCATACGAAGTGTTGTACAAATCGCCGTAAAATTTAAAATTTATATCATCTTTTGCGGCAATTCTTTCTATAAACTTTTTTCTTTCCAAGTGAAAACCTTTTCGTGGTATTATGCTTCCAACAAAGACTACATCATCAGTTTTGTTTTCTGTTTTTATTTGATTTAAAATACTTTTGTTAAAAGCATGATATAGAAGAATGTTTTTGATTCCATTTTTATTAAAATTGTCTACAAAAACAGGCGAGCAAGTAGTTACAAAATCAAATATAGATAAAGTTTTTAGGTTTTCGCTAGAGTAGGGGGAACAGCAATTACCAATAATTAGCTTTATACTCGGAATTTTTATTTTCACGGTTTTTAAAAAATCATCTGAATACGGAAAGCTGTCCTGAAACCAAACAACATTGGGCTTATATTGTTTTAATTGTTCTATAATTAGTTTAGTCCCTTGTAAATTTATATTGTTTTCTTCTGACCATTTTTTTTGCAAAAAAGTAGCATTGTTTACAATTTCAAACGCCTCAACGCCAAGTTTGTTTAGTGCTTTTGTATAAAAATTTGACCAACCCAAACCAAAAGACATCAAATGTTTGTATTGTTCGTTGTATGTTTTGTTTATTATTTGTGGATTTTGCTCATAGTAATGTTTTAAAGCAAATTTATAATATCCTGTAATTTTTATTAGTTTCATTTTTCAGTCAGTTTTAATAGCTGAGTCCGTTTTTATCATCTAATTAGTGATGATTTAATGTTTTAACGCTGCTAATCTACTCACTATTAATTGATTGAACAAGTATTCTTTTGTTTTTTATTGAACTAATTGATATTAATAATTATAACTTGATTATATTGGAACAATAATTCTGTCTTACTTTTTTGCCTTGATGCAAAAAAGTAACAAAAAAAATCAAGGCTTATTTCCACTAACACTTTCCGTATATTTGAAGATTAAGTTCGATTGGCTGATCTCCTCATACCTTCGGAGCTTCTCAATCTCCCTAAATCTTCAAACACACTCCAAGCACCAGTGGAAAGAGGCCAAATAGGAGATAACTATTTATTAGAATTGACTCTTTATAAAATCTCCTAAGTTTCCCTGTTTACCCCCTTTACCCCATCAAATAGGCACTCTCAATTTTGTTTGCTCCAAAAGAGTATGGAATTGATGCATACGAATTAACAGGTTTTGTTACAATCAGATTCGCAAGTTTCACAACAGTAATTTACCCTGCCTCCTGTTCAAGCCCCATGGCATACGCACCGTTTAGTGTTGCTGCATTAATTGCCTCCTCGGGTGTCATCTTCATCTTAATTCAGGCGGTAGCAACTACGAAGTTCATATTTCCTGAGGGAGCTGAGCCGGGGTTGTAGTCTGATGCCAGGGCAAGCGGCAGACCGGCATCTATTATTTTACAAGCCGTAGTGTAGGGAATACCCAGAAAATAGGAGCATCCCGGCGGCGCTACAGGCATCGTTTCAGATTTTTTAAAAACCTCAATATCTTCATCTCTTAACTAACTCTTCAAGATGGTCAACCGATAGTGCATTAAACTTTACAGCTGCTGCTACTCCACCAATTGAATTAAATTGATTAACATGAATTTTGGGTGTCAGCCCAAATCTACGACCTGCCTCTAAAATCACCTCTGTGTCTGCCACAGAGAAGTACCCTTTTTCGCAGAATATATCAACATAATCAGCCAGCTTCTCCTCTGCAACTACTGGCATTAACTCATCAATTAATATCCTCAGATAATCCTCTTTCCTGTTTTTAAATTTTTCAGGAATGGCATGAGCTCCCAAAAAAGTAGACTTTATTTGAGTATTCGAGCTCTTCTTCAACCTCTTTATCACTCTTAGCATCTTCGGCTCGCTCTCAATAGTCAGTCCGTAGCCCGATTTTATCTCAACGGCACCTGTATCTTGCGCTACTATCTCCTCTAATCTCTCTTTGCTCTGTTGATACAATTCATCCACTGATGTCTCTTCCAGCTTTTTTGCCGAGTTTAGAATACCCCCTCCTCTGTTAGCAATCTCTTCGTACGACAACCCGTTGATTTTGTCAACAAACTCACCTTCACGAATCTTGCTCTTGGGCAGTATCTTACGAGAGACATTCATCAGTGTAATGGTAGTGCCATGAACAATCCCCTGCGGACCGATGTACATAAATGAGCCGGCAGTCATTTGTCCGTACTGTGTTACCCCAAAAGCATTAAGTCTCTACCAATCGTCAGGTGCAGAGTGGTTGGGAATCATCAGGCCATTGGTGACGATAACCCGTGGTGACTCTTTTGATAAAGGGAACAAACCCATGGGATGACCTGAATAGAGGTGAAGAGTCTGCTTATCGGTCATGATGGCAAGATAGTGCATTGTTAAGAGGTACTGAGACCAGTTTTGAAAAACCGCTCCATAACCGGAAAGTTGAACTTACACAGGCGGGTGAGTATCTTCAAAAAGAGCTGTTGACAAACTTCAAAAGGATGGATGATATATTGAATCATGCCAAGCTGCTAAACGATGGTATTGATGGTAATCTGAAATTGGGATATGTGGGCTCGGCAACGCAAAGACTAATTCCGCAACTGTTGTTGAAATTTAAAGATACCAATCCCAATGTTCTAATCAACCTTACGGAGCTGGATAACAGGAGGCAGATACAAGCACTGCTGAATCAGGAAATTGACATCGGTTTTGTTAGAATGGAACGTGTGCCGAAGAGGCTGGAGATACATCCGGCTATGGAGGAGACCTTCTCCCTGGTATTGCCCACAAGATAGGCTCTTCGGAGTTTCGTAACTAAGCTCAGTTTAAGGATGAGCACTTTATCCTTTTCGATGCCTCTTACAGTGAGTCGTACTACGAAAAGGTGATGCAGATTTTTGATGATAGTGGTTTCTTTCCGAATATCTCACACTCAACGGTTAATGCCAGCTCAATCTACCGTCTTGTGGAAAATAACCTCGGCATTGCAATTGTACCTACATCGCTGAAGTATGGCTACGACCTGAAGATTAAATTTATTGAACTGACAAATATTCCTCAGCGAACAACTCAGAAGATAGTTTGGGGAAGCAGCAATGCAAATCCTGTACTGGAGAACTTTATAAATATTATCCGAAATCCGGAGAGTGAATTTATTTTGGAGTGATGGATACAGAGACCGGGTTTCGGCTACACCTAACTCACTCTCGATGCTTTATCCTCTTAATTGTTTGTAACATTTCGTTTCGGAACGCGTGTTTTAAACAGTAGCTTCAGCATGTTTGAGGATTACATTCTCAACTTGGTGAATAATATTTTGGTATGAATAGTTCTCTGAAATAAATTGTCTGCCGACTTTTCCCAGCTTTTCTCTTTTAGAATCATCATTAAGCAGAGTTGCAATCTTTTCACCTAAATCGGCCAGATTATTTGGAGTGTAGGTTAGTCCCCCCTGTTGCAATCTCTCCCTATTGGTCATATCGTCCTCCATAACTACCGGCGTTTCGGTCAATTGGCAGTCAAGAGCGCTCAAGGTATTCTCTTTAGGGAAAGCAACAACATCAGCCATATTGTAGTAATCATTTAATTGAGATACACTAACTGCATCTAATACTTTAAGTTGAACCTTATTTAACAATCTATTCTTGTTGAAATACTCATTAAAATATTCACCATTCTTGCCACCAACCATTACAAGCACTGAATCAGGAATTGAATCTTCAACCATTGCCAAAGCATCCACTAACAGATGGGGACTCTTGGGATAATTAAATTTCCCGGCATACAAAATCACCCTCTTAGTTGTATCTATACCCAGTGTTACCCGTAATTGCTGTCCGGCTTTAGCGTCGGGATAAAAAACTTTTTCATCTGTTCCAATAAGGTAGGGATAGACATTCTTACTGTCGATGCCATATTGACTAACAAGTATCTCTCTGTTTTTCAGATGCTGTGTAAAAGACGGGTATTTTATATTTCCTAATTTTTGAAACTACAATATTCTTAAACAGAGAAAAATAGACCTTCTCAATTAAACTATTACTAAATTGATTGTATAGAGTATGAGTATCGCAACAAACGAGGAAATCCTGATAAATTCGTTTTTTACTCAACAATAAAAATGCCGTGTATGACTCGATAGCATGAACAAACAGCACGTCAGGTTTTAGTTGGTAAATCTTTTTCACTATACCACTCATTAGCATGTTGTAGCCATGCTTCTTCTCGTATCTCACAGGTAGGCGGTGAATATGAACACCGTGCTTCTTCTCAAAATCTCTGTCTTTCTCCCTGATTACTTCGGCTGTTAGAGTCTTATCGTGACTCCACAATTTCAACGATTCGGAGGTTACAATATGCATCCCAATCTCTTTGCGATGAAACTTCGCTGTGAAATTAAGCTGATACCCCATGTCAGGGTGAAATCAATTCTCTATGTGTACAATCCGTATTTTATCTCTTTGCATCTCTCTGAATATACTGTCTTGTTATTGCCTTACAAATAGCCGTTGAAGCATTTCCATCGCCATAAAACTGAGGGTATGTTAGGGCTGTACGGTTAGGGAAACTCATCAATGAGTTGTAAATAGTGTCACCATCGGCATCGGCTAGTACTGCATTGCCAGATTCAACCAGCTCTACCCATTCTGTTTCAGGGCGAAGTACAACACACGGCTTTTTGAAGAAAAATGCCTCTTTCTGCACCCCTCCCGAATCGGTAACAATCATATCACAATTTTGCTCCAGTATGGTGATATCAAAAAAGTTTAATGGCTCTGTCATAATAAGATTAGGGGTATCACCTAAAGTATCAATAAATAAAGAATCAAGCAGCTGATTCATCATCTTTCTGGCGCGGGGATGAACAGGAAAAACCACCCTCTTACCTGAATTCTGAACAAACTTAACTACAGCCTTTAGAATGGCGCCTATTCTTTCCGGCACATCGGTATTCATGTCCCGATGCATTGTAAAAAGAATAAAAGGATTACCTTGCAGATTAAGATCCTTTAGAACGCTGCTTCTTTCGGTTGCAAGCTGTGCAAAGTAGAGGGAGTTATCGTACATTACATCTCCTGTGTGAATCACTCCGGGACAATCGGGAGTATTAATTTTATCGACACAGTTAAACCCTTCATTTTTTAAATTCTCAATAGCGGTGGTGGTTGGGCAGAAAAGTAAAGTTGAAACATGGTCGCAAACAATACGGTTTATCTCCTCGGGCATTGACTTATTGAATGACCGTAAGCCGGCCTCAACATGAACAACCTCAATACCCATCTTTGCCGCAACGAGAGCTGCCGCTAAAGTTGAGTTAGTGTCTCCGTAAACCAACAAGAAATCGGGCTTCTCCTCCAGAAACACCTCTTCCATCCTCTCCATTATCATTGCTGTTTGCCGGGCATGTGTTGCCGAGCCGCACTGCAAATTATGTTTTGGCTGTGGGATATTCAGCTGTTCGAAAAAATGCCCCGACATATTTTTGTCGTAGTGCTGCCCAGTATGAACAACTATATCCTTTATAGTATCCGGGTATGACGTTTTGATTGCCCGGCTTATCGCTGCCGCTTTAATAATCTGAGGTCGTGCCCCAACAAGATTTATTAATTTAATCATTCTGTAGTGATTTCAATTGTGGATGAAACTGACGGTTTCAGTAAAATCAGTCTTTAACGTTTTGCTTCGAGCATCTTATCGATAGTAGCAAATACCTTTTTGCCATCCCAGTCGGCAGCGCCATGTTTTTGCATAACAATCTTTCCCTCGGGGGATATTAGGAAGCTTGACGGGATTTTGCGGGAGTAGAATTTCTCTGAGACTTTGCCATTCAGCTTGTAGATTGGCATCTCAAATCCTCTTTTCTCAAAATCCTTTGTCATTACGCTAAGCTCTTCACTTGAGATTAGGTAAAAATCAACCTTGCCTTTGTACTTGTCGTAAAGTTTCTGAATTGATGGCATCTCGGCAATACAAGGAGGACACCAGGTTGCCCAGAAGTTTATAAATATAGGTTTTCCCAGCGACTGTTTAGGATAGACAATCTCTCCGCCAGGAGATATTAACCTGCAGGTTAAGTCGTTCGATCCCACAAAAACAATATCGTTGCTTGTGGAGGGCTGAAACATCGTGTAGCGGATAACGGTTGATGAAATAACTTTACGCGAATCGGGAATAATCATTCCAATAAGCAGAGCAAAAAACAGAAAATCAAGAATGATACCTATCGTTGTCTTCTTTCTGCGATACTTAGTCCACTGTTTTTTAAAAAAATCACTCATCTCTATATATTTTACTTATAAATCTGTTGTGCACAGATTACGTAACTTATAACCAATTTGTAAAAACATTTGGTTTGGTATTGTATGTTTTACCATTATCGGCATCTATTGAGATACTAATATTTTTGTACCTCTTCAGCTTAGGCATACTCTTTTTAAACCTGTCGATATTTATCACGAGCTTATGCCCTGTGTCAGGCATAAGAGTCAGTGGGAATATTGGTTGTCCTTCGCTACCCTTTATTTTAAACCGTTTGGTCTTACTAAATCGCTTGAATGTTAATACCGGAGGTTCAAAGGTAATACTATCCTTTGTTTTATTGTTTATTTCAAGATGTAACAGAGTATCACCGTTATGACCGTTTTTACTCTTTTTCACCTTTACAAATACCCATGCCGGCATTAGCTTTTTTATCCATCCTCTTTTTTGTGCCAGATAAAAAATCAGAATTAAGCTTGTCATCAGCAACATCTCCATAAATAATGGATTGTATTTTGGCTGAGGCTCATCGTCCGGCTTTGTAAGTGACTCATAAAAAACTTGCTCTAACGGCTCATCTCCATTGGCAAGGGTGTCGAAATGAATAGATAGAGGCGTGCCTGATTTCTGTGCCGACTCTTTTTTAGGTGCGATATTCCCACCTCTGCCACAAATCTGCAACAGCACTATAAAAGCCAGTCCGGAAATGATAAAACGCCGGTTTTTGTGATAAAATGCTTTTATTTGATATATTAAATTATTCATTAAAAATTCTATTTTGGAAAGGGCAGCAGCCCCTTGTAATTAATAAAGTACTCGCCATCATTAACGGGTTGGCTCATGCCCACGTCACTCTCTTCGTTGCCGTTTGCAATACCGACACCTGCAAACATACAGGTTGCACTATTTTTTTTTGCATGCATCAAAACTCTTGCAGCAACCTCAGGTTTTAGAACTCCCATATCAGGATATCTTGCCGTTCGTACAACAATAAAATACCTAACACCCTCTTTTGTTGCCAGTATTTGAGGGTTAATATCCAACTCTTTTCGTACCTGAAGTACTTTGTAGCCATCATCAGTTAATGATTTAAACACAACTTTAATACCAAGAAAGTGCAACTCTTCATCTGTTAAGATAACTCCTTTTACCATAGAGATATTGTTATACCACCAAAATTAATCCTGTTGGTATTATTTCAACAAATATGGTATAAAATATGGAAAAACAGAAAAATTGAGAAACAGCTTTATATAACTTTAACTAAAAGGAAGTTTTTACAATTCGTTTTTGTTGTTAGATTTGCACCATGCTATACTTATCGCTGGGAATATTGTTAATAGTGATTGTTGCTTTTTTAGTTTCAAGAAGGAGCAGAGATAACGCTGAAGATAGCTCAGGAAAGGAAGTTGCCTCCGATTGCTGTGGTGCTCATGATGTGTGCGAAACAGAAAGTTTGCTAAGTAGTAGCACTGAGATTCTCTATTATGAAGACGAGGAGCTTGACCGGTTCAGTGATGCCGTGCAGAATAGTATTACTGATGATTCCGTTGAAGAGTTCCGAGAGGTGCTATATTCGTTGAAAGAGAGTGAGGTGTCTGCCTGGCTGAAAAGCCTACATTTACGCAGAGTAACAATTCCGGAGATAATAAAGGAGGAGGCGCTAATGATTGTTTCAGAACGACGATTCCAGACAGAGGATGCTGGGTAATACAATCCTTAAATAACAAATCGGAACAATGAAATTTAAGCAGATGATTTAGTTCATTTTTCAAACTAAAAAACCGCCCTCTATTGCAGGGCGGTTTTTTAGCATTTTTTTCTAATTTACTGTAACGGTACAATTAGCAGTCCCTTTTTCTGAAACAACAATACTTCCTGCTTGAGCAGTTTTCCCATCTTCGGTATTTACATAAACAGTATATGTTCCTGGAGCAATACCAATAAATGTAAATGTTCCGTCGGTTTTTGTGTGGGTGTAAATTTTATGTCCGTCAACCGAAACATAAACCTGAGCATTCTCTTCTGTATTTCCGCCAACTGTTACTTTTCCGGTAATTTTTCCGGTCCGGTCTAAATCGCAAACTCTGAAATCGGCATCGAAATCGCAATTTGTAATGGAGCTGATTGTTGAAATCCAATCGGAAAAGTAGCCACCACCAATAGGCCCAAATTTAAACGAATTATCAACGTCTAAATCGAATAACACCTCTGAGGCTGAACCCTCTTCCACAACAAGTTCCGGTTCAATAGTAATTGTTGTAGTACCTGTTGCAGCACTGTTTAAGTTGAATTTCGTTCCGTTTGATAATTCAACCGATGCATCATTCAGAGTAACTCTTGCCTCAACATAAGTTCCAGCTTTGATATTTGTTGTTTTTACTTCAGCGGTAGCACCATTTGTCAAATTAACCATGTTGTACGATGTGCTGCCATCGAATAAAGTAACGAATTCACCATTGGCAGTTTTCACCTCAACTTTGGCAACACCAATATTTGCTTGAGTTACAAATTCAAAAGGGAATGGTGCATCTGTTAAAGTTACCGTAACTTTTCCTTCTCCGGCCGGAATTGTTGTGTCGTCTTTTTCGCAAGATACAAGTACCAATATTGCGAATAGTGGTACAATTAATTTCTTAATCATCTTTCTCATAATAAATAATTTTAATTTAACTGAATTAATAATATACACTTCAATGTTTTATTATGGAGTAGAACGCATTTGTTGCAAAATTGTTTTGAGCAAATGTGTAAAAAAAACAATAATATTCCTAACCATCTAAAATGCAAATGATTACAAACAATATTTTTTGAGAATTAACCTGAAATACTAATAATTTACTATTCTTTATCAACAAAAAGATAAGTAATAACATCGCCGTAGGGGTCGGGCTAAAAATTAAAATATACAAAACCTTTTTCTGTAATTATCAACAATAAATAACATAAGACTACGTATTATGAAAAGAATATATAATAAATGCAGAGTTAGTTTTTGTGTTGTATTAATAGCAATGGCAATACTTAACTCTTGTAGCAAACAGAAGTTAAATACAACAGATATGTATATAAAAGGGAATTGGAGTGGAAACCTTAGATATGAAGACCCAAATATGAGTACGCACTGGGAGTATTTTAGTGCACATTATCCCTCTTCAGGCACAAAACATTGGAGGTTCAGTCATATTCATATTAGTCCATCCATTATCACCGGTAGTTTAAGTTCATATGATTCTACATGGCTGATATGGTATAATATTAATGGCACAAAAGTAAAGATTAATGATGTTTCAATTACAGATTTATACTGGGAAGCAAGAGGGCATGTTTATATAAAAGCTGTTTTAACCTTGTAAATATGAGGATAATAAATTTAATCAAAAAGACCTGCCTGAGTTTTGGCCTAGCAGGTCTTTTATTAACACTATCATGTACAAAGGAACTCAACTTTAATGACTACACAGAAGATAAACAGTATGTTCTTAATAGTTTATTTAAAGCCGGTAACTTGTTAGATGTTTATGTATATAAAACACAAAGCCTTAACAATAGCAATACAGAATTTGCTGTTATAAAAAACCTGAATGTTTGCTTGTATGAGGGCAACAAAAAGGTTGATGAAGCTACGCTTGTTGAGGATAGTGTTTATCGTTTCTCCTATTATCCCTCCTCCGGTGTTGAGTATAAAATTAACATAATAGATACATTAAATAATGTAAGTATGAGTGCTTCAGATTTAATACCTAAACCAATAGCCATTACGAAAGCTGATTATTATAGCCAATATTCTTTTACTGACGAATATGAACTGAAATACAACAAGATTTACATTGAGTTTACAGATGAACCAAAAACTGATAACTATTATGAAGTATTGGTTGTTGGTAATGGAGCCCTTATTATTAACCATCCGGCAGTTTCTTATAACCATAATGATGATGCCGGTAGTAAGGTGCTTTTCAGCGATGAGTTATTTAAGGACAAAACACTCCGGGTATCTATATATGCAGCATATGTATCTACAATTCCTACAATAAAGCTCCGCAATGTTAGTAGAGTATATTACGACTATTTTAAAAGTTTAGAAGCACATCTTTATAATCAAAATGTACTTATACTCGATGATCGGCCAATTGACTTACTGTTTAAGCCACTTCCAACAGAATTGTATTCGAATGTAAAAAATGGCTTAGGAGCTTTTGCAACCTATGCAGAAACAAGTATTCGAGCAATACAACAAGATTAATCAACCAAAATAACTATGCACTATATTTTTAGAGTTACAACTCTGTTTTTTATGTTATTAACAAGTGTTGCACTTTGGGCTCAAACAAGCCGGGTGTGTGGCTATGTTTTGGATAAAAATACATTGGAACCTCTAATTGGGGCATCGGTTGTTATAAAAGGTTCGCGCGGTATAGCCAGCGATAAAAATGGTTTTTTTTGTATTAATGCAGAAACCGGTAAAGCGATTCAAATCTTAAGCTCTTATGTGGGATACAAAACCGAAGCATTAAAAATCACATTAAATAACGATACTACACTACAACTATTGCTTACCCCCGGATTATCCCTGTCAGATGTTACTGTTACTGCGCCCGTAAATAAACGAGCGGACGTAATAAACATGCCCATTAGCAGGATAAAATCAATCCCCAGCTTAACCGGAGAGCCTGATGTACTAAAAGCTATACAAATGTTACCCGGCATACAAGCCGGAAGAGAAGGCACCAGCGACCTATATGTAAGAGGGGGCGAGAAAGATGAGAATTTGTACCTGCTGGATGATGTTCCATTGTATTACGTTAACCACATTGGGGGTTTTATGTCGGTTTTTGACGTAAATATAGTAAAGGATATAAATATTTATAAAGGTGTTATTCCGGCTCGTTTCGGAGGTCGATTATCATCGGCCATTGATGTAAAGTTAAAAGATGGTGATGCTTCGAAAAAGAAAGGTGAATTCATGTTAGGCTTATTGGCAAGTAAAGTTTATATGGAAGGCCCGGTAAATAAATCACAAAAAACCAAATATCTAATTTCGTTACGCAGATGCAACATTGATTTGCTAACTCGTCCCTTTAGTCTTATGACCACAAACGGAGACGAAACATTTGCCTACACATTTTATGATGCTACCACAAAATTAACACACACATTTAACATCAAAAGTAAAATTACTGCATTAATCTATTTCGGAAGGGACAAGCTCTATTTTCGTCAAAAAGGCATGATTTCCGATGGTATGAGCGAAAGTAAAAACACAACAAAAAGCAAAATTAATTGGGGCAACAGGGTATTTAGTATTAAGTGGAACTATCTGTTTAACAACAACATATTTAACGAAACAAATTTTACTATTAATCGCTTTTTTAATGCCAATAAATCAATCATTAAGAATGGAACGCTTGAAGATGAAACAGTTTTTCGTTCTAGCATTAACGATTACTCACTTCAAAATCAGTTTAAAATAATAAACACAAAAACAAATCTTTATATAGGGGTAGGTATTAATATGCATAATTTTAAACCCATAGTAAGTAGTATATATTCAGAAGATGGCAAGGAGACGGAACGTGAAGAATTTAATGTATCTAGTATGGTCCCGGAGCTCTATGCTTACTCCGATTTCCGGTGGGACATAACACCAAGGCTTACCTTCACCCCGGGTTTACGGTTTGTGTTTTGGCCACACATAGACAGTTTTAGTTTTGATCCTAAGATATCTTTAACTTACTCCATATTACACAACATGCACTTAAATGCGGGGTATTCATATAACAATCAATATATCCACCTACTTTCAGGAGCAAATGGCGGTATCTCTTCAGAGTTATGGATACCCAGCTCAAGCGTTCTACCTCCCAAATCAGCTGAGCAGGTATCACTTGGTGCAATTTTCACTCCTGACAAATACTCCTTTAGTATTGAAGTATTTCATAAAATCTGGAATAATCTCGTGGTCTTTAATCCCACACTATCATTAAATGATGCATCAAATTGGGATAAGATGGTTGAGTCAGGAGGAACAGGTCGGATGAATGGCTTAGAGATGTTAGCAAGTAAAAACAGAGGTAAAATCACTTACTCCATTGCATACACCTTGTCAAAGAATATGCGAACCTTCAATGCATTAAACAGAGGTCGCGAATTTCCGTTTAAATATGACAGAAGACACGAGTTAAGTACCTATTTCGCATACAATTTCTCAAAATCAAAAAAAATTGCAATAACATGGGTATTCAATTCAGGCACACCGATTACCGTGCCAACACAATGGTATCCTGCAATTCAAGAAGATGTATTGGGCTTTGCACACCCTCATTATTATTCAAGTTTAAATAATTTCCGTACAGAACCATACCATAGGTTAGATATTGGTTATTCACGGAGTAAAATGAGAGGCAAAACTGAACGTGTTTTATATCTTGGTATTTACAATGTTTACAACAACTTAAATACTTTTTATACAGTCATCCGAATAGAAGACAGTAAGTTTAAACTTTACAAATACACATTATTTCCTTTTATGCCATCAATAAGCTACACAGTTAAATTCTAACTGTTCAAATAAACAAAATGCCATATTTTAAAGAACTTACAATGGATTTCACTTTAACAGGTGAGAATCATCTTTATTTGAGCCTAAAGGAATACTATCCAACTCAGCCTTTAACGGTTGGATAAACTCTTTAAACGATGCTGAGTTTTCGGGTTTAACAGGCTCTACCGGAGGTGCTTTTACTTTAAGAGGGTCTACCGGATGCCCCTGTTTATACACGCGAAAGTCAAGATGTGGTCCTGTTGCCAGACCCGTGTGACCAACGAAACCTATCAGCTGACCTTGCTTGACACGCACACCTTTAGCCATTCCTTTAGCATATCCTCTCATGTGCATGTACGACGTTGTATAGACACTATTATGCTTTATCTTCAGATAATTTCCACCTCCACGTTTCTGATACCCTTTTGCCACTATCCTTCCATCTCCTAATGCATAAACCGGAGTACCTTCGGGAGCGGCATAATCAACGCCATGGTGTGGCCGATAGATTTTCAGAACAGGATGGTAACGATGGTTTGAAAAACGACTGCTGACTCTGGAAAATTTCAAAGGAGCTTTCAGGAAAGCTTTGCGCAGACTATTTCCTTCTTCGTCAAAAAAGTTCCATGCACTATCCTGCTCAAAATAGAATGCGTAATAGTCATCTCCCCTGTGGTGAAACAGTGCAGCATACACTTTGGTAATATTTATCGAAACAGAATCAACAAATTCCTCATCGTAGATAGCTTTAAAATAGTCTCCCTTCTCGATACCAAAGAAATCTACAGTCCAGGCAAAGATATCGGAGAGCTCAACGGCAAGCATTGGGGTGATATTTTCATCTTTTATTGTGTTCCATAAAGATGAAGTGATTACTCCACTGGCAGTTTTTTTTACAGTAACAACATCCTTCTTGTCGCGGTAAACATTTATGGAGTCTCTCAAGTCAGCCACCATGTATTCAGTATTGTCAATCTCATAAACAAAGCTTTGAAGTGTCTTCAGACTATCCTTGGTAAAGAAGATGGTGTAGAGGTTACCTCTTTTAAATTTTCTGACATCAAAAATCGGCTTTGCCTTATTTGCAATTTTGTATACATCCGAATAATCCAGACCATTTTTTGTGAGTACATCGGCCAGATACTGGTTTCTCTTTACTTTGTACTGTTCGATGTAGAACGAGTCTACAGCTAAGCCGTACAACAGTTCAGGTTCAGGAATCTCTACTACCTCGAGAGTGTCAATTGTTTCATTAGTAACAGGTGAAGCCAGATGCCTGTTTTTAACTAAAAAAACAATCAATCCGGCAGCTAATGCTGCAATCAGAGCTATTATAATATATTTTCTTTTCATCTTTCTAAATTTTAATTCTGTCAAAACCTTTACCGTAAACTCCCATAACATTACCCATAGTAATAAATGCATCGGGGTCTACTCTTTTTACAATCCTGAATATTTTAGAGGATTGGTTCTTGTGGGCAATTACCATCAATACTTTTATCTCTTCGCCCGAATAGCCTCCATGGCCGTTGAGTATTGTCATACCTCTGTCGGCCTCATGGATAACGAGCTTTTTAATCTCTTCGGGCATCTTGGAGATGATAAAAAATTGAACGGTCTGACTATTTCCCGATAACACCAGATCAACGGTGTATGCTAAAATTGCCATGGTCATATACCCGTAAACCATTGTTTCGAGTGACTGAAATATAAAGTACGAGGAGGATATGATTACTACATCTATACTAAGAAGCAATTTTCCCAGACTTATGTTTTTATACTTATTGATAATCATTGCAATAATATCCGTTCCCCCGGTACTGCCACCATTGATAAACACAATGCCTGAGCCTATGCCTGCCAATACACCCCCAACAATAGCATTCATCATTGTTTCATGCATTATTGGAGTGGTAAACATAGGTTGAAACAGAGCTAAGAAACCTGAAAGTATAACTGCTGCAACAATGGTACGCACACCAAACGATGCTCCCAGTATCTTTATTGCGGCAACTAAAAGAAAACCATTAATTATTAATGTTGTCAAACCTACATCCCAACCAAGAACAAAGTAGAGGACAGTGGCAATACCCGTTAATCCGCCCCCCACAATTTTTGCAGGAATCAGAAAAGCAGTCCACCCCAAAGCACCAATGCCCAATCCTATGGCCATCATCAGGTAGGAGAGGAACAGTTGCCCCCTTCGGCTCCCGCTTAGGGGGAGGGTTTTCGCAGGGTTTTTTGGGTTCGTCTGATTCATTTTTGTGTTTTGATTTTATGATATGTTGATCTATTGTGGGGACAAACGGCCCAGTAGGGACAAACGGCCGTTTGTCCCTACTGGGCCGTTTTTACCCCACCACCACGTTCACAATCTTCTTTGGTACAACTATCACCTTACGTACTGTTTTTCCTTCAATCCATTTTGTAGCCTGTTCGTCTGCAAGTATCCTCTCCTCAATAGTATTTTTGTCAAGGTCGGCAGGAAGGTCAATCTTGAATCTCATCTTTCCGTTAAACGAAACGGGATAAGTTATGGTAGATTCGATAAGGAATTTCTCCTCCCATTTTGGCCACACTGCATCACACACTGTGGTAGAGTGCCCTAACGACTCCCAAAGCTCTTCGCTCAGGTGAGGCGCAAAAGGCGCAAGCAAAGCAATCAATGGCTCCAATACCTCTCTTTTGTGACACTTCTGTTCTGTCAGCTCATTCACGCAAATCATAAATGCACTCACGCAGGTGTTAAAGGAGAATCGCTCGATATCGCCTGTTATCTTTTTAATTGTCCGGTGAAGAGTTCTCATCTCATCAGGAGTGGCTTTTTCATCAGTCACAATTAGAGCATCGTCTCTGTCGAAAAATAGTTTCGTTGTTTTACGTAAAAATTTATGCACCCCGTCGATACCTTTTGTGTCCCATGGTTTCGACTGTTCCAGAGGTCCCAGAAACATCTCATACAGACGTAATGTGTCAGCACCGTACTGCTCGATGATATTGTCAGGATTAACAACATTGTACATCGACTTCGACATCTTCTCTACAGCCCAACCACAAACATACTTTCCACCTTCTTTGCCGTCAGGCAGCTCTTCAAGAATGAATTCAGCATCCTTGTATTCAGGGTTCCAGTTGCGGAATGCATCCAGATCCAAAATGTCGTTGTGAACGATGTTCACATCAACATGGATAGGTGTTACGTCGTAATCATCTTTAAGGTTCAGCGACACAAAGTTGCCGGTATCTTTTATGCGATATACAAAGTTTGACCGCCCTTGAATCATCCCCTGATTTATCAGTTTCCTGAATGGTTCATCTTTCACAATCTCACCAATGTCGTACAAAAACTTGTTCCAGTAGCGCGAATATATCAGGTGACCTGTGGCATGTTCGGTACCACCAATGTAAAGATCTACATCCTGCCAGTATTCGTTAGCCTCTCTACTCACAAGTGCGTTGTTGTTGCGCGAATCCATATATCTTACAGAGTATGCTGAAGAGCCGGCAAATCCGGGCATTGTGTTAAGCTCTAACGGATAACCCTCTTCGGTAACCCAGTTTTTCGCACGCCCCAGTGGTGGTGCTCCATCTTCGGTAGGCAGATATTTATCAACCTCCGGAAGTTCTAAGGGTAGTTTAGACTCGTCAAGCATGTATGGTAATCCGTCCTTGTAGTAGACAGGGAACGGTTCGCCCCAATATCGCTGACGACTAAAGATGGCATCGCGCAAACGGTAGTTAACGGTCACTTCGCCTAACCCTTTCTCTTCGATATACTCTTTTGTTTTGGCAATCGCTTCCGGCACTGTTAATCCGTCTAAAAAGCCTGAGTTAATCATATATCCGGCCTTTGAGTCTTTAGAGTCACTCCACGTTGAGATATCACTTGGTTCCTCACCCTCAGGTACAACAACCTGAATGATGGGTAGGTTAAACTGACGTGCAAAAGCAAAGTCGCGGGTGTCGTGACCAGGAACAGCCATGATTGCCCCGGTACCGTATCCGGCCAAAACATAATCACTTACCCAAACCGGAATATTCTCGTTGGTTAACGGGTTAACGGCATACGAACCAGTGAAGACTCCGGTAACCTTTTTAACATCACTTATCCGTTCTCTCTCGGTACGTTTCTTTGTCTCTTCAATATAGGTCTCAACACCTGCTTTGTACTCTTTGGTGGTAAGCTGCTCAACCAGCTCACTCTCGGGAGCCAGAACCATAAAGGTAACTCCGAAAATAGTATCGGCTCTCGTGGTAAAGATCTCCATCTCAATGTCAGAGTCAGCCACTTTGAAAATCATGTTGGCACCTTCGGAACGGCCTATCCAGTTCCGCTGTATCTCCTTTAACGAATCGGTCCACTCAACACTATCCAGTCCGTCGAGCAGACGTTTTGCGTAAGCTGAAACTCTAAGCAGCCACTGGCGCATAACTTTCTGTTCAACAGGATGACCTCCTCGCACAGAGAATCCTTCTTTTATCTCATCATTGGCCAACACTGTACCGAGGGCAGGGCACCAGTTAACCATTGCATCGGCCAGATAGGCCAGCCTGTAGTTTAGTAAAATGCCCTGCTGATTTGCATGCGATTTTGAGTTCCACTCTTCGGCAGAAAACTCTAACTTCTCAGTGCAGGCCAGGTCGAGCCCGGCACTGCCTGTATGAGAAAAAACATCTTCAAGTTCAGAAATTGGTCGAGCCTGCTCTGCCTGATTACAGTAGTAGGAGTTGAACATCTGCTGAAATGCCCACTGTGTCCATTTGTAATACTCAGGGTCAGAAGTCCTGAACTCACGATCCCAATCGTATGAGAAGCCTATCTTATCTAACTGTTCACGATATCGTTTAATGTTGTTCTCGGTTGTTACAGCCGGGTGCTGTCCTGTTTGTATTGCATACTGTTCGGCAGGAAGTCCAAAGGCATCATACCCCATTGGATGCAGAACATTGAATCCGTTTGAACGTTTGTAACGGCTGTAGATATCAGATGCGATATAGCCTAAGGGATGACCTACATGCAGTCCGGCACCTGAAGGGTAGGGGAACATGTCCAGTACGTAAAACTTTGGACGTTTGGTGTCGATATCTACTTTGTATATTTTATTCTCTTTCCAGATTTTTTGCCATTTCTGCTCAATATCTTTGAAATCGTATTCCATCGTTATAATTTTTTAATTTTGTTAGAGATATACCCATATCTCTCAACATGCATCTGTATCACTCCACCATACGTTTGTATGATGTTACATACCCAATCAATATCAAACTGCGAAAATATGAAATGTTTTTATAAATCAGTTCACTAATCACGGCTAAATATTATTTTGAGGTGCTGGGTTTAGTTTTTCTCTTTGCAAATACATTTTTCTGAATATGAATATTTATTAATAACTTATTCAGACATCACTTTTATGCGCCTTTCATTTTTGTCTTGATACCCCGCTGTGCGGGACAGGCAAAAAAATCAAGGCTTATTTCAGATTGCACTTTCCATATAATTATAGATTAAGTTCGGTTGGATGATCTTCTCATACCTTCGGAGCTATCCAATCTCCCTAAATCTTCAATCACACTACAAGCACAATCTGAAAAAGGCCGAATAAGGTGCAATATATGAGGG